>Ga0335075_10004486_pt1 | contig 21820 bp, 18 predicted proteins | sample Lox_Sample_24_FD_206723 | JGI IMG/M metagenome (GOLD analysis project Ga0335075, IMG submission 206723) | Soil microbial communities from Loxahatchee National Wildlife Refuge, Florida, United States - Lox_Sample_2.4 | ecosystem: Environmental > Terrestrial > Soil > Wetlands | place: USA...
TCTGTGCGGGCCGGCAAGGAAGTTGCGCAGGCAGCGGCCGCTGACCTGAAGCGTGTGCACCTGGAACTTGGCGGCAAGGCGCCCGTCATTGTCTTCGACGACGCCGACCCGGAGAGGGCCGCCGAGGCGATTGCAATCGCCGGCTACTTCAACGCAGGCCAGGACTGTACCGCTGCCACCAGGGTGCTGGCCGGCCCGCGCATTCACGACGACTTCGCTGCCGCGCTGACCGAGCAGGCCAAGGCGCAGATCACGGCCGGCCCGGACAATGCCGACGCCAGCTACGGCCCGTTGAACAACGCCAGCCAGCTGGAGCGGGTATCCGGGTTCATCTCCCGGCTGCCTGACCACGCCCGCGTCCTTGCCGGGGGCAACCGGGTCGGCGAGAAGGGCTACTTCTACGCCGCGAGCGTCGTCGACGGGCTCGAGCAGACCGACGAGATCATCCAGAACGAGGTATTCGGCCCGGTTATTACCGTGCAGAAGTTCACCGACGAGGCTGAGGCGCTGCGCTGGGCTAACGGCACCGAGTACGGCCTGGCGTCCTCAGTGTGGACATCTGACCACGGCCGGGCGATGCGGATGGCCCGCGCACTGGACTTCGGCTGCGTCTGGATCAACACCCACATCCCGCTAGTCGCGGAGATGCCGCACGGCGGCTTCAAGCACTCCGGCTATGGCAAGGACCTGTCGATGTACGGGTTCGAGGACTACACCCGGATCAAGCACGTCATGTCCTCGCTCGACTAGACGCGCCCGGGGACCCGAACACTCTGCGGGCTGGCACAGGTCCGCGCCAGCGCCGTCCTTAGGCCCGTTGCGGGCAGGGTGCTAACCGGCGCTCGCCACGGTTACACCCGCTGCCGTGTCCGGGTCCCCGGGCTCATGCGCTCGCTCGCAGCGCAGCCACGAAGCGCCCGCTGCCGCACCCGGCCGCCACCGGACCTGATAGCGCAGGCGCAGCCACGAAGCGCCCGCTGCCGCACCCGGCCGCCACCGGACTCGTGGATCGGAGTTTGCTCCCGTCCTGCGCGCACATTTCATCGATTTTGGTCGCGCGAACCGGGACAAATTGGGACGGGTCGCGGACAAGATCGATGAAATGTCGCTGGCGGACAGGCTTCACCGGCGGCTCTCGGCCAGGTCGTAGCTAGCCCGTCGGCGATGCCGAGAGGTTCAGCGCGTATCGCGCTGCCCAGCGGACGTTCAGATCCTCGTCCTCGGCCGCTGCGGCCTGCAACGCTTCGCGTACTGCGCAAACAGCGGATCGGCTGGCCAGCCTGAGAGCGGCGGTCCGCCGCACGTCCGGGTCCGGGTCTTCGGCGAGCCGGTTCAACACTGCCAGCACCGTCCTGGGATCGTCGGCGGCGAGCTTCGTGAGGTCATCGATGGCAGAGCGCCGGGTTCCCGGTACCGGGTCAGTGAGATAGGCGAACTGGTGGTCAAAGCCCGGATTGACCGGCGGGACGAGGCTGACGGCCTGTTCCAGCCGACGCCGGGCGGCTGCCCAGCCAGCCCGGCCACGGATCGGCGCGAAGGACCTGGCCGATCTTCGTGATGGGTCGGGAGGATAGCCGGGGTCATCTAGCAGGGCCCGTGTCGCTGGCCAGCCTTAGCCGCTGGACGCCGCCAGCAGATCCCCGGCCACCGGCCCGGTTGGCCGGCCAACCTCGACCGTCCACCTGGCCAGGCGACCAGAGTCATCGCCCGTCCGCTCCCTGGCTCGGGGTGCCAGAGCCTGGAGTCCGACATGCCAGAACCAGGGCGGGCCTTCCGGCACAAACGAGACGCCCAGGTGGACCCCGAACCCGTACTCCCGTGGCGGATTACGCCGCAACGGCCGTGGCTCCAGGGTGGCGAGGTAGAGGCCGCTGCGGTAACGGAACTCTCGGCTGCGGCGGACGAAACCGAACTCCGCAAGGCGTGGCGCGACAACCTCACTCATCATCTGCAAATACAACTGCCGGGCAGGGGAGATCCCGTCTCGCGCGCCAACAGGCCGGCTGGCAGGGTTCTCAGAACTCATCCCGACCCTCCCCGTGCGGCCGCGCAGCGCACATGCTCACGGCACCGATCCGGACTGCGTGATTGCGGGCCATAAGTGGCTGCACTTATTGTCTGGCCGCTCAGCGGGCGCGTGTCAGCTGAGAGGTGAGACTCGTCGGATCTGATCCGGCGGTGCGCTGGGCACCGCATCGGGGTGGAGAATCGCGGCAATGGCCTCGACTCCGTCGACCAGGCGGGGGCCGGGGCGGACCACAATGCCGTCCGCGTCAATCGCCCATACCGGAATGCCGGGAAAGTGCGGAGCTACTGACCGCGCCTGGTCGACCGCGCCCTGCAGGTGGTAACCGCACGGCGCGACCACGATGTAATCGGGTTCCGCTGCCGCAATGGCCTGCCATGTCGTTGGAACCGATGTCTCGCCGGGCCGCGCCGCGACCGGCTGACCTCCCGCGGCACTGACCAGATCCGGGATCCAGTGCCCGGCGGTGTAGGGCGGATCCACCCATTCCACGACAGCCACCCGGGGCCGGGCCCGCCCGGCGACACTCTCGGCGATCAGCGCAAGCCGGGCCCGCAGGTCGCTGACTAGCCGGGTCGCGCGGTCGGGCACCCCGGTACGTGCCCCGACCGCATGGATTGAGTCAAGGACGTCGGTGAGCGAGTGCGGATCCAGGGATAGCACCTCTGCCTGGCAACCCAGGTAGTCCAGCGCATCCTCGACGTGCGCTGACGGCAATGCGCAAACCCTGCACAGGTCCTGGGTCAAGATCAGGTCGGGTTTCAGGGCAGCCAGTGCTTGCGCGTGCAAGGTATAAAGATCCCGGCCTGCCGCCAGCTGCGCGCGCACGTAGCTGTCGATCTCGCCCGCGGTCATGCCACGGGTATCCCGGCCTCCCACCACGACGGTCTTGTCGCAGCGAGCCGCCGCCGGCTCATCGCACTCAAAGGTGACGCCCACCAACTGCTCGCCGAGACCTAGCGAGTAGACGATCTCAGTCGCCGATGGCAGCAGCGAAACCAGGCGCACTAGCCAAGGATAGGCGCCGAGCGGATACGCCTGCGGCGGTCCTGCCTCGGCGGAAGATGGTCAATCGCCCGGATGGAAGGGCGGAGGGCTGGCGGCAAAGCTAGCCCGTGTCCGAGGTTCGGAAGCAGCCGCCTGCGAGATCTCGGCAAAGGATCCAGCATGCTCGGCTCCTCCGATCGGCGCCGCAAAGCTGGCATATCAGTTATATGACAATTTCGCCTATATCAAGGGAGACGACCAGTGCGCTACCCGCGTCTAAATCTCCGGCACCATTTGCCGTGGAAAGCGATCGCCATCGTTATCGTGTCCGCCGCGGCGTTTGCGGTCATCTCGGCCGGCAAGGGTGCGGCAAGCGCACCGGCAACCTCGAGCACACCTACCGAATCGGCGCTCGTGCATCGGCTGACAACGTGCCTGGCGCCCGGACAGGCGAAGCCCACGGTCGTTCTTGTCCACGGCGCCTGGGCCGACACCTCCAGCTGGCGTGGTGAAGTCGCCACGCTGCAGGCCGCGGGCTACGACGCACGAGCGATCGCCAACCCGGTCCAGAACCTGACCACCGACTCGCAATACGTCGCCGCGTACCTCAAGGCCATCCGCGGTCCGGTGGTGCTCGCCGGCCACTCCTACGGCGGGTCCGTCATCACCAATGCCGCTGCGGGGCTGGCAGATGTCAAACGGCTGGTCTACATCGATGCGGCCGCCCCAGCGCCCGGCCAGACTACCGGTCAGCTTTCCGGTGCCGGCTCTGTCCTGACCAGGATGAAGCCGGCCGAACTGTACTTCACCACGGCGAACCCGACCTCGTCCTCAGGCGCCCCGGAGTTGTACCTGAAAGAAGGGATCTTCCTTCACAACTTCGCCAATGACCTGCCGCGCACTGAGGCAAGGGTACTGTGGGCGTCACAGCCGGGAGCATCCATGGCTGCCTTCACCACGCCGTCGACGGCGGCGGCCTGGAAGACGATCCCGTCCTGGTATTTCATCAGCACCGGCGATCAGATCATCACGCCCGCATCGGAACTGGCGATGGCCCACCGCGCGCGCTCGCATATCACCATGTTCCACGGCGGATCACACCTGACGCTGATCTCGCACCCGAACGCGGTGACCGCCGTCATTGCATCAGCGATCTGCTCGTTGCGCCGATAACACCATCAGCCCGCCCCCACTGGGCCCGCGCATGGAACCCCACCCGGATATGTGAGTTGGCTGATAACCACATAGCCGACAAATCCATCGCCGGAAGCCACCAAACAACAACTCGCAGGTAAGACCATGGCCGACCGCACCGGCCGAGTGAGCTAACCGCGGCGGGCGCGGCGGCGGCGCAGGCCGAAGATCACCAGAAGGACCGCGATCAGCGCCGCCGCGGCCGGAGCCGCGCGCTTGAGCACTGGCAGCCCGGCCACGTCGAGCAGGTCAATCGCGTCGTTATCCGGCGGCTGCCAGGCGGTCGGCTCCCGCTGGACCGGGACCTGCGCGGCCGGCGGTGTCTCGTGCCTGGCCGGCCGGATCGGTGTCACCTCGGCCAGATCCTCGCCAGTTTCAGCTTCTGCCCCCGCGTGCTTGCCCGCTGCGGCTTGCCGGGCACCGTTCAGATCGGCCGGCTGTGCACCGGCCAAGTCCGCTGCCTCGGTCGACTGCGCGGGCTCGCCCGGCAGCGCTGTCTCGGCTGCGCGGCTCTCAGCTCCCCCGCTGGCCGGGCCAGCGGCCTCCGCCGGGCCCGGGGTTTCCGCAGCACCAGCGGCCGCTGGCCGTGACGGAGCGGCGGCTTGTGAGGGAGCGGCGCCCGACGGACCGGAGGCTTCCGCCGGTGCGAGCGCCAGGCCGCGGTCCGCGAGCTTGGCCTTGATGTCGGTGAGCGAGGCAGGACCGACACCGTCGATGGCCAGTAGCTGCTGATCAGTTCGCCGGGTCAGGTCACCGAGAGTCTGGATGCCGTCGTGGCGCAGGCTACTCCACGCCCTGGTGCTGAGGTTGAGTACGTCGATCGGCAGCGCCTCGTCCGGAGTGCCGCTGGCCAGGGCTACCACGTTCCCGCCCGGAATTTCTTCTTCCTCGGTAATGTCCGCATCTCCTGCGGACTCAGCAGCCAGCATGGCAGCCAGGTTGTCGGCGAAGATACCGATCAGCTTCGCGCCGACCTCGTTCATGACGCCCCTGCCGAACTGGGCCGGCTTGCCGGTGACGTTCAGCGTCGTCTGCACGGTGACCTGTGTGTGGTCACCTTCGGGCAGCAATCGCGAGTGCACGGACGCCGACGCGGTGCCCGCGCCGCGGGTTTCCTTGCCGGACGCCTCCAGGGTGATGACGCGCGCTTCGGTGTCCCGCTCGGTGAACTTCGCGGTTCCTGCGTAGGTCATGGTGATCGGGCCGACCTTGACCTTGATCCGGCCGACGATGCTGTCACCTTCCACCGAGTCAAGGGTGGCGCCTGGCATGCACGGCGCCACCCGCTCGACGTCCAGGAGCACGTCCCACGCTCGCTCCGCCGGTACCGGGACCGAGAATGAGTGCTCGAGCTCCATGTATCAGACTCCTGCCGCTGCCTCCAGAGCACGCCCGGTCAGCACCCGCGCGAGATGTCGCCGGTAGTCCGGCGCCCCGTGCAGGTCCGCAGGCGGCTGCGTCCCCTCGGCCGCGCTGGCAGCTGCTTCGCGCAGCGTCCCGGAACTGGCGAGCGCCCCGGCGGCGGCCGTCTCGACGGCAGCCGCCCGGACCGGCACCGAACCCATGTTGGTCAGCCCGACCCTTGCCTCGGCCACGTGGCCGTCGGAGCGCCGCACCAGCGCCGCGACGCCGACAATTGCCCACGCCTGCGCGGTCCGGTGGAACTTCTCATAACGATATCCCCAGTCGGTACCAAGCTTTGGCACCCGGATGCCGGTGAGTATCTCACCGGGCGCAAGCGCCGTGGTCAGGTAGTCGACAAAGAACTCGCCAGCCGGGATCTCCCGGCTGCCCGCGGGGCCGGCCGCGATCAGGGTGGCGTCCAGCGCCAGGATGACGGCTGGCAGGTCGCCGGCCGGGTCGGCGTGCGCCAGCGAGCCGCCGAGCGTGCCCCTGTGCCGGACGGCCGGGTCGGCGACGGTACCAGCCGCCTCGGCCAGCAGCCCGCAATGCTCGGCGATCAGCGGATCGTGAACAACCTGGTAATGCGTGGTCCGGGCGCCGATCAGCAGGTGGTCGCCGCCGTCGGTGACGCCGCTCAGCTCGTCCAGGCCGCCGATATCTACCAGCAGCTCCGGGTAGGCAAGCCGCAGCCGCAGCAGCGGCAGTAGGCTCTGCCCGCCCGCGATCACCTTGGCATCCTCACCGCCGCCGGCAAGCGCACTCACCGCATCGGCGACAGATGACGGCCGGACGTAGTCGAACTTGGCCGGGATCATTCCGCCCCTCCGCTCTGCTCGCTGTCCTCTGTTGAGTGAGTTTGGGCTGGCTGACCCTGGGCTGCCTGGATCGCGCGCCACACTCGCTCCGGCGTGCACGGCATCGTGACGTCCCGGACGCCGAACGGCCGGAGCGCGTCCACGATCGCATTCACCACAGCCGGCGTGGAGGCGATCGTGCCTGCTTCGCCCACGCCCTTGACACCCAGCCGGTTGCTGGCCGGTGTCGCGGTCCGCTCGGTCCGGTACGACGGGAGGTCGGCGGCCGACGGCACCAGGTAGTCGGCCAGCGTTGTCGTGACCAGGTTGCCCGCGTCGTCGTACACGCCTTCCTCGTACAGCGCCTGGGCGATGCCCTGCGCGATGCCGCCGTGCACCTGTCCTTCCACGATCAGCGGGTTGACCACGACGCCGACGTCATCGACCGCGACATAGCTGCGGATCTTCACGAAACCGGTCTCGGTGTCAACCTCGGTCGCGCACAGGTGCGTACCGTGCGGGAACGAGAAGTTGTCAGGGTCATAGGTGGCGTCGGAGTCCAGCGACGGCTCGACGCCGTCCGGCAGCGCATGCGCCGCGAACGTGGCCAGCGCGACCTCCTGGATCGTCCTGCTCGCCTCCGGGTCGCCCTTGACCGAGAAGCGCCCGGCCGAGAACTCCAGGTCGTCCGCCGACGCCTCCAGCATCGCCGCGGCGATGATCTTGGCCTTGGCGATCACCTTGTCGCAGGCACCGACCAGGGCCAGGCCGCCAACGGCCAGCGAGCGCGAGCCATAGGTGTCCATCCCCTTGGGCGAGACCTGGGTGTCGCCATGCAGCACCCTGATGTCTTCGAACGGCACCCCGAGCTGGTCAGCCACGATCTGGCTCCACGCCGTCTCGTGCCCCTGGCCGTGGGCGCTTGAGCCGGTAACTACCTCGACCTTGCCGGTAGGCAGCATCCGGATCGAGGCGGATTCCCAGCCGCCCGCGCCGTAGGAGAGCGAGCCCAGCACCCTGGACGGGGCCAGGCCGCACATCTCGGTGAAGGTGGAGATGCCGATACCGAGCCGCACCTTGTCGCCGCGCTCGTTGCGCTGCCGCTGCTCCTCGCGCAGGCCGTCGTAGTCGAACAGATCCTTGGCCTTCGCCGTCGCCGCCTCGTAGTTACCCGAGTCGTAAGTCAGGCCGCAGATGGTCGTGTACGGGAACTCCTCGTGCTTGATCCAGTTCCGCTCCCGCAGCTCCAGCGGCTCGATGCCGAGCTCGTCCGCGAGCTCGTCCATGATGCGCTCGATCGCGAACGTCGCCTCCGGCCGTCCGGCGCCGCGATAGGCGTCGGTTGGCATCTTCGTGGTGAAGACACCAGTGCACTTGAACGAGTAGGCGTCCATCTTGTAGATGGCCGGGAACATGAACGCGCCGAGCAGCGGCACGCCGGGGGTGACCAGCATCAGATAGGCACCCATGTCGGCGAGCAGGTCCACCTCCAGGCCGCGGATCCGGCCGTCGGCGTCTGCGGCGATCTTGATCCGTTGCCACTGGTCCCGGCCGTGATGCACGGTCAGGTTGCCCTCGGTGCGCGATTCGGTCCACTTGACCGGCTTGCCGACCTTGCGGCCGATCAGCACGGCCAGCACTTCCTCGGCCGTGACCTGCAGCTTGGAGCCGAAGCCGCCGCCCACGTCGGGGGCGATGACCCGGACATTCTGCTCCGGGATGCCGAAGAACGCCGAGAGCGCGAACCGGAGCACGTGCGGGATCTGGGTCGCCGACCAGAGCGTCACCTCGTCGCCGAACCACTGTGCGACCACCGCGCGCGGCTCCATCGCGCACGGGATCAGCCGCTGCTGCCGGTACGTCCGCTCCAGCACGACCGGTGCGTCGCGGAGCGCCACGTCCATGTCGCCGTTGGCGAACACCCACTCGTAGCTCTTGTTACCCGCGTCGTGCACCTTCGGCGAGTCCTCGTCCAGCGCGGTGCGGATGTCCAGCACCGGCGGCAGCGGCTCGTAATCCACATCAATCGAGGCCAGCGCGTCCGCCGCAGCGTACCGGTCGCGCGCGACAACGACGGCAACCGCCTCGCCTACGTACCGGACCTCGTCGACGGCCATCGGCGGGTGCGGCGGGATAACAATGTCCGGCGTCACCGGCCAGGCGCACGGCAGGCTGCCCTGCTCGCCGGCGAAATCGGCGCCGGAGAAGGCGGCGATCACGCCCGGCTGACTGAGCGCGCCGCTGACGTCGACCCTGGTGATCTTCGCATGCGCGTACGGGGTCCGCAGAAACGCCAGGTGCAGCATGCCGGGCAGCTTGATGTTGTCCGTCCAGTTGGTCTGACCGGTGATCAGCCTGGCGTCTTCCTTGCGCAGCCTGGCGCGGCCAAGCTCGGCAGCCGGCGCATCGATTGTCGCGGTCACTGGGTCACTCCCGCCTCAGCCGCGCGCCTGACGGCGCGGACGATGTTCTCGTAGCCGGTGCACCGGCAGAGGTTGCCCTCCAGGCCATCCCGGATCTCTTCCTCAGTGGGATACGGGTTATCGCGCAGCAGATCGGTCGCCGCCATGATCATGCCGGGCGTGCAGTACCCGCACTGCAGGGCGTGCTCCTCGTGGAAAGCCCGCTGCACCGGATGCAGTTCGCCATTCGCCAGGCCTTCAATGGTCGTCACGTCGGACCCGTCAGCCTGCACTGCGAGAACTGAGCAGCTCTTGACCGATTGGCCGTCCATCAAGACCGTGCATGCACCGCAGTTCGAAGTGTCGCACCCGATTGGCGTGCCGGTCTTACCTAGGACTTCTCTGAGATAGTGGACGAGCAGCAAGCGAGGTTCGACTTGGTCTGCATACTTAACGCCGTCAACAGTGACGGTGATGTGCGTCATTCGCTGACACCTCCGGGGACATTGCACGTGCGCCTTAGCCAAACCTAGGTCCGCGGGACGTGCCGCACCAGTCCCTCGTGTCGCAATTAGCTACCGCATCGTCGCGGTGTCACGACTTCACGAGAAAAGAACATTCCCAGCGGGAACGGGCCTGCCGGGCCGGCCGATTGCCGCCGCGCGCAGCCGTCACCCGGTCTGCAGGACCTGAGCAGCCGTCACCCGGTCTGCAGGACCTGAAAGGCCTCGGCAAGCCGGCCGTCGGGCAACCCGCCCTGGTTCGCGGCCCGGCTCAGCCAGCCGCGCAGGAACTCCTCCAGCCCGTCCGGGTCGCTGATCTGGCTGACGTGACAGCGCAGTGCCGCGACCTTGCGCTGGAACGTGTCGGTGATATCGACGTAGGTCGTGGGCGCAGGACTGCCAGAAATCCAGACCTCGCGGACGGTCCATGGCTCAAGCTTCTCGTCAGCCAGCAGTTCAGAAAAGGCGAACGGGTTACGCGAGTCCGGGTAGACAGCGTCCAGCGCGGCCGCTCCGACGGCGCGGTGGTCCGGGTGGCTCGCGCCCATCCGGGCGTAATTGCGCTCCGGCGACTGGCACACAACCCGGTCGGGGCACAGCAGCCGGATCACCCGGGCCAGGTCCCGGCGCAGCGCGATGCTGGCTTCGACGCGGCCGTCCGGGTACCCCAGAAAGTGCAGGTCACGAACGCCCACCTGCTTGGCTGCCGCGGTCTGCTCCGCCTGCCTGATCGCCGCCATCTCGGACCGGGTCACTGACCGGTCGCGGCCGCCCGCCTCACCGTTGGTGACGATGCAGTAGTTCACTTCGAGGCCGGCGTCGGTCCACTGCGCAATCGTGCCAGCCGCGCCGAAGTCCACGTCGTCAGGGTGTGCCGTGATTACCAGTACGCGGGCAACCTTCTGCTCTTCAGCCACCGTCTGTTCCTCAGTCACTGTCTGCGGGTCAGGCACTGCTTGCCTATCGGGCACTGTCCGATACTAAGCCGCCATGCCATCGGCAGGCTCTGGTAGCTCCGGCGGCCCAGAGCACGGCTCCGCGGTCCAGGTAACACCTGCATGCAGGCCAGGTAGCAGCTCCGGTGTTGCCGAAGGCTGGGCCGGGTACCGGGTGATCTGTTAGACACTCAGTTAGGGTGGAAGCTGTGACGACTTTCTCGGCAGATCGGTCATATGCGCAGACATTGGACGCTGCGGACCAGCTCGCGTCGTTCCGCGACCGGTTCGTGCGCCAGGACCGCGAACTGATCTACCTGGACGGCAACTCCCTGGGCCCGCTGCCCGTGCGCACTCAGGCCCGGATCGCCGAGGTCGTCGATCAGGACTGGGGCGTTGGCCTGGTGCGGTCCTGGGAGAAGTGGATCCAGCTCCCTCGGCAGGCCGGCGACATGGTGGGCGAGCACTTGGTGGGCGCGGCGCCCGGCCAGATAACCGTCTGTGACTCCGTCACCGTCAACCTGTACAAGCTGGCGTGGGCCGCGCTGGACGCCCGGCCCGGCCGTGACGTCATCATCACCGACGACGACAACTTCCCGACCGACAGGTATGTGCTCCAGGGCATCGCCGTGCAGCGCGGCTGCGAGCTGCGCGTCATCCACACCGACATGGATGACGGCATCAGCGAGGCGGCACTGGCCGAAGTTCTCGATGACCGAGTCGCCCTCGTCGAACTATCGCACGTCGCCTACCGCAGCGGCGCCCTGGCCGACATGAACAGGCTCACCGACCTGGTGCACGGGGCCGGCGCCCTGATGCTCTGGGACTTGTGCCACTCGGTTGGCGCAGTGCCGGTCGAGCTCGATGCCTCCGGTGCTGATCTTGCAATCGGCTGCACGTACAAGTACGTCAACTCCGGACCCGGCGCGCCCGGCTTCCTGTACGTACGTGAGGACCTGCAGTCGCTGCTAAGGCAGCCGATCTGGGGCTGGTTCAGTCAGCACGATCAGTTCGCCATGGGCCCGCGCTACGATCCGGCACCCGGCATCGACTCGTTCCTCACCGGGACGCCGAACATCATCGGCACCATCGCGGTAGAGGAAGGCGCGCGGCTACTCGGCGAAGCCGGGCTGCCTGCCCTGCGTGCCAAGAGCATCGGGCTGACCGACTACCTGATCGCGCTCGCTGACGAGTGGCTGGTGCCGCTCGGCTTCGCGATCGCCTCGCCACGCGATCCGGCGCTGCGCGGCGCGCATGTCACCCTGCGGCATAGCGATGCGTGGCCGATCAGCCAGGCACTGATCAGGGCTGACGTGGTCGGCGATTACCGGGCGCCGGACCGCCTCCGGCTCGGCCCCGTTCCCCTCAGTACGAGCTTTACCGAAGTATTCGATGCCATGGACCGGTTGCGCGACATCACGGCGACCAAGTCCTATGCCGACATCTCGCTGGAGCATTCCAGGGTCACCTGATCAGTCGTCCCGGGCAAAGCCTGTAGCGTCAGGCCGCCTGCGGGCCTGCCACAGCTCAAGTACCGCCGCGCGCCAAATTGACGCACTCTATGTCAGATCTTTAGGCTCCGGAAGGTGCCTCGATACGGGCAGATCGACACCGACTACGCCAGTCTGCTCAGATCGGCTCCGGCCGACGGGCCCATCTACATGCTGGGACTGGAGAAGTTCCGGCCCGATGGCGGCCAGCGCTCCATGTCTGCTGTCGCGCACCGCGAAGCCGACCACTCCCACGCTCCGATTCCGCTGCTAGCCGCCGCCGGGGCGGCGCTATGCTTCGCCGCGGAGGTTGTCGCCAGCTCCGGCGGCTGGGATCGTGTAGCGGTGATCGGCTATCCGACCAGGCGATCGTTCGTGGAGCTCGCCTATCAGCCCCAGTTCCTGGACTGGCATGCCGCCAAGGAGGCCCGGCTGGAGCACACTACGGTGATGGGCATGTTGCCGGCCGCGAACCTGCCCGCGCCGGCCAGCTCAAGCCGGGTCTTGCTGGAAGCGTGGGCAGGGCCGGTGCCAGCCCTGCTCGCCGCGGGACCCGCGACCATGTTCAATGTCGAAGGCACGGTCATCGGCGACGGCCGGCGGTGGAGCGGGATCCGGTACACGCCGATCGAATCCGGTACCTCGCTGCCGCTACGGGCCACCACGTCCGGCTATCAGGCGCTGCTGCTCGAGCCGACGATCCAGCGCTGGCGATGGCCGAGCTAGCGGCGCCCGGACCCGCCGCGCCTCAGCTGGCGATGCCGGCGGTGGCGGCGTCGGCGGCTGGCCCGGTCGCAAAGTCGGACGGCCGGCGGCTGCGGCGCGAGCAGAACCGCGAGGCCGTCATCGACGCGCTGCTCGGTCTGTTCTCCGCTGGCTCGTACCAGCCGAGCTGCGCCGAGATCGCGGCCTCGGCGGGCCTGTCACCGCGGTCGCTGTTCCGTTACTTCGACGATGTCGAGGACCTGTACCACGCGGCGGCAGACCGTCACATGCGGGCCGCGCTGCCGCTTTTCCAGCTGTCCGTTGGCCCGCAGGATCAGATTGCGGACAAGATCCAGGCCGTTGCGCACTCGCGGGTCCGGATATACGAACGGGTTGCGCCCACCGGCCGCGCGTTGCGGGTCGGCGCCTCCCGCAATGAACTGCTGGCTGCCGGACTCGCCCGCGTTAGAACGGTCCTGCGCGGACAGCTCAGCGAGTTGTTCGCGCCCGAACTGGCCGGCCGGAGCGAGTTCGTCTTGCCAGCCGTAGAGGTGCTTTGCTCGTTTTCGTCTTACGATCGGCTCCGCAGCGAATCAGGCTTGTCGCCGGAAGCTGTGACCGCCACGCTGGTGGCAGCCCTGACCGCATTGCTCGACGGAGATCCCGATGTCAGCTAGCACTGGCGCTGAGCCAAGCAAGGCCGTCGACTTGACGTCCATCAACTTTCACTTCGACATCATGTGCCCGTGGGCCTACCAGGCATCGCTGTGGATCCGCGATGTACGCGATCAGCTCGGAATCGACGTCGGCTGGCGGTTCTTCAGCCTCGAGGAGATTAACCGGGCACCGGAGAGGAAGCACCCGTGGGAGCGGGAGTGGTCCTACGGCTGGTCGATGATGCGGATCGGCGCGCTGCTTCGCCGCATTGAACCTGGCCTGCTCGACAAGTGGTACTTCGCGGCAGGCACGGCGTTGCATGTCGACGGGCGCAAGCCGCATCGCCGGGAAGTGGCCGAGGAACTGCTCACGCAACTTGGCCTCGATCCGGCCCTGGTGGGCCAGGCCATCGACGACCCGACCACGACGGAGGAAGTCCGGGCCGATCACGACCGGGTCACTAGCCTCGGCGGTTGGGGCGTCCCGACGCTGGTGTTCGGCGGTGACCGCGCTCTGTTCGGGCCAGTCCTCATCGAGCCGCCGTCCGGCCCCGCCGCCGTCCGCCTCTGGCAGCTTATGACGGGCTGGCTGGAGTTCCCGCACCTCTATGAGGTGCAGCGGCCAAAGGGCCAGTCCGACCTCGCAGCGATCGCCGCCAGGTTCCGGCCCTATCTTGATGCGCGGGACTGGATCACCATTCAGAAGGAGACGCCGTGACCGACCTGGCGACCATCCGGAGTTCGCTTGAGCAGTGCTACGGCGCCGTCGAGTCGCTGGCCACGCGCCTGAACAGCGACCAATGGCAGGCCCAGTCGCTCTGCCCGGACTGGGACATGCGCGGCGTCGTCGCACACCTGGGCATGATGGAGCGGGTAATGACGGGCTGGCTGCCTGCCAGCGTGGACGAAACCCCGCCGCTGGACCGGATCGAGCCGTACTTCACCGAAGCCGCGGCGCTCGACGACAGAGCCTTCGCCGCCAGGATCGCCGACATCTTCGCCGCACGGCGCGCCGACCTGTCCGCCTTGCAGGAGCAGGACCTGGACCGGCAGTCGTGGACGCCCATCGGTCCGCGCAGCTACGGCGGCTTTCTCGAGATCCGGATATTCGACTTCTGGGTGCACGAGCGTGACATCACTACGCCGCTTGGCTGGCCGTCAGACGACGCCGGAGCGCGCGCGGAGATCGCACTCGGCCAGGTCGAGAGCTCAATCGGCTACATCGTCGGGAAGAGGGTGGGCCTGCCGGACGGGTCGAGCATCGTCTTCCACCTGACCGGCCCCGTCAAGCGCGACATATCCGTCGTTGTCGACGGCCGCGCCAAGGCGGTGGGCCACATCGCCGACCCGACTGTCCGCGTGACTACGGATACCGTGACTTTCATCCAGCTAGCTGCGGGCCGCATCGACCCGCAGGCGCAGATAGACGCAGGCAATGTGACCTGGACGGGCGACGACGAGCTGGGCGATCGGGCCGCCCGGAATCTCCGGTTCACGATCTGACTCTCGCTGACGCCGCGCCGCGCGGAGCCGCCCGGCGTGACGGGCCTGAGTTACCGACTGAGGCCCTTCTTTGGGCCACGATCGACAACTCACGCCCTTACGTCGATGACGGGCGGCCAACTGCGAGACGGCGAGCCTGTCCCGCCCGTTGCATACGCGGCGCATACGCCAGCTAAACTTAGTTGCCGAGAAGCAAGCAAATTAGCCGTCGGAGCCCGGGTGTCGCTCTGCGTGCTGGCGAGGAGGGATTTGCAGCGTGACGCGAGCCACCAGCGGCGGCCGGTCTGATCGCGGTTTCTGGCGGTCCACCTTCTCGTCGCTGAAGGTCCCGAACTACCGGCTGTACTTCACCGGGCAGTCGATCTCGCTGGCCGGGACATGGATGCAGATGACTGCCCAGTCCTGGCTGGTCCTCGTGCTGACCCGGTCAAGTACCGACCTGGGCTTGGTTGTGGCGCTGCAGACGCTGCCAGTATTGCTGCTCGGCCCGTACGGCGGCGTCGTCGCTGACCGCGTCGACAAGCGCAAGCTGATGATCGCGCTGCAGACGGCGATGGGCTGCCAGGCCCTGGTCCTCGGGCTGCTGACCGTGCTTGGCTCAGTCAGGTTCTGGGAAGTCTGCCTCCTCGCGGTAGTACTCGGGCTGAACAACGCCTTCGAGAATTCGGCACGCCAGGCATTCGTCCGCGAGATGGTCGGCAAGGATGAGCTGCGCAATGCCATCACGCTGAACTCCGTCACCGTGAACGCGGCTCGAGCGGTCGGCCCGGCTATCGGCGGCGTACTGATTGCTACCGTCGGGGTCGGAGTGTGCTTCCTGGCTAACGCGGCGAGCTTCGTCGCCGTCGTCACCTCATTGCTCATCATGAACACCGGCGCCCTGCAGCCGAGCCCGCCTGCGCCGCGCGCACGCGGGCAATTCCGTGACGGCCTGCGCTATGCCGCCCGGACGCCCAATATCGCTGTCCCGCTCGCCATGATGGGTCTCGTCGGCATGCTTGCGTACGAGTTCCAGGTGTCAATCCCGGTGCTGGCCCGGCAGACCTTCCACGGCGGTTCGGAGGCTTACGGCTTCCTGACTGCCGCGATGGGGATCGGCGCGGTAGTCGGCGGCCTGTTCACCGCCGCGCGCGGGCGTACCGGGCTGCGTTCCATGATCATCGCCGGGACCGGCTTCGGAGCGGCCATCATCGTTTGTGCCTTCTCGCCGGTTATCGGGCTTGCCTACGCCGCCATGCTGTTCGTCGGCTGGGCCAGCGTCTCATTCATCGCTATTGGCAACTCGACGATCCAGCTTGCCTCCGATCCGAACATGCGCGGCCGGGCGATCGCACTATGGCAAGTCGCATTCCAGGGCACGACGCCGATCGGCGGCCCGCTGATCGGTTGGATCATCGACCAGACCGACCCTCGTGTCGGCCTCGCGGTCGGCGGAATCTCCTGCCTGGTCGCCGCCGCCGGCGGGTACTGGCTCACCCGCCGCTATCACCGCCAGCTGCCCGGAAGAGGCAGCGGCCAGCGCATCGAGACTGCGACCGACGCGGACGCTGCCGACCAGCCCGCCAGCGCGCTGCTCAGTCCCGCGGCCGGAGCTCAGCCCTGACGCCGGCGGACGGGGCGCGCGGAAGCGGGCGTAAGCGTGACCCACGGTCGGTACTAGCTCAACGCGTCTCGGGCCGGACCTCGTCAGCCCGAGTTGTCGTCTGCCAAGCCCGCGGAGCACGCCCGGCCGCCGGCGTCAGCGCCGGCGAGTTCCCGCTACTCCCACTCGATAGTGGCCGGCGGTTTGCTGGTGATGTCGAGCACAACCCGGTTGACCTGCGGGACCTCGTTCGTGATCCGGGTCGAGATCGCGGCCATTACTTGCTCTGGCAGCCGGGCCCAGTCCGCCGTCATGGCGTCCTCACTGGTCACCGGCCTGAGCACGACCGGATAGCCGTAGCTACGGCCGTCACCTTGGACGCCGACGGACCGGACGTCGGCCAGCAGGACAACCGGGCACTGCCAGATCTGCCGGTCCAGGCCCGCAGCGGAGAGCTCGGCGCGAGCGATCACATCCGCTGCGGACACGATCGCGAGCCGTTCGGCCGTCACCTCGCCGACGATCCTGATCGCCAGGCCAGGGCCGGGGAACGGCTGCCGCCAGACGATCTCGTCGGGCAGCCCGAGCTCGGTGCCGACCTGCCGCACTTCATCCTTGAACAAGTCGCGGAGCGGCTCGACCAGCTCGAACTTCAAATCATCCGGCAGGCCCCCGACATTATGGTGCGACTTGATGTTGGCGGCGCCAGCCCCGCCGCCAGACTCCACCACGTCCGGGTAGAGCGTCCCCTGGACCAGGAACGTGGCAGCATCGCTCTCGCCTGCTATTTCGCGCGCGGCCTGCTCGAACGCCCGGATGAACTCGCGGCCGATGATCTTGCGTTTCTGCTCGGGGTCAGCCACCCCGGCCAGCGCGGCCAGGAACGCCGCGGCCGCGTCGACGACCTTCAGCTCGACGCCGGTGGCAGCGACGAAGTCTTTCTCGACCTGTTCGGCCTCGCCTGACCGCAGCAGCCCATGGTCGACGAACACGCAGGTCAGCCTCGATCCGATGGCACGCTGCACGAGGGCGGCGGCGACCGCGGAGTCCACGCCGCCGGATAGCCCGCAGATCGCCCGGCCGTCTCCCACCTGAGCCGCGATCCGCTCGGTTTGCTCCTCGATGACGCCACGCATGGTCCACGCCGGCTGGCATCCGGCAGCGTCCAGGAAGCTGCGGAGCATCGCCATGCCGTGCTCGGTGTGCAAGACCTCGGGATGGAACTGCATTCCGTAGAGCCGGCGGTCTGGTGCCTCGGCTGCCGCTACCGGGGTGCCGGGCGTCGTAGCAGTGATCGTGAATCCGGGCGGCGCCTCAGCGCAGGTATCACCGTGAGACATCCAGACTCGCTGGGCGCCAGGCAGCCCGCGCAGCAGTACCCCGGCACCGCCCGCAGTGCGGAGGTCAGTTGCCCCGTACTCCCCCGTTCCCGTGTGGATGACTGTTCCGCCGAGATCGCGGACCATGAGCTGGAATCCATAGCAGATGCCCAGGATCGGAACTCCGGCACTAAGCAGGCCAGCCGGAGCGGGCGGGGCGCCGGCTGCGTAGACCGAGGACGGGCCGCCCGACAGGATGACCGCGGACGGGCGGAGCGCCAGCATCTGCTCCGTGCTCATGGAATTGGGCACAACCCGCGAGTAGACGTGGCACTCGCGGACGCGGCGCGCAATCAGCTGGGCATACTGTGCGCCGAAGTCCACTACCAGGACAGGGCCAGATTCGAGACTGTCGTTTTCGGGCCGGGCGGATTCGGCCGGGACGGATTCGACACGGGTGGATTCCGGGCTGGCTGCACTGCCCCGATCTCGACCAGGCATGCCGACGAGTTTAGCTGGCGCTGGCGGCAGCACCTGGCTCCTCATCCTCGGCCGGAGTCGCCGGGCTGACCATGACGCGGGAGATGCGGCGGCCGTCGAGCTGGGTGACCGTCAGCTTCCGGCCGTCCGCTTCGGCTGATTCGCCGTTTTCGGGCAGATGCCCGAGCGCGGCCAGCAGGTAGCCCGCCACCGTCTCGTACGGCCCCTCGGGCAGTTCCAGACCGGTCTGCTCCGCGAACTCGTCTAGGTTCAGCAAGCCGTCGACCTCAAGCTGGCCGCCGCGAAGCTGGCGCGGATGGCTTACTTCCTCGTCGTATTCGTCCTGGATTTCGCCAATCAGCTCCTCGACTAGGTCCTCCAGCGTCACGATCCCGGCGGTGCCGCCATACTCATCCACCACGATGGCCAGGTGCGCACGGTCCCTGCGCATTTCCGACAGGGCGGACAGAACGGTCTTACTGATCGGCAGGAATTTGACCGGCCGGCATACCTCGCCGACCTGCCGGGAACCAAGCTCGCCGCGGCTGTCCAGCAGGTCACGGATGTGGACGAAGCCAATCACGTCGTCGTAAGACTCCTGGTAAACCGGGAACCTCGAGTACCGGGAGTGCTCCGTGGCCGCGATCGCCGCGGACAGCGGCATGGCGGCCGGCAGGAACTCCACCTCGGTGCGAGGCACCAGCACCTCGCGGATCTGGCGCTTGCCCGCGTCGAACACCTCACCGACGATGTGCCGTTCATCCGGGCTGAGCGCCTGGTGGCCGGCCACCAGGTCGCGGAGTTCTTCGTCGGTCATGACCCCGCGCGCCTCTGCCGGGTTGCCGCCCAGCAGCCGTACGGCCAGGTTCGTCGACTTCGAGAGCAGCCAGACCAGCGGCCTGGCCAGCATCGCCAGCCGGTCAACCACCGGCCCGGACACCAGGGCGACTCGCTCGTTCCGCTGCAGCGCCAGCCGCTTCGGCGCGAGCTCCCCGAAGACCAGGGTGAAGAACGAGATGATCAGGGTCACCGCGATCAGGGCGACGGGGTTGGCCACATCGCGCGGCATGAGCTTGGCCAGCTTGTCTGCGAGCCGGTCCGACAGCAGCGCCGCGCCGAACGCACCGGACAGCAGCGTCGCCACGGTGACGCCGATCTGCACCGAGGCCAGGAACCGGTTCGGATCCTGGGCAAGCTTTGCCGTGCGCTGGCCGCGCTTGCCGCGCCTGCCAAGTGCGCGGACTTGCCCTTCCCGCAGCGACACCAGGGCCATCTCGGCAGCAGCGAAGAAGCCGCCGATCAAGATCACGGCGAGGACGAGGAGAATATCCCAGCCGACGCCATTCACGTCCGGATCCCCGACCCTCGTTGATGTGATTTGCGCGAAGCTGCCGTCCCCCCGCCTCTGGCAGCAGCCGGAACTCGGCCGCGCGGTAGTTTGCAACAGTCTATGCAGTCTGCCCGCCGCGGCGGACCGTACTCGCCTAGCCTGTCCCGGCGGCCCAGGTTATCCAGCGCAATCAAGAGGATTTTTCGGTCTATACAAGTATGGTCGCTAATGACTGCTAATTGCGTGGAAGGACAGGTGGGCACGTGGCAGGTGTGCATGACGAGGCGGTTGCAATCGCGACCGAGCTGACGGAACTCCGCAGAGCGATCCATGCTGACCCGGAGATCGGCCTCGACGTGCCGCGTACTCAGCGCAAGGTGCTCGACGCCCTGGCGGGGCTGCCGCTGGAGATCAGCCTGGGCACGAGCCTGACCTCGGTCACTGCACTACTTCGGGGTGCCAAGCCCGGCAAGACCGTGCTGCTGCGCGCCGACATGGATGCTCTGCCGGTCACCGAGCGGTCCGGAGTGCCGTTCGCGTCGAGGGTTGACGGCGCCATGCACGCCTGCGGACATGACCTGCACACCGCGATGCTGTGCGGCGCGGCCAGGCTGCTGTCCGCGCACGCGGACGAACTGCCGGGAAACGTCATCTTCATGTTCCAGCCGGGCGAAGAGGGGCCAGGCGGTGGGCGGATCATGGTCTCAGAGGGCGTGCTCGACGCTGCCGGTGACCGCCCAGTCGCGGCATACGCCCTGCACGTCGCGTCGGCACTGCTGCCGTACGGACTGCTCGCCAGCCGGGCCGGCACCATCATGGCGGCCGCCGACACCCTGCACGTCACCGTGCACGGTCGCGGCGGGCACGGCTCCCAGCCGCATCGCGCGGCCGACCCGGTCCCGGCCGCGTGCGAGATCGTGCTGGCGCTGCAGACGATGGTGACCCGGCAATTCGACGTGTTCGACCCAGTCGTGCTGACCGTGGGGACCTTCCACGCCGGCACTGCCGACAACGTGATCCCGGCCGAGGCAAACTTCGTGGCCACGGTTCGCTCGTTCTCGCCGCAGGCTCGTGCGGCCGTGCAGGATGCCGCGCCGAGGGTGGCTCAGCAGGTCGCCGCCGCTCACGGCCTGACCGCCACAGCCGAGTTCCGGGATGGCTATCCGGTCACCATCAACGACGCGGCGGAACTCGCATTCGCCGAGCAGACCGTCGCTGACCTGCTCGGCGACGGGCGCTACATCACTGCGCCCGACCCGCTGACCGGTTCGGAGGACTTCTCCTACGTGCTAGAGCAAGTGCCGGGCGCCTTCCTCATGCTCGGCGCTTGCACTCCTGACGCCGATCCGTTCGCTGCTCCGTTCAACCACTCGGCTGAGGCCGTGTTCGACGACGGGGTGCTGCCGGAGGGCACGGCGCTATACGCGGAACTGGCCCTGCAGCGGCTGGCCCAAGCCGCCGAGGCGTAACATGCCACGCGTGCCGGTACGCCGGCACTGCCGAAAGCAGCACGCTCACCTCTGGCGCCTCCGCTCAGCAGAACCCGAGGCTGGGAAGTATCTTCGCGGCGGCGTCGATCAGGTCGGCCGCGGCGTTGATTCCGTCGTTAGCCTCGGCGGCAGTGGCTTCGTCGGCCGGGTCGGTCGGGTACTCCAGCTCGTTGCGTCGTCGGCGGAGGGCGCCGAATGGCCGCAGGACGGTGCCGAACTGGGCTCTGACGGATTCCTCGACTGCGTAGTGGCCGCCGGATGTCGTCGGGCGGAGGCCCTGCTGGACCAGCAGGGCTGTGCAGGCCTGTCGGGCCGCGTCGTAGGCGAGCACGAAGGCACTGTCCGGGCTTGTCTGCTCCACGGCCCGTGCAGCAGCAATCGTGCGCCGGGCCCGGGCAAGCCAGGGCGAGCCGTCAGCGTGAGCGCCCTGAACCCGCTCAAGGCGCCGCTCCTCCAGGAGGCGTTCGATGACTGCGGCGCCGGGTGTCCAGGCGGTCATGCTTCACCGCCGTCAGGCGGCCCGATGATCCAAACTAGTGGTGCGGACTGGATCTGCTGGATGAGCGCGTCCGAGGCAGCGGCCCAGCGGCCCGGGCTGGACAGAGTTACGTTGACCGGGAAGCCGATTCGCTGCTCGGCCCGGTCTGCGGCATCGTAGATATCCGGCCGGGAGGGCTCTCCGACGACGAGGACATCGACATCTGCCGGAGCCGGGCCAGGGACGCCGGCATAGCGCGCTGCCCACGATCCGTAGATCGCCACGCCGGTAGCCGGAATGTCAGCGAACTCCTCCCCGACCACGACGTGCGGCCCGAATGCCAGGGTCAGCAACTCCGTCAGCGGCCGGGTATACCGGCTCTTCGGGTTGGCGGATACCTCCCTGGTACGGCCGACCCGTCGCTCGGTGATCAGGCCGACCTCCGAGAAACGATTTACCTCGCGCTGCACGGTGGTCAAGGGAACGCTCAGCTTCTCCGAAAGCTCGGTGATGCTGTACTCAGTCTCTGGATGCAAGAGAAG
>Ga0335075_10004487_pt1 | contig 21818 bp, 16 predicted proteins | sample Lox_Sample_24_FD_206723 | JGI IMG/M metagenome (GOLD analysis project Ga0335075, IMG submission 206723) | Soil microbial communities from Loxahatchee National Wildlife Refuge, Florida, United States - Lox_Sample_2.4 | ecosystem: Environmental > Terrestrial > Soil > Wetlands | place: USA...
TGAAGAGCAGCGACGACTGGCCGGCCGGCGTCGACAAGGACCGGCTGACGCAGCAGCTGATGACCACCCTCACCCAGAAGTTCCCCGGCGTGGATTTCAACTTCTCCCAGTACATCGAGGACAACGTCGAGGAGGCAGCCTCCGGGGTCAAGGGCGAGAACTCGGTGAAGCTCTTCGGCAATGACCTGCACTTGCTGGCGGCCACCGCGGCCCGGATCCGGGACGTGATGCAAGGCGTCCCCGGCATCACCGATCTCGCCGTCTTCAATCCGCTGGGGCAGCCGACCATCCGCATCGACGTGGACCGCGAGCGCGCATCCCGACTCGGGCTTGATCCCGGTGACATCAACGCGACCGTGCAGAGCGCCATCGGGGGTCAGTCCGCCGGGGATCTGTACGAGGAAGGCAGCGACCGGCACTTTCCGATGATGGTCCGTCTCGCCCAGCCGTTTCGTACCGACCTGGATTCGATACGGCGCATCAACGTGGGCGCGCCCGATCCCAACGGTGGCAGCGGCGCGGTTCCGATACCGCTGGCCGATGTCGCCACCGTGCGGCTCGTGTCGGGCCCGTCATTCATCTATCGCGAACAGCAGGAGCGGTACGTTCCGATCAAGTTCAGTGTCCGCGGACGGGACCTGGGCAGTGCCGTGCTCGATGCCCAGGCCCGGGTCGCCCGCTCGGTCACGATTCCGGGCGGCTACCACCTGGAATGGGTGGGGGAATTCGGCAATCTGAACGATGCCATCCAGCGCCTGAAGATCGCCGTGCCGGCGAGTCTGGCACTCATCTGCGTCCTGCTGTTCATCAACTTCGGCTCCTTCATCGACGTGCTGCTGGCGGTGAGCGTGATCCCGATGGCGCTCATCGGCGGCGTCTTCGCGCTGGCGCTGACCGGCACGCCCTTCAGCGTCTCGGCCGCCATCGGCTTCGTGGCGCTGTTTGGCATCGCCACCATGGATGGCATCATCGTGCTGTCCTACTACAACCTGCACATCGAGCAGGGCATGGATCGCGTCAGCGCCATCCTGCATACCTGCCGGGTGCAGATGCGCCCGGTAATGATGACCTGCATCGTGGCCTGCGTCGGTCTGGTTCCGGCGGCCGTGTCGCGCGGCATAGGCTCGCAGGTGCAGCGACCGCTCGCCCTGGTGGTGGTCGGCGGCATGCTCCTGGCGCCGGTGCTGGTGCTGTTTGCACTGCCGTCGATGATCCTGCTGGCCTCCCGCCGGCGGTACGTCCCGACTCCCACCGAGGGCATGGGCGGCCGCGAGACCGGGGATCCGGAGGCGCTATTGTGAAACACGCCGCCCTCGTTGCAATGCTCTGCGCACTGGCCTCCTGTGCGGTGGGGCCGGATTTCAAGCGGCCCGCCGCGTCGGTCACGGACCGCTACACCGACTCACCGCTGTCGCCCATGCTCGCCAGCGGCGCGGACGTTCCCTACGCGTGGTGGAAGATCTACCGCAGCCCGGCGCTGGATGACCTGGTCGACAGCGCCCTGCACGGCAGTCCGACGGTGGCCGCCGCGCAGGCGGCGCTGCGGCAGGCGAACGAGCTGGTGAAGGTCCAGCGCGCCAATCTGTTCCCCGGTCTGCAGGCCTCCTACGCGCCCACCCGCGAACGCGATGCGACGGGCACGCTGTCGCCGACCCTGACTTCGGCGCAGCCGCTCTTCACGCTGCAGACCGCGCAGGTGAGCGTGTCGTACATGCTGGACCCGTTCGGGGGCAATCGCCGCCAGGTCGAATCCGCGAAGGCGCAGGCCGACGACCAGCGCTATGCGCTCGAGGCCGCGTACCTCACGCTCACGTCCAATGTGGTCACCGCCGCCTTCGAGGAGGCGGCGCTTCGCGCCCAGATCAAGGCCGACGAAGACATCGTCAGGGGCGAGCGCGACGGACTGGACATCCTCGGCCAACAGCTGGCCCTGGGCAGCATTGCGCAGACCGCGGTGCTGGCGCAGCAGGCCGCCCTGGCGGCGACCGAAGCCCAGTTGCCGCCGCTGCGCAAGCAGCTGGCAATGCAGCGGGACCTGCTGGCCGTTCTGATCGGGCATTCTCCCGGCGAACCACCGCCGCAGACCTTCGAACTCGCCTCGCTCACCCTGCCGCAGGACCTGCCGCTGAGCGTACCTTCGGCGCTCGTGCGCCAGCGGCCGGATGTCCTGGAGGCCGAAGCGCAGCTGCACTACGCGACCGCCCAGGTGGGGGTCGCCATTTCCGACCTGCTGCCCCAGGTCAATCTCACGGCGACCTACGGCGGCGCCTCGACCCACCTCTCGACGCTGCTGGCCAGCGGCAATACCTTCTGGACCCTCGGCGCCAATCTCAGCCAGACGTTGTTCGCGGGCGGCGCCCTGTGGCATCACAAGCTCGCGGCCGATGCCGCGCTGGACCAGGCCGGCGCGCAGTACCGGACGGTGGTGCTGGGCGCGCTGCAGAACGTCGCCGACACGCTCTACGCCCTGCAGTTCGACGCCCAGGCGGTGGCAGCGAACGAGGCGGCCGAGGCGGCCGCCCGCGGCAGTCTCACGGCGACGCATGCATCGCTGACCCAGGGTTCGATCACCTACCTGGATCTGCTGAATGCGGAACAGGCCCAGGCACAGGCGATCTCGAATCTGGAGCAGTCGCGGGCCAATCATCTCGCCGACACCGCGGCGCTGTTCGTCGCCCTCGGCGGCGGCTGGTGGAACCGGGGGGACGCGCGCCGGTAGCGACAATAAACCGCAACATTCGCGGCATATCATGGCCTCGGCCATGAACTCGCGCCTGCTCACGCCTGCCATCGTCCTGATCAGCTTTGGCGCGGCGTTTGGGGTCATGGGCCTGCGGGGCGCACACACGCCGGCCGTGCCCGACGACACCGCCAGCGCGCAGCGCCCTGCTCCTGTCATCGCAGCACTGCTCACCGACCCGGTGCCTGCTCCCGCTCCTGCTCCCGCTCCCGCTCCCACGGCTGAGCCGCTCGCCGATCACCCTCCGCCGCCCATTGCGCAACCGCAGGTCGGGAACGATGAGCCCACCGCCGACGAACAGCCTGCCAGCATGACGCCTGACGAACAGGCGCAGGCAAGCGACGGCTTCCTCGATGCGCGCGACCGGGCGACCGAGCACGGCGCCCGATCCCATTAGGGCGCCGGATGTCGGGGTTGCGGTTCGCGCGGCTGCGCCTCGCGGTCACGGTCGTCCCGGCGCTGCTCTTCAGCGGCCCTGGGCACGCATCCGGGGCCGCCGAACCTGAGTGGTGTCCGCGGCCTGCCGCGGGCAGCGTGGTGCAGGAGCCACGGGATCTGCGCAGCAGCGGCGGCGTGCTCCGGCTCGACCTCACCGTGCGCAATTACGCGGACCGCCATGGTTCGATGCGCTATTGCTACCTGCTGGCAGATGGCACTCAGTCACCCACGCTGCGCCTGCATCCGGGGGACCTGCTGGACCTGCATCTGATCAACCGGCTGTCGCAGCCGGTCAGGCCCATGGCCCACGCCATGCACATGCAGCTCGAACTGGGGCACGCCGCCACCGACGCCTGCCGCAGTGGGGCCATGTCGGCGACCTCCACCAACCTGCACTTCCATGGACTGACCGCGCCTGCGAAGTGCCACCAGGACGAAGTGCTCCACACCTCGATCCAGCCCAACGATCCGCCTTTCGAATACAGGTTCCGGATTCCAAAGGGCGAACCTCCCGGTCTTTACTGGTATCACCCGCACATCCACGGATTCAGCGCTCCGCAGGTGATGGGGGGCGCCTCCGGTGCCCTCATCATCGAGGGCATCGAACGGGCCGTTCCGCAGCTGGCGGGCATGCCGGAACGCGTGCTGATCATCCGCGACCAGGATCTGCTCAATCCGGACGCGCCGCCCTCGGCGCTCGAACCGGTGGTGCCAAAGAATCTCATCGACCGCGACGGTGACGCGGCCAACAATGGCACCGGCTTCGGCAAGCCGGCCAAGGACCTGAGCATCAATTTCATACCGGTACCCTACCCGGACTATCCACCCGCGATCATCCGGCTCAGGCCCGGCGCGCGTCAGCTGTGGCGGGTGCTCAATGCCTCCGCGATCACGTACCTGAATCTCGCGGTCCTGTTCGGCACCTCACCGCAGCCGCTGGGTCTGGTGGCGATCGACGGCGTGCCCCTTGACTGGCGCGGCGGTTCGACACCGGCGGTGACTGCGGTGGACCACATCGGCATCCCACCCGGTGGCAGGGTCGAGTTCGTGCTGCGGGGGCCAGCGCAGGGCGTTCCGGGATTACTGGTGACGCGCACCGTCGATACCGGGCAGGGCGGAGAAAATGACCCCAACCGGGCGCTCGCCCGAGTGATTGCCGATCCGGACGCGCCCGCGCCCGCATCGATGCTGCCCGCGAAGTCGGCGCCGCTCGATGCTCCACGGTTGCCCTGGCTTGGCGATATATCTCCCAACCGGGTGAGACGACTGTACTTTTCGGAAAAGCTGGAGAACCCCGCCGATCCCAACAGCGCCACGACCTTCTACATCACCGTGGACGGCCAGCCACCGGCCGTATTCGACCCCGCCAATCCCGTGCCGAACATCACCGTGCGGCAGGGGGATGTCGAGGACTGGATCATCGAAAACCGCACGACGGAACTGCATGCCTTCCACATTCACCAGCTGCATTTCGAGCTGATGGCGTGGAACGGTGCCGAGGTGGACGAGCCGTTCCTGCGCGACACCGTCAACGTCCCCTATTTCTCCGGCAGGATGCTCCAGTATCCGAGCGTCCGGGTACGCATGGACTTCCGGGATCCCGACACCGTCGGCGACTTCGTCTATCACTGTCATCTGCTCGAACACGAGGATGCCGGGATGATGGGCGTGATCCGCGTACTGCCGCGCGACGCGCGATGAGCGCTTGGCTCGCGCGATTTAAGAAATCGATCACGCTTCTGCAACACGAACTTCCTACCGTAACGCTGGCGCGATTGGGCGCGCCTGGTCACATGGGAGGTCTCTAATGAATGCGAAAGGAACGGTCTGTGCAATCCTGCACGGCGCGCGGATGGCGGCCCTGTCGGTGGCGGTGCTGCAGATGTCGGTGGGCCCGGCTCTGGCAGTCGCCGCAGCGGCACCCGGAGACATCCCGAGCCCGGGCACCCTGGGCCATCCGGCGACGCCGTTCCAGCACGTCATCGTCATCATCGGCGAAAACCGCAGCTTCGATCACGTATTCGCGACCTACCAGCCGCGCTCGGGCCAGACGGTCCGCAACCTTTTGAGCGAAGGCATCATCAAGCTCGACGTTAACAAGAATGCAATCAAGGGGCCGAACTTCGAGGCGGCCCAGCAGCTCGCCGCCCGGGACACCGGCCCGCAGGACACCTTCCTGCTGAGCCCGCCGAAGCAGGAATTCCCGAACAACACGCTGCCCGCGCCGCTGACCGGCGGCGCCTCGGGTGCCCAGGGCTATTTCACGAACGCCGCCTGCACCGCATCCGCGAATCCGGCCCTGTGTGCCGAGTCGATCGCCGAGGCGACCGAAACGGGACTGCCGAGCGACTCCGCGGCCGATTCGGCCGACGCCAACAACCTGACCTACTACCAGTCCCTGGTCGCCGGCGGCACCGGCCAGGCCTCCAAGGTGCCGGATCAGCGCATCGCCAATGTCGCGAACCTGCAGGCCGGCCCGTTCCAGCTCACCAGCGGCACGCTGCCGTACATCAGCTACGCGGCCAGCCCCGTGCACCGGTTCTACCAGATGTGGCAGCAGCTCAACTGCGGCATCGAGCACGCGAGCTTCGCGAATCCTTCGGGCTGCAACGGCAAGCTGTTCTCCTGGGTCGAAGTGACCGTGGGTGCGGGCACCGACGGCACGACGCAGCCCGCCAATTTCAGCACCGAATATTCGACGAGCGCCAAGACCACGGGCGAGGGGTCCACGGCGCTGGGCTTCTACAACGTGCAGCAGGGCGATGCGCCCTACTTCACTTATCTGGCGGACAACTACGCCATGAGCGACAACTTCCACCAGTCCGTCAACGGCGGCACCGGTGCGAACCACATCATGTTCGGCCATGGCGACATGCTGTTCTTCAGCGTGCCGAACCCGAATGACCCGGCGCACAATCTGCCGGCGGTTCCGCCGAACAGCGTCGCGTATCAGACCAATCCAGGCGGCTACGGCGGCGTCGTGAGCGAGATCGAGAACCCGAACCCCGCCCGCGGCACCAACAACTGGTATACCGAGGATGGCTACGGCACCGATTTCAACGAGGGTTATCCGCAGTCGCAATGGGCGACGCCGCAGCAGAACGGCGGCCCGGTGATCTACGGCGGCGGTTCCTACACCAACTGCGCCGACCTCTCGCAGCCGGGCGTGCGCCCGATCCGCGAGTACCTGGCGACACAGCGCATCGAGGCGCACTGCGAACCCGGGCACTACTACCTGCTGAACAACTACAACCCGGGTTACTTCGGTAACGGCAACAATGCGTTCACCGACCACAATCCTTCCAACACGCCCTTCACCATCCCACCCTCGACGGTTCCCAGCATCGGCGACAGCCTGATTGCCGCCAACATCTCCTGGAAATACTACGGCGATCAGTGGAACGCCTACGTGCCCGATCCGTACGATCTCAACTACGGCGTGCCCGGGCCGGCCTCGGATGAGTACTGCAACATCTGCAATCCCTTCCAGTACGACACGTCGATCATGGCCAACAGCGCCGTGCGCCAGGAGCACATCCAGGACACGGTGGATCTGTACGCGGACATCGCCAACGGCACCCTGCCGGCGGTATCCATCGTCAAGCCCAGCGGACTCGTCGACGGGCACCCGTCCTCCTCGAAGCTCGACCTGTTCGAGGGTTTCGTGCGCAAGATCGTAGACCAGGTCGAGGCATCGCCCTATGCCGCGAACACCGCGATCTTCATCACCGAGGACGAAGGCGGTGGCTACTACGACTCCGGGTACGTCCAGCCGCTCGACTACTTCGGTGACGGCACCCGCATTCCGCTGCTGGTCGTGGCGCCGAAGAAGTACCTGCGCGCGGACGGCTACATCTCGCACAAGTACGCCGATCACGTGTCGATCCTGAAGTTCATCGAGCGCAACTGGGGGCTGGCGCCGGTCACGCACCGCAGCCGCGACAACTTCCCGAACCCGGTGGCCCTGCCGGGCAATCCCTACGTGCCCGTGAATGCCCCGGCACTGGATGACCTGTTCGACTTCTTCCGGTTCTAGTTAGGGATCTGGTCCACCATCGGGGCCGCCAGCCAGGCGGCCCCATTTTTTCGCGGCCCCCTCACCGAAAGGCGGTCGCCACCGCCTGGCCGCCTGTACGGGCCCGGCGCGGACCCGATATGCTCCCGGCCACCGTGAAGCCGGCTACCGTATGTTCCACCAGCTGCTGACGCCCGTCGCCGACAGTCTCGGCGCATCGTTTTGCGTCGCAGCATTGCCCGTCCTGGCGCTGGTGGTGCTGCTGGGAGTCCTGCGCCGTCCTGCCTGGCAGGCCGCGCTGGTCGCGCTCATCGTTGCCTTCGTGATCGCCGTGGGCCCGTGGCAGATGCCCGCAGGACCCGCCGTCCAGTCCATGCTGAATGGCGCGGTGTTCGCGCTCTGGCCGGTCATGTGGCTGGTCTTCAACGGACTGCTGCTCTACAACATCGCGGTGCACTCGGGCCGGTTCGACGCCTTCCGCGCCTGGATCACGGCCAATCTTCCGGATGACCGGCGCATCGTGCTGGTGGTGGTCGGGTTCTGCTTCGGGGCACTGCTGGAGGGCATCGCCGGCTTCGGCGCGCCGGTCGCCATCACCAGCTCCCTGCTGATCCTCATCGGCTATCCACCGCTCGAGGCGCTGGTGTTTGTCCTGATCTTCAACACCGCGCCCGTCGCATTCGGTGCCTTGGGAATTCCCATCACGGTACTCGGCTCGGTCACGGGGCTGCCCGCCGTCACCGTGGCGGCGATGGTGGGTCGGCAGCTGCCCTTCATCGCGCTGCTGCTGCCGTTCTATGTGATCGCCCTGTACGGGGGCTGGCGCTCCGTTCGCGGCCTCTGGCCGGTGCTGCTGGTGGCGGGCGCCACCTTCGCAGCGGCCCAGTTCGTCGCCTCCAACTACCTCGACTACACGCTCGCGGACATTCTTTCCTCCCTGCTGTCCCTGATCTCGACCCTGCTGTTCGTGAGACTGTGGCAGCCGACCCCGGACCCCCGGTACGCGATTGCCGGCAACGCCCTTGAGCGCGCGGCGGACCCCTCGGGCATACCCAGCTGGCAGGGCTGGGTGCCCTGGCTGGTGCTCACGGCGATCGTGATCGGCTGGTCGTACTTCGGCGTCGCGAGCATCGGCCAGCGTGGGATCGAGTGGCCGGGACTGCACAACCTGATCGCCATCACGCTCTATCACGACAAGCCGTATGCGGCGATCTGGTCCTTTCAGCCGCTGGCGACGGGAACCGCCGTGCTGGTGGCGAGCGCGGTGACCTGCCTGCTGTTCGGGGTCACGCCCGCGGCAATCGGGGCCTGCCTTCTCGAGACGGTGCGCCAGCTGTGGCTGCCGGTGGTGACGGTCATGCTGATCGTCGCCCTGGCCTACCTGATGAACTATTCCGGCCTGGCCTACACGCTGGGGAAGGGAGCGGCATCGACGCGGTACCTGTTCGTCCTGCTGTCACCCTTCCTCGGCTGGATCGCAGTGGCGCTCTCCGGCAGTGACACCTCGGGCAACGCCCTGTTCGGCAATCTGCAGGTGGTCGCCGCACGGCAGCTGCACCTGAGTCCGGTACTGTTTGCCGCCACCAATTCATCGGGAGGCGTCATGGCCAAGATGATATCGCCGCAGAACATCACGACCGGTGCCGCGGTGACGCAACTGAAGGGTCAGGAAGGCCCGATATTCGCCCGAACCTTCCTGCACAGCATCATACTGACGCTGATCCTGGTGGCACTGGTCGCCGTCCAGCAGTTCCTGTTGCCGCAGATGATACCGGGCGTGCCGGGAGGACCCTGAGCGTGAACGTGCGTCGCCGGGTTGGCACCGGTATCGCCTGTGTGGCCGTGTTGCTGGGTGCCGCGGCCGCGGCGGGACCTTCCGATGAGATCGACGGTCCCCTGATCCGGCCGCCCACCTCGTCCAGTGATCCCCGCGACCTCTCCGGTGTCTGGTTCATACGGCTCTACAATCCGCAGATCAATTCGACCCTGGGTCGGCTGCCACCGTTCACGGCGCGCGGTAAGGCGGAGTGGGATGCACGCGTCAAGGCCGAGAAGGACGGCTCGCCGATCGCGGATGCCTCCTCGTATTGCTGGCCGCACGGCGTTCCGCGGGTGATGAACTCGCCCTATCCGATCCAGATCATACAAACGGCGGGCGAGACGGTGTTCGTGCACGAAGTCGCGCACAACGTCCGGCACATCTACATGGACCAGCCTCATCCGCAGACGCTCACCGCGACGTTCATGGGCGATTCGGTCGGGCACTGGGAAGGAGACACCCTGGTCATCGATACCATCGGTCTGAACGACCGCACCTGGATCGATGAAATCGGCGTGATCCACGGCAAGCAGCTGCATGTGATCGAACGCATCCGCAAGATCGAGGACGGACACGCGCTGGAAGACCTCATCCGCATCGAAGATCCGGAATTCTTCACCGAGCCGTGGTACGCGCGGATCACCTACGCCTGGCGCCCCGACCTGCGGATCGCGGAATATGTCTGCGAGGAGAACAACCGCAACATGCCGGTGTCCGGGCACACGGTGGCCCGGTGACGCGCGCCCGGTGGGTGGCACGCGCGCTGTTCGGCGGGCTGATGCTCGCCGCCGGCATCCTGCGGGCGCAGGCGATCTACACACCGCCGCCGGGCCAGAATTTCGAAGGCGTCTGGCTCATCCAGGGCGATCATTCCACGGTACGGACGGTCGACGGCAAGCTGCCGCCGCTGAATGGCGCCGCGGCCAGACGCTATGCGGCCGCCCTGCAGGCGCGCCGGGCCGGCAAGCCGGACTTCGATACCATCCGGACCTGCAGGCCGCACGGCTTTCCGCGGATCCTGTTTGCGGCCTATCCGATCGAGATACTCCAGGAGCGCACGCAGGTCACCTTCATCCACGAGGTCCATCACATGCCGCGGCTGGTGTACCTGGACATGACGCTGCCGGACCTCGGCGACATGGACCCGAACTGGATGGGCCTGTCGGTCGGTCACTGGGAGGGCGATACGCTCGTCGTCGAAAGCCAGGGATTCAACGACCTGACGACCCTGGACAGCGCCGGGCTGCCGCATTCGCAGGACCTGCGTGTCGGCGAGCGCATCCGCAAGACCGATGCCGATACTCTGGAAGACGTCATCACCATCACGGACCCGAAGACCTTCACCGCACCGTGGAGCACACGGGTGACGTACCGGCGCCAGCCGGGACTGCGTCTCAAGGAGTACGTCTGCACCGATTCCAACCCCGAGGCGCAGGCGTCCGGACACCGATAGAGATCTTCTATCGGCCGGATCCAGAATGCCGATTGGGCGCAGCGCGGCCCGGGCGTTATCGTGCCGTCACGTTCAATCGATGCCCGAGGCGGAGGAAGCATGTCAACCGAGAGCAAGTGTCCCGTCGTGCACGGCCCCAGGCAGAACCGGGACTGGTGGCCGAACCAGCTGAGCCTCAAGGTCCTCGGCCAGAACTCTCCGCTTTCCGATCCGATGGGCCCGGCGTTCGACTACGCCCGGGCGTTTCGCGCCCTCGATCTCAACGCCGTGATCCGGGACCTGCAGGCCCTGATGACCGACTCCCAGGAATGGTGGCCGGCGGATTTCGGCCACTACGGACCGCTGTTCATCCGCATGGCCTGGCACAGCGCCGGCACCTACCGCGTGGGGGACGGACGCGGCGGAGCCGGAGCCGGGCAACAGCGCTTCGCGCCGCTCAACAGCTGGCCCGACAACGTCAACCTGGACAAGGCCCGGCGCCTGCTGTGGCCGATCAAGCGCAAGTACGGCCAGGGCATCTCCTGGGCGGACCTGATGATCCTGGCGGGCAACGTCGCCCTGGAGTCGATGGGTTTCAGAACCTTCGGCTTCGGGGGCGGCCGCGCCGATGTGTGGGAGCCGGAGGAGGACATCTTCTGGGGGCCGGAGGGCAAGTGGCTGGCGGACGAGCGCTACAGCGGCGACCGCGATCTGCGCAACCCGCTGGCGGCCGTGCAGATGGGGCTGATCTACGTCAATCCGGAGGGACCGAACGGCAGGCCGGATCCCATCGCCGCGGCGCGGGACATCCGCGAAACCTTCGCCCGCATGGCGATGAATGACGAGGAAACCGTCGCGTTGATCGCCGGGGGCCACAGTTTCGGCAAGACCCATGGCGCGGGCGATGCCGCGCTGGTCGGCCCGGAGCCGGAAGCGGCGGACATCGCCGCGCAGGGCCTGGGCTGGCAGAGCCGCTTCGGCAGCGGCAAGGGCGGCGATGCCATCGGCAGTGGCCTCGAGGTCACGTGGACCCGTACGCCGACGCGCTGGAGCAACGACTTCTTCGGCAATCTGTTCGGCTATGAGTGGGAACTCACCCGCAGTCCGGCAGGCGCGCATCAGTGGACCCCGCAAAACGGCGGCGGCGCGGGAACCGTTCCGGACGCCCACGACCCTGCGAAGCGCCGCGCGCCCTCGATGCTGACCACGGATCTGGCACTGCGCTTCGACCCTGCCTACGAAAAGATCTCGCGGCGCTTTCTTGCCCATCCGGATGAGTTTGCGGCGGCATTCGCCCGGGCCTGGTACAAGCTCACCCACCGCGACATGGGACCGGTCTCGCGCTACCTCGGGCCGCTGGTGCCGAAGGACGTGCTGATCTGGCAGGACCCGGTACCGCCGGTCGACCATCCGCTGATCGATGATCAGGAAACGACGGTACTCAAATCCCGGATCCTCGCATCGGGACTGTCGATTTCGCAGCTGGTGGCAACGGCCTGGGCCTCGGCCTCCACTTTCCGGGGCTCGGACAAGCGCGGCGGCGCCAATGGCGCACGCCTCCGTCTGGCGCCGCAGAAGGACTGGACCGTCAATGACCCTGCGGGGCTCGCAACCGTGATCGCCGGGCTCGAGAAGATCCGGGCCGAATTCAACGGCTCGCAGACGGGCGGCAAGCAGGTTTCGCTCGCCGACCTCATCGTCCTGGGTGGTTCCGCCGCCATCGAGGCAGCGGCCCGCAGCGGCGGGTTCGACGTGACGGTGCCCTTCATGCCGGGGCGCATGGATGCGACCCAGGAGCAGACGGACGTGGAATCCTTTGCCGTGCTCGAGCCGACGGCCGATGGGTTCCGCAACTACATCGGCAGTATCCGCAGCGGATCCCCCGAGGAAGCGCTCGTCAACCGGGCCCAGCTGCTGACCCTGACGGCTCCCGAAATGACGGTGCTGCTCGGAGGGCTGCGCGTCCTGGACATCAACGCAGGCCGGTCCCGGGAGGGTGTATTCACCCATCGGCCCGGAGTCCTCAGCAACGACTTCTTCGTCAATCTGCTCGACATGGGCACGAAATGGGAGCCCTCCTCCGGATCGGCGGCGACGTTCGAAGGCCGCGACCGCGCGAGCAACCGGCTCAAGTGGACCGCCACGCGGGTGGATCTCATCTTCGGTTCGCATTCGCAGCTTCGGGCCCTCGCCGAGGTCTACGCCTGCGACGATGCGCGGGAACGTTTCGTCAGGGACTTCGTGGCCGCCTGGGCCAAGGTCATGAATCTCGATCGCTTCGATCTGGCCCGCTGAGAAACGATTTATGCGTTAATGGCCCAATGAAAGCCGCGCTGGTGTTCCGCCGCAGCCTGACGTGGGCCGCCGCCATCGCAAGCGTGCTGGCCCTGGTGGCGCTGGGGCTCGCCGCACTGGTCGAGGCCGGCTACGGCAAGGCCTTGCTCGTCCGCGGCGTTGCCCTGGCGACCGGGCGTGAAATCCACGTCAATGGGTCCCTGCGGGTGCACCTGTTCTCTCGATCTCCGGAAGTGATCGCAGAACAGGTCACGATCGGCAATCCCCCCTGGATGCCGCCCGGCCGGACAGCCGAAGTGGACAGACTTTCGATGGTGCTCGCGCTGCCCTGGTTTGGCCGCCCCGCCGGCCTCGTGCGGTTCGACATGGAAGGTGCGGCGCTGCACCTGGTGCGGGAGGCCGATCTGCGCGCCAACTGGCAGATGGCCGATCCCGCCCATCAAAGGATCCATAAGAACTCCCCGATCCTCCGCAGCCTCGACGTGCCCGATGCGCATGTGGAACTTGCCGACGCCCGGCGACACCTGCAATTCACCGGGACGGTCTCGGTGTCGGGTCCGGATGACCCGCGCTCGCCGCAGCCGGTACGGCTTGTCGGTTCGGGCCAATTGAATGGCCGGGCCGTCACCTTCCGCATCACGGGGGATCCTCTGACCACGGCCAGTCACCACGTTCCCTACCGCTTCACCTTCAGCGAGCAATCCAGCGGCTCCCATATCCAGGGCAACGGCGCGCTGCCGGAACCCTTCAACTTCAAGATCGAGAATGCCGATTTCGAGGCAACGGGACCGGATCTCAAGGATCTTTACTACCTGACGGGCATCCACCTCCTGGATACCGGCGCCTATCACCTCACCGGCAGGATCCTGCGCCGCGGACTGCGCACCACCTTCTCGGACCTCGCCGTCACGTCCGGCCAGAGCGACATGCGCGGCAGCGTGTCCGTCGATTCCTCGACCTCGCCGCGACGGTTCGTGCTCGATTTGAGTTCGCGCAACCTGAAACTCGCGGATCTCGGCGCCCGCGCCGCAGGCCGCGCTCCCGGACCCAAACCTCCCCAGCTGCTGTCCGATGCCAGGATCAGTCTGAACGTGCTGCGCATCGGCGACGCGACGGTGAAATACAGCGCCGGGCAGGTGCAGATCGGCCGTGTTCCGCTGCGCCATGTCGCGGCGCGCGCCAGCCTGGACGGCGGCGTACTGAGCGTGGCGCCCGCGACGGCGCAGGTCCTGGGTGGACACGCCACCGGCCAGCTGCGGCTCGATGGCAGGAAGGATGTGCCGACCGCCGCGCTCGATCTCGACATCACCGATCTGCAACTCGCACAGATCCCGTTCAAGGATAGCGCTCACCCGCCCATCGAGGGGCCGCTGCGGATGCGTGTCGTGGTCAACGGAACCGGCCGGTCGGTGCACGAGATCGCGTCGAGCGCCAGCGGCACCGTCACCGCACAGCTGCGTTCCGGCGAAATCCGCGAATCCTTCGCCGAACTCACCGGTCTTGATCTGCGGGGCTTGCGGCTGCTGCTGTTCAAGAGCAGGAAGGAGACGCCGGTACGTTGCGCGGTGGCACGCTTCAAGGCCCACGACGGCACACTCACGGTCCAGGACCTCGTCGCGGACACCGATCCGATGCTGATCACGGGTGAGGGCCAGGTCGACCTCGGCTCCGAAGCTCTGGCGCTCGAGATTCACGGCGATCCGAAACATCTGCGCTTCTTCAGGTTGCGCGCGCCGTTGTTGCTGGCGGGGACCCTCGCCCATCCTTCCATCCACGTCCTGAAGGATGATTCGAAACTCAAGGTCATCGATCGCGGCAAGGCACCCGATGCCGACTGCGCCGCCCTGCTCGAAGACTCCCGCACCGCAGCAGACCTGCCATCGCGCCCTTGATTTGGCAACGGCGGACTTTGGTAATATAGGGAGGTCGGTCCTCACAATAACTCAACAGAGAATCAATCATGGACGCGAACAAGATCGTTGCCCGTGCCAAGGGAATGCTGATCACTCCGAGAACGGAATGGGCGGTCGCGGCCGCGGAGCCGGACAGCATCGGCGGACTGTATTCAGGCTACATACTGCTGCTCGCGGCGATTCCGGCCCTCGTCACCTTCCTCGCCTACACCGTCATCGGTGTTTCGGTACCCCTGCTCGGCACGTATCGGGTGGGCATCGCCACTGCGTTGACCAGCGCCCTGGTGCGCTACGCGCTCAGCCTGGTCTTTGTCTACGTGGTTGCGCTCATCATCGACGCCCTCGCACCCACCTTCGGCGCGGAGAAGAACTCCGTCCAGTCCCTGAAGACGGTCGCCTATTCGTACACGGCACTGTGGGTGATTTCGATCCTCGGGGTGATTCCGGGCCTGGCGCTGCTCGCAACCCTGGCCGGCGGCATCTACAGCATCTATCTGCTCAACATGGGCCTGCCGTCGACCATGAAATGCCCGTCGGACAAGACGGTGGGCTATACGGCACTGACGGTCGTGATCGCCATCGTGCTGTATCTGGTGCTGGCTGCCGTGGTCGCGGCCCTCGGGGGTCTGGGGCTGGGGGTCGGACGGGGCCTGTCGGGATTCGGTCAGCCCTCGGTCACGGGCAGCAGCGGTTTTCAGCCCGGCACTGCGGGGGCGGCGCTGCAGAACTGGTCGCAACGCGTGAAGGCGGCCTCCGATCAGGCCGCGGCGGCCCAGAAGTCCGGTGACAAGGATGCGCAGGCCAAGGCCATGGGCGCCCTGGTCGGGGCGGCGCTCGGCAGCAACGGCAAGGTCGAGTCGCTGTCGCCGGATCGGCTGCGTCCGTTCCTGCCCGATTCCCTCGGCGCTCTCAAGCGCACGCAGCTTCAGGTGCAGCGCAATGGCGCCATGGGCATGCAGGTTTCCACGGGCACGGCCACCTACTCGGACGGATCCCAGCATACGGTGACGCTCACCATTGCCGACACCGGATCGCTCAAGGGAGTGTTCGGGTTCGCTTCGGGCTGGGCCGGCGTCGAGCAGGAGTCACAGACCGATACGGGCTATGACAAGCTGTACAAGACCGGCGGCCAGCTGATCCACGAGAAGTGGGACACGAAAAGCAACTACGGCGAATACGGGGTGGTCGTTGCCGAGCGCTTTTCCGTCACCGCGCAGGGCAACGCGGACAAGATCGATGACCTGAAAGGCGATGTCGCCGCCATCAACCTCTCCGGCCTCGAGGCGCTCAAGAACGAAGGGGTTCAGGCGAACTGACCGCCGTCTGCTCCTCGACTGGACTGAGCGGCACCTTCACCTGGGCACCGATCGACAGCAGTACCGGAATCGCCAGCAGCGCGCACACCAGGAAGCGGCTGAACTGCATGCTGAGCAGCACGCCGGCCGTATAGGGACCGAAGATCGAGCCGACCCGGCCGGCACTCATGACGATACCCATGCCGGTCGCGCGAACCCGTGCCGGAAAGGTGATCGCGCCGGTGGCATAGACGGCCACTGCCGCACCGAAGATCCCGAAGCCGATGACAGTGGCGGTGACCTCGGCCAAACGCAGGTTGGTCGCGGCGGCCCCGAAGCCGACGATGCCCACGCCCATCGCCAGCAGTGCCAGAGCCGCCACCCTCCGGATGGGCAGCCTGAGGCCGAGTAGACCCACGATGATGCCGCCCGCCAGTCCTCCAAGGCTCGTCAGCCGCGTGATGAGTATGCCGTCCGCATCGCTGAAGCCCGCATTGGTGGTGAGCTGGTTGTTCCAGTTGAGGAAGAAATACTCGCTCACCATGAACAGGAAGTACGACAGGCCCATCAGCAGGGTGCGCACCAGGATCGGTTGACGCAGCAGGTCCAGCAGGCTCCCCTGGTCCGTGCTGCGGATGGGTGCGGGCAGTTCGCTCACGGCCGGCAGCCGCAGCCGCGCCAGCACGCCGTTGAACGCGCCCAGTGCTCCCGGACCGCGTCTCGCGGCCAGGATGTCCAGTGATTCAGGCAGCAGCAGATAGACCGAGCCCAGCAACACCAGGGAGCAGACTCCGCCGAACGCAAGGATGCCGTGCCAGCTGAACGCGGCGAGCAATGGCGGGGCGACGTATCCCCCCAGCAGCGTTCCCACGGTATAGCCGATGACGACGAGCCCCAGGGCGAGCGCGCGGGTTTTGCGGGGCGAGTATTCGAACGCCAGCGTCCCGAGGCAGCCGGCGTTCGCACCGACGCCGAGCCCCGTGCAGAACCGCAGCGCCGCCAACATCGTCACCGACCCCGCCGCGGCAGACAGCGTCATGCCGATGCTCATGAGCACGAGATTGATGAGGATGGCCGTGCGCCGGCCCCAGATGTCGGCGATCGGCGAGAGCGCGAAGCCACCCACAGCCGTGCCCAGCAGGCCTGCGCTGAAGAGCATGCCCAGGACATTCGGCGCGAGATGCCATTCGCGCGTCAGGGTCGGAGAAATGAGCGACAGCGCCAGTATGTCGAAGCCGTCGAGCAGGTTGGCCGCGACGCACAGGATGATGACCACCACCTGGCACGCCCGCATGGGCGATTCCTCGATGTGCCGGCGGACGATCTGTAAGCTCATGCGACCCCCTGCTATAGTGCTTATCGGCGTGCGCCAAAGAGAGCAGTGTTCATGCTGGCGGTCAAGGCCCCACACCAGATCAAAGTCAGGATTCGCTATGTGGTCAGGGGTGAACGGGCGATTTTCTATGCAGCCGAACGCGACAGGTCCTACTGGCCGGGCGACGAGCATGAAGTACTCGTCACCGACCTGCGCACCGTGTCAGCCCCGCCGAGCATCGAGCACAACGGCTTCAGGCTGCTGCAGCATCGCACGGCGGTGAAGGACCTGCACGATGCCCGGGAGGTCGAACGGACCTACTATCCCGAAGCCGTGGAACTGGCCAAGCGCCTCAACAATGCAACCCATGCCATCGCTTTCGGCGCCGTCGCCCGCAGCGACCGGCCCGACAGCAGCAACGGCCGCCTGCCCGCCTATGGGGCCCACGTGGACTATGGCCGCCGGACCATCGAGGACATCGGGCGCCCGATGCTGGGAGCCCAGGCGGATTACTGGTTCAGCCGGCGCGTGGTGCTGATGAATCTATGGCGACCGATCAGCACCGTCCAGCGCACGCCGCTGGCACTCTGCGACGCGGCCACCGTCCAGGCCGAGGATCTGCACGACAGCGAAATCCGGGGCGGCCTGGATGATCCGAACCGGCCGCCGCTGTACGGTTACAACCTGAGCTACAGCCAGCGGCACCGCTGGTATTACACCTCACGCATGCAGCCTGACGAACTCTACGCCTTCAAGCTGTATGACTCGGACGCCGGCCAGCCACGCTGGACCGGGCACACCGCGATCGACGATCCGGAAACCGCGGCGGACGCGCCGCCGCGGGAAAGCATCGAAATCCGGACCATCTCCTTCATCTGAAGACGGGACGCCGCCTGCCCGGTCACTGCGTCGCGCAGCTGAAGCTGCCCGCAGCGTCCTCCGTGCCCGCCACGCCCGTGAACTTCGGGAACTTCGGATATTCACACAGCGGCCGGGCGCGATGGGCTCCCGGATTGCCATCCGACACCACGAGCCCCTCCGGCGCCTTCCCCTGCTCCACCCACTGTTCGATCGCCGGCAACCCGTCGAATCTGCCATTGAACACCCCGAAGCCGTGGCCCATGCCCGGAATCAGGTAGAAGCGCATGAAACTCTCCAGCGGCTGCTGGCCGAAGCTTGCGACCTGGCGCCGGTAGTAGGCGATCGAATTGTGCGGCGTGATGAAATCGTCGGCCGTGCCGTGGGTCATGATGATCTTTCCGCCCTTGGCCCGGAACTTCTCCAGGCCCACGTTGGTGACGTCCATGATGGACGCGGCCACCGCGATCCGCTCCCGATACTTCTTCGGATCGAAATGCAGCGTGTCGAACTTCGGATCCCGGGTGATGATGTTCTTGATGGTGCCGTCGCCGGCGCTATAGAGCAGCGGCTCCTTCCCCGACAACGGATTGGACGGTTGCTTCACCGTCCCGAAATTGGACGGCCCGGAAAACTGGGCTCCCTCGAGCAGCGCCCACTTCGGGAACGCGTCCATGCCCGCGACGGGGAACCCGGGTCGGTACGCAGAAGTAATCCGCGCCACCGCCCGCAGCTGCGCATCCGACAGGCACGATTCGCCCTCGGTCCCCTGCGGGCAGCGCAGCGTCTTCACGTCGAACGCCTTGTCGCATGCGGCGACGTTGCTGATGATGCCGTCCTTCGCGCCATCCAGCCCGTCACAACGGGCCAATACCGCATCCGTGATCAGCTTGACATGGGCCTTGTCCATCCAGCCTGCCCCGTCGTCTGCGTACAGCGCCTCCCCGACGTTCCATGACCCCAGATGCAGCAGCGTCACGTTGTAGGCCGGAAAGTTGGCGACGACGCCATCGTAGTCATCCGGGTAGCGCGCGGCCGCGTCCAGCGCCTCGTGACCGCCCTGCGAGCCGCCGATGAAGTAGCTGCGATCGGGCGCGCGGCCGTAGGCCTTGCGGATGATGGCCGCCGCCACGTCATGCGTCTTCTTGATCGACTGCTTGCCGTAGTTCAGCAGCGCCTCGTCGTCGAGCGCGAACGTACCGTCAAAGCCGGGACCGCCGCGATGGCCGCCGTTGCTGCCCAGCGTGACGTAGCCGCTCCTGAGGGGCGTCGGTTCGCCGCCGGGCTGCAGCGTATAGGGCCCCAGGGCATTGACCAGCGAACCATCGTATCCGCCACCGCCCATCTGCAGTTCGCGGCCGTTCCATTCATCCGGCAGATTGACTTCGAATTCGAACACCGCGGTGGAGGCCGTCGCATTCCTGATGATGCCGGTCACCTTGCAGAAGTCGCCGTTGACGTTGCGCGGCTCCGAGGCCACGACCGCCGTGGCGTGCTCCACGACTGCGCCCCCGGTGGGCAGCCCGATCTGCGAAGCGGGGATCGAGAACCCCTGCAGCGATGCGCAGTCAACTGCGAGCTTCGTGGCGGCCTGTGAGCGGGACGTGACGAGGGTTGCGGCGAGGGCCATGCAAAGCCCCGCACAAAGCGCTTTCTTCATGATGAGCACCCCTTGAGGCGTTTCTTGTTCTGGCACGGATGGCCCCATTCTCGCACATCGGGGCGACGGTGCCGCGGGCGATCACTGCAATGCAGCAGTCCCTGCGGGCACGGCACTACGTCCATGGTGCAGCCGAACCGGACCACGTAGAGTAGGCCCCTGACACGTCCGGGGAGCCACATCGTGGGGGTCATGAGGAGCCTGACGCTGGCCGGCGCTGCACTGGCAGCCATGGCTCCCGTGTGGGCCCACCACTCCGGCGCGATGTTCGACGCCCAGAAGACCGTTACCCTTCAGGGCACCGTCAGGACCTTCGAGTGGGCCAATCCCCATTGCTGGGTCCAGCTGCTGGTGATGAAGGATGGAACCGCGCAGGAGTGGAGCGTGGAAATGGGCGCCACCACGGAGCTGTACCGCAGCGGTTGGCGTCCGCACACCCTGCAGGCGGGCGACTCGGTGACCATCGTCGTCCATCCCCTGCGCGATGGGTCACCCGGCGCGCAGTTTCTGTCCGCCTTCGGTGCGGACGGCATGCCGCTCGGCAAGGCACGGACCAGGACGTCCTCATGATCCGGCCGGTGGTGTCCGGCATCGTACTGGCCCTGTTGGCATCGCTGGCAACTGCCGCGCCCAATTCCGCACGGCGTGTTCAGGCCTTTGCGCGATTACCCGACTGGACGGGTCTGTGGGAGACGGCCCTCTCGAAGGCACTCACTACCGCCGGGGGCAGATCCGCGGGCACGGGCGGCGCCTACCTCAAACTGGTGGGTCATCCTCCCTTCAACCCGGAATGGGAACAGAAGTACCAGGCGGCCCTTGCGAGCCCCGCCGTCCAGGCGGCTCGTGATGAGACGCTGAAGGGATGCGGTATCGGCTCCCCGGAGTATGTCCGGAGTTTTCCAAACATCATGGAAGCGCCCATGGTGTTCCAGGTCGTCGTCACGCCCGAAGAGACGCTGTTCGTGATGGACCATGGCGAAGTCCGGCACATCTATACCGACCGGCGGACCCATCCGGGTGCCGATGATCTGTGGCCCACGCCCCTCGGAGATTCGATCGGACATTGGGAAGGTCAGACGCTGGTGATCGACACCATCGCACGGACAGCGGGAGTGCTCTCGATGTTCAGTCCCGCCGCCGAACTGAGCGCGCGCGCCCATTTCATCGAGCGGGTGCATCAGACCGACAAGAACACCCTCGAGGATCGACTCACCATCGACGATCCCGAACGCTTCATTCACCCTTGGGTCGTGACCTTCCGCTATACCCGGGCGGCCGATCTCACGCGCTTCATTCCCTACGACTGCGAGGCCGACCGCAACCCCATCGAGAACGGAAAACTCACCATCGCCCCGCCCTGACGTGCCGGTGCTACAGTAAACCTCAGCCGGCCAGGTACGGTGGATCATGGAACTGTTTGCCCGGGAAGAATGCATTTTTCACGTCAAGGGTCTGGTCTCGCAGGACCTTTGCGACAGATTCATCGATCTCTACGAACGCGATGGCCGCAAACACCCGGGCTACACGGCGAGCGCGGCCGGCGAGAAGCAGCTGGAAGCCCATGTGAAGGTCAGCACGGACCTGGACGTGGAGACCGAAGGCGTCTGGCGGGAGCCCTTCGCGAAGCTGCATGCCGCCGTAACCCGGGTCATCCTGAGTATTGCAGCCCAGTATCCCGCGCTGCAGGTTGCGCCGCTGCGCTGTACCGGCTACAAGATCCAGCACTACCAACGCGATCAAGGGCACTTCAAGTGGCATTTCGATGCACTCGGACCCGGCGGTTGGGACCGGCAGTTGGCGCTGATCGTCTACCTGAACTCCGTCGCCGACGGCGGCGAGACGACCTTCCACCGGCAGCAGCTGCAGATCAAGCCGGTGGCGGGCGATGCGTTATTTTTCCCGACGTTCTGGACTCACCTGCACTGTGGTGAGATCCCGCGGTCCGGGGACAAGTACGTGATCACATCCTTTATCCGATTCGAGTTCCCGGTCAGCCCGGACGGCCAGGCGTAACCTGGCTCTGGCCGGTCTGCAACTG
>Ga0335075_10004488_pt1 | contig 21813 bp, 17 predicted proteins | sample Lox_Sample_24_FD_206723 | JGI IMG/M metagenome (GOLD analysis project Ga0335075, IMG submission 206723) | Soil microbial communities from Loxahatchee National Wildlife Refuge, Florida, United States - Lox_Sample_2.4 | ecosystem: Environmental > Terrestrial > Soil > Wetlands | place: USA...
GGTCACGCGTACGCGTGACCGCGCGGCGCCACCCGTGCCCGGCAGGGACCGCCCAGCACCCGTGCCCCCAGGCACCTGGCATGAAGCACACGTGATCATGATTTCTGTCGGGCAAGAGATCCAGGGCAGCGGCGAGAGCCGCCTCCGTGTCGCAAGCACAGTGACCCGTTTACGCGGAGTTGGCCACTGAGTTCCTGTGGTGCGGGTGAGATGCCCAAGCTCCTGGTACTTACGTGGTGGTCACTGGCCTGCGGGGCGAGAGCGCGTCGTCCGGCTTGTGGGGGACTTCGAGGTTGTTGTGGAGGAGCCCGCGGACGGCTTCGACCTCGTGGTAGCGGAGGCCTTCTCCGCGGAGCGACCGGAGCTCGTGGACCGAGCGGACTCCGCGGAGCGACCGGAGCCAGCCGAGGCAGCGGAGCTCGTGGAGCGGGGGGAGCCAGTGGAGCGGGCGGAGCGAGTCGAGGCAGTGGAGCGAGCGGGCCGGGCGCCGTCGGGGGACAGGGCCTGGGCCGGGACCGAGGCGCGGGCGGGCACCGCTGCCCGCAGCAGGTCGCGGTCCAGCTCGGCCAGGCTGGCCGCCCCGCAAAGTCCCATCGTCATGCGGAGTTCCCTGGCCAGGATGTCGATGGCAAGCCGAACGCCTGGCTCCCCCGCGGCCGCCAGGCCGTACAGGTGCGGACGGCCGATGAGCACGCCGTGGGCGCCGAGCGCGAGCGCCGCGGCGATGTCGCCGCCGCGCCTGATGCCGGAGTCGCAGAGCACCTCGACCCGGTCCCCCACCGCGTCCACGACGGCGGGCAGGGCCTCAAGCGCGGCCGGGGCACGGTCGAGTTGCCTGCCGCCGTGGTTGGACACGATCACGGCGCTGGCGCCAAGGTCGGCCGCGCGAACCGCGTCCGCCGCACGCAGCACTCCCTTGACGACGACCGGGCCGTCCCACTCGCTCCTGATCCATTCCAGGTCGCCCCAGGACACGGTGCCGTCGAACATGTCGTGCAGTTGCCTGCGCGATGTCGGGCCGCTTATCGACAGGTTGGGGAACCCGATCGCGGGTGAGGTCAGGAAGTTCCACGACCAGTCAGGATGCATGGCCCCGTTGAGCAGGGTGCCGATCGTCAGCTCGGGAACGGGCAGCTTGACTCCCTGGTGCAGTTCGCGTTCGCGATCTGATCGCACCGAGGTGTCGCAGCTCAGCAGCAACGCGTGGTATCCAGCGGCCTTGGCCCGGCTGAGCAGCTCCCTGGCGGTCGAGCGGTCCCCCCACACGTACAGCTGGAACCACAGCGGGGTGCCCCGCCCAGCCTCGGCGATCTGCTCGATCGTCTGGGTGGCGAGGGTGGAGACGCCATAGGGGAGGCCGGCCTTCCTCGCCGCCCGGGCCACGGCCAGCTCGCCCTCGTGGTGAAACATCCGCGGCCCGCCGACCGGCGACAGCGCGAAGGGCAGCGGCACCGGGGAGCCGAGCAGGGTCGTCGCCGTGTCGATCGTGCTGACGTCGTGCATGAGCCGGGGCATGAACTCCAGGGCGTCGAAGGCGCGCCGGTTGCGGCGCAGCGTCCACTCACCCTCGCCACCGCCGTCGAGGTACCCGGCTACCGCGCTGGGCAGTCGCCGCCGGGCGAGCCGGGCCAGGTCCTCGATGTCGAAGCAGCGGGCAAGCGCCCTGACCCCGTAGGGCGGGTCGGGCGTGCCCAGGTGGACGAGGCGCCGGATTTCTGAGAGCTTCACGAGGCCCGCCCCGCAACCAGGTCACCGGCGGCGTTCACGATGCTGGCGGAGTCGATTCCCGCGCTAGCCAGTTGCTCGTCCGGGGTGGCCGAGGCCGGCATGTCGCGCACGGCGAGCTTGCGTACCACCGGCAGCGCCTCCCCGCCGGTGGCGAGGGCGTCGAGCACCGCGTCACCGAGCCCGCCCTCCGGGTAGTGGTCCTCGACCGTGAGCACCCGGCCGGTCTCGCTGGCCGCCCGCCGCAGCGTGGCGGCGTCGATCGGCTTGACCGAGTAGGCGTCGATGACACGAGCCGAGATGCCGTTGCCCGCGAGCAGGTCGGCCGCCTCGAGGGCCTCGTGCACGGTGACCCCGGCCCCGACGATCGTCACCTGGTCGTCAGGCGCTGACCTCAGGACCCGGCTGCCGCCTACCTCGAACCGCTCACCGGGCTGGTAGATGACGGGGGTCTCGCCCCGGGTCGTGCGCAGGTAGCTGACCCCGCCGATCTCGGCCATCAGGCACGTGAGCTGGGCGGCCTGATTCGCGTCGCACGGGTAAAGCACGGTGCTGCCGTGTACCGCCCGTAGCGCGGCCAGGTCTTCCAGCGCCATCTGGGACGGGCCGTCCTTGCCGATGGCGACGCCGACGTGCGAGCCCACCAGCCGGAGGTTGGCCCGGCTGATCGCCGCCATCCGGATGAAGTCGTAGGCGCGGGAGAAGAACGCGGCGAACGTCGTGGCGAACGGGGCCCAGCCGCGGACCTGCATGCCGACCGCCGCCGAGATCAGCTGCTGCTCGGCGATGTAGAACTCGAAGAACCGCTCCGGGTAGGTGTCGGCGAAGGTCTGCGCGCCGGTGGAGTTGCTGACCTCGCCATCGAGGACCACGACGTCAGGCCGGATCGCGCCGAGGGCCACCACGGCCGCGCCGAAGGCCTTCCTTGTCGCCATCGAGGAGCCGACCTCAAAAGCGGGCGGGGTGGCCTGGGTGATGGCGAACGTGTGCGGCTTGTGGTGCTCAAGGTCGGGCAGCTGGACGCTGATCCGGATGTCCCGCTCGCCGCCCAGCTCACGCAGGGCCTCGGCCTCGTCGGGCAGCGGCTTGCCGTGCTTGCCCTCCTTGTCCTCGACCGCCGCGACCCCCTTACCCTTGCGCGTCCTGGCCAGGATCACGGTCGGCTGCCCGGTGTGCTCCGCGGCCTCCTCGAAGGCCCGGTCGATCGCGGCTATGTCGTGCCCGTCGATCTCCAGGGTGTGCCAGCCGAACGCGCGGAAGCGCTGCGCGTACGCGCCGGTGTCCCAGCCGTGCCTGGTCGGGCCGCGCTGGCCGAGCCGGTTGACGTCGATGATCGCGGTGAGGTTGTCCAGGCCCATGTGGCCGGCCTGCTCGGCCGCCTCCCAGATCGATCCCTCGGCCAGCTCGCTGTCGCCGCACAGCACCCAGATCCGGTAAGGAAGCTGGTCCAGGTCACGGCCGGCGATCGCGACCCCGACGCCGATCGGCAGTCCCTGGCCCAGCGAGCCGGTGGCCACGTCCACCCAGGGCAGCCGGGGCGTCGGGTGGCCCTCAAGGCGGCTGCCCGCCGACCGGTAGGTCAGCAGCTCGTCGTCACTGATCGCCCCGACGATCCGCAGCATCGCGTAGTACAGCGGCGAGGCGTGCCCCTTGGAGAAGATCAGGTGGTCGTTGCCGGGGGCCTTGGGGTCGTCGAAGTCATAGTGCAGGTGGCGGTCGAGCAGGACCGCCATTAGGTCCGCGGCCGACATCGAGGAGGTCGGGTGCCCGGAATTGGCCTTCGAGCTGGCCCTTACCGCGTCGACGCGCAGCTGCTGCCCGGCTTCCCTGAGCCGGCCCACCACATCCTGGTCGAGCAGGGTTGAAGCAGTCATCGTCCTCTCCTCCTGTTCCGGCGGTCCGGTCCCGCTGCCCGCTCGGCTCCGCTTCACACCTGCCCGGGCAGGACCAGCCGCTTCAGTGGACGATCAGCGCGATCAGGCCGCCGAGGCAGGCCAGGCCGAGGACGAGCCAGGCCACGTAGTCGTTGATCACGCCGCTCTGGAATCCCTCGAGGATCATCGCGGCCCGCGGCCAGGGCCGGGCCAGCCGCCGCGGCCGCCTGCGGTACAGGCCCGGCAGCCGCAGCCGCCTGCGGTACAGGGTGAGCAGCGCGACCGCCACCGATCCGGCGGCCACGGCGACCCCCGTGGCCACGGAAGCCCCGCTCGCGCTGGCCTCGGCGGCGGGGAAGGGCGCCACCGGATGGGCGATCCGCGCGCCGTGAAGCACGGTGGCGATGTAGGCGCCCTGGTCCTGGAACCGGACGGCGGCCGCCTCGACGGCGGCCCCGAGGCCGGCGAAGCCAAGGCAGCCGATGGCGATCGCCGCGCCGGCCAGCACCGCCGCCGGGATGATCATGCTCAGCGGCGTATGGTGCCGCCCCGTCACGGTCTCCCCGGTCTCCTCGGCCGCCTCCCTGGCCTGCTGCGGGTCCTCGCCCGGCGGGTCGCCAACCCCGTAGAACACCCCGAGGCCGACTCGCAGCACGGCAGCGCCGGTCACGATCACGCAGGCCAGAAAGATGGCGACGGCCCAGCCTGGACCGGCCTCGTCGCTCCAGCCCTCGGCCAGGAACGTGGTGAGCGGGGGCAAGTCGGCCAGCCCGAGTGCGGCGACGGCGTAGACAAGGCCGGTGGCCCGCAGCCGCCGGCCCTGCCCGTGCAGCCGCACCTCGTCGACCGTGCCCAGCCGGTGCAGCACGATGCCGGTACACAGGAACAGCGCTGCCTTGACCAGGGCGTGGCCGATGATGTAGACGGCCGCGCCCGTCAGCCCGAGCGGTGCGAACCTGCCGATCGCGGCGAGCAGAATGCCCGAATGGCTGATCGTGGAGAACGCGAGCAGCCGCTTGATGTGCCGCTCGCGAAAGCAGTACAGGGCGCCGACGACGGCCGTGACCGCACCGAGCACGAGCAGCAGCCGAGACAGCCCGTACTGGTGCCCGAGCGCGCCAGCGAACATCGACCAGTAGACCCTGGCGATCCCGTAGAGGCCGAGCTCCACCATGACGCCGGAGAACAGCACGCACACCGGGGTGGGGGCGACCGCGTGCGCGTCGGCCAGCCAGAAGTGAAACGGGACGATCGCCGCCTTGACCAGCAGTCCGGCCAGGATGAGCAGGAACGCCACGACGACCAGCCGGGAGCCGGGGTGGCGGGTGGTCCAGGCGCCGATCTGGGCCATGTTCAGCGCCCCTGACCCGCCGTAGACCAGCGCGATGCCGGACAGCGACAGGTAGGCGCCGATGCTGTTGGTGATGGCGAAGTTGAGTGCTCCCTGCAGCGGCCCGCGTTCCTCCGGCCGGTAGGCGGTGAGCGCGTAGGCCGCCACCCCCATCAGCTCGAACCAGACAAAGAGGTCAAAGATGTCGCCGGTGAGGCAGAAGCCGGTCATGCCTGCCAGGAAGATCAGCATCAGCGCGTGGTAGTAGGTGGCCACGCGCTCGAAGTACCGCCGCGAGAACGTCATGGACGCCGTCACGAGGACGGCTCCGAGCGTGGCCAGCCCCGCGCTGAGCGACCCCGCCTCGAAGTCGATTCCGATCGCCACGCCCCTGGCCGGGCGAAAGCCGGCGAACCAGTACACCTGGTCCCCGCCAGCGACCCGGGCCATGATGAGCGCCAGCATGACGACGACACTGCCCGCGGTCACGATGGCGGCCAGGTCAAGCAGCCAGCGACGCCGGTCAAAGAATGGCCGCAGGGCGCAGATCGCGGCGGCGGCGGCCAGCGGCACGGTAACCGCGAGCGCGAACAGCTGGTTCACGTCAGCCGCGCAACGAGGCCAGTTCCTGCGGATCCAGGGTGCCGAACCGCTTGTGCGCCTGGATCGCGAAGGAAAGCAGCAGCGCCGTAACGGCCGCCTCGACCACCACGTCGGTCAGCGCTAGCGCCTGCACGACCGGATCGACGGCGCGGGTGCGGGTCGGGATGTCGGAGAAGTAGGGCGCCGCGCCGCCGGTCAGGTACCCGACCGCGAGCAGCAGGACGTAGGTCGAGGACTGGACGACGATCAGGCACATGATCTGGTGCACTAGGTGACGGCTCGTTACGATCCCGTAAAGCCCGATCCCCACGATCCAGACGACGACGATGAACGGAAATATCTGCATTAGCTCTTCCCGCCTCTGAGCAGAAGGGTCTGCCTGAGCAGCTCGCCGATCACGAGGATGAACGCGGCGGTCACCTCAAGCCCCACGAAGAAGCTGACCAGCGCGATGGTTCCCGAGGAGCTCACCGCCCCGGGCACGGTGCCGAGCGGGAGGAAGTTCGTCAGGTAGGGCAGGCTCATCGCGACCGCCGCCAGTCCGGTGCCGACGAAGCCGCCCGCTCCCACCGCCTCGACCGCGGCGGTCACGTCCGCCGGGGTGAGCCGCCTGAACACCTGGAACTCACCCGATAGGTAGAGCAGGACGAAGCCGGTCGCGATGACCACCCCGCCCTGGAAGCCGCCGGACGGGCTCGCCTGCGCGTGCGAGGCGAGCCACCAGCCGATCAGCACGATCGGGCCGGTGAACAGCAACGCGACCATCCGGACGGCATCACTGGTGGGCGGCAGGTCCCGGTCGGCGGCCTCCTCAAGCGGCGCCCCCTCGTGCTCGCCGCGCAGGTGCCGCAGCACTACCGCCATCCCGGCCGCGGCGGCGAACAAGATGAACTCCTCCCCTACCGTGTCGAAGCCGCGGTATTCAAAGTTGACCGCGGAGACCACACCGGTCGCGTTGGTCTGGGCGACCGTGACGCGGTTGACGATGAAGCCGTACGGGCCGGGATAGCGGCCGAAGCCCGGCAGCCCGGACAGCCCGAACAGGTAGAAGACGGCCAGCCCGGCCGCACCGACCAGGAATACCAAGCGACGGGCGGCTGGTGTCATTCCTCGCGCTTCCTGACCTTGGCCAGCGTCAGCAAGAGCAGGGCGGGAAGCAGGACTGACCCCACGGTCAGCTCGGAGAGCGTCACGTCCGGTGCCTGAAACGCCAGGAACAGCAGCGAGAGGAGCAGGCCATAAACGCTCAGCACCAGCACCTGCCTGACCCGCGCCCGGACCAGCACGACGGCGGTCGCCCCGGCCGCGACCAGCAGCAGCAGGGTCACCGCAAGCGCGTCCGCCAGTCCGGCCGGCGGGGCAAAGGCCGAGGCTTGCGCCATCACTGCTCCTTCTCCTCACCTGGCTTGATGCCGCGGGCCGGGTGCCGCCAGTCCCCGGTCTCGCGCATCCGGACGGCCCGGATCGTGGCGTGCGAGAGGAATGGCCCGCCGATGATGAGGAACACAAGCGCCAGCACGCTCTGCCCTGCGTTCTCCGACAGGCCTGCCTGGACCAGCACGGCCAGCGTCACCAGGGCCGGGGCCACCACGGTCACCGGGGTCACGAAATGCAGCTTGGCGTAGGCGCCGGGCATCACCGCGATGCCGACGGAGGCGAGCAGCACGACCAGTGCCGCCAGGCCGAGCAGGATGTCCGCGACGATGCTGGCGGCCATCACAGCCAGCGCTCTATCGTCCGCACGAAGACCAGCCCGCCGCCGAAGAGCAGCATCGCCATCAGCACCGGCAGCTCGAACTCGGCCGACCGCCTGAAGGCCTGCGCCAGCAGCGCCAGCACCATCACCGCGACCGAGGTGATGAACTCGTAGGCGACCACCGAGGCGGCCAGGTCGCCCCGGCACAGCACGACCCCGGCAGGCACCATCGCCCCCAGCATCACGATGGCCGTGATCAGGAAGCCGGTCATCTCACCCGTCCCTCGCTACCAGCCGGTGCACCACCATGACCCGGCGCTCGCAGTCGATGCCGAGCACGAAGCTGCTGGGGGTGAAGCTGCGCCCGCCGATGATCAGGACGCGCCTGAGCATTCCCGCCGGGCCATCCTCACCCGGGTCGACCAGGACCTCGGCGAACCCGCCCGAGGGGTCCTCGCCCCGGGTCAGCTTGCGCCACAGCACCAGGTACACGGCCACCGTGTCCGCCACGGCCTGCGCGGGCAGCCGCAGCGCGGGCAGCAGCCAGCCGGGCCGCATACGGAACCGCAGGCCGGCCAGGTGGCACGCGGCCTGCGCGATCGCCGCGGCGATCGCCGCCGCCCCGGCGCCGGCCAGCAGCTCGTCGAAGGCGAGCGAATCGTCGAGGGCCACCCAAAGCCCCATCATCGCGATCCACCACACCACCCATCCCGCGGCAGCGCGGACGGCCGCCCCCCTGGCCTGTGTCACTTACGGAGACTGCCCCAGCACTTAGCGCGCAAACGCTTGAGGTTTGGGGCAGTCGCTGCCGGACAGAGTGGCCCGGAACCGAGGAAACGGAGGAGACTGTGGCACAAATCGCAGCTGAGTCCTTGATCGAGCGACTCGCTGACTGGGGCGTCGACACTGTGTTCGGGATGCCGGGGGACGGGATCAACGGCATCATGGAGGGCCTGCGCAGGCACAAGGACCGGGTCCACTTCGTGCTTGTGCACCACGAGGAAGCCGCCGCCTTCATGGCGACGGCCTACGCCAAGGCGACGGGCAAGATCGGTGTCTGCCTGGCCACCTCGGGACCAGGCGGAATTCACCTGCTCAACGGCCTGTACGACGCCAAGATGGACCACCAGCCGGTGCTGGCGATCACCGGCATGCAGGAGACCGCGCTGCTCGGCACCTCCTACCAGCAGGAGGTCGAGCTGGACAAGCTGTTCGCGGACGTGGCCGAGTACGACCAGATGATCTACAACCCGGTCCAGATCAAGACGGTCACCGACCTGGCGATCCGCACCGCGTACGCGCGCCGCGGCGTCTCCCACATCACGGTCCCCAACGACATCCAGGTGGCCGAGGCCGACACCGACCCCTGGCGGAACGTGACGCCCGCGTCGGCGCCCAAGACCGCGCCGGTCTACCTGGCGCCGCCCGGCCGGCCGTCGGACGCGGACCTGCACCGGCTGGCCGACCTGCTCAACGCGGGCAAGAGGATCGCCATCCTGGCGGGGGCCGGGGCACTGCACGCACGGGACGAGCTGCTGTCGCTGGCCCAGACGCTGGGCGCGCCCATCGTCAAGACCCTGCCAGGCAAGGCCACGATCCCCGACGACTCCCCCTACACGACCGGCGGGATCGGGCTGCTCGGCACCAAGCCATCGGAAGAGCTGATGGAGGAGATCGACACCCTTTTCCTCATCGGAACGAACTTCCCCTACACCGCGCACCTGCCATCGAAGGTGCACACGGCCCAGGTTGACGCCGACCCGACCCGGGCCGGTGCCCGGATCCCGACCGAGGTCCCGGTCGTCGGTGACGCCAAGCAGGCCCTGCAGGGGCTGCTGCCGCTGCTCAACCAGCGCTCCGACCAGTCGTTCCTGGCCAGGTACCAGAAGAAGATGGACGAGTGGCGCTCGAGCATGACCAGGCTCGAGAGCTCGGAGCGGGACCCGATCGCGCCGCAGTACCTGATGTCGGTGATCAGCGACGTCGCCAGCGACGACGCGATCGTCTGCTGTGACAGCGGGACGATCGCGACCTGGGCCGCCCGGCACTGGACGATCCGCGGTGAGCGCGAGTTCTACCTGTCGGGCAACCTGGCCACGATGGCGCCGGGCCTGCCCTACGCGATCGGCATCCAGCACGCCTTCCCGACTCGCCAGGTCATCGCGTTCGTCGGCGACGGCGGCTTCTCCATGCTGATGGCCGAGTTCCTCACCGCCATCCACCACAAGCTGCCGGTCAAGATCGTGATCAACAACAACGCCACGCTCGGCCAGATCCTGTGGGAGCAGATGGTGCTCGGCTACCCGGAGGAGGGCGTCAGGTTCGGTGGCCCGCCCGCCGACTACTCCGCGTTCGCGACAAGCAACGGCGCCTTCGGAGCCAAGATCACCAAGCCGGGTGACCTGCGGGAGACCATCAGGCAGGCGTTCTCCCACCCCGGGCCGGCCCTGATCGACGTCAACGTGAACCCGGACGAGCCGCCGATGCCGGGCAAGGTGGAGTACGGCCAGGCCACGGGCTTCGCCGCCGCGTTCCTGCACGGCCAGCAGCGCCGGGCCACGATCGCCAACACCCTGTTCCGCGACAAGATCGAGCAGCTCAAGACCTGACTGGGCGACGACGCGGCCCCGGCACGGCGAGCGCCGGCCGGGGCCGCGTCGTCAGCCGAGGCTCAGCCTCCTGCTCAGTCCTCGGTGGCCGGTGAGCCGAGCCGGTCCAGGAGCTGGGCCAGGTGCAGGCCCTCGGTGCCGGTCTTGGCCGCGGCGAGCTGGGTGCGGCAGGAGAACCCGTCGGCCAGGATCACGGTGCCGGGATCGGCGTTCCTGGCGGCGGGCCAAAGGCCGCGCTCGGCCAGGGCCGCGGAGACCTCGTAGTGGCCGCGCTCGAAGCCGAAGTTCCCGGCCAGGCCGCAGCAGCTCGACTCAAGCACCTGCAGGTCCACACCGCACTTGCTGAGCAGCTGCGTGTCGGCGTCGAAGCCGAGGACCGCGTGCTGGTGGCAGTGCACCTGGGCGACCGCCTTGTGCGGGACGGCGGGCGCCTTGACCGCCGACTCGGCGCCACGGCCGGGCTCTCCCGATGGTCCTGGCCAGTCGGCCTCGGTGAGGATCTCGGCCAGTGTCCTGGTCCTGGAGGCGAGCAGGTCCGCGTAATCGGTGCCGAGGAGCTCCTTCGCGTCGGACCGGAACACGGCGGCGCAGCTCGGCTCGAGGACGACCACCGGCACCCCGGCCCGCAGGTCAGGCAGCAGGGTCTGGATCGTCCGCCGCAGCAGCCAGGACGCGGTGCCCAGTTGCCCGGTCGTGATCCAGGTGAGCCCGCAGCACACCGGCTGCGACGGGACCGAGACGGAGAATCCCGCCGATTCAAGCACCCGCACCGCCGCCTGGGCGACCTCGGGGTGGAAGTAGTTGGCGAAGCTGTCGGGCCACAGCACCACCCGCCGTCCACCGCTGGTCCGCTGCGGGCGCTTGCGGAACCACTTGGTGAACGTCTGGGTCGCGAACGGGGGAATCTCGCGCTCAGGAGCGATTCCCCCGCCGCGCTTGGCGGCGGCGGCGACGGGCGGGACCCGCAGCACCGCGTTGAGCGGCCCCGCGACCCCGGGCACGGCCGTGACCAGCCGGCCGATCGCGGGCAGCCAGCCCATCGAGTAGTGCGACATGGGGCGTAGCCGCCGGGCATAGTGATGGGCGAGGAACTCCGACTTGTAGGTAGCCATGTCGACTCCCACCGGGCATTCCTTGCGACACGCCTTGCAGGCCAGGCACAGGTCGAGCGCGTCGTGCACAGCCTCGGAGCGCCAGCCGTCCGCGACCACGTCGCCCCGCACCATCTCCTCGAGCAGCCGGGCGCGTCCCCTGGTGCAGTCCTCTTCCTCGCGAGTGACCCGGTAGGAGGGGCACATCACGCCGCCGCTCTCATCGCTGCGGCAGTGGCCGGTGCCAACGCAGCGAGCCGCCGCCCGGCTGAACTGGTAGCCGTCCTGCGGGTAGTGGAAGAACGTGCGGGACTCACCGGGAGACCAGTTGTGCAGGGTGAGGTTGTCATCAAGCCGCCGGGGGTGCACGACCTTGCCCGGGTTCATCTTGTCGTCCGGGTCGAAGATCGACTTGAATTCCTCGAACGCGCGGATGATCGGGGGCGAGAACATCTTCGGCAGCAGCTCGCCCCGCGACTGGCCATCGCCGTGCTCACCCGACAGCGACCCGCCGAAGGAGACCACGAGGTCGGCCGCGTCAGAAACGAACTCGCGGTAGGTGGCCACGCCCTCGTCGGTGTTGAGGTCGAACGGGATGCGGGTGTGCACGCAGCCGTGACCAAAGTGCCCGTAAAGCGACGCGCCCTCGTAGTGGAACCGCTTCAGCAGGCGCTGGAAGGCGGCGAGGTAGGCGGAGAGCCGCTCGGGAGGCACCGCGGCGTCTTCCCAGCCCTCATGGGTGATGTGCTTGTGCGGCGGGTAGGCGGTGGCGCCCAGGCTGGCCTCGCGCACGTCCCAGAGCTCGTCTTCGACCCGTGGGTCCTCCAGGTAGGCCACCCGGGGCCTGGGGTGATCGCCCTCGGCCAGGCAGTCATCGATGAAGTGCCTGGACTTCGCCTCGGCCTCCTCGCAGGTGGCCCCGCCGAACTGGACCATCATCCAGCCGGCCCCGCTCGGCAGCTTAGACAGCGCGTCGGCGGAGAAGTGCTCTTCCTTCTCCAGCTCGATCAGCGTGTCGTCCAGGCCCTCCGCGGCCAGCGGGGCATGCTCGTTGACCAGTGGCACGACCCCGGCCGCCTCGACGATGTCGGGGTAGCCGAGGATGACCAGGGACCGGAACTTCGGGATCTCGACCAGGCCGATCTCGGCGGTCAGCACGGTCACCAGCGTGGACTCGCTGCCCACCAGGGCACGGGCGAGGTTGAAGCCCTTTTCCGGCAGCAGGTGATCCAGGTTGTAGCCGGACACCCGGCGCGGGATCTTGGGGAAGCCGGCCCGTATCTCCCCCATGCAGGCGTCGCGCAGCCCGCGCAGTCGCTGGTAGATCTCCGCCTTCCGGCCGCCCTCGGCGACGACCCGGGTGAATTCCTCGTCGCTGATCGGGCCGGCCCAGGTGCGCAGGCCGTCGTAGGTACAGATCTCCAGCCGGACGACGGAGTCTTCCATCTTGCCGAAGGCCTGGGCCATCGACCCGCAGGAGTTGTTCCCGATCATCCCGCCGATCGTGCAGCTGACGTGGGTGGACGGGCGTGGCCCGACCATCAGCCCGTGCTCGCGCACCGCGTCGTTGAGCTTGTCCAGGGCGATGCCGGGCTCGCAGACGACGGTCCGCTGCTCCGGGTCCACCGACAGGACGCGGTGGCAGTACTTCGTCCAGTCGATGACGACCGCCTCGTTGCAGCACTGCCCGGCCAGGCTGGTGCCGCCGCCACGGGACAGCACCGGCGCTCCCATGCTCGCGCAGACGGAGATCGCCTCGACGGCGGCGTCGCGGCTGCGCGGGATCACGACGCCGATCGGCGGCATCCGGTAGTTCCCGCCCTCCTGCGCGTAGACGGCGCGGCTGCCGGTATCGAAGCGCACTTCCCCGTCGACGGCATCGGCCAGTGCTCGCCCTAGTTGTGCAGTGTCCACCGAATCAGTCCTCCCCCCAGGTACCCCAGCCGTCGCGTACCCGCACCCCCTGCGGGTAAACGGACCGCGGCCACCCGCGCCGGACAGTCCTGGCGGAGCGCGGAGGCCGTAACAGTGCTGGTCAACGGCATAAGAGGCTGGGTAGATGAGCAACTGTGACAGGTGATGACGCAGTCAATGACGGCGCCCGGCTGACGGCCGGCCTGCCGCGGCTGCCACCGCGGCCGCGGCCGGCCCCTGGCGCGCCGAACATCGTGGCGATCGTCCTCGATGACGTGGGCTTCGCGCAACTGGGCTGCTTCGGGTCTGGGATCGCTACCCCGAACGTGGACCGGCTGGCCGCGGGTGGCCTGCGCTACAACCGGTTTCACGTCACCGCGCTGTGCTCGCCCACCCGGGCCGCGTTCCTGACCGGCCGCAACCACCATGCGGTCGGGATGGGGTTCCTGGCCGACATCCCGCTTTCCTATCCCGGCTACAGCGGCCGGGTTCCACCGTCGGCCGCACCCCTGCCCCGCCTGCTGCGGGACGCGGGCTACTCGACCCTGGCCGTGGGCAAATGGCACCTGACGCCCCGGTTCGAGCGCTCGGCCGCCGGGCCCTTCACCGCCTGGCCGCTCGGGTTCGGATTCGAGCGCTACTACGGGTTCCTCAACGGCGACGCCAACCACTGGGCGCCGCTCCTGGTCGCCGACAACCACTACATCGACCAGCCCGGCGGCGCGGACGGCGACTACCACCTGTCCGAGGACCTGGCCGCGACGGCGGTCCGCTACCTGCTCGACCAGCAGCAGGCAGCACCGGGCAAGCCGTTCTTCCTGTACTTCGCCCTCGGCGCGGCCCACGCCCCGCACCACGTCGCCCCGCGGTGGGCCGAGCCTTACCGTGGCCAGTTCGACCGAGGCTGGGACGCCTGGCGGCGCGACATCTTCGCCCGGCAGTGGGACAGCGGCCTGATCCCCGCGGGAACCATCTTGACGCCGCGACCGGGGTGGGTGGCGGACTGGAATGAGCTGAGCGGCGACGAACGGCGCATGTACAGCCGCCAGCAAGAGGTGTTCGCCGGGTTCCTCAGCCACGCTGACGCCCAGATCGGGCGGCTGACCCGCCTGCTTGAGGATCTCGGCCAGCTGGACAACACCCTGATCCTGCTGCTGTCCGACAACGGGGCCAGCGCGGAGGGAGGCGCCGAGGGAAGCTTCAACGAGCACCGGTTCTCCTCCCGCATCCGCGACACCCTGGAGGGCAACCTCGCGCACTATGACGACTGGGGCGGCCCGCGGACCTACAACCACTACTCCTGGGGCTGGGCCTGGGCCGGGAACACCCCGTTCCGGCTGTGGAAGCGCTACACCTGGCTCGGCGGCACCCGGACCCCGCTGATCATCCACTGGCCGGGTGGCTTCCGGGCGGCCGGAGCGGTCCGCTCGCGGTTCACCCACGTCACCGACCTGTTCCCCACGATCCTTGACGTCGCGGGAGTCCCGGTCCCGGCCGAGGTGGACGGGGTGGCACAGCAGCGCCTCAACGGGGTGAGCATCCGCCCGTCGTTCGAGGACCCGGAGGCGGCCTGCGGGCACGACACGCAGTACTTCGAGATGCTCGGCTCCAGGTCCATCGTGCACGGCCCCTGGAAGGCGACCACCGACCACGTCTCGGCCGGGATCCCCGACGAGGAAGCGCGGCTGGCCGGCAGTCGCAGGTTCGAGGACGACCGCTGGGCGCTTTTCGACCTCGACAGTGACTTCTCCGAGGCCACCGACGTGGCCGCGGACCATCCCGAGGTGGTCAGCGACCTCCGCTGGCTGTGGCTGACCGAGGCCGAGCGCAACCACGTCCTGCCGATCGGGGACGCCCCCACCGCGGCATTCGACGCGTTCATCGGCCCGGCCTGGCCCGCTGGCACCGACCGCACCTACCGGCCAGGCGGCGGGCCCGTGCACGACGAGTCGCTGCCGCTGCTGCTGCGTGGGTTCCGCATCACCGCCGAGGTGGTGGCGGCCGAGGAAAGCGACGGGGTGCTGCTCGCGCTGGGCGACTGGAACGGCGGGTACGCCCTGTTCGCGGCGGGCGGGCACCTCGCCTTCACCGTCTCGCGCGCGGGCGAGCTGATCGAGGTCACCGCCGACCGGCCCATCCCGCCCGGCCCCGGCCGCCTCGGGGTCGGCTACCTGCCCGGCCCGCAAGGGAGCGGAACGATCCAGCTACTGCACAACGAAACCACCGTCGCGGAACTGGCCTTCGACGGCGGCTTCCCCCTCACGTTCCAGCACGGTGGGGCCGGCCTGCTCCTCGGGTCCGACGCCGGCCTGCCGGTATCCCCGCGCTACACGGTCCCCGCACCGTGGAACGGGACCCTGGCCAGCGTCCGGTTCCAGACTCCGCCAGGACCCCAGCCCGACCTGCCCGCCACCCTCCGCACCGCGCTGCACTCCGACTGACCCCGCACGCCGCTCCGGGCCGGCCGCGGCGGGAGTCACTACTATTGCCGTTATGACCGATCCGCGCGCGGGGCAGCCCGCTGCCCCCGGTGATCTCGTGAACGTGGCCAAGCTGGTCACCGCGTACTACACGGTGCATCCCGACCCGGGTGAGGCCGCGCAACGGGTGTCGTTCGGTACGTCGGGGCACCGGGGATCCGCGTTCACCGCGACGTTCAACGAGGACCACATCCTCGCCACCACCCAGGCGATCTGCGACTACCGGGCGGACCAGGGCATCGACGGCCCGCTGTACCTGGGGGCCGACACGCACGCGCTGGCCGAGCCGGCCCAGGCCAGCGCGCTCGAGGTGCTGGCCGCCAACGGCGTCCGTGTCCTGGTGGACTCCCGCGGCGGGTACACGCCGACCCCGGCGGTATCCCGGGCGATCCTGGCGCACAACTGGGCGGGCAAGGGGCCGCGCGCGGACGGGATCGTGGTCACCCCCTCGCACAATCCGCCGACGGACGGCGGCTTCAAGTACAACCCGCCGGACGGCGGGCCGGCCGGGACCGACATCACCCGCCAGATCCAGGACCGGGCGAATGAGCTGCTCGCGGCCGGGCTTGGCGGCGTGCGCCGGATCCCGCTCGCCCGGGCGCTCGCGGCCGACACGACGGGAACGGCCGATTTCCTCGGCGATTACGTGGCCGCCCTGGACGGCGTGGTCGACATGGCCGCCATCCGGGATGCCGGGATCCGCATCGGCGCCGACCCGCTCGGCGGGGCCAGCGTTGCCTACTGGGCTGAGATCGCCGGGCACTACGGCCTCGACCTGACCGTGGTCAACCCGGAGGTGGACCCGACCTTCCGCTTCATGACCCTGGACTGGGACGGCAAGATCCGGATGGACTGCTCATCGCCGTTCGCGATGGCCAGCCTGATTCGCCGCCAGCACGAGTTCATGATCGCCACAGGGAACGACACCGACTCCGACCGGCACGGCATCGTCACGCCGGATGCGGGGCTGCTCAACCCCAACCACTACCTCACCGTCGCGATTGACTACCTGTACCAGCACCGCGACGGCTGGCCGCCCGAAGCGGCCGTCGGCAAGACGCTGGTCAGCTCGTCGATGATCGACCGGGTGGCGGCGGGCCTGGGCCGCCCGCTGGTTGAGGTGCCGGTCGGGTTCAAGTGGTTCGTGCCCGGCCTGCTCGACGGCTCGCTGGCCTTCGGCGGTGAGGAGAGCGCGGGCGCCTCGTTCCTGCGGCGGGACGCCTCGGCGTGGACGACCGACAAGGACGGGATCATCCTCGCGCTGCTCGCCTCGGAGATCCTGGCAGTCACCGGGCAGAGCCCGTCGCAGCTGTACAACGGCCTGACGCAGCGCTACGGTACGCCCGCCTACGCGCGGGTCGACACGCCCGCGAGCCGAGAGCAGAAGGCGGCGCTGGCCAGGCTGTCGGCCGGGCAGGTGCCGGCGGGCGAGCTGGCCGGGGAGAAGATCCGCGCGGCACTGAGCACGGCGCCCGGCAACGGCGCGCCCATCGGCGGCCTCAAGGTGGTCACTGAGTCCGGCTGGTTCGCGGCCCGCCCGTCGGGCACCGAGGACATCTACAAGCTGTACGCCGAGTCCTTCCGTGGGCCAGAGCACCTCGCCGCCATCCAGGAGGAGGCGCGGGCCATCATCGCCAAGGCCATCGAGGGTTAGCCCAACCCGAGGGTCGGTTGCGCCCGTGATGGGTAGCGTTGCGGTATGAGCGAACCGCAGTTTAACCGCGACCGCCGCGAGCACGGCGGTGCACCGCAACGGCTCGACGACGACAAGCTCGCCGAGATCGCTGAAGATGAGCGCGTCGACGCGGGGCTCGACGACTTCAACCCGGACGAGGTGCCGGCCGCCACTGACCCGCTGCCGCCGGGCGTGCCCAACCCCGACGACGACATCCGGCAGAGCACCGAGTGGCAAGAGGAGAAAGCTGAGCTGCGCCGCCAGGAGGAGAACGGCGAGTTCCGCGACGTCGGCCCGAACAACCCCTTCCCCCCGACCAGCTACGAGGACAACGGGTAACCCGCAGGCCGCGGGCGAGTGCCTGGGGTCGTGCCGCATTTCGCGGCACGGCCCCAGGCACTTAGTGGGCGCTGCCGCCCTTCTCCTCCCAGTGATCGCCGACCTTGCGGAACTCATGCTTCACGGCCGCGTAGGCGACGCGGTAGGCCCGGTCCTCCTCGCCGTACTCCTCGGCCGCGCTGTCGTGCGCCTTGGCGAAGATCTCCTGGGCCTTCCTCGGCGACCGTCGTATGGTGCTCGGCAGCTCCTCGGCGATGGGCTCGCCGCTTGCGTTGGTCTTGGGCATGATGGCTCCTTCCCCCGGCCTCGCCTCGGTGGGGTTAGTCCGGCCGGGTCGGCTACCCCGCGCCCGGCGGCGGAAACGGGCCTGCCGCCCGAGCCGGCGAGTTTCGAAAACGCCCCCGGGGTAGCAGCACCCAGCCCCCTGGCGCAAGCGCCGAAGGGAGAACAGGCATGACGCCCGAGAGCGAGACAGCGGTCTACATTTACGGGATCCTGCCCGGCGACGTGGCGTTCCAGGAGCAGCCCGCCGGGCTGGGTCACCCGCCGGCGCCGGTGAGGCTCGTCCCGTACCGGGACATCGCCGCGCTCGTCAGCGACGTGGACCAGTCCGCGCCGCTTGACAGCCCGGACGACCTGCTGGTCCATCAGCAACTGCTTGACGCGAGCGCGGCCGCGGTGCCGGTCTTGCCGGTGGCGTTCGGCGCGGTGGTGGCCGACGAGGACGCGGTGGTCACCGAGCTGCTCGAGCCGTCCTATGAGGAGTTCAGCGCGGCCCTGGCCGAGCTTGACGGCTTCCAGGAGTACATCGTCAGGGGCCGCTACGTGCGGGAGGCGATCCTCAGCGAGATCCTGACCGAGGACCCCGAGGCGGCCGCGCTGTCCGCCCAGACGTTCGACGGTGACCCGGCGGCCAGCCACGACGGGCAGGTCCACCTCAGGGAGCTCATCAGCGAGCGGCTCGCCGACAAGCGCGCCCTTGACTCGCGGCAGCTCGGGGACGCGCTGGCCAGCCAGGCGAGCACCAGTGCCGTCCGCGCGCCAGCCGACGAGCTCGAGGCGGTGCACACCGCCTTCCTGGTCAAGGCAACCGACGTGGACCAGATGGTGGAAGCGGCCCGGGAGCTGGCCGCGGGCTGGGCAGGCCGGATTGAGCTGCGGATCGTCGGCCCGGTGGCGGCCTACGACTTCGTGGGCACCACGGGCACGTCCCTGGGCCTGGGCAGCTGACCCGTCCACTGAGACAAAGCTGACGCCACGGAAGCGATAATTCGCGACAGAACCGGGCAGTTTTCTCAGCATGAATCGCGAGGTGTGGCCGGGGCTGCCGTACCCACTGGGGGCCAGCTACGACGGCGTCGGGACCAACTTTGCCCTGTTCTCCGAGGCGGCCGAGCGGGTCGAGTTGTGCCTGTTCGACCACGCCGGTGGGAGCGAGCAGCGGGTGGGCATGGCCGAGGTGGACGGCTACGTCTGGCACTGCTTCCTGCCCGGGATAGGCGTGGGGCAGCGCTACGGCTACCGCGTGCACGGCAGGTACGACCCGGCGTCAGGACAGCGGTGCAATCCGGCCAAGCTGCTTATCGACCCCTACGCCAAGGCGGTCGATGGCCAGGTGACCTGGAATCCGGCCGTCTACGGCTACCCGCTTGGCGGCGATGACCGGGGGCGCGACGACGCCGACAGCGCGCCCTACGTGCCCAAGTCGGTCGTCGCCAACCCCTGGTTCGACTGGGGCGACGACCGGCAGCTGCGCACTCCCTGGCATGAGAGCGTGCTGTACGAGTGCCACGTCAAGGGCCTCACCATGCGCCACCCGAAGGTCCCTGAGAACCTGCGCGGCACCTACGCGGGCATGGCGCACCCGGCCATCGTCTCCTACCTCACCGACCTAGGCGTCACCGCGGTGGAACTGATGCCGGTCCACCACTTCCTGCAAGACCAGTACCTGACCGACCGAGGCCTGCGCAATTACTGGGGATACAACTCGATCGGCTTCTTCGCCCCGCACTCCGACTACTCGGCCTGGGGAGTCGAGCAGGTCACCGCGGAGTTCAGGTACCTGGTGAAGACGATGCACGAGGCCGGGATCGAGGTGATCCTCGACGTCGTCTACAACCACACCGCCGAGGGCAACCAGCTCGGGCCGGTGCTGTCGCTCAAGGGCATCGACAACACCGCCTACTACCGGCTCACGGACGACGAGCGCTACTACTTCGACACGACCGGGACCGGCAACACCCTGAACATGCGGCACCCGCACGTGCTGCAGCTGATCATCGACTCGCTGCGCTACTGGGTCAGCGAGATGCACGTGGACGGCTTCCGCTTCGACCTCGCGGCCAGCCTGGCCCGCCAGTTCCACGAGGTGGACCGGCTGTCGGCCTTCTTCGACCTGATCCAGGTGGACCCGGTGGTCAGCCAGGTCAAGCTCATCGCCGAGCCGTGGGACCTCGGCGAGGGCGGCTACCAGGTGGGCAACTTCCCGACGTTGTGGTCGGAATGGAACGGGCGCTACCGTGACACGGTCCGCGACTACTGGCGCGGCGTCGACAGCACGCTCGCGGACTTCGCCTACCGGCTGACCGGCAGTTCCGACCTGTACGGGCGAACCGGGCGGCGCCCTTACGCCAGCGTCAACTTCGTCACCGCCCACGACGGCTTCACCCTGTGCGACCTCGTCTCCTACGACCACAAGCACAATGAGGCCAACGGGGAGGGCAACCGCGACGGGTCCGACGACAACCGCTCGTGGAACAGCGGCGTGGAAGGGCCGGCGGACGATCCGCGGGTCAGCGAGGTCCGGGAGCGCAGGCGCCGCGCGTTCATGACGACCCTGCTGCTGAGCCAGGGCGTGCCCATGCTCAGGCACGGGGACGAGCTCGGCCACTCCCAGCAGGGCAACAACAACGCCTACTGCCAGGACAACGAGGTGTCCTGGCTCGACTGGGAGCACGCGGACGAGCGGTTCCTTGCCTTCTGCACCGACGTCATCGCCTTCCGCCGCAAGCATCCGGTGTTCCGGCGGCGCCGGTTCTTCGAGGGCCGTCCCATCTTTGGCACCAAGCTGTCGGACGCCGACATCGGCTGGTTCAGGCCCGACGGGCAGGAGATGGAGTCAGAGGACTGGGAAACCGGGTTCGCCAAGTCTCTCGGCGTCTTCCTCAACGGAGACGCGCTGCCCGATCCCGACCGGCGCGGCAGCCGGCTCAGCGACGACAGCTTCGTGCTGCTGTTCAACGCCCATGACGGCGAGGTCGCGTTCGTGCTCCCCGGCGGGGCCTGGGGCCAGTTGTGGGTGGCCGACATCGACTCCGCCACCTTCCCCTCCAAGCACGAGGTCTACGTGGCTGGGGCCAAGGTCACGGTCGCGCCCCGCAGCGTCCTCGTGCTGCGCCGCGCGTAGGCTCGGGGGGCGCGGATGTTATGTCCTACGAGTGACGGGTAGCCGCGCCGGGTGCACATCGACCTACGCGAAATAGAGCAGAAGTACGACGGCGCCGTGGGCGTGACCGTCCTGTCGCCCGCCGACCTGCCGGCCGAGATGGCCGACCGCACCGCCCCAGGCGGCAGGCGGACGAGGCAGGTTAGCGACCGGTCGTCAGCCGGCGAGGCCGTTCTGGCTTACCTTGACATCCAGGCGGCCCGGCTAGCCGCGCTCGGTCCCGCGGTTCGGCGCGACGAGGCCGACGCCATCCACCAGATGCGCGTCGCGGCCAGGCGGCTTCGGGCCGCCGTTGCGGCCTTCCCCGCGGTCCTGCCCCGTCAGTCGACGCAGCACCTGCGGGACGAGCTCAAGTGGCTCGGCCAGGTCCTCGGCGGCGCGCGGGACCTTGAGGTGCTCAAGGAGGGCTTCCGCTCCGGGCTTGACGCCCTGCCGGCCGACCTCGTGCTTGGTCCGGCCCGGGCCAGGCTCACCACGCACTTCGCCCCGCGCGAGGCCGCGGCGCGGCAGGCGGCCATCGGCGCACTGGACTCGCCGCGCTACGTCGCGCTCCTTGACGAGCTGCACTCGATGCTCACCGCGCCACCACGGGGAAAGGCGGCGACGGCCCCGGCCGCCCAGACGCTGCCGCACGCGGTCGGGCAGGCCTACCGCCGGACCAGGCGCGGGATGCGGCAGGCGGGGCAGTTGCCGCCCGGCCAGGAGCGTGACCTCATGCTGCACGAGGCGAGGAAGGCGGCCAAGCGCGCCCGGTACGCGGCCGAGGTGGCACGGCCCGTGGCCGGAAAGCCGGCCGCGCGGCTCGCCGCCCGCCTGAAGGCGGTGCAGTCGGTCCTCGGCGACCACCACGACGCCATCACGGCCCAGCAGGCGTCCCGCGAGATCGGCGTGAACGCCCACCTCGCCGGAGAGAACGCCTTCACCTTCGGCGTGCTGCACGAGCGGGCCAGCCGGCAGGCGGTCACGGCCGAGGACCAGGCCAGCCGGGCCTGGAAGCGCGCCGCGAGCCGCAAGACCCGCCGCTGGCTCCGC
>Ga0335075_10004489_pt1 | contig 21810 bp, 20 predicted proteins | sample Lox_Sample_24_FD_206723 | JGI IMG/M metagenome (GOLD analysis project Ga0335075, IMG submission 206723) | Soil microbial communities from Loxahatchee National Wildlife Refuge, Florida, United States - Lox_Sample_2.4 | ecosystem: Environmental > Terrestrial > Soil > Wetlands | place: USA...
GTACTCATCCGGCTCAAGCGCGCTGAACTCGCCGGTCCCGCAGGCGACGAAGACGCCGCCCGCCCCGGCGCTGACCCCGCGCTCGACGTGGGCCGCGAGCTCGTCAAGGTCGACCTCGCCGTCACCGCGGAATGGAGTTATGGGGAAGAAGAGGAGGCTGCTGAACATAATGACCATGCTAAACTCCGGGCGGCCTTGGCCCGGACGCGACCGGGCCCGGACGGGTCAGGACCGTAGCACTAGCCATTTCCCGCCGATGACGACGGCCAGCAGCGTGCCAACGAGCCACAGCAGCGCCCAGGCCCGGCGCGGGATGTGAGTCATCGAGCTGAGTATCGCGGCGTCCGCGGCGTTGATGCCGTGCCCCACGGCGCTGCGCACGCCGGACAGCAGCAGCATCCAGGTCATCCCGTAGGCGATCACCTCCTCGAGCCCGCTGCCGGCAGAGCGCATGATGACGGCCAGTAGCGCAATGGCTACCGGGACCGAGACCAGGCCGAAGGACTTGCGGATGAGGAAGAGCAGCAGCGCCAGCAGGATGACGGCGATCCACAGCACGGTGGTAGCGCGCCCGGTCTCGATGAGCTTGGCCGCGCACAACCCGAACCCGCTTGGTCCCAGGTAGCCCGCCGCTCCGATGACGACGCCCCGCAGGCCGCGCGTCGACACCGGGAACGAGGTGCCGCCGGTGGCGCGGGGCGAGAGCGTGACTCCCGAGGGCGCCAGCCCCAGGAGGGCGCCGGCCAGGGCATGCGCGCCCTCGTGAGCCATCGTGTTGAAGTGGCTGGCCAGCGCCCACAAGAACGGGATCATCACGATCGCGAGGGCGGCCAGGCCGATCAGCGCGGCCTCGGCGCCAGGCAGCGGGGCCTGGAGCCCCGCCGGGACCGTCCGGGTCCCGGGCAGCGGCAGCAGCGCCCCGGCCATGTCCGGGCTAAGCTCTTGCGCCCGGTGACCGCCACTGACAGGCCAAGCCCGATCATGGCCAGCCCGCCCGCGCCGCCGACCAGCTCGAGCCGCCGGGGCGAGCGCGCGAACCACGCGCGCACCGCACTGGCGCCCAGGCTCCACATGCTGTCGGAGATGAGCGCGATCGCGAATGACACCAGGCTCAGCAGGAGCATCTGGGCCGGGACGCTCCCCGCCTGACGATTGACGAATTCCGGCAGTATCGCGGCGAACAAGATGACCGCCTTGGGATTGGCGATGCCCACCACGAAGCCCTCAAGCACGGCCTTGCGCCTGCTGCGGTCGCCAGGCGCGGCGGCGGCCAGGGCGGAGGCCAGTCCACGGCGCTGGCGGATCGCCTGGATTCCCAGCCACGCCAGGTACGCCGCGCCGGCCAGCTTTACCACCGTGAACGCAAGCGCCGACCGCTCCACCAGCGTGCCGACCCCGAGCGCTACGCAGATGGCCACCACCTGGACGCCCACCGCGTTGCCCACGACGGATGCCAGGGCCGTACGCCGGCCGTGGGCGAGCGCGCGACCGACGACGAACAGCACGCTGGGACCCGGAATCACGATCATGACGAACGCCGCCACCGCAAATGCCGTGACCTGCCCAGCGGACACCATAACCGCACCCTAACACCGGTTCCGCCGCGCTGGCATCGCCGTTTCATCCGGCTCGTGCCGGGTTAGCCCCGCCGTGCTAGGGTTACTGAAACAATCGTTTCAGTATCGGAGAGGCGAGCGTCATGCCCTCGAGAGACGTCACCATCCGCCGGCTAGGGAACCCCGGTGACCTTGGCTGGGTCGTGATGGCCCACGGAGAGATCTACGCGAGGGAGTTCGGCTGGGACACCAGCTTCGAGGCGCTCGTGGCGCGGATCGTCGCGGACTACGCCGCCAGTCACGATGATGCGAGGGAGGCCGCCTGGATCGCCGAGCAGGACGGCCACCGGGCTGGGTGCGTGTTCTGCGTGGCGGCCGATGAGCGAACCGCGCAGCTGCGCGTCCTGCTCGTCGACCCGGCCACGCGGGGGAGCGGCACGGGCGCCCGCCTGGTGGACGAGTGCCTGCGGTTCGCCCGGCAGGCCGGCTACCAGCGGGTGAGGCTGTGGACCAACGACACGCTGGTCGCGGCCATCCGCATCTACCTGTCGCGCGGGTTCCAGCTGGTCAAAGCCGAGCCACACCACAGCTTCGGCATGACCCTGACCGGGCGGGAGTACGAGCTTGAGCTAGTGCCGTGAACGGCGCGGGTGCCCGGGGGACTGCGACAATGCCCAGGTGACCGACTCTGGCTCCCCCCGCAAGCAGGAACTGCTTGAGGCCGCCTACCAGTACGCCCTCGGGAACGGGCTGGCGAGCATGTCGCTGCGCCCGCTGGCCAAGGAGATCGGCTCCAGCCCGCGCGTCCTGCTGTTCCTGTTCGGCTCCAAGGAAGGGCTGATCCGCGCCCTGCTGGCGCGGGCACGCGAGGATGAGCTGCGGTACCTGCAAGAAGCGCGAGACCACCAGGGGGCCCGCGACAGCCAGGGATGGCGTGAGGCCGGCCTCGAGATCTGGTCCTGGCTGGCCGCGCCCGCGCACCGGGCACTGCTGGCCTTGTGGGTCGAGGGGTACGCCAGGTCGCTGCTCGGTGACCCCGGCCCGTGGGCCGGCTTTGGCGCCAGCACCGTGAGCGACTGGCTCGAGCTGCTGTCCCGGCACCAGCCCGCCGCCCAGCGGGCTGGTGCCGGGGCCGAGGCCGAGCGGACGCTGCTGCTCGCCGTGCTGCGCGGCGCCCTCCTTGACCTGCTCGCCACGGGCGACATCGACCGCGTCACGGCGGCCGTCGAGCATCACCTCAGGCCCGCGCCACCATGACCGCGCGACCGCCGTGCCGCCCGTGATGGCCGGGGGCCGCCTCAGGACCCGGCGCGGGACATCCCGGCGCCGGGCGATCGGCGCTTCCACTCGGCTGCCAGCAGGCCGAGGATCACCTCGTCGGCAAACTCACCGCTGACCCAGGCCGAGCGGCGCAGGGTACCCTCGCGAACGAACCCGGCCGCAGCGGCGGTCGCTATCATCGCGTCGTTGTCGGCCAGGGTCTCGACCTGCAGCCGCTGCAGGCCCCGTAGCGCGAACCCGTAGTGGCACAGCACCTGGACGACATCGGTGCCCAGCCCGCGGCCGCGGAACGCCGGCAGCAGCGAGATGCCGACATGGCCGGCCCGGTTGTGCGGGTCGATGCTCCACAGCAGCGCCTCGCCCGCCAGCTCGCCGGTGGCCAGCTCGACCACGGAGAAGTGGGCCACCCGGTCGTCCGGGCCCGCCACCCGGTAGGGAGAGGCCGGCCCGGGCGGGATCGGCTGCCACGGCCGGGAATCAGCCCTGACCCGGGTGGCGACGTCGTCATACAGCCCGGCGTGCAGGACGGGGATATCACTGTCGTGCCGGGCGCGCAGCCCGGCCAGCTCACCGCGAAGCATAACGGCGTTCCTACCCGGCCCGGCCGCCGGGGTGCAACCCGATTTTGCCAGGCCGCGGAAGAACAGGTAGCCGGACTCCGCCAGCCGTCCGCGCAAGATGGCGGGCTCGTGCAGCACGGGGCTGGAGTCAGCTAGCTCGTCCACCCGTTCACGGTAGCTCGCGTTGACGGGGCCGTTGACGTTGCCGACGGCATCCTCACCGTTGGCGTCCGCGACTCGGACGGGCTGACCAGGGTCGCCGCGGCGCCCGCGGGAAAGCCCTGGACATGTCGCCTCCCGCCGCCTACGCTCGTGCTGTCTCAGCGACTGAGACCGACTGAACCCGGGGCCGGCGAGGTGGCCCCGGATGGCTTCCGCCCGGTGATGGAGCCGGCGTGGGGTGCGTGTCCCCGCCCCACGCCACCAGTGGACGGTTCCAGGTGATGACCAGGGGTCGGTGAATTCTGGACGCCGACGACCCCGGGTGGTCGCCCCGCCGGGCAGCGAACGGGACACGTCATGTCATCGGCGTCTTACCGCGGCCTGCTGCACACCCCGGGCGCCGCCGCCTTCTTCCTGACCGCCGCCGCTGGCCGCGTCGGCATCGCGATGACCAGCCTGGGCATCGTGTGGCTGGTGCACGCCCGGACCGGCTCTTATGCCACGGCCGGCCTGGTAACCGGCGCGTTCGCCGTCGCCGAGCGGCTGGTGGAGGAAGGTGTCCTGTTCCGCGACCAGTCCGGCGCCGACGACGACACCGAGACCGGGGTGCTGTTCGACCGCTTCGCCGGCTACCTCATCGCCGACGCGCTCCTCGGTCGCCTGTCCTACGCCGAGGCAGGCGAGCGGCTCGCGGAAGCGGCCCTGTGGGGTTCCCTCCTGGGGGAGGACCGCAACCCGCTCGGCGAAGACGTCGCCTTCAGCCTGATCGGCCTGCTGCCACGCCGGTTCACCGGGTACCACCTGTGGCGCGTCGCACCCGCGGAGCACCGGCCGTGGGCACTCGCCCAGGAGCTGTTCTCGGAGTCGCGCTTCCTCGACGACAGCACGGTCGACGAACTCGCCGCGCTGGTTGCCTCCTGGAACCGGCCAGACCCCGGGCCCGGCAGGCACGGGCGCCTGCACCCGCTGGACCGCCTGTGGGAGATCCGAGGGACCACCGCGCACCGCCTGAACGCCGGGTTCCTCGACCGGGTCTTGCGCCTGCAGCCCCTCCCTGAACGTGACCGCCGGTGGACTGAGTGGACCCGCCGCCGGGCTGACGCCGTAATCCTGGCTGACCTGAAGCGCGCGGCCGGGCAGTGGCCCGAGACCCTGGCTCGCGGCGAGGCCGACGACCTGGCCGCGCTCGCGATCGCGTGGCTGCTGACGTCCACGAGCAGGGAGCTACGGGACCTTGCCACGAAGGCGCTGCAGCGCTACGGCCGCCCGGAGCCCGGACGGCTGTTCGTCCTCGCGGCCCGGATGATCGACGTCGATGACCCGTATGTCGTCGAGCGCGTCGTCGGTGCCGCGTTCGGCGCCGCCAGCGCACGGCAGATGCCCGATCCCGGCGGGGCATTCGAGCATGCTCTCACCGGGTGGCTGGCCGAGCTGCGCGGTCGCTTCCTGCACGAGGGAACGACCCCGACCTCTCACGAGTTGCTCCGCGGCTACGTGCGGGCAACCTTCGAACTCGCCGGGACGCTCCACCCGGGCGCGGTCCCGCCCGGCGTTGACCCGGCCGCGCTGGTGTTCGCGGCCGTGCCGGCCCCGCCGGCAATGGCTGACGACGATCCGGACGCCAAGGAGTGCAGCAGCACCTTCGGCATGGACTTCGAGAACTACGTGATCGGGTCCGCCGTGGAGGGCAGGAGAAACTACGACTACGACCACTCGGAGTTCCGCCAGGCCCGCAGCGAAGTCCTGGCCCGTGTCTGGGACCTGGGATGGCGAGCCTGGCTGCTCGGAGAGACCGACCGGGAAATCGCCGAGTCCGCCGCCCGCTTCGGGCGCAGCCGCAAGCCCGTAGAGCGCTACGGCAAGAAGTACGGGTGGATCGCGTACTACGAACTGGCCGGCCGTCTCGCTGGCGGCGGCAAGAAGCGCGACCTGTGGGTCGGAGGCGGGCGGACGGTGTCGACCGACATCGACCCGACCTTCCCTCAAGAGCCCCCGTCGGCCCCGCTCCCGCTTCCCGCGTGGGCGACGGGCGGCGCGGCCGACGAGGAGTGGCTGCGGCACGGGACGGTCTGCGTGCCGGCCGAACTGTGGGCGCCGGAGGAAATCTACGGCGTGGCCGGCGGCTGGCTGCTCGTCGAGGGCTTCCTGGAGCACCGGCGCGGCGATCGCCAGGTGTTCGGGTTCTTCCGCACCCTCCTCCTAGAGCCAGCCGACGTGGACCCCGCGCTCAAGCTGATCAAGGAGCAGCAGTACCCGGGCAACGACTTCTTCCCCGGTCTCCCCGAGGTCCGGGACGTATTTGCCGGGGAGATGCCCTGGAGCTCCAGGTTCGAGGTGCGCTTCGACGATGATGACCCTAGCGCCTTTTCCCGCCGGGCGCTGCGGGACAGGTGGGACGACGAGGGCATCGGGCTCGGCCAGCTGGCGGTCGAGTTTCCGGCCGGCGACGGCGGGGCGACCTCGCTGGAGCGCTCCTATGACGTGCCGTCGTACGAGTTCGCCGCCCGCTCCGGGCTCCGCCAGATGCCCGGCACGCTGGACCTCGTCAGCCTCGACGGCGTCCGAGCCTCGGCGGTGTTCCAGGCGGACAGGCCGTGGAGTGGGCACCTGCTGTTCCTGCGCCGTGACCTGGTTACGGGCTTCGCAGGCGACCGACGCATCGTCCAGGTCGCCTGGGGAGAGCGCGACGTCGCCGCCGAGTCGTATACCATCCCCGACTGGGCTCGCCCTATCTACCAGGAATACGCGAACATATGGCGCGACGTCAGGCTGCCAGGCGACGTCCCGGGACAAGCGCCATCCTGATAGGCCCCCGTCGCGAACCGGCAGCTCGTGCTCAGCGCGCTTCGAGGAACCAGCATCAGCTTGACCGCGCGTTGACTGCATGCTGCGGCCGTGCCCCGATGGTCGCCTGTGCAACAGGCGCGGTGGATACTGCGCCAAACGGGCGGGCCGCATGGAAACGGCGCGGCCCGGCGGCAGGGGCGCCCGAACCGGACAATCCTGGGCGGGCGCGTGTTTTAGTTCCCTGCTCCCCAACGGGGGCCTCGGCGGGATATGGCCGGTATAGGTGACGCCGTATCGGCGAAGGGGGCCGCACATAAGCGACAAATTACGCCGCGGGTCGCTACGGGTATGGGCGCTCATGTTACAAGATCGCCGACACCGCCAATGAACCTCGGTGGGCGCCAGGATCCCTGGTTGCCATAAAGACCGCGCTTGACACTAGCTGGAGTCACGGCCCTCGCCCCAAGCTAACCGATATAACCAACCTTGGACGGTAATCACGTCGTCGGGGGCCTCGGCAATTGCTTCCCTGCCTTGTGCCGCAGGCTGTCATCTAGATCGTGGCGTCCCGCCAGGAGTTAGGGCCGAGGTCACATTGCCGGGTCGATCAGGGCGGCAGCCACGCTCGATGCCGACGAGAGCCCATCGTCCCAATCGTCTGCCCTCTGCCGCCGAGTACTGTGAGCCTGCGCAATGCCCTGCCCTTGCAAAAGGCCTTCGAGGGCTACCGAGAGCGACCAGCCGGCGAGTTGCCGGGCGAATGTATGAACGGAGTCGGCCATCGTATCCTCAATAGGCCCCCCGTGGGCGAGGGAGTTACGGACGCGGATGAGGCGATCGCGCGTCAGGACCCATTCGCTTACCAGTTGGTCGCGCCATGGTGCTAGCGCCGGCAATGCAAAGCGGGTGACCGCGCTTTGGGCGCGTCGCCCGAGGTCGTCATGTGGGGGGAAGATATAGGCCAGCCTGGGCAAAGTGTCAAGCCCTTGCCTGAGGTCCAGGCTGTAGCGGCCGTCCGACTGGTAGGTCCTCATGGACCTGCCGAGTTCCGTGAGCCACGCGTGGTCGTCTGGATTGCGGACGAGGCCGTGGTCATTGTGGTGGAGGCATTCGCTGGTGAGGTCGCCGAGGTAGTCGAGCATGACGCGGCGCGTCCAGACGGCACGGTGGTACTGGTCAAGGTACTGGTACCACTTGGATTCGCCGACGCGTTGGGAGAGAAGTTCCAGCACGCGGACATATAGCAAAACCGCGGCTAGTGCCGGCTGCCGTCGGGCCTGCTGCCACCAGCGGACGGCCTTGACGATCTCGGAGAGGCTCCTGTCGGTGATGGGCAGGTGAGCTTGCAGCCGAGGTGCCAGGTGCTCGAGTTCCGTGTCCATCCTGTCCTGGTAGATGCCTGTCGCTATGTCCTGGACGCCGTGCGGGGGGCTGAACGGCTGCTGCATCCTGGTGATGCGACCGTCGACTGCGACGAGGTATCCCGTCAGGCGGCGCCATTTGGCGTCGCCCACGTGGAAGCCCGCGAGGGCGACCACGGACTCGGCCTGCTCGGCCGCGACGAGCACCGGGTCGGTCCAGGACCCTGGGCCAAGGTCAACCCGGGTCAGCCTCACGTCCTTGCTATCTGGCAGGAATTCAGGGCGGAAGAGCCGCTGGTCGGCCTTAAGTTCGAGTGGTATGGAGTCCAGGTTGGGGTTCGGGTCCTGCACCTGAAGGACTTCCTTGACCCATTTGCAGTCCCAGAACGAGACCGTGCACACCGGCAGTCGGGCGTTGCCAGGGCCAGCGTGGTCAAAGGCGATCCACACGACGTGGTGGCCTGGCGCAGGCGGCATAGTCAGCAGCCGATGGCAGAGGGCTAGCTGCTCATCCAGGGTCAGGCCAGCATCTGCGTCGCAGATGGGGCCTGGCTCCTGGCCGACCCACGGCCAAGCGACATCCGCCTCTGTCATGTCCCCGAGCCAGATCCTGGCCTCGGTGACGCCGATCGTGCTGTCGCCAAGTACGGTTGCGAGGAGTCGGCTCATGTGGTCCGGCTCGTAATCTCCTGCCCGCAGTAGGTCCCAGAACAGGTCCCGGAGGCTGGCAAGGGTCTCGGCGCGGGTGGCAGGATCGCGGCAGGCTTGAGTTAGGTCTATCCAGGCGGCCTCCCGGGCAACTGGTGTGGCCCACGGGGCACCCAAGCGGGTGAGGGCTTGCTGCGCGGCGGCTCGGCGGCCTTGCAGGCGGCCTTGGACAGTTGCCGTATTGCCAGGCTGAGTGAATGCTGCCCTGAGGCAGGCGGTGGCGTCATCGGCAGCAGTGAGGTCCCCGCCGAGGGCGGCACGCAGGTCCGGGCCGAGCCGATGGGTGCATTCCCGGAAGTCAGCTATGGCTGAGAGCCAACCCTGCTTGTGGAAGCCATCGTATGGGCGAGGGTCCGTGAGCCAGCCTTGAAGGTCGCGGGCAGCGAGAATAATGCTGACCCACTCAGGGGCTGTCCAGCGGTTGTCTGGCGACAGGACCGCATCGCGAAGCTCGTCTGCCCAGCTCGACGGAGATGACCGCGAAATGTTTAGAGGAGGCATCAGCAGCTATCCCGATCCTCTCTGCTTAATCGCGGCACCAAACCCTAAAGGCCGCCCGCCGATGACCGGGAATCCTACGCGGAGTCTGTCCGGGGATTCAACGGAATAACTGCACTGCTCTGGTCCGTGGAAGCGCTGTGGTATAGGAGCCCCGGGGCCCATGCCCACAGCGAGCAGGTGATCCGCTTGCCGGTCACAATGAGTAACTGGCCGACATGTCCCGGATGTCGTTGTGTCAACTAGCGTGGTCAAGTGACATCTATCGTGTCCCGGCACAGCGTCGTCGAGCGGGATCGTGTCCAGGGGCGCGTCGTAGGGCAGCAGGTGCCAGTGCTGGAACTCCCGCTCGATCCCGTCGGGGCCGAGCGTGACGGCGGTCTGGCGGACGCCGAGGGGCACGAAGTCGCCGTACTCGAGGGTGCGCAGGCCGAGTTCCTCGCGTGCCTCGCGAACGCCGGCGGGGATGTCTTCCCCGGCCTCGTAGTGGCCGCCCACACTGAAGTCGGCATAGTCGGGCCTGTCGAACCCGGCGCGGCCGAGGGCCTTCTTCTGGAGCGTGACGGTCCGGGCGGCGGGGCTGACCATCAGGGCGGAGAAGGCGCGGTGCCATAGGCCCCGCGCGTGGGCGTCCTTCTTCTCCGCAGTGCCGTCGTGCTCGTAGCGGTCGGTGAAGACGTCGATCAGCATAGGTGCTCTCTTCGGAATGGAGGTGGCGACTGCCCCGGCATCAGGTCAGTGCCTCAAGCCCCGAGTGACATGCGCCTAGCGCCAGCGGAAGGTCTGGTCGGTGATCGGGGGCAGGAGTACCGGGCCGGGATGACTCTCGCTGGTTAGAGCGGTGAGGGAGTCGCCGACTGCCGGGTACAGGTGCAGGCGCGCGGCCCGGCCGATTTCGGTCCAGATGACGCGGGTGTCGTCTTCGGCGTCCTGTTCGGTGGCTGCCATGGAGCGCATGGCACTGGCCGGGAGGTCGGGGAGCACGTGGATGAGGTGGAGGCGCCGGAAGGGCGAGTTGCTGCCGGGGCGGGTGGTAATCTGGTCCTGGACCTAGCGTAGCTCGGGCGGACGGGGCAGGACGGACAGGTCGAGGCGGAGTTCCTCGCTGAGCTCGCGGGCGAGGGCGGCCGGGACCTCCTCGTCGGCGTGGACGACGCCGCCGGGCACTGAGTACTGGTCGCCGTCGGGCCGCTGGCGGTGGATAAGCGCGATCTGGCCGTTGTGGAGGATGACGCAGCAGGCGCGGACGGTGAGGGCGGTGACCGGCGCGGCCTGGGCGGGCGGGGCGGCGCTCACTGTCCGGCCTTCGGGTCACCGAGGCCTCGGGCGCGGGCGGCGGCGTTGCCGGCGGCGAGCAGCCCGGCGGGGTTGCCGCAGTCGAAGTACCGGCCGTCGACGGGGTGGACCAGGATGTCGTGGTCGCGTGCGAAGGCGCTGATGGCGTCGGTGGCCTGGTACTCTCCGCTGGCCGCGGGGGCGAGCTTCTGGAAGTACGGGACCGCGTCGCCGGGCAGGAGCGCCCGGCTGACGTTGATATGTGCCGTCGCCTGCGGGTAACGGTCCGGCTTTTCGAGGATGCCGTCGAGAAGCGCGTGCCCGCTCTCGGCCGGGCGGGTCTGGAAGATGCCGTAGCGGCGCGCGTCGCGGCCGGGGACGGTGGCGGCCGCGAGGGCGGCGGGCGTCCCGGCGGCGGTGCGGGCGGCGGCCAGATCGGCCAGGTCGGAGCCGCCGTCGCCGCGCAGGAGGAGGTCGTCTCCGGCGACGAGGAAGAAGTCGTCGCCGCCGATGAAGTCGGCGGCGAGGATCGCGGGAATCGCGGTGCCGTAGCGGGTGGCGTCGCGGGGCTGCTCGACGAAGGTGAACCGGGCCTGTTCGTGCAGGTGCGCGATCGGCTCGTACTTGCCGCGCTGGCCGCGGGCGGCGAAGTAAGCGGCGAGGCCGGGGTCTTCGGTGAGGTAGTGGCGGACCTGGCGGCCGGCCTCGCCGTCGGCGGTGACGATGGCGATATGGTCCGCTCCGGCGGCGGCGCAGTCGGCGACCGCGTAGGCGAGGACCGGCTGGTCCAGCACCGGCAGCATGCACTTGCAGATCGTCTTGGCGATGGGGTAAAAGCGGGTTCCCATGCCGGCGACGGCTATCACGGCCTTGACCACGCGGTCACGCCCTCCGACGGGTGCTGTGGGCTGTCGGCCGCGGGAAGCGTGAACCCGGCTGGCCAGGCCGTCAGTCTAGTGCACGCCTGCCGCCTGGTGAGGGCGTTGAGGTGAGAGCGGCGGGCGTGCCGGCCTGACGTCCTGGCTATCCGGTGCCTGAGTTAGGAAGGCGGCGACCCGATCGCGACGCCGGCCGGCAGGCTGCGCGCGGCGCCGGCCAGGCCCGCGGCCTGGATCTTGTCCCACACGGGCGTGTCCCGTTCGACGGGGTCGCGGCCGTGGCGCACGGCCTGCTCGCAGACGGCCCGAAGCATCGCGTCGTAGTCGCGGGGCGTGCCAGGGTGCCCGTCGGTGTAGAGGTGCAGGGCAGCGACCCCGGTCTCGGTGACGGCGTGGCCTGCGGCGGCGACGGCGGCGAGCAGACCGGTGTCGAAGGACAGGCCATGGTCGGTGACCTTGGGAAGGGCGGCGCGCAGGGCGCTCGCGGTGAACGCCTTGAACCCTGCCTGGGGGTCGGAGACGGGCAGGCCGAGGAGTTCGGTGACGGCCCGCTGGTACAGCCGAGCAGCCGGGTTCGGCCCGCCGGGCGGGTAGTAGCCGTGGGAGTCCGCCCGGCGGCGAGAGCCGATCGCCGCCCCGGCACCGGGCTGGTCGAGCGCGGCGAGCAGGAGCCCGAGCTGGTCCAGCGGGTAGGTGAGGTCCAGGTCCGCGTAGGCGACCACCGGGTGCCCCGCCCCCACGAGCTGGGCGAGTCCCCACAAGACCGCGCCGCCCTTGGCGCTGGTTTCCTCATGCCGCCTCGCGATGGTGACGGTGACCTGCGGGTGGCCTGCGGCGAACCGGCGGGCGGCGTTCGCCGACGCGCCGTCGGGGTCTTCGTCGACCACGAGGATCTCCGCGTGTGCGTCAGGCCATGCTTCCAGGAGCCAGGCGAGCTGGGCGACTTTGACGGCGAGCGCGTCCAGCCCGTCCGGGTTTTGCGCGTCGGGCGGCGTGATCCGGCGGGCTTCGCCCCGCACCGGGACGACGATGCCGACGCTGGTACGCAGCGGCTTGCCCAGGAGCCAGGTCTTCGAGCGGGCCGCCTTGACGGCGGCGACCAGCCCGCGGACTTGCAGCTCGCCGGGGACCTTGTCGCGGTTGTTCTTGGCAAGCCCGCGAGCGAAGTCGATGAGCAGCTTGTCGTCGAAGTGGGCGAGCGGGCTGTGGCCGAGGTGCCCGGTGAGGTGGTCGGCGACGACCTGGACGAGCGTGCGGCCGTCCGGTTCGGTGGCCCAGCAGCGGTCCGGCGGCGGGGTGCCCGCGTTCCCGTAGCGGCGCAGGACGTGAGCGGTCATGAGCGCGTAGCCGGCGGCCAGGCCGCGCTGGGCCGGGTCCCAGGCGGAGCCGTCCGGGGTGCCGGCTGCCTGGTCCCACGCGCGGTCCCAGGCACCGGAGTGCGCCGTTTCGCTGCGGGCGGCGGCGGTGACCTGCCGCCAGCGTGCGCGTGCGGCAGGCCACGGCACGTCGGGTGCCCCGCCGGAGTCCAGGAGGCGGCCCGCGGCGCGGGCCGTCGCCAAGGCTTCCTCAGCCTGCTCGGGAGTTGTCACTGCGGCTCTTAGCTCGTCAAGCCACAGGCTGGCGGCGAGCGTGAGCCCGCCGGCACGCGAGGCGATCTCGGCGATTGCCTGCTCGCGGCGGGCGTCTAGCGCGGCGCTGGCCTGAGCGTGACGGTGGCGGGCGACAGCGTCGGTGGCCGCGGTGTCGAACATGGTCACCGGGGCGCCGGCAGCGCGGCGGGCGGCGGCCAGCGCGGTGAGCGCGTCACAGGCCGCGTCGCTGAGGGCGGGTGCCTTGAACAGGGGGCCGAGGAGGCGGTGCAGCATACCGGCGTCGGCGGCCCCGGCGGACTCGGCGAACCGGCTGGTGGCCAGGTACTCGGGGTCGATCGTCTCGTGGGCGTGGGCGAGTGCGGCGATGGCCCTGGTGAAGCGGTGGCAGGCGCCGGCGCCGTCAGGGAACGCTGCTCGGTGGCGGCGGTCAGGAGCTTCTTGCCGGGCGTGAAGGTGCCCTGCGGGAGCGGCAGCCCGTAGGACATGAAGGAGCGCGCGTGGTCGTCGGCGAACTTCAGCCCGCCCAGGACGACGGTGCGCGCCCCGGCCTCTTTGAAGGTCTGCCAGACGTGGCGCATGTGCTCGTCGGTGGTGTTGACGCCCTCGGCGATCGGCCGGTAGTAGGCCAGCACGTTGAGCTTGTCCGAGGCGAGGACGCGGCGCAGGAAGTCGGCGCGGCGCTGCTTGTTCGCGGGCTCGACGGCATCGGGCATCGCGGCGTAGCAGACGTTGACGTCCAGGTCGACGTTGACCAGGGACTCGAGCTGGCCGATCTGCTCGTCGGTCAGGGTGTGCTTGGTGATGCAGGAGACTCGGTTGGTCAGGCCGAGTGCGTCCAGCCGCTGCAGGGCTTCCCAGGTGCGGGGCCACAGGCGGGGCAGGAAAGCCTCGCTGGTGGACATGTGCAGGCCGATGGGGGTGACGTGCGGGGTGAACCAGGGGTGGGCGAGCAGCCGCTGGATGACCTCCTCGGCGGTCAGGAAGCCCTTCGGTTCCCAGGAGCCGAGGTAGCCGTCGACGGTGGCGCCCTCGCGGCGGTAGCAGTAGGCGCACATCAGGGGGCAGCCGATCCCGAAGTCGGCGGACATGCCGCCCTTCATCTGGCTGATCATGTAGCTGGTGTTCAGCCCGTCGGGGCCTGCCTTGGACTGCGCGGCCGCGATCTGCTCGGGCGTGGCGATCGGCTGGTACCCGTCGGGCAGCTCGGGCTTGAGGGCGAACGGCGCGTCGGGCGTCCCTACGATGCCGGGGTAAAAGAACCTGCAGCGCAGCGCGAACCGCAGTGCTTCCGCGTGCGCGGGGTCCAGGTCGTACTTGCGGCTGAGGGGGGTGAGGACGCGGGAGCCGAGTTCCTGGAAGGGGACGCGGCGGCCGGATGGTTCGTGCAGCATTCGCTGGGCAGCGACGTCGGCCAGAGCGTGCCCCAGCGGGCCGCCAGACAGGCGGCGCGCGGCGGCCACTGCCTCGTACGGGCCTGCGGTGTCGAGGACGGACTGCAGGAGCCGGGCGGTATCCGCCCGGTGCGGGCCTGCGAGGAGCGTGGCGGGCTGCTCGGTGGCTGCGGCTCGCGATGCGGTGACGGGGGCGGTCATGGCGGTGTCTCCTTGCGTGGTGTGACTGGTTTGCGCTGGAAGCGGGTGAATCCGGGTGGAGCAGGGGTATCGGGGTGCCCGACGGCGATGAGCGCGGCCAGGTCGCTGTCGTCGACCTCGATACCGTTCCGCAGGGCGCTGGCGCGGTGCGCCCAGCCCCGGTCGCCGGGCATCCGGGCGCCGTTGCCGCGCACCGTGCCGGAGACCGTGTTCACGGCCGCAGACACGGCGGCGACGCCGAGCCGGGCCGGGTCGACGGCGAGGGACAGCAGCAGCCGGCCTTCTGTGCCGTCCGGCAGCGAAGCAGTGCCGGCGAGCACGCTGAGGAGCACCTGCAAGGTGATCGCTGCCGCTTGGGCTCGTTCGCCGACCGGCAGGAGGACGGCCGCTTTGCGGGGATCGCGCGTGGGCTGCCCCGTGGCGTCCAGCGCGAGGCCGTCCGGCAGGCCCAGGCCGTCGCGGGCATGCTGCTGCACACGTCCCCACGAGGTCGATGCTGCGGCCATGTCCAGGACCACAGGCTGGCCGGGGAGCGAGCCGGGGAGAGCGACGGCGAGCGCGGAGTTGCCCATCAGCGGCGTCCCGGTGCCGCCGAGCAACGCGACGCTGGCCGATGAGGAAGGCACCGCGACCACGACGATCATGCCTTGCCCAGCCGCCTGGCTGGCGGTAATGCCCAGCGCCCCGGCGTGGCCTGCGCGGTGGACGATGACGAGCCCGGCGCCGTGCCGGCGGGCACGCTCCGCGCTGGCCTCGGTCGCGCGCCGCGCCGCGACAGGCCCCGGCGCGAGGTCCGCGTCCAGGACCAGGCAAGCGCCGGCGTCATGCCGGACCGTCATTTCCGGCCGCGGGTTGAGCCGGCCGTCACGGAGCTTGGCCAGGTACGCCGGGGCCAGGCGGCTCCCGTGCCCGGGGATGCCCCGCAGGTCCGCCTCGACGTGCGCGGCGGCCATCGTGCGCGCCGCGCCGTTGCTCATCCCGGTCGCGCGGTACAGCCGCTCCAGGTACTCGGCCAGCACGGCGGCCGGGACGCGCGTCACCATGCCGCTCCCTCGACCGGCACCGTGCCACGAGGGCGGATGCCGCCGGACAGCACCTGGGAGACCGCTTCGGCGCTGGAACGGTGCGGGCTGAAGGCGGCGACCAGCACGTCGGCCGGGGAGCCGGCCAGGTCGTCGGGGTCGCCGAGCGCGACCTGGACCACGACTTGGTGCTGCCGCTTGAGCCGGGCCGCCTCCTGCGCGGCGCCGCTGCAGTTGCTGCCGTCGCGGGTGTCGTAGCCGTACACCACCGCCGGCCCGCTGCCCGGCGGAAGGCTGGCTCCCGCCGGCAGGCGCAGCACCAGGAACCGGGCACCGAGCAGCGCGGGCATGAGGTCGGCGGCGTGCCGGGCGCTGTCGGCCTTCCGGCTCCCTGTGTCGGGCACCCGCACGACAGGCACAGCCGTGCCCGGTTGCGGGATGAGGGGAAGCAGGTCAGCGCCGCGCAGGACAGTCACCGACTGCTCGGCGACCTGGTCGGCCACCTGACGGGCGGCGGCGTTAGCTTCCTCCCAGCGCGATGCCAGAGAGCAGGGGCCGACGCCGAAGCGCCGGTGGAGTTCCAGCACCCGCGCAGCGGACCCGGCGACCTGGCCGCCGCTGATCAGCCCGGCCTCGACCGCGGCGGCCAGCGCCCCGGTGACCTCGCGGCGAAGCCGCACGGCGGCGGCTCGCTGCTGGCGCGACTGGCCGCCGCGGGAGACCTCCGAGTCCAGCATCACGATGTCGGCGCCCGCCGCGACGGCAGCCACGGCAGCCTGCGCCACGCCGCCGAAGGGCCTGTGGACTGCGGGGATGGAAAGGTTCTCGGTCACGATGACCCCGCTGAACCCGAGGTCGTCCCGCAGCAGGGCGAGCATCCGCCCGGACGCGAAGGCGGGCTGGTTCTCGACGGCCCGGACGGTGTGGCTTCCGGCCATCACGCAGGCCACGCCGGCCTGCACGGCTGCGCGGAACGGCAGCAGCGCCCCGGCGGGAAGCTCATCAATGACGGGCGCCTCATGGTGCGGGTCGGCGGCGGCCCTGCCCAGGCCGGGGAAGTGCTTGGCCGTGCCGGCCACCCCGGCCGCCTGCAGGCCGCGAGTGAAGGCGGCGGCGAGGTCGGCGGCCAGGCAGGGGTCTGAGCCGAAAGAGCGCGTGCCGACCGCCGGCTCCGAGGGCCAGCTCGCCAGGTCGCACACCGGCGCGAGGTTCCAGGTGGCCCCGGCCGCCCGCAGTTGGCCGCCGATCACGCGGCCGGCCTGCTCGGCGAGTTCCGAGTCGGCCGCCGCGCCGAGCGCCATGCCCCCAGGCAACTGGACGACCTCCGGCCAGTCCAGGGCGTTCAGCCGGCCGCCTTCCTGGTTGACGCTCACCAGCAGCGCGGGGAACGCACGCGCGCCCGCGGCCCGGGTTGCCGATCGCAGGCCGGCCACGGACGTGACGGCGTCCTTGCCGATCCGCCCGGAGCCGGCGCCCGCGTCTTCGCGCACGATCGCCTCGGCGGCGCCCGGCACCATGCTCTGTCGGCCTGGCCGTACCAGGAGCTCGACCTGGTCCCGCAGCGCCATCCTGCGTGCCGCCTGGAGTGCGAGGCCCGGCTTGGCCGGGGGCGCGGGAGTCACGCGTCCTGCCTGGTCAGGGAGTCAGGCAGAGGCTTCCTCGGGCCTGGGACCTGGCCGGGGAAGAGCAGGGCCGTGACGGCGGAGGCCATTTACTCAGGCGAGTGCGCGGAGGTGTCGAACACCAGGAGCTCCCGGTGGCGCCGCCCCATCCCGTTAACGAGCATCGCGGTGAAAGTCGCGGCGTAGCCGGCGTCCTGGGCCGAGCGCACGTCGTTGACGTCAGGGTCGGGGCGGGCGGACAGCCTGGCTGCCCGCGCAGTGTCAGGAGCGTGCAGGTAGACCGCGACGTCGAAGGAGGCGAAGACACGGGGCCACCGCAGCGCCAGGCACGCCGCCAGGTAGGGGCCGCCCGCCATGCCGACCGCCACGGCCCGGTCCGCGTAACCGTCCTGCACCAGCACCACGCCAGCGGGCCGGGGCGGGGCCACCGCGACGAGGACCCGGTCCAGCGCGAAGCCCGCCAGCAGGAACGCGGCAGTGACGACGCCGCTGTCGGGCTGGCGGACCAGCGGGAACACCCTGCGCAGCCACCGTTCAAGCGGATGGTGCCCGGCCAGCATCCCGCGGTGCGCCACCGCCGGGACGCCCAGCTCGCCCAGAGCCGTGACGATGGCGCCGACAAGGGTCGTTTTGCCTGACAGGTCAAGGCCGTCAACGAGGATGCGCGGCGCATGACGCGGTTCCCTGAGCGTTGCAGGTGACGTTCCCATCATTGCCCTTCTGAGAGCCGAGGCCCGAAGCGGGCGGCCGGTGCCCGCGCGGGAAGCCGTGCCGGGCCGACGCTAATTGTGTATGTCTGCATACAAACTGGTCTGCCTACAGAGTGAAAAGTTTCGGCAGACTTGTCAATAGGTCTGCATGCAGACCTGCGAACCTGGATAGGATGCCGTGCGATGACTGCCGCAACAGGCCCCACTGACGGGCGCACCATGCACATGCGGATCGCGGACGACATCCGGATGGGCATCGAGTCCGGCGAGTACCCGCCGGGCACCCAGCTGCCGACCCTGGACGAGCTCGCCGCCAGGCACCTGTGCAGCCTTGCCGTGGCCCGGCAGGCCGTGGCGGTGCTGCGGCAGCAGGGGCTCGTGGTCACCCGCCAGGGCACCGGGTCGTTCGTCCGGGAGCGCCCGACCGCGCGGCGCCACGGAATGAGCCGCTACTCCCGCAGCCGGTGGCGCGCCGGCGAGGCCGTCCTGATCGCCGAGGCATCCCGGCAAGGCCACGAAGCGAACCAGCTCATGCGCGCTCTCGAGGAAGCCCCGGCCCCGGCGGTCGTCGCCGGCGTCCTCGGCATCGCGCCGGGAGCACCTGTCTGGGTGAGGCGGCGGACCACCCTCATCGACGGGCGCCCCAACCAACTCGCCGACAGCTACTACCCCCTGGCCATCGCCGACAGGGTGCCGCGCCTCCGGGAGGAGAACACCGGCCCCGGCGGCGGGTTCGCCCGCATCGAGGAAGCCGGCATCACACTGGCCCGCATCCGCGAGCAACTGCAGGCCAGGATGCCGACCAGCCCCGAGACCGTCGCGCTGAAACTCCCGGAAGGAACCCCGGTCATCGAGCTAACCCGCACCACCTTCGACAGCGCGGGCAACCCCGTCGAGGTGTTCATCGCGGTGATCGCCGCTGACATGGTCACCTTCGACTACGACTTCCCGATCCCCGACTGATGCAGGTCACCTACGCCACCCGCGCCGGCGACGGGCAGGGCAACGAAGACTACGTCACCGCAGGCCCCGACTGGGCGGTCGTCCTCGACGGCGCCACCGCCCCCGCCGGCATCGACAGCGGCTGTGTCCACAACGTGCGCTGGCTCGTGCGGCAGCTCGCCGCCGCCCTCGCCGCACGCATGCCTGCCACCGCCTCCCCGCTCGCGGACCTGCTCGCCGAGGCGATCAGCGACGTCCGCCAGGCCCACGGCGGCGCCTGCGACCTCGAAAACCCCGACAGCCCCTCCAGCACCGTCGCCATGTGCCGCGTCACCGGTACGACCTTGGAATACCTGTCTCTGGCCGACTCCGCTGTGCTGCACGCCCGTCCCGGCCGGCCCGCCGAGGTCTTCGTTGACGACCGCACCAGCCACCTGCCCGGCGGGCGCCCGTACACTTACGAGCTCGTGCGCTCGCTGCGGAATCAGGCCGGCGGGTTCTGGGTCGCTTCCACGAACCCCAAGGCCGCCTACGAGGCAGTCCAGGGAGCGTGCGAGCTGGCAGGTGACAGCAGCGTCCTGCTGCTCACCGACGGGGTGACGCGGCTCGTCGAACTCTACGGGCGGACCTGGGACTCACTCGCCGTCATGGCCGCCGACCAGGGGCCGGGCTCGCTCATCACCGCGGTGCGGCATCTGGAAGACGACCAGCCGCCCCGCCACGGCAAGCAGCACGACGACGCAACAGCCATCCACATGACGGGCCTCGCTATGCCCCGCAGATCTCGCTGACTGCATCAGGATGTCAGGTCCGCCATCAACAGCCGCCAAAAAGAAGTTCAGACTTCAACTCGTTGACTTGACAGGGAAGTTCGTTGCCGCCCGCCGCTACCTGCGGGGCGCGTGCACGGGGGTTCCTGACTAGGCGCTGGGGTTCAGCCCGGCGTCGGCCATCAGCCTGGTTACGGTGCTTTCCAGTGTCGAGTCCGCTGGAATGACGTGCTCGATGCCGCCGGGTAGCAGGTCGAGGCCGCGGTGCCAGCGGCGCATCTCAGCCTCGCCGTACTTGAAGGTGCCTGTCTTGGCGGCGTGGCGGCGAACGGTCTCCTCGAATGGGACATCAAGGTAGTAGGCGAAGGCGCCGCTCGCATGATCGCTGATCAGGGCGGTGAGCATCTGGCCGTAGTGGTCGGCGCGCAGGATTCCCTCGACGACGACGTGGAAGCCGGCTGACAGCGCGTGCCGTGCGGTGAGGTCGATGAGCCTGATATTCGCTCCGCCCGGCATGTCGTGCTCGCGGAGGACGACTCTCCGGAGGTTGTCCTGGCTGACGATCGCCAGGCCGCGCCCGTACCTGTCGCGTACTCCGGCCGCGATGGCCGACTTGCCCGATGCGGAATTACCCCGGATCACGATCAGCCGCTGCGGGCGCGCGGAATCGTAGCCGCCGCGGGACGGCCCCGTGTCGGCCGTCGCGACGGCCAGGGATCCGCCCGTGGTGACGGGGCCTTGTCCAGGCAGCCAGCAGAACTGGGGGTGGCGCTGCTGGGTGGCCAGTGCGAGCAGTTCCCCGGCCAGCAGCCGGGAGTCCTCGGAAATGCCCGGCTCCGAGGCGATGTCGGCCGGGGTGTACCAGCGGACCTGATGTTCTGGCTTCCTGACGGGGCGGGTGCTGGCGGTGGTGGCGACGTAGACGTGGTCGGCGTGAACGTGCTGCTCGCTGGTGTGCGGGTCCGGGGCGGCGGGCACCTCGGCGACCAGCCAGGGGGCGGGCACCAGCCGGTGGGGGAACCCGGCCGGGACTGGGTGGCAGGCCCGGGGACAAGGGTGACGTCCAGGCCCGTCTCCTCTAGTGCCTCGCGGATGCCGCATTGCGCGGCGGTCTCGCCTGCCTCAACGTGGCCGCCTGCCGGGAGCCAGCATTCGAGGCGGGGATGCCACACCAGGGCGGCCAGCCAGCCGTGCTCGCGGTCACGGCGGAGGATGAACACGCTGGCGGTCGGCTCGAAGATCACGCTGGCTCCTTAGCTGGGTCACGGGTGCAAGGAACGGCCATGGCCGGCGTGCCGGTTATGCTGGGTCCCTGGAGCCGGGCAGGCGGGGCATGGGCTCAGTTCTCGTAGCCAGGGGCGGCCGGGCGGTCGACGGGCAGTCCCCACCGGCGTCCCGCCTTGGCGGTAGTGCGGGCCTGGGCCTCGGCAGGCTGCCCCCAGCCCAGCACGCCGGGGGCGGCGGCGAGCGAGGTCATGTACCGCCGGTTGAGGCGGCCGTTGTCGGGATCGGGCGCGCGAGCCGCGAACTCGGTGATGATCCCGGCCATCCTGAGCTGTGCGAAGATCGGCCGTCCCGGCTGGCGGACTTCCTGGTAGCCAAGGTAGGCGGTCGTCACGGAGATCCGGACCTGGTTTTCTTCGAACGCCTCGCGGGCGAGCGTGGCGTCACGGTCGGCGTCGAACGGCTCAGGGGTGCCGCCGGGCAGTGAGAAGATGCCGTCGTCCTGCTCCTGGATCAGGACCCGACCGGTCGCCGGGCACAGCAGCCAGCCGTACACCTGGGTAACCGGCAGTTCCGCCGGAACAGGACCGTCATGCCATACGTACTGGACGGGCAGATCGCCCACGCGCCCCTCCTCATCGCTCGCGTGGCAGCAGGGAGCCGCCGTTCGGGATGACCACTCCTTGATTCTCAGCCATTCGGCCGGCGAGCGATACTGGCGCTAGCTTTCCGCTTGCGAACCTCGGCCGTTACGGTCGTGTCGCGCGCCTTGATTTTGCTGCGGTCGCGGGCTGGCGGGGGAGAGCCGGAGTTGCGAGCTGGCTGGGCCTGGACACGATGATGACGTCGCTGATGCGGTCGATGCCGCGCAGGGCGGCAGGGGGGTGTCGTGCTCCTGGACCGAGGCGGAGTCGTCGTAGATGAAGACGACGATCTCCTTGTAGGCGGTGACACCGTTCAGGTAGGCGACGGAGTCCTCAAGCACCTGTTTCTCGATCTCCTTGAAGTCGCTGCCCTTGCGGACGTACTTGACCTCGATGAGGATGCCGAGGCTCGGGATGCCGAAGTCCGCCCGGTAGGTGCTGTACCCCAGCATGGGCAGCACTTCTTCCGCGACAAGGTCGTCGAAGACCGGGCGGAGGATGTGGTGTGAGGTCTCAGGACACGCTTGACACGTTCGGCCCATCACATGGTTGACAGTCTCAGGAGATGCTAGACAGGTGCTGGCTTCGGAGCGTGGATATTGGCTTTCCAGCGGGTGACGGGGCGC
>Ga0335075_10004490_pt1 | contig 21807 bp, 20 predicted proteins | sample Lox_Sample_24_FD_206723 | JGI IMG/M metagenome (GOLD analysis project Ga0335075, IMG submission 206723) | Soil microbial communities from Loxahatchee National Wildlife Refuge, Florida, United States - Lox_Sample_2.4 | ecosystem: Environmental > Terrestrial > Soil > Wetlands | place: USA...
GGCGCAGGAACGCTGGCGGGCAGGCGAGGGTGCCGTACGGCCCTGCCCAAAGGGCACTCCCGCACTCAATCCTGTTGAGTGCGGGAGTACTGGATCAAGGACGCATTGTCGGGCCGGTCCCGTCCGTAAGGGTCGGGAGCGGCGCCGATCTTGACCGGGATCAGTACCGGCGCGAGCCGCCGTGGCGGTTGCCACCGCCGCCGCCGCCGGACCTTTCGCGGTCCTGTGCCTCGTTCACCTTGAGAGAACGGCCGTCCATGTCCGTGCCGTTCAGCGCCTGCATTGCCCTGGACGCGTCGGCATTCGACATCTCCACGAAACCGAAGCCGCGCGGGCGACCCGTCTCACGGTCGGTGATCAACGAGACTTTCTCGACCGTGCCATGCTTGGAAAAAAGGGCACGCACGGCCTCCTCGGTGGCCGAGAAGGGGAGATTTCCAACGTATAGTTTCGTCACTGCAGAATACTCGTGAAAGAGAGCGGTATGGGGCGGCAGGTACTTCCTGCCTCCTCTGGTTCGCGGAGCTTTGCGAGGGTGGCAGACATTGGCCGGAAAGCGCGCCGGCGAAGCGGCGCACCACGCCAAGGCAGACAAGCCGAAAAGATACGAGCCAGCTCACAGCCTACAGGATTCGGCAGCGGGCTGCCGAACATTTGCTTGCCCGGGGCGGCCTATCCGGAGGCTTCGGCGGGTCGTCGCAAATCGGCGGCGGTCAATGGGCCGCGGCGCACACCGCCGTCAGCGTAAAGTGAAGCCGCAATTGACAGGGCGGCCGCGACGCGAAGTCGCTTGCACGCGAGCCGGCGCATTCGAGGACCCCTTCGATCCGGTGTGCAGGATCCTCCACTGCGGCATGCACGGCCGCGGCCAGCTCGAAGCGGCCGTCGCAGTCCGCATAGGGACAGCGGAAAGCGAAGTATGCGCGGGCGGGTGGGTGCAGGACGTGCGATTGGGGCACCGGCGTGCTGGTGCCGCCGCCCTCGAATCGCAGCTCGAAGCGCAGCTGTTCGACCGCCGGGAACATGGCGCCGAGCTTGGGAGCGGCTTCCTGCTCGCGGCGCAGCTGGACGAACCGATCCTGACGCGTGCCGGCGCCGCGAGCGTGGCCCAGCCTCATGTCCCTTCGCTCACGCTCGGGCTGCCCGGGGCAGCGGGCGGCTCGGTCGCGGTCTCGGGACCATTGGTGCGAGCGATCCGGCGCTGCTGCTTCTCCAGCTGGCGCGCCTTTCTGCTCTGCTCCTTCTGCTTCTTGGCTTGGCGGTAATTCGGTTTTGGCACGGTGAGCACTTTACTCCGAATCCGGCCGCGGCGGGCACTGCTTGGCGATTCACGATGGCGGCGTCGGCCTGGTCGCTTCCATCCCCCGGAAACGCCAGCGCCGCACGGCCACGAGCGCCCACGCAGCCCGCGACGATTTCATGCCGCCGGGCAAGGCTCGCGCAAGCGAAGGTTGTCATCGGGCCGTCACAGAACAATGGTCTACTTCGCGCTGTTTCAAGTGAGCGAGTCACCCCACGGTGTCCGCCGCAGACGACCACTATCATTTTCGAACGATCTGGATCTCCGACATCCACTTGGGCACTCCGGGGTGCCAGGCCTACTATCTCCTCGATTTCCTGCGCACGCACAAGGCCAACACCCTCTATCTGGTCGGTGACATCCTCGACGGCTGGCAGCTGAGGAAAAGCTGGTACTGGCCGCAAGCGCACAACGATGTCGTGCAGAAAATCCTGCGCAGCGCGCGCAAGGGCACCAAGGTCATCTACGTTCCGGGCAACCACGACGAGCTGGTACGCCAGTTCATCGGACTGCACCTGGGCGAGATCGCCATCATCGAAGAGGCGATCCATACGACGGCGGACGGCAGGCGCCTATGGGTCGTGCACGGTGATCTATTCGATGGCGTCATGCAGCACGCGCGCTGGCTGGCGCATCTCGGCGACTGGATGTACACGATTCTCCTGAAGCTCAATCGCTGGCTCAACGCGGTCCGCCAGCGCATGGGCCGGCCGTATTGGTCGATGTCGCAATACCTGAAGCACAAGGTGAAGAACGCGGTCAACTTCATCTCCGACTTCGAGCATGTGATGACCGAGGAGGCACGCCGGCGCGGTTGCGACGGCGTCGTCTGCGGACACATCCACAAGGCCGAGATGCGCGATATCAACGGCATCCTCTACTGCAACGACGGCGACTGGGTGGAGAGCCTGACCGCGCTGGCCGAGGATTTCGACGGCAAGCTCCACCTGATCCAATGGCGAAGCCGCCTGGCGGAGCCGATGAACCTGGGCCGGATCGCGGATGAGCTGCCCGCGGGCCACTCGGTGCCCGCGTAACTGTCGAGGGAAACATGAAAATCATGATCGTGACCGATGCCTGGAAGCCGCAGATCAACGGTGTCGTGCGCACGTTGCAGACCACGGCGCGCGAGCTTCAGACAATGGGTCACGTGGTCGACTTCCTCACGCCGCTGGAATTCTCCACGCTGCCATGTCCTACGTATCCGGATATTCGCCTGTCGCTTTTTTCGGGCGGCAAGGTCGTACGGCGTCTTTCGGAGTTCGATCCGGATGCCCTGCATATCGCGACGGAAGGTCCGCTGGGGATGGCCGCGCGCCGCTACGCCTTGCGGCGCGGCTTGCCTTTCACCACCGCCTATCACACGCGTTTTCCCGAATACGTGCACGCGCGCTTCGGACTGCCGCTGACCTGGACGTATGCCTTCCTCCGTTGGTTCCACGGCCCCTCGGAATCCGTCATGACTCCGACCCAGGTGGTGAAGGCGGATCTGGAGGCCCATGGATTCAAAAACGTCGTGACCTGGTCCCGCGGCGTCGATCTGGAAATCTTCAAGCCGCAGCGCAGCGAGCGGCTGCGGAGCGATCCGCCGATCTTCCTGTATGTCGGCAGAGTGGCGGTCGAGAAGAACATCGAGGCGTTCCTCGCGTTGGATCTGCCGGGATCGAAGTGGGTTGCGGGAGTGGGGCCGGCATTGAATGGAATCCGGGCCAGGTATCCGAACGTGAACTATCTCGGCGTGCTGGACCAGCACGAGCTGGCGCAGGTGTACGCCTCGGCCGACGTCTTCGTGTTTCCCAGCAAAACTGACACGTTCGGCCTGGTGTTGCTGGAGGCCATGGCCTGCGGCTTGCCGGTCGCGGCGTATCCGGTGACCGGTCCGCTGGATGTCATCGGCGATTCGAGAACCGCCGGCGTCATGCATGAAGACCTGCGCACCGCCTGTCTCGAAGCCCTGAAGCTCCGTCGGGAGGACGCCACGGCGCATGCGCGGAAGTTCTCGTGGCGGGCCGCGACCGAGCAGTTCCTCGGGCATTTGCACCCGCGCGCTCGCGGTGCCAAGCTGCCGTCCCCACTGGCCAATGCGAGTCGGGCTTGATGACCGAAATCGACACCGAGTATTCCAGCGAGCGCAACCCACACAAAGGCAACAGAGGATTCACCCGCGCCTGGCAGGCGGCGAAGAATTCGTGGAGCGGGCTGGTTTTCGCAGTGCGGGAGGAAAGCGCGTTCCGCCAGGAACTGACGCTGACGGCATGCCTGATTCCGCTGGCGCTGCTATTGCCCTTCCGGCCCATCGAGCGCCTGATGCTGATCGGATCGGTGGTGCTGGTGCTGATCGTGGAGCTCTTGAACTCCAGCATCGAAGCGGCGATCGACCGGATCTCGTTCGAGCACCACGGCCTCTCCAAGCGGGCCAAGGACTATGGCAGCGCCGCCGTCATGCTGGCGCTGCTCGTCTGCGCCATGGTCTGGATCACACTCACATACCGGCTGGTTGCCGGCTGAGCTGCCTGTCCCGGCAGACCGAATCGCGCCACATTTGTAGCTCCCGCCGCCTCGGCATCAGCCACTAGACTTTCCCCAACGACGGCATACGTCGGTGGAGACGGTCATGACTGATGCGACACACTCCCGCCATTGCAACCACGACATTGCCGGCCTGGGCGTCGCCGATGCCGCCGCGCTCACCACCGCGGCGTCCGATCGTCCATTGCTCACTGTCTCGGTGCCGCTTTTCATCGCCAGCGCGGCTGTCACGGCAGTTGGATGCAAATCCATGTCGGCGATGGGTCAGATGGCGATGCCCGGGGGCTGGGAAATGTCCATGGTCTGGATGAGGATGTCGGGGCAGACGTGGATCGCGCTCGCGGCTTCCTTCATCGGCATGTGGATCGTGATGATGGTCGCCATGATGCTGCCGTGCCTCGTGCCGATGCTGTCGGGATATCGCCGCGCGCTCGGCGCGGCCGGCGAGCGACGGCTGGGCCGCATGACCGTGCTTGCGGGCGCCGGGTATTTCCTCGTGTGGGCTGCGTTTGGCGCGATGGTCTTTCCAATGGGTGTTGCGCTGACAGCCATCGAAATGGACTGGCCGGCGCTGGCCCGCGCGGTTCCCATCACGACCGGTGTGGTTGTCCTCGCCGCCGGAGCGCTGCAGTTCAGCAGCTGGAAATCGCGCTATCTCGCATGCTGCGGCGAGAGCCAGCGGCATGGCCGTATGTTGTCGGCGGGGTCCGGGGGCGCCTGGCGGGACGGTGTGAGCCTGGGCCTGCGGTGCAGCTGCTGTTGTGCCAATCTGATGGCGATTCTCCTGGTCATCGGGGTGATGGACCTGCGTGCCATGGTCCTCGTGACGGCGGCGCTCGCCGCGGAGCGCTGGTCGACTCCCGGGGAGCGCGTCGCCCGAGCCGTGGGAGTGGTCGCGATCGGAGTGGGGCTGTTTCTGATCGCGCGCGCGGCGACCGTCGTGTGATTCGACAGCCGTCGCGAAGCCGACGCTCAATGAGTCTCAGGTGACGGCGCAGTGGCGCCTGAGACGTGCCTGCAGATGACGCTTCACATCCGGCCACTCCGGCAGAATGATGCTGTACACGTGCGAGTCGCGCACCGTGCCGTCCTTGCGGGCCTTATGGTGGCGGATGATGCCGTCCTTCTTCGCGCCGAGCGCCTCGATCGCCTTCTGCGACCGGTAATTGAAGTTGTCCGTCCGCAGGCCCACCACGCGGCAGCCGAGCGTCTCGAACGCGTGCTCCAGGAGCATGAGCTTGCAGCTGGTGTTCACGTGGGTCCGCTGGCGACTCTCGCCGTACCACGTGTAGCCGATCTCGACGCGATCGATCTCGGCGACGATGTCGTGATATCGGGTGCTGCCGATGACCGCGCCCGATTCGAGGTCACGCACCACCCAGGGCAGCATGTGGCCTTCCTGCAGCCCGCGCAGCGCCTCGGCGACATAGGCCTCGGTCTCATCGGGGGCGGGTACCACGGTGAACCAAAGTTCCCAGAGCGCCCCATCGCGCGCCGCTTCCTGCAGCTCGGAAACATGCTTCTGGCCCATCGGCTCCAGCCGAATGGATCCTCGTTCGAGGACGACCGGCACAGGCTTGATCATCCGCCACGCTGCTCCACGGTTCTGATAGTATCAGTGCCCTGATACAGTATCAGTGCACTGATAACATGGTCAAGGACATCCGCGAAGGTCTGCCGCGCCTGCCGCTGGTGGGAGAGGGGCGGCGCGGTCTCGAGGGCTATCTCACTTACCTCCTGCGACAGGCGAACGCATCCGTGCGGCTGGCGCTCGATCGCGCGCTCGCGAAGGAAGAGATGACCTACCCGCAGCAGTCGGCGCTGACACTGATCGGCGCTTACGAGGCGATCTCGGCCGCCGATCTGGCGCGCCTTGCGATGCTGACGCCGCAGACGGTCAACGGAATCGTGCGCGCGCTCGAGATGCGCGGCGCCATCAGGAAAGTGCCCGATCGCGCCAACGCGCGCATTCTGCGGCTGATCCTCACCGAGGAGGGGCGCGCACTCAACAAGCGCTGTCGCGCGCTGACTGCGCCCATCGAAGCGACACTGAAGAGCAGGATGGCCGCGAATGCCGAGAGCGTCATCCGCCAATGGCTGGTGGAGGTGGCCGAAGCATTTCTGGAGTGAGGACGGCGCGGACGCGAGATCCCGCAATGACGGCCATGACCCGGGCGACGGCGTTGCCGGTCAGAGCTTCGTCCCGTCGGACCAGTGGTTGACCAGCACCATCATGATCGTCGCGCGCTCTTCGGGATCGGGCGCCGAGAGGACCGGTGAGCCGTGCAGGTCGGCTCCCCAGTTCTCAGCCGCGCCGTCGGCGACGAAGAACATCAGATGCGGATGCCAGTGGCTGGGGGGTTCACCGATCTCCTGGCGTTTCGACATCATGTAGCACATTGCACCGGGCTCGAGCGCGGGGAGTTGCTTCCGGTCGAGCGCAGAGTTGATTGTCCGCAGTATCTCCGCCGGCGACCTTCCGGCCAGAACCAGCCGGGTCTTCATGAGATAGATGGGAGCGAACGTCCTGGCGGCCACCGGATTGAAGCAGATGGGGCCGCGGACCGCGGGGTCCCAGTAGTTCGGGTCCGTGGAGGCGACGGCCCACGATCGTTCCACGATGCAGAGGAAGCCGTTCCTGCCCTTCACCGCCGTCGTGTAACCGCTGCGGCCCAGGACCATCACCTCGGCGCCGGCGGAGATTGCCGGCGGAGCGGCGCTGCGGGCCAGCGCGATCTCCGTTGCCTTCGGCATGGTGTACTGATCGAAAGGAGCCATGGCCGGCGGCTGCGAGGTCGCCGCGCAGGCTTGCGACTGCCATGCGAGGCAAGCCATGGCGGCTGGGATGACCCATCCCGAGAGGAATTTCCGGGTTTTGGCAATCATGATGTTACTTCCCCTGGGTGATCTCGAAGTGGCGAACCAGCTTGTCGAATGCGCCGCTCCAGCCACCCTCGTGGCCGCGGCGGCTCTCCTCGTCGACGAGACCCGAATGCGTGAAGGTGACCTCCGTCCCTTCCGGCACGGCCCGCAGGTCGAATTCCACCCGCGACTCGTTGGGGTCCTCGCCTCCCAGCCAGCGCCAGGTCATGACCAGACGCTCGGGCTTGCGAACCTCGAGGAACTCACCCGTGGTCTCGTGCTCGCTGCCGCACAGCCTGCGAAACCGCACGCGGAAGCGCCCGCCCGGGCGAACATCGGATTCCGCAATCAACACCGGTCCGTCGTCCGGCCCCCACCAGGCACGGATGCCATCGGGACTGGCGAGCGCGTCGAACACTATCGCGGGGCGCGCGGCGATCCGACGCACCAGGGTGAGACTGGTCATTAGGCACGCTCCTTCGAGTTGGTGGCGGCTTCGGTGGCCTCGGCATAGGCGGTGAGGCGATCCAGTCCCTGGGTCCAGAAGCGCTCGTAGCGGCCGAGCCAACCCATCGCTTCCTGCATGGGATCGGCCCGCAGATGAACGGTCACCGTGCGGCCTGCCTTGGAGCGGGTGATGAGCCCGGCATCGTCCAGAACGTCGAGGTGTTTCTGGATCGCGGGCAGCTGAACCGGGAAGGAGCTGGCGAGGTCGCTGACGGTCCTGTCTCCTTCGCGCTCCAATCGCGCCAGAATCGCGCGCCGGGTTGGATCCACCAGCGCCGCGAAGGTACGGCCCAGTCGCGTCTCATACTTTTCCATGTCGGAAAGTATTCACTCGCGCCATCGCCTTTGTCAAGCCGCGCCGGCGAGCCGGTTGACCGGCCGCGACGCCATATGGAAAAATACTACATACAATGAAATATATTTCCAGATCGAGCGCGGTCGTCGCGGCGGCGCTCCTGTGCATGGGGGCTTGCCTCGGGCGGCAGGCGAGCGCCGGCGAGGCGCAACGGCTGTCGCTCACCCCGCCGATGGGCTGGAACGACTGGGCCCACTATCAGTGCGACTACACGGCGGGCACCATTCTGGCAAACGCCCGCGCGCTCGTCAGCAGCGGGCTCGCCGCCCGGGGCTACAACACCATCACCGTCGATGACTGTTGGATGCAGAAGACCCGCGACAGCCGGGGCGATCTGCAGTTCGATCCGCGCCTCTTCCCGCATGGGATTCGGCCGGTGGCCGCCGCGATCCACGCCCTGGGGCTCGAGTTCGGCATCTATGAGGATGCCGGCTACGACACGTGCGGCGGCTTCGCCGGCAGCGGAGAGGCGCAGCAGGGTGGCGAGCCGCATTTTGCCGCGGACGCGAAACTGTTCGCCGGCTGGGGCGTGGACTATCTCAAGCTCGATGGCTGCAACGTGCACGTCCCGCCGGGGGAATCCAGGAAGGCCGCATATCGAGCCGCCTACCAGGCCGAGAGCGCCGCGCTGGCGGCGGTGGGCAGGCCCATCGTGTTCTCGGAATCCGCGCCCGCATACTTCCAGGGCACTCCGGACTGGTATGACGTTCTCTCCTGGGTGCGCGACTTTGGTCAGCTCTGGCGCGAGGGCACGGACGTTCAGGTCTACGAAAGCACCAAGCCGGACCAGTCGCGCTTCGCCAGCGTGATGTGGAACTACGACTACAACCTGCCGCTGGCGCGTTTCCAGCGCCCCGGAAACTGGAATGATGCCGACTTCATCATCGGCGGCGACCCAGGGATGACATTGGCCGAGAGCCGCAGCCAGCTTGCGCTCTGGTCGATGATGTCCGCGCCGCTGATTCTCAGCTCGGATCTCCCCCGGCTGTCGCCGGGCGCGGTGGCGATCCTCGGCAACCAGGCGGTGTTGGCGGTGGATCAGGACCCGTTGGGCCGGATGGCCACCCTGCTGCGGCGCAGTGCCGCGACGGATGTCCTCATCAAACCCCTGCAGGATGGTGATTATGCGGTTGCCGTGCTGAATCGCGCCTCGGCGACGCAGCGCATCGAGCTTCGCGCCCACGATCTGGGCTTCGCCGGGGCACGCTGCCGGTTCGACGTCCAGGATCTCTGGAGCGGCGCCAGGCAGGCGTCCGCCGAGGCGCTGCGCGCGCAAGTGCAGGCCCACGATACCGATATCTGGACGATCCGGCCGGCGGCCGATTGCGACACTCCAGCCCGCATCGGCGTCATCAGCAGAATCGTGCCGCATGCGGATACCCGCCAGGACGCCGCACACTACACTCGCTGCATGGCGGCACCCGGGGTGGTGCGCGCGTGCAGAGGCGCCAGGACAGAGTCCTGGGAGATCACGACGGACGACATGCTGCGTGCGGGGCACAGTTGTCTCACCCAAGTGGGGCGGCACACAGCGATGAGAAAATGCCGGTCCGCCGCCGGTCAGCGCTGGCACTACACCCTGCTCGGAAATCTCATCAGCGAAGGCAGTCATCTCTGTCTGACCGGACCCCCGAACGGCAGACTCGAAGTCCGGGCCTGCGGGCACAACCTTGCATCGCAGATCTGGTCTCTGCCCAACGCATTGACGCCCGCCCCGGGCATGCATTGACCACTGAGCGCCGCCACACGTGGGTGAATCAGCTCAGGTGATCGCTCCGACCCGCATAGACGGGCGAACCGAGCGGCGAGCGCTGGCGCTCATGGCGGGGCTGTTCGCTCTCTTCGGCTGCGTCACCTGGCTCAATGGTGTCCTCATCCCGTTCCTGAAGCTCGTCTGTCAGCTCGATACATTCGAAGCGCTGCTCGTCACCTTCGCCTTCTATATCGCCTATTTCGTCATGGCCATCCCTTCGGCGCGCGTGCTCGCGGTCACGGGGTACCGGCGCGGCATGGCGCTCGGCCTGGCCGTGATGGCCGTGGGTACACTCATATTCGTGCCGGCGGCGCTGATGCGCTCCTACGGTGTCTTCCTGGCGGGGCTGTTCATCCAGGGAACGGGCTTGTGTCTGTTACAAACGGCGGCCAACCCGTACGTCATCATTCTCGGCCCGCACGAGAGCGCGGCGCGCCGCGTGTCGATCATGGGGGTGTGCAACAAGCTTGCAGGCGCCATCAGCCCGATGGTGCTGGGCGCACTCGTGTTCGCCGATTTCGGCCATATCCAGCCGACCGGCCATGAGGTGGTCAGCCAGGCAGTGCTGAGCCAGCTCGCACACCGCCTCATCATGCCGTATCTGGCGATGGCGGTCGCCCTGGTGATTTTGACGATCGCAGTGGAGCGTTCGGGTCTGCCGGAGCCGCAGGAGCCGCCCCTCGAGCAGGACCGCAGCACCGGCGGGCGATTCCGGTGGACGAGCCATCCGCTGCTGCTCTTCGGCTTCTGGGCGCTCTTCTTCGAGATGGCGCTCGAGGTGATCACGGGCGACACGATCGTGCTCTATGGCCAGGCACTGCACTTCCCGATCGGGACGGCACGTTTCTTTGCCAGCATGACACTGACGGCCATGGTGATCGGCTATCTGCTGGGCATCGCGCTGATCCCGAGGCGCATCAGCCAGGAGCGCGCCCTGGCTGTCTCGGCCGGTATCGGCATCGTTCTGACGGTGGCAATCGCGGCCGCTCACGGTATGCTGAGCGTACTCTTCGTCGCCTCGCTGGGGTTCGCCAACGCCGTGTTGTGGCCGGCCATCTTCCCGATCGCGCTCACCGGGCTGGGCGACCACACCAAGACGGGCGCGGCGGTCATGATCATGGCGATCGTCGGCGGCGCGGTGGTGCCGCCGGCCTACGGATTACTGGCGCGCGCCGTCGGCAATCAGATGGCTTATCTATCGCTCGTGCCCATGTATGCGGTGATCCTGGGGTACGCTCTGTTCGCGCGGCATAGAATGGACAGCGCACACGCACAGGCAGGAGCGAGCCGATGAGCCGCAACTCACGCCGCGAGATAGCCGGCGCGCCGATGACCGCGCCCGATGCCGCCCCGCCGCCGCCGCGGCAATCGGGGGATCTGCTCGATCGCATCCGTACCGACATGGCGAACCTGTCGAAGGCATTCGGCCGGATCGCGAAATACCTGGTGGCCGACCCCGATTCCTTCATGCACGCGCCGCTGCGGACCATCGCGGCCGGGGCCGGTGTCAGCGAGCCGAGCATCGTGCGCTACTGCAAGAGCTACGGCTGCAAGGGCGTTCCCGAGTTTCGCATCGAGCTGGCGAAGTCGCTGGCGCGCGAGCTGCCCGAATTCCGCCTCAACCTGATCGCACCCAACATCTCCGACCGCGAGCAGGTCAACGTCAACAAGAAGCGCTCGATCGCCCGCTACGCCGCGGGTCTCATCGGCCGCGAGCGCGCCATCATCATCGATTCCGGCTCGACGCTGCGCACGTTCGCGACCCAGCTGGGCGAGACGCGCGGACTGTCGATCCTCACCTCGGATCTGGAGGTGGTCAACCTGCTCAGCCGCTACCAGCAGCATGAGGTGATCATTCCCGCCGGCACGGTTCGCTACGACACCATGACCGTCGGCGGACGGTTCATCGAGCGCTTCCTCGCGGAGTTGCATTTCGATACGTTCTTCCTCGGCGCGGACGCCATCGACCTGCGGCTCGGCTTGAGTACGTTCAACGAGGAGGAGGCGCAGAAGAATGCGGCCATGATCCGCGCCAGCGACCGCGTGGTGGTGTTGGCGGACTCGTCGAAATTCGGCACGCCGAGCCTGCATCGCATATGCGATATCCGCAAGGTCAATGTCATAGTGACCGACACCGACGTGGATCCGACCCTCGTACAGCAACTCGAGGCTCTCGGCGTCGCGGTGCATTGCGTCGATGCCCGCACAGGGCAGCGTAGCGTCGGGCGGACCAAAGCCCGGCGGTGAGGACTGACGTGGAGAAGCGGCGGTACGGCGGAATGGATGTCGGCGGCAGCAAGATCGAGACTTGCCTGTTCGACGAGCAGTTTCGCCCGCTCGAGAAGCGCCGCGTCGAGACCGCGTGCGCGACTTACGAACAGCTTCTGGACTGCATCGTCGGCGAGGCGCACTGGCTGGATGCGCGCGCCGGCGGCCCGGTCGATCTGGGTATCGGGCTGCCCGGGCTGGTCGATCGCGCGACCGGCCGTGCCCTCACTTCGAATCTGCCCGCCACCGGGCGCCCGCTGCGGGAGGATCTGGTCGCGAGACTCGGCCGCAGCGTCGCCATGGCCAACGACTGCAAATGTTTCGCGCTGTCGGAAGCCAACGGCGGGGCGGGGGCGGGCGCCGAGACCACACTCGGATTGATCCTGGGAACCGGCGTCGGCGGGGGCGTCACGTACCGCGGGCGACTCGTGCTCGGGCACAACGATCTGCCGGGGGAGCTCGGACATCTGGGCATCCCCGCACCATTCGTGGCGGAGTGGGGGCTGCCCATGCTGCGCTGCGGCTGCGGACGCCTCGGGTGTTACGAGACGCTGGTGTCCGGGCCCGGAATGGTACGTCTTGCGGCCCGGCATGGCGGCGCCGACCGCTCTCCGGCGCAGATAGCGCAGCTCGCCGCGCAAGGGGATGCGGCAATGGCCGACGCCATGCGCGAGTGGCTGACCTTGCTCGCGGAGCTGATCTACACGGCGCAATGCACGATCGACATGGACTGCGTGGTGTTGGGCGGCGGCCTGTCCCGGATTCCGGACGTGGCGCGAATGCTCGCCGACGTCTACCCCGTCCACCCGATCGCCGCCGGCGGCACGCGCTTCGCGGTGGCGCGCTTCGGCGATGCCAGCGGGACCCGGGGCGCCGCGCTGCTGTTGACTCATGCCTGAGGCGCGGCCGACAGCGCCCCTTGGCGAGCCGCCGCTGAGAGGTCCGTGGTGGCTGCGGCCCCGGATGCTTTTTGACGGCGAGCGGATGAGTGGCGGCATGGCGCTGCGCATCGAGCGCGGACGCGTCACGGCCGTGACCGAGGCGAGCGAATCTCGCGCCGACTCCGCTCCGGGTCTGGAGAGCGAGAGTCTGGCCTGCCCGGCATTCGTCGACTGCCAGGTCAACGGCGGCGGCGGGCGGCTGTTCACCAACGATCCTACTCCGGAGGCGCTCAGCGCCATCGCGGCCGCGCACCGGCTGGGTGGAACGGGCGCCTGGCTGCCGACGCTCCTTACGACGACGCCGGCGGTCATGGAGCAGGCCGTCGAGGCCGTGCTTGCGACCTTCGGGGAGCATGGCGTCGCGGGAATGCACATCGAAGGCCCGCACATCGCGCCGGAATTTCGCGGCGCGCACGCGCTCGACCTCATCCGTCCGTACGACCAGCATACCCACGGACTTCTGCACCGCCTGCGCGACCGCAACATCCCCGTGATCCTCACGCTGGCTCCCGAGCGCCTGCCGGCCGGTGTCCTGAAAGAGCTGGTCGCGATGGGGGTACGGGTATCCATCGGACATAGCGGCGCGAGCGAGCACGAAACGCGCGCCGCGCTCGCGGAGGGCGCAAGTCTCTTCACACACCTCTTCAACGGAATGCCGCCCCTGCACACCAAGAAGGCCGGCATGACGGGTGTCGCGCTGGACAGCGCCGCATGGTGCGGAATCATCGCGGACGGCTGGCACGTCGACGACACGATGTTGCGATTGGCCGTGCGTGCGAAACGGACGCCTGGTACTGTTTTTGCGGTGACCGACGCAATGCCCACCGTGCATGGGCCGCCGCAGTTCGACCTTTACGGCGCCAGCATCCAACTGCGCGAGGGCAAGCTGATCGATGCGCGCGGTTCGCTGGCCGGCGTGCACATCGACATGATGGGGACGCTCCAGCGGCTCGTGCGCAACGCCGAGCTGCCCCTGCAGACCGCGCTCGCCATGGTGACTTCGATCCCGGCCCGTGCCGCGGGGCTGGAAACGGAGCACGGCCTCCTGCGCGCCGGCTGCCGCGCAAACATCCTGCTGCTGCAGCCCGAGCGGTTGGACCTTCAGGACCGCATCCTCGACGGCGAGTTGATCGCCGGGACCGCCGGTCGAGCCGGCTGAGAGGCCGGGTTCGCCGGCCCCATGTTGCGGAGCGGGAGGCAATGTAGTAATTTTCCATGAAATGTCGAAACACTACATTTGCGCTCGGATCGCCGGGGAGCGATCCCGCCGCGCCGGCCTCGCGGCCCTGGCCCTCGGATCATTACTGTCGCTGCCGCCGGCGCACGCCTTCGCGCGGGAGTCATCGCTGCACGTTGCAGTGGATGCCCGGGGCGCGTATAGCATCGGCGAATCAAACGCGATCCCGACGCTCGTTGCCGCCGTTGCGGCGAAAGTCGGCGATCACTGGGTGCGCACGACGGATTACCCGCGCTGCGGCGTCGATCACTCGCAGACCCGGGGATACCTGGGCCACGCGGCCGAATGGCACATGACCTGCTCCGGCCTGCGTGCGCAGCCGAATCTCGAGTACTGGCTGCGCGTCTACGCGCCACAACCTTTCGCTGACCTGCGCGCCGCCGTAGTCAACTCCACGGGACACGCCGTCAACGTCGAGGCGATCCGCCTGGTGGATGCGGCGGGCGGCAAGGTCGTGAGTCTCGCCGGCAGCGTCGCGTCCGACCGGATCCTTTCCGACAGCTTCAGCGAAGACCGGCCGGCCATGCGGATCCACGATCTGGACCGGGTCGATGGCGACATGGCGCGAGCGGTCGGCAGTCAGGTGATCTACAACCGCGACAGCCACGAGAGCCTGTTTCTCGGCACGCTGACCTCGGACCGCTTCCTCACGATCCTGCGGCTCGAGCTGTCGGCGGCCGCGGGCGCACGCAGCATCACGGGATACCAGGTCGACTCGACCGGCACGACCGAGCTCGAAGAGGAGAATTCGCTGCAGGACTCGCCGCCTCAGGATCGGGTCACCCTCAGCCTGCCGGTGGCGCCGGGTGCGCAGCTGAGCTCGGAAACGCTGCTGCTGAGTGTCAGTCATGACTACCACGATCAGCTGGAGACCTACGGACGGCTGATCCGGCAGATTCATCATGCAAGGGTCGATGCGCCGCCGCTGATGGGATGGTGGAGCTGGACCGCGTATTACTTCGGACTGAATTCCGGTGCGGCGCTCACCAATGCCGCATGGGAGGCGCAGCACCTGAAGTCATACGGCTACGATGTATTCCATATCGATGAGGGCTATCAGTACGCGCGAGGTGACTACATCAGTCCCAACGCGACGCTGTTCCCGCACGGCATGAGCGACCTCGAATACTCAGTCCGCGGCCTCGGCCTCACTCCGGGCATCTGGACGGCTCCCTTCGAAGTCTCGGAGCGCTCCTGGGTCTATCGCCAGCATCCGGACTGGCTGATCAAGAACGCGCGCGGCCAGCCCATCCATGCCGGCAAGGTCGTCGACGGCAAGGAACAGCTTTACATGATCGATACCACCCATCCCGGCGCGCAGGCCTACCTGCGCGAGACGTATCGCACGCTGGTGCGCGAATGGGACATCCATTACATCAAGCTCGACTTCATGGACGACTCGGCGATCGAGGGCTACTACTACAAACCGCATACGACGGCGCTGCAGGCGCAGCGCATCGGGTTGGGTATCATTCGTGACGCCGTCGGAGAAGGGGTGTACCTCGACAAGGACGGCAGCGTGATGCTGAACCCCGTCGGCTATGTGGATTACGGCAGGATCTCCCAGGACACGGGACACAGCTTCGAGGCCAGCAAGGACGCCGCCACCGGCATCGCCGCCCGCTACTACATGGATCGCAACTTCTTCGTCTCGGACCCGGATGCCTTCACGGTCTCCGAGCAGAGGATCACCGACCAGACGTGGCACGAAGGGAAGCAACCGCTGACGCTGTCCGAGGCGCAGGTATCCATCGCGGTCGCGGCAATCGCGGGCGGCATGCTCGAGATCGGAGACAACCTGCCGTCGCTCGAGGGCTCGCCGCAGCGGCTCGCGCTCATCGAGAATCGCGACCTGATCGACATGGTCCGTCTCGGCAGGTCCTCCATCCCGGAGGATCTGCTGAGCTACTCCGACGCCGATGGACAGCCGAGTGTCTTCTTCCTGCCCGAGTCCGCGCGCCAAAGCATCCTCACGGTCTTCAACTTCACGGAAAAGCCGGCGCGGCACGTCGTACAGCTCTCAGGGCTCGGGCTGCGCGCTGCGGATTCCTACACGCTGACGGATGTCCTCGATCCCAAGGCGTCGGTCCAGATGGCCGCGGGGGCGCTGCGGCTCGAGCTGCCGCCGCACTCCGTGCGCGTCCTCAAGATAGTGGACGGCAACGTGCCCGCCGCCGCGCCTGAATTCGTGGCCCACTGTCCCCCCTCTGGCGCAACGGGCGCAATGCTCGTCTGCTCGGCGCAAGTGCGTGGCTCCGAGCCCGTGCTGACGTATGACTGGACGTTTGGCGATGGAGTGTCGCAGGCCGGACCACGGGTCTCGCATACATGGACGGAGCCTGGTCAGTACCGCGTCCGCGTGTCCGCGACCGGACTCGACGGCAGGACTACGACGCAGGAGCTCACCGTGCGCACGGTTGGCTACATGTCCAGCGTGTTCGCGCCGGCGAAGATTCAGCGCTTCGGGCCGCCGCGCTAGCGATCGGGCCGGCCGGCGAGCGCGGCCGCGCGATCAGGCCAGCAGGACCTCGACTCCGCGATGGCGCAGCTCGTCGACCACGGCGGGTGGCGCGGCGGAGTCGGTGATCAGCATATCGAGCTGCTCCACGTGCGCGATCAGCGAGATGTTGCGGCGCAGGAGCTTGGACGAGTCCGCGACCGCGATCACCTGGCGGGCGATCTCGATCATCTTCAGGTTGAGTTGTGCTTCCGGCAGGTGCGGTGTCATGACGCCGAGCGTCGGATCGATCGCGTCGGCGCCGAGAAACAGCCGCTCGGCCCTGAGCTCCCCAAGCGCGGCCTCGCCGATGTGGCCGGACAGGGAGTTCGACTCGCGGCGCAGGATTCCGCCCGGCATGATGAGCCGCACGGTCGGCGCACCGGCGAGCAGCATGGCGACGTTGAGCGCGTTGGTGATGACGTTGATCGACTGCAGCGGTGCCTCGCGGATCTGCTTGGCGATCTCGGCGGTCGTCGTTCCGGAGTCGAGGATGATGGTCTCGCCGTCGCGGATGAGCGAGACCGCGAGGCGCGCGATGCGGACCTTCTCCGCGTGATGCAGTGTCTCCTTCACCGTGAGCGGCTGATCGAGGCCCTCGCGCGGCAGGAGGGCGCCGCCGTGGCTGCGAACGAGTGCGCCGGCCCGCTCCAGCGCGGCGAGATCGGCGCGAATCGTGACCGCGGAGGTCACGAAGCGTGCGGCCAGGCCGGTCACCGTGACTCGGCCGCGCTCCTGCAGCAGATCGCAGATCCGCCGCCGCCGTTCCTCGATCAGCAGTCCCGGCTCGACCGCGCCGTCCGCCGCGTGCAAATCCGCGCTGGCCTCATTGCGGGGTGTGGGGTCGTGCATTGGCGAGGTTCCTGAGTCCGTCGAGCGCTCCGGGCGGCAAGCATACCCTTTCGATCACCCCCGATGCGCAAAGTCATGGAAGGCCCTGGGAAGCGCCGCGCTGGAGGATATGTCTTTCGAATTCTTTCGTATATGGCAATGCAGCTTACGTGTGGCGGCGCAGTCAGCCTGATGTTGACGTATTCGTAAGTGTTCGAAATAATACACAGTGTCACGCTGAACTTTCGGTTGCTTTTGATTACAGGGGAGCCATTGAGCCGATCGCTGCACAGCGCCTCGCGTCCGGAGCATCCGGCAATGCACAGGTTCCGCCAGTGAACCGTCGCGCAGGGCTCATCTATGCGCTCGTCACCACGCTCTTCTGGGGCGTCTGGGGCGCATTCGCCGGGCTTCCCGCGGATCACGGTTTTCCCGAGACGCTGATCTATGTGGTCTGGGCGCTGACGATGATTCCGCCCGCGGTCTTTGCGCTGGCGCACAGCGGTTGGAAGTTGCCCCGCGACCCCCGGTCGGTGCTCCTGGGAGCTCTCATCGGACTCACCGGCGCGGGCGGCCAGATGCTGCTCTTCCACGCCGTCCATACCGGGCCCACGTATCTCATCTTTCCGCTGATCGCACTGTCGCCGGTAGTGACGATCGCGATGTCGCTCGTCTGGCTGCAGGAGCGCGTCACGCGGATCGGTGCGCTCGGGATCGTGATCGCGCTCGCGGCGCTGCCGCTCTTCGACTACCAGACGGGCCAGGGACTGAGCGGCCACGGCGTCGTCTGGTTCCTCTATTCGCTGGTCATTCTCGCCGCCTGGGGCGTGCAGGCCTTCTTCATCAAGCTCGCCAACCGCAGCATGAGCGCGGAAGGGATCTTCTTCTACATGACGCTCATGGGACTGGTGCTCGTGCCGGTCGCACTCTGGATGACGGACTTCTCGCGGGCGATCAACTACGGTCCCGGCGGTCCCTGGCTCGCGGCCGCGACCCAGATCCTGAACTCTGTGGGCGCGCTGACTCTGGTCTACGCCTTCCGCTACGGCAAGGCGATCGTCGTCTCGCCGCTGACCAACGCCGGCGCGCCTCTCATCACCGCATTGCTCGCGCTCGCTCTGTTGGGAATCGTTCCGCAGCCGCTCAAGATCGCCGGCATCGCGTTGGCTTTCGTCGCGGCGGCGCTGCTCGCCGTCGAGCCGGAGGAGAGCGCTTGAAGCCTCTTCTCGATCTCGTGCGGCGCCACCGCGGCGGCGAGGCCGTCGGGATCTACTCCGTATGTTCGGCACATCCCCTCGCGTTGCGCGCCGCGCTCGTACACGCGCGCGCCGTGGGCGGTTACGCACTGATCGAGGCCACCTCGAATCAGGTGAATCAGGACGGCGGATATACGGGAATGCGCCCGGCGCAGTTCCGCGACCTGGTGTGGGGTCTTGCGGATGAGAGCGGCCTGCCGCGCGAGCGGGTGCTCCTCGGCGGCGATCATCTGGGGCCCAATGCGTGGCAGTCCCTGCCGGCGGCAGAGGCGCTCGCCCGCGCCGCCGTCATGGTGAGCGAGTATGTGCAGGCGGGCTACCGCAAGATCCACCTCGACTGCTCGATGTCTTGCGCGGACGACCCGGCGGTGCTCTCCGATGAGGTCGTCGCCGACCGCACCGCGGCGCTGTGCGCCCATGCCGAGGCGGCCTGGCGCCAGGCCGGCGGTGAGCCGCCGGTATATGTGGTCGGTACCGAGGTGCCGGTGCCGGGCGGCGCGCAGGAGGACCTGCACGAGCTCATGGCGACCGAGCCGCGGGCGGCGCTCGCCACCGTCGCCGCCCATCGCGCGGCCTTCGCGACCCGGAATCTCGAGAGCGCCTGGGACCGGGTCATCGGCCTCGTGGTGCAGCCTGGCGTCGAGTTCGATCACGACCGGGTCATCGATTATCGGCCCGAGAAGGCGCGGCGGCTGAGCGCCTGCGTCGTGGATGTGCCCAACCTCGTCTTCGAGGCGCATTCGACCGATTACCAGACCGAAGGCGCGCTCCGCGCCCTGGTCCGTGATCACTTCGCGATCCTGAAAGTGGGTCCGGCCGTCACCTTCGCGCTGCGCGAGGCGGTGTGGGCCCTGGATCGCATCGAGCGCGAGTGGCGCGGCGAGTCCAACTCCGCGAACGTGCGCGCGACCATTCTCCGCGCCATGCGCGCCGACCCGCGGCACTGGCGAAAGTATTACCACGGCAGCGGCGAGGCGCTCGATCTGCAGTTGCAGTACAGCCTCAGCGACCGGATCCGTTACTACTGGCCCGATCCGGCCGTGGCCGCGGTGCTGCGGCGGCTGCAGGCCGCATTCGAAAGCGGCACCGCACCGCTGGCGCTGATTTCCCAGTATCTGCCTGCGGCTCATGCCGCGGTACGAGCCGGGACGCTCCGCGCGCGGATGGCCGACCTGGTCATCCATCACGTTCGGCAGGTTCTATCCCATTACTCGCGGGCGTGCGACCCGCAAACCTCAGAAGAAGGAACCGCATCATGAAGACTTCCTCCGGTCCGGTCGCTGCAGTCGGTGCCTGCGGCCTCCTTCTCGCGCTGCAGTTGGCGGGTCCTGCCGCGGCGCGTGCGGCCGACGCACCCGCTGACACCAGCGCCAGCCCCGCGGCGAGCGCCAGCCCCGCGGCGAGCGCCAGCCCGGCAAATGACGACAGCCCTGCTGCCGGCGCCCCGGCCACCTCGCCGGGAACCGGCGCGAGTGCTGGTACGGACCCGCTGAGCGAAGTCGTCGTGACAGGCATTTCGGCGGACCTGGAAAAGTCACTCGATACCAAGGAGTTCGCGCCCGTCATGCTCGACTCCATCGACTCGGCGCAGCTCGGCCGGTTCCCCGATGCCGACGTCGCGGATTCCCTCGAGCACCTGCCGGGCATCACCGTCTCGCGCACGACGGGCGGCGAGGGTCAGAAGATCACGGTGCAGGGCCTGAGCTCCGAATACAACATCGTCACGATGGATAATCGCATCCTCGCGAGCGACGACGATGGCCGCGACATCGCCTTCGACGTGCTGCCGTCGGAGCTCATCACCGGCGCCGATGTGCTCAAGTCGCCGGAGGCTTCCGCGGTGGAAGGCAGCATCGGCGGTACGGTCAATCTGCATACGGCCAGTGCGTTCGATCACCCGGGCTTCCATGTGAGCGCCAACGGCGAAGGCGACTGGAACGACATGTCGCACCTGGCCAGCAAGAAGTTCACGGCCTTCGTCAGCGACACCAATGCCGATCGCACCCTCGGCTTCGTGCTCGGCGCGGTGGATACGGACCTCAAGGACCGCACCGATTCCCTGAACGCCTACAACCAGAATTTCTACGGCCCCATCAGCTATCCGTACCCTCCCGATGGGGTCACGCCGCCCCCGGGCTCCACGCCGCTCGTCGCGACGCCGTGCTGCATCACTTTCGGCTCGATCTTCGACGACAAGAAGCGCACCGGTATCATCGGCAACCTCGAATGGCGTCCAAACGACAGCTTCCGGCTGAAAGCCGACGGACTGTGGACGCACCTGAACGATCCCCAGGTGGGTTACAACGAGTCCTACTACTTCGCGGCCAATCCCGACGGCACGCCCTTCGAGAACAACGCCGTGGTACAGGACGGGACGATCACCTCGGTCTCGGTCGACAACTTCCAGCCGGAGATGGTCAACAACACCATCAACCGCAAGGTCGATACGTTCCTCTATGGCCTCAATGCGCAGTGGAAGCCGACCGACAGCCTCACTTTCGGCGCCGATCTCTATCGCTCCACCGCGAGCCGCCCGGAAGCCGGCCAGGACACCTTCGTGACCGCCGGCCTGGTCAATGACCAGCCGACCGCCGAGGACATCCTCAACTTCGCCGATGTGCCGAACAGCCTGCCGGACATCAATGTCGTCGTGCCGCCGAGCCAGCTCGGGCTGTCGGCGTGCCCCGCGGGCACGGCGAGCACGACCAACGCCGGTTACTGCTCCTACACGGCGCTGATGGACTCCAGATACCTCAACAACAACAACTACTGGTCGACCCACTACGTGGGCCTGAACGGCTTCTCGGTGCACGACAAGATCACCGGCTTGACGCTGAGCGGCGCCTGGCGGGCGGACATGGGACCCTTCGAGCAGCTGCTCTTCGGTCTGCAGGGCACCGACCGCGACAAGGAGCAGGTCGACTCGGACAACGACTGGACCAACGGCTCGGGTGAATACGGGACGCTGTACCAGACGGCCGGGTGCCCGGTGCAATGCAGCCCGTACTCGTTCGGCTCGCAGGGATTCAACGTCGTCTCGCTGATGAGCCTGCCGAACTTCATGGAGGGAGCGGGCGGCTCGTATCCGACGGTGCTGCCGGAGCTGAACGTCGGGCAGCTGCTCGCCTTCCTCAAGAGCCTCGACGGCAAGCCCAATCCGTTCTACTGCACTTCGCTGCCCTGCAGCAATGTCTTCGACTACTCGGCGCTGCTGCCGCAGGTCAATGCCTCCAACTCCTACGCCGTGACGGAAAAGACCATCTCGGGTTACCTGGAGGGTGACTTCGGCGGCTCGCGGTGGTCCGGTAACGTCGGCGTGCGCCTGGTGCACACCACGACGACTGCCAACACCGCGCCCGCCGTGCCGGTATCGCTGTGGACCCCGTCGAATACGGCGAGCAGCACCCAGACCTGGAACGTCCAGTACGGGAATTCGCAGGCGCTCGGCGGCAAAGGCAGCTACACGCTGGC
>Ga0335075_10004491_pt1 | contig 21803 bp, 21 predicted proteins | sample Lox_Sample_24_FD_206723 | JGI IMG/M metagenome (GOLD analysis project Ga0335075, IMG submission 206723) | Soil microbial communities from Loxahatchee National Wildlife Refuge, Florida, United States - Lox_Sample_2.4 | ecosystem: Environmental > Terrestrial > Soil > Wetlands | place: USA...
CAGGCCGTGTTCGTGGCGGAACAGCGCCAGTTCGTCCAGCGCCTGCGACCAGCGGCCCGCGGAGAACGACCGGCCGGCCTGGAACGCCTTCAGGTGCAGCAGGTGCGGCTCGCCCAGATAGTCGCCGGCCGCGCGTGCCTTCTCGATCGTGTCGTCGAGCAGTTCCCTGGCCGCCCGGTAATCGCCGTCCAGTCGCGGAGCCAGCTGATCCCGGCCTGGCAGCGGGTCCGCGGCGGCGAGCGGCGCCTGGTACCAGTAGGCGACCGAGGCGTAATAGTTCGCGAAGTTATTCGCGTGTCCGTGCTCGATGGTCCAGCGCAGGCGCTTGGTGAACCTTACCGGGTCGTGAATGAACCACCGGTACATTCCGGTGAGGCCGTCATAGTCAGGTGATTGGATCAGGTGAAATCCGGTGTACGGGCCGACGTATTCCACGAAGGGACAGGCGCCGCCGCCGAATATCTCTTCGGTCCCGGTGCCGTGCATCGACGGCGGCCACACGTCGTCGTCGATGAAGACCATGTCGTCGCCCTCGCCGTACCAGCGTTTCCCGTGCAGGTTGTCGACTTCCAGCATCAGGCCGGCCATGTGGCCGTGCCCGCGGGCATCCAGGGCGACGTAGTTTTCCTTTCCATCGAGGTTGACTCCGCCGGGAAGGTGGACGTTCGGCTCGTCGCCGACGGCGACCGTCGGCCGCTCCTGACGGAAAGAGGCGTGAAACCGCAACTGCTCGGGAGGGCCTGGGCGAAGCTCGTAGTCGATGTGATACCAGAACGCCCGGTGCGAACCGCCCAGCGGCACCGGGCCCCGGTTTTCCAGAGTGATCAGGGCGCCGTCGCTGAACGGCATCGGCAGGTAGAAGTTGAGGCCATGCGAGATGCCCATGCCGGGATTGACGGTCAGCGCCGTGCTGGAAATTTCCCTGACCCGGCCCTGAATGATGCCGAAGAAGTCGCCGAGCGGGACGGCGACTGACGGCCGGCCGGAACCATCCCAGTACATGCGCAAGATGGCGTCCCGGTACTCGGCCGGATCGGGCAGCACCATCGCGCAGTAGACATGGCTGATCCGCCCGGCCCCCTCGGCCTGCAGCAGCGTCACCGTCTCGCCCGGCGGCACCTCGATGAAGTCGCGGTTCCCGCCCGTACGGTCCCAGGAAGACGCGCGTCGGGTCACGGCGGTTTCCGTGCGGAGCAGGTGCTCGAACATGGCTAATCCTCCGCTGCTCTCCCGCCGGCCGGCCGGCCGGTGACGTAGTGGCAGGCCGCCAGGCGCCCGGGGGCCACCTCCCGGATCGCGGGTTCCTCCTGGGCACACAGGTCGGTGGCAAGCGGACAGCGGGTACGGAACCGGCAGCCGCTCGGCGGGGCCAGCGGGGACGGAACGTCCCCGCGCAGTTGCGCGGGGACGGTTCCGCGCTGGCTCATTCTCGGCACCGACGCGAGCAGCGCCTGGGTATACGGGTGGGCCGGTGACCGGTAGATGTCCGCGACCGGGCCGACCTCGCACAGCTTGCCTAGGTACATGACCGCCACCCGGTCGCTGACGGCGCGCACCGCGGCGAGGTCGTGGGCGATGAGCAGCATGGCCAGGCCGAGCTGCTCGCGCAGGTCCAGCAGCAGGTTCAGGATCTGCGCCTGGATGGAGACGTCCAGCGAGGCGATCGGCTCGTCGGCAACGAGCAGCTTGGGCCTCAGCATGATGGCCCGCGCCACGCACACCCGCTGCAGTTGTCCGCCGGAGAGCTCATGCGGACGCCGGTTCGCCACGACGTCCGGGTCCAGGCCGACCGCGTCGAGCATGGCCGACACCTGGCCGTCCCATCCAGCCTGGGCGTCCCGCTGCCAGACTCGCAGCGGCTCCTCGATGATCTTGCGCACGGTCCTGAGCGGGTTGACCGCGGCGGCCGGATCCTGGGCGACCATCTGGAACCCCGGCCGCAGCCGGCGCAGCTGGCGGGCGGACATGTCGCCGATGGAGATGCCGTTGAAGGTGATCTGGCCTCCGCTCGGCCGCAGCAGCCGCATGATGGCTCGAGCGGTCGTCGACTTGCCGCACCCTGATTCGCCGACCAGGCCCAGGGTCTCACCGGCCGCGAGGTCGAAGCTCACACCCGATACCGCTTGGACCTCGGCGCCCCGCGGGTTGCGGAACGTGACGACGAGATCCTCCACCCGCAGCAGCGGTTCCCGTGCTGATACCACTACTGGGCTCCATCCGGGCTGGTGATCGCGGACTGGGGGTCCTGGATGGGATTCCAGCACGCGGACAGGTGACCGCCGGCGCCAGCGGTCAGCTCGGGCCGCTGATCGCGGCACCGCGGCAGGCGGCGGTCGCAGCGCGGCTCGAACGGGCACCCCGGTCCCAGCGCGAGCAGGTTCGGCGGGCGCCCGCCGATGGTCGGCAGCCGCTCGCCCGGCGGGACCTCCAGGCGTGGCGTGGAGCGGATCAGCGCGCCCGCGTACGGATGCGCGGGCCGGTCGATCACCTGCTCCGCCCGGCCGCGCTCGACGATGTGGCCCGCGTACATGACCGCGACCTCGTCCGCGAGACTGCCCACCACCCCGAAGTCGTGGCTCACCAGGATCACCGCCATATGCAGGCGCTCCTGCAGGTCACGCAGCAGCCGCAGGATCTGCGCCTGGATGGTGACGTCGAGCGCCGTCGTGGGCTCGTCCGCGATCAGCAGCCTCGGCTCGCAGGACAACGCGATGGCGATCGCCACCCGCTGGCGCAACCCGCCGGAGAGCTGGTGCGGGTACTCCCGCACCCGCCTGGCCGGGTCTGGCACGCCGACCGAGTCCAGCAGCTCAACCGCCCTGGCGGCCGCGGCGGACCGGGACACGCCCAGGTGATGCCGGAGCATCTCGGTGATCTGCCTGCCGATCTGCATGACCGGGTTCAGCGCGCTCATCGGGTCCTGGAAGACGATGGCGATCTGCGGACCCCACAGGTCGCGCAGCTGACGGGCGGACAGGGCGGCGATGTCGGTGCCGTCGAACCAGATGCTGCCGCGCCGGATCGCGCGGCTGTCCAGCCGGTACAGCCCCATGATCGACCGGACCAGGACGCTCTTGCCCGATCCGGACTCGCCGACCACGCCGAGCACCTGGCCCTGATCGAGCTCGATATGAACGTCGTCGACCGCGCGGACCAGTCCGCGGTCGGTGACGAATGAGGTGCAGACCCCGGCTGCTGACAGCAACGCCATCAGATCACCCTGCCCCGGTCGGACCGGCGGTTCAGGAACCGCCCGATGGTGTTGAGCGCGAGGATCGTCGCGAACATCGCGCCCGCCGGCATCAGGCTCATGTAGGGGGCGGTCGCGAATACGGACTGGCCCTGGGCGATCATCGAGCCCCAGCTCACCGTCGGCGGCGGGACGCCGATGCCGAGGAAGCTGAGCGTGCCCTCGATCACTATCGCCACCGCGACGATCACCGGCACGAAGGCAAGGACGGTGCTGGCCACATTCGGCCCTAGCTCGAAGACGATGATCCGCCAGGCCGGCGTGCCCAGCGTCTTGGCGACCTGGACGTACTCACGCTGCGACAGCGAGAGCGCGACCGACCGGGTCAGCCGGGCGAAGACCGGGACCGACAGCACGGAGATGGCCAGGATCACGTTGCGTACGCTCGCGCCGAGGAAGGAGGTCAGCGCCAGCGCGAGGACGATGCCGGGAAAGGCGAGCAGCACGTCCATCAGGCCCATGATCGTGGTGTCCGTCGTGCCCTGGATGTACCCGCCGAGCAGCCCGAGCAACGCGCCGGCGAGCGCGGCCAGGGCCGTCGCGGTGATGCCCACGATCAGCGATATCCGGGCGCCGTAGATCACCCGCGCGAACAGGTCCCGGCCCAGCTGGTCGGTGCCGAACCAGTGCGCCGCGCTCGGGCTCTGGTACGACACCGCGGGGTTGATCGCCAGCGGGTGCTGGATCGGCAGGACGTTGGCGAACACCGCGGCCACGATCACCACGCCCAGCCAGGCCAGCGCGATGTACAGGGTGACCGGGCGCCGGCGCGAGCGCGGCCTCGCCTCGGCGTAGACGATGCCGGTACCGGAAGCCAGCTCCTGGCCAGTACCCACCACGCGACCCCTAACTTGCCCCGGCGTTGCGGCGCACCCGGGGGTCGACAACGCTGTAGAGGAGATCGACGGCGAAGTTGATCAGCACGTACGACACGGTTACGAACAAGACGACGCCTTGCACGACGAGGTAGTCCTTGGAGTAGATGGCGTTGACGGCGAGCGCGCCGATGCCGGGCAGCGCGAAGATCGTCTCGATGATGAACGAGCCGCCGAGCAGGATGCCCACGTTCAGGCCCGCCAGGGTCACCAGCGGGAGCGCGGACGGGCGCAGCGCGTGCCGCAGCAGCACGGTCCGGCGCGGCAAGCCCTTGGCGATCGCGAACTGCACGAAATCCTGCTGCAACGTCTTGCTCAGCTCGGCGCTGAGCACCTGCGCGTACACGGCGGCGGTGCCCACCCCCAGGGCCAGTGACGGAAGGATCATCGAGGACACGTTTCCTGACAGGCTCTGGCTGAGCGGGGTGAAGCCGGTGGCGGGGAACCAGTGCAGCTTGACCGCGAAGATCAGCACCAGCACGAGGGCGAGGATGAAGTTCGGCAGGGACAGCGAGATCACCGTGAACAGCGTGCTGAATCCGCTGGTGACCTTGCGCCGCTGGTTCACCGAGACCAGGGCGATGGCCAGTGCGAGCACCAGGCCGATGAGCTGGGCGAGGATCATGAGCTCAAGGGTCACCGGCAGCCTGCTGACGATGAGGGATGCCACCGGCTGGCTGTTCTGGTAGGAGACTCCGAGGTTGCCCTGCAGGGCGTGCAGGGCCCACAGGCCCATCCGTGCGAAGAACGGCTTGTCCAGGCCGAGCTGGTGGTCCACCTGGGCGATGTTCGCGGGCGTGAGCTGGTCCTGCGGGAGCATCGAGTAGGCCGGGTTCCCTGGAATCAGATCGAGCAGCAGGTAGGTCAGGGTGACCACGAGCACGATCGTGATGAGCATGCGTACGAGGCGCCGCCAGATGAGGGTGCCGAACTTCCGCTCGCGACGCCTCGCCACGCTTCCTCCCAACAGTCTCGGTTGTTTACCCTAGCCACATAGTCTCAACGGGGAAAACCTGGAACTCCTGGCCGAAGGGCGCCTTGGTCCCGTCCGGCAGGGTCAGGCTGTTGAGCCCTTGGACGTTGGACCGAGCGGCGATCTCGTTCACCGAGGAGTGGATGAACAGGCTGTAGACCTGCTGCGCGATCTCGTTGTTGACGATCGCGTATTGCGCGCGCCGCCCCTGGACCGTCGTCTCCTGGGCGGCCTTCACGATCGCGTTGCCGATGATCGCGTTCTTGTAGTTGGCGACGTTCAAGACCCCCTGCGGGGTCCAGATCAGCGTGTACCACTGGTCCGGGTCCAGGATCGACGGGAAGCCGAAGATCGCGGCCTCGTACTTCTTGCCGATGACCGTCTCCGAATAGGTGCCCGCCTCTTGCGGTGCCGCGAGCGTCACCTTGATGCCGGCCGCCTGCCACATGCTCTGCAGCGCCTGAGCCTCGAGTTCCTGGGTCGGGTCGTTGGATGAGGAGAGCGTAAGCGCGAACGGCTTGCCCGTCGCCTGCTGGTACTGCTGGACCAGTTGCTTGGCCTGCTGGAGGTTGTAGCCGGGGAAATTCACCGGCGTGTAGAACGGGTTGGCTGATGACATCGGGCTGTTCGCCAGGGCGCCCACACCGCGCCAGATGCTCTTGATCAGGGCCGGCCGGTTGGTGGCCTCGGCGACGGCCCGGCGGGCCAGGATGTTGTTCAGCGGGGCGACTCCGGTGTTGAAGTAAACCAGGTCGGTCCCGTTGGCCATGTCGTAGGTCTTGTACTGGCTGCTGGTGTTGATGCCCTCCGCGGCCGCCTGCGCGGGATCCACCTCGGCCACGTCCACGTTTCCGGCCTCCAAGGCCGACAGCCGCGCCGACGAGTCCGTGATGATCTTGTAGGTGACCTTGCTCAGGTACGGCAGGCCCTTGCGCCAGAAATGCGGGTTCGGGACCAGCACGATCTGGTTGCCCTGCGACCAGCTCGACAGCTCGTAGGGGCCGCTGCCGACTGGCTTGATGGCGAACGTCTTGCCCTCGGACTTCAGCGCGGTCGGCGACGCGATCCAGCCGGGCTGGCCGGACAGCGAGGCGGGGAACGCGCTCCATGGCGCGTTCAGCGTGACCACGAGGGTCAGCGGACTCGTCACCTGGAACGTCTTGACCTGCGTGTAGTCCGCGCCGGTGGCCTTGATCCGGGCGAGGTTGTACTCGATGGCGGCGGCATTGATCGGGGTACCGTCGGCGAACTCCATCCCCGGCCGCAGCGTGATCGTCCATACCGAGTCGTCGCTGTTGCCCTGCACGGATTCCGCCAGGTAGGGGGCGTAGGTTCCGCTGGCGGTCGGCACGGTGAGCGTGCTGAAGATCTCGTTAGAGACCGAGGCGGCGCCGGGACTCGGGTCATCGGCGGTGGCCGGGTCGAAGCCGGTGGGCTGCGCGTCGATGGCCACGACGAGCTGGCCGCCGCGCACCGGCTTCGTCGAACTCGCGGAGCTGCCGGCCTGGCTGGAACAGGCAGCCATTACGGCCAGCGCTCCGGCGAGCACCGGCACGAGGAGCAGACGGGCCCGCGCCGGGCGGGCGGAAGCTCTCATGTCGTTTCACTTCTTTCCGTATAGAGAAATGTAGTTCTTTATAGCGTTAGAGAGTATCACCGCGGGGTGGGCGCGTCATCCCTGATCAGCTCGCGTTCCTTCAGGGCGGTCCAGAGCGCGGCCGGGATCGGGAACCGCGTCATCGCCACCGTGTCCCGCACCTCGGCGGGGGTACGGGCGCCGACGACCACGCACGCGACCTGGGGATGGCCGAGCGGGAACTGCACGGCCGCCGCCCGGAGCGGCACCCCGAACTCATCGCACGTTTCCTTCAGGCGCAGCGCCCGGGTCACGATCTCCTCCGGCGCGGGAAGGTAGTTGTACATCGCGCCCGGGCGAGGGTCGGTGAGCACCCCGCTGTTGAAGACGCCGCCGGCGATCACCGAGGCGCCGCGGGCGGCGACCGCCGGCATGAGCTCATCGAGCGCGCCCTGTTCCAGCAGCGTGTACCGGCCCGCCAGCAGGAAGCAGTCGAAGCTGGCCTCCCGGGCGAACCGGGCGAGCGGCTCTGACCAGTTCATCCCGACCCCCACCGCGCCGAGGACCCCGGCGTCGCGGAGTTCGGCCAGCGCCGGGAACGTCTCGCGTAGTGCCTGCTCATGGTAATCCTCGGGGTCGTGGATCAGCGCCACGTCGACCCGGCCCAGACCGAGCCTTTCCCTGCTGGCCGCCAGCGATCGCGCGACGGCGGCCGCGGAGAAGTCGAAGACCGGAGTCAGCGGCGGGACGCCGCGGTACAGCGGGCTCTCCGCCGGACCGGGCACCAGGAGCCGCCCGACCTTGGTCGATACCGTGAAGCTGGCCCGGTCCTGGCCGGGCAGCACCCGTCCGAGATGGCTCTCGGACAGGCCGTGGCCGTAGAACGGCGCGGTGTCGAAATGACGGATACCGCTCCGCCATGCCTCCTCGATCGTCAGCTTCGCCTCGTCCGCCGGCACCGCGTCGGGCCAGCCGCCGAGCGGCGCGGTGCCGAGCCCCAGCCTCGGCACGAAGACATCGCTGCGGCCGAGCCGCACAGCCTCAGCTGGATCCATGCCGACTGACCTCCTCATGTACCCCGACCAGGCCCGCGTCCGGGGCACGGACGTAGCTGCCGGCCAGGCTGCGGCCAGGCATCCGGTCCGCCCGGTGGGACTCGAGGTAGTCCAGGTCGAAGACGATCCCGGAGCCGGGATCCTCGTTCAGCACCACGCAGCCGTCCCGGATCTGCGGGGGATTCACCAGGGCCGCGTCCCGGCCGACGTCGAAGACCTCCATCACCGTGTGATGGGCGAGCGCGGCGGCCAGGTGCGCCATCCCGCGGCCGGGGTCGTTGCCCATCGTCACCGGCCGGGCGAACGCCTCCGCGAGCTCGGCGACGGCGCGCGCGCCGGTGATACCGGTGGTGTGCGAGCTGATCTGGACCACGTCCACCGCCTGCTGGGTAAGCAGCGGGACGTACTCGTTAAGCGCGTTGATGTTCTCGCCGGTCGCGACCGGTGCGCGGATGCCCTCGGACACGCGCCGCAGCCCGTCGTAGTCCCACCGGCGGACCGGCTCCTCGACCCAGACGAAGTCGTAGTCCCGCTCGAGCACGGTGATGCGCTGGATCGCCTGCTTGGGCGACCAGTACTCGTTCGCGTCGATGATGACCTGGGGCCGACCGCCCGCCGATCCGAGCGCGTCGACCAGCACGCCCAGCCGTCGCAGGTCATCGTCGGGAGAGCGGCCCACCTTGAGCTTGCCCACCGATACGCCGCGGGCCGCCATCCCCGCGTAGAACGCGTGCAGTTCCTCGTCGCTCAGCGGCGTGTCCAGCCCGCTCGCGTAGACCGGCACGCGGTTACCGGCGGCGCCGAGCTCCTTCCACAGCGGCACGCCGTTGATCTTGGCGCGCAGGTCCCACAGGGCCCGGTCGATGGCGGAGATGCCGGCCGACACCGGGCCGGAGTTGCCGGCCTTGAAGGCCATGGCCAGCATCTTGTCGAAACACGCGCGGACCGAACGCGGGTCCATGCCGAGCAGCAGGCCCTCCAGCCGGCCGATCGCGAAGGCCGCCGCCGCCGGCGCGACGCTCACGCCGGTGACGTCCTCGTCGGTACGGACGAACACGGCCGCGTCGAACCCCTGGTCCGCGCCCCCTGGCAGGTTCACGTCGCCGATGAGCCTGCGGAGCTGGTAGACGTACGGCACCGAGGTGACCGAGGTGATCCTCATCGTCAGATCACCGCCACCGGCCGCATGGCGAACCCGGCCGTGGTTCCGGCCACCTTGGGCGCCAGCGCGATATAGCAGAACCTCGACTCACCGCTGCCGGCCAGTTCCTCGAGCTGGTGCAGCTCGCCCATGTGCACGCCCTGCTCGACGAGCAGATACTTGTGCACCGGTGCCGCGCAGTCGCCATCCACTGGCGGGGACACCTCGACGGTCGTGTTGTCGGCCGCGATCATGAGAGCTCCCTTCTCCTCAACGAGCCATCTCGCGCTGGCGAGGCAGAGGCCGGCCAGGTCCGTGCGGGCGAGGGCCTGGTGATCGGCCCCCACCTCGCCCCAGTCGCGCATCATCCCGGTACGCACGAGCACCACGTCACCGAGCGCGATATAGGTGTCCTGGTTTTCGAGCGCGGCGCGCAGTTCGTCCACGGTCACCGCGTGACCGGCCGGCAGCGCATCGACGCCGAGGGCGGCGGGAACGTCCAGCAGCACGCCGGGCGCGATGACCGGCGGGATGTTCTGGGCTCCGGCCGGGCCGACGCCGAAGTCCCCGCTCCCGGCGCGCCAGGCGAAACCGTTGTACCAGTGGTAGTCGTGCCCGGTCACCGCGTGGCTGAGCCCGTCGATCTGGGTGCCCGCGTGATCGGACAGCATGATCATCGAGGTGTTGAAGCTGACCGCGGACTCGTCCGCCTCACCGGCGTCGCCCAGCGTGTCGCCTAGCGTGTCGCGCAGCAGCGACTCGGGGGTGCGGAACCGCAGCACCTCGGTGCGGGGATGCGCGGGCGATGAGTACGACTGCCTGCTGATCGTGACGCCGAGATCGATCACCCGTCCCTGGCGTACCAGGGACAGCGCGGCCAGCACCGAAGCCGGCGTGACCGCGTTCAGCGCGCCGGCCTGGTCCGCGGGACCCCAGATCCAGCCCCAGCCCTGGCCCGCCCGCCAGCCGGCGCTCATATCCGCTCCCCCGCTCCGGCGGCGATAAGCTCCACCATGACGACCCGTCGCCCGCCGGCGGCGAACTCGGCGCAGAGCCGGCCGTCCGCGCCGACCCGGCCCGCGTCCCTGGCCTCCCCGCCGGCAGTTATGCGCACCACCCGGCCGGCCGGGTTGAACCCCCAGTGCCCGCTGACGTCACGGTCCAGCCGGACAGTGACCGGATCGGGCCCCACGTTGGCGTAGAAAAGACCGATGTCACCGTCGGAGTTCCGCCAGGCACCGCAGACGATCTTGGGGACCTGCCAGGTCCCGCGCAGCCCCAGCCGCGGCGCCGACTCGATCCGCCGGCTGTAGTGAAGATCGCAGAACTCTTCGTGGACCGGAGGGACCGGCCTGGCCAGCGCCCCGTACGACAGGTAGCTGGTGCCTAGCGCCGTCCGCGCGCGGGCCAGTTCCCCGGCGAATGCCGCCTTGTCCGGATCGAGCGCGGGCAGTTCGTCGAACCGGACCCGCGACCCGTCCCAGTCGATGAGCTCGGCCGGCCCGTCCCCGTAGCCGGCGGGCAGCTTCTCCGGGGGGTTGTTAGCGTAGTGCAGCGACAGCATCGCCCCCCACTGCAGGACGATCCGCGCGGCGGCCCAGTAGAACAGCCCGCCGATGTCTTCGCTGAGGGTCAGCCAGCCGTCCTGGCGGACCGGCCCGACATCGTGATACACGGCCTCGAACAGCGGGACTATCTCCCACCCGGCCCCCGGAGGGGACTCCGGCCGGGGCAGCCAGGACTCGAGCGCGCCGAGCGGCCCGGCACCGGCCCGGGCCACGTAGAAGTCGATCGAGTCGATGATGTTCTCGATGATCGTCTCGACGCCCTGGACAAGATACCGGCCGGTGCGCCTGCGGACCTCGGCCTTGGACCGCTTGTTCATGTCGTCGTAGGCCGTGATGATGTCCCGGCCGCGTCCGGCCGGGTGCCCGTGCTCGGTCCGCCAGCATCGCGACCACAGCATCGGGTTGCCGGAGGAGATGTCGTAGCAGACCCCGGCGATGGCCTCGTTCTCCATCAGCCCGGCGTCCCGCCACGCGTGCAGGTCCTGCTGCACCTCGCTGGCCGGACACGGGAAGAAGTCCACGTTCGTCGTCACCCGCGGATCGACCTCGACCAGCCGCGGCGAGTCCGGCATGGTGCGCTGGGTGAACCTGGACCAGGTGAAGTCGGCGTACGGATACATCAACGCGGGCTCCCAGCGATCGAGGAAGCCCTCCGCGCTGCTGGAGATGAAGATGTCGTTCATGTACGGCGTGACGTGGTGGCCCCGCCAGGCCTCGACGTTGGCGGGATGCAGCCTGGGCGGCAGCCAGCCCTCCTTGCCCACCGTGTTCGGCCGGGTCGCGGGCCAGTCCCAGCCGCTGGTGATCTGCAGCGGCGTTCCCGCCACGTCGGCGTAGAACTTGTACCAGGGACTCCAGTCGAGCGATGACGGGCCGCCCCACACGGTCAGCCCCACGTCCTCGTACAGCCACCGGCACTCCGCCCTCCGGGCGAGGCCGCTGCCAGGCCCGTCCGCGCTGCCTGCCAACGCCTGGCACCAGGGGGTGTTCGCCAGTGCCCACTCCCGGTAGATCTCCGCCGCCTCGTACCAGTCGCCGGCCGTCATGGCGCCGACGACGACCGGATAGTCGAGGAGCATAGACGCGCCAGCGGCGATGTCCCAGGCCTCGTGCCTGACGCTCCACTCCTGCGCGGAGAAGTGAAAGTACTTCCACGTCGAGTGCGGATCGTGAGCCGCGAGGTAAAACCCGCCCCGGTCCGACTGGAAATAGGCGGTCACCTGCACCGGGCAGCCGGAGTAGCCGTCCGGGTAGCAGGCGTCGAACGGCTGCTGCGCCTGCGGGGCGCGCACGAGTATGCCAGTATGCGCAGGGAACAGGAGATAGTCGTGCCCGCCACCAGCGGACAGCTCGCGTGGCTCGGCCAGGATCGGATAGGTGAGCTCGACCGGGGGCAGGGCACCCGCCTCGACCGTCACCCGCGGCCACAGCGAGATCCGCCCGCCGGCCTCCTCGCGCACGGTCACGGCCACCCGGACTCCCGGCTCGGAGGTGGCCCAGGCGAGTTCTGCCTGCTCGGGTCCGGCGTGATAGCTGAACCCGGTCGGGGTGATCCGGTCGGGGACCGCGCGTGGGCTGGTGGTGATCGGTCCCCAGGAGGTGCCCTGCGGGACCAGCCGCCATGGTGCTGAGCCGGCTGATTCGGTGAGGATCTGACCGGTGCTGGGGTTCCGTACCCGCCGCACCGCGCCGCTCGCCGTATCGAAAGAGATCTCCAGGCTCTCTGTCCTGGCAACAAGGTGCTGCTCGCCGCCGGGGTCGTCCTCCACGCCAGCCTGGAACATCACGCCCGCCCTTCTTTAATACTTTTTCTCTAGGCGATAATGTCTTACGTTATACGTGTAGAGTATGCCTCGCAAGCCACGATCGACCCAAAGGACTGCTATGCCCCGTGCTGTCTCTCCGCACCCATCCGGCCCCTCCAGCCACTCCGGCCCGGCGGACCGTAACCTGCGGGCCAGGCTGCACTCCGACTCCCCGGTGCTGGCGACCTTCGTGATGATCCCGAGGATCGAGATCGTCGAGATGGCGGCGGCGGCGGGCTTCGACGCCCTCGTTTTTGACCTTGAGCACGCCCAGATGGCCATCGAGGACCTGCCTCCGCTGCACGCGGCGGCGCGGGCGGCCGGCGCCTTCTCGCTCGCGCGTATCTCCAGCGACCGGGAGGTGGAGGTCTCCCGCGCCCTGGACATGGGCGTCGATGGGGTGATCGTGCCGCATGTAGCGTCGGCCGCCGCGGCCCGGCGGGTAACCGCCGCCGGGCGGTTCCCTCCCGCCGGGGAGCGCAGCCTGAACCCCTATGCCCGGGGCGTCGGCTACGGCCGGAACCCGGCCGGCTGGGCCAACCAGAGCACGGCGCTGGTGGCGATGATCGAGGGGACCGGCGCACTGGCCGCCGCGGACGAGATCGCCGGGGTGGCCGAGATCGACGCGCTGTTCGTCGGCCCGGTCGACCTGGCGGCCTCGCTCGGCTTCCCCGGCGAGCCTGAGCATCCCGAGGTCATCGGCAGGATCAGGCAGCTGATCGGACGGCTCAACGACCGCGGCGTGGCGACCGGGATCTACGCCCCGACCGCGCAGGCGGCCCGACGATGGCTGGCCGCGGGCGTGCGGCTAGTGGTCGCGTCGGCTGACAACGCCATGTCGATGGACGCGTTCGCCGCCATGAACTCCGCCATAGCGGACACGTCGAGCCAGCGGCTGGGAGGGAGCTGACCATGCGGATCATCGAAGTCGAGACGTTCATCGTGCAGGCGCCGATCCCGCGCACGGTCGCCGACGCGTTCAACGAGGCGGTCATCTGGGGACTGCCTGGCATCATCATCCGTACCGACGAGGGCATCGAGGGCACCGGCTATACCAGCACGCTGAGCAGCGGGGACCACGCGATCAAGGACGTGCTCGACCGGACCTACGCACCCCTGCTGGCGGGCGAGAACCCGCTGGACTACCAGCGTCACTGGGACCGGCTCTACTGGTCCACGGCGCACTGGGTGGGCAGGACCGGGATCACCCAGATGGCGCTGGCCGCGGTCGACATCGCGCTGTGGGACCTACGGGCGAAGTACTTCGGCGTACCGCTGTGGCGCCTCGTCGGCGGTCATAAGAACGGACAGGTCGCCTCCTATAACACGGACGGCGGCTGGCTGAACTTCAGCCAGGACCGCCTGATCGGCGAGATGACCGATCTGGTGGACCGGGGCTGGTCCGGCGTCAAGATGAAGATCGGGAAACCCGATCCCCGTGAAGACCTGCGCCGGGTCGCCGCGGTACGGGAGGCACTCGGGCCCGGCATCGACCTGATGATCGACGTCAACCAGCGGTGGAGCACCTCGACCGCCCTGACCTGGGCACACCGGTTCGAGGAGTTCGGCATCAAATGGCTCGAGGAGCCGCTGGACCCCGATGACGTGGACGGTCATCTGCGGCTGGCCGGGTCCACGTCGATCCCGATTGCCCTCGGCGAGCACGTCTACAGCAGGACCACGTTCCGCGACTTCATCGAGCGACGGATCATCTCCTACGTCCAGGCCGACGTGACACGGCTCGGCGGCATCACCGAGTGGCTGGCCGTGGCCGAGATCGCGCAGGCGCACCATCTTGACGTGATCCCGCACCACGCGGACATGATGCGTGTCCACCAGCACCTAGGCGCCGGGCACCCGGCCTGCCCGATGATCGAGTGCATCCCGTGGCTGCAGGAGCTCTTCATCGAGCCCGCGCGGATAACCGGCGGCGTCTTCACGGTCAGCGAGACCCCCGGCGCCTCGACGTCCTTCGATCCGGGCCAGTTCGCCCGGCACCGAGTTGCCTGAGCCACAGGAAGGGGAGCCATTCATGCCGTCCATCGCCCAGCTTGGCCAGGAGATCCTCCAGGCAGAACAGAACGCGCGATCCGTCCCGCCGCTGAGCGTGCGCTACCCGGACCTGGACGCGCGCGCCGCCTACGCGATACAGGCCGAGTACGCGCGGCTGCGCATGCAGGGCGGCGCCAGGCTGATCGGCAGGAAGATAGGCGCGACATCGGTGGCCATCCAGGATCAGCTCGGCGTCAGCACGCCGGACTACGGCCATCTCTTCGACGACATGGTGATCCCGGACGGGGGCGAGGTGCGGCTCCGTGAGCTGGTCGCGCCCTTGGCCGAGCCCGAGGTCGTCTTCCGGATCGGCCAGGATCTGGCCGGCCCGGATCTCACCGCCGACACGGTGCTTGCGGCGACCGTCGCGGTAGGCCCGGCACTGGAGATCATCGACAGCCGCATCACCGACTGGCGGATCGCGTTCGTGGACACCGTCGCCGATAACGGAAGCAGCGCCCGCTGCGTCTTCGGGCCGCTGCGCGAGATCTCCGCGTGCGGGGATCTGGCGACCGAGTCCGTGCGGCTGTCTGAGGACGGCGCCGAGGTCGCCAGCGGGCCGGCCACCGCCGTCCTCGGTCACCCCGCCACCTCGGTCGCCTGGCTCGGCAACGCCCTCGCTGAGTTCGGGGACACCCTGCGGGCCGGCGACCTGGTGCTCTCCGGGTCCCTGACCCGCGCGACCCCGCTGCGGCCGGGCCGGGTGTACCTGGCCGCTTTCGAACGGCTGGGCTCGGTCTCCTGCCGAGCCCGCTGAACGTACGTCCGACCACCCGAGCGATTGGAAAAGACATGGACGCCGAGCTGACCCACGAGCGCATGGAGGCGCTGATCCGCCGGTATTTCGCCGGGTGCAACGCGGCCGACGAGGAGGGCGTGAAGGCGTGTTTCGTTCCGGGCGCGGTTCACTACTTTCCGCCCGGGATGTACGGCGGCGCCTTCCAGGGGGCCGATGCGATCGCCGCCCGCTGGGCTAACGCGGTGCGGACGCTCGGCTCCATCTGGACGATCGAGCAGGTCGTGACCGACCCGGAGCACGCCAGGGCCGTCATCGAGTGGACGCACTACAAGACGTTCTCCGACACCATGCTGCGCGGGGACGAGTGGTACGTCTTCGACCGGGCCTCCGGCCTGATCAGCGAGATCCGCGCCTACTATGCGTCTCCGCAGGCCAAGGAGCTGCAGCGGCTGGAGCTCGCCATGTTCGACTACGCCGGACGCGGCTACAGCACCCGCCCCCCGGACCTGCCCCGCACCCGGCCCGCCGGCTGAGCCGACTCTTGCGGGAACCGGACCTAAAAGCGGGCGAACTCCGGGCCGAGCCGCTGCATGATCTCCGACAGCTGCTTGCCGGATGCCTGGACCAGCGGGATCAGGTCGGACCTGCGCGTCTCCACCCGGTGCCGCGGACCCGACACGCTCACCGCGGCCACGGCCCGCCCGGACGCATCGAGGACCGGGGCCGCGACGCAGGCGATGTCGGGCGAGAACTCCCCCTTGTCCTCGCTGTGGCCGACGGCCGTCACCGCCACGAGTTCGGCAGCGAGGGCGTCGGGCGACGGAAGCCCGGTGCCCTCGGCCGGCGACATTCCCGGCAGCCGTCGGAGGTAGTCGTCCCTGACCGCGGGATCGGCGAACGCGAGCAGCGACTTGCCCATCGCGCTGCAGAAGGCCGGTATGGCGGAGCCGATCCGGACCTCCATGACGAGCTGATGCTGGGTGCCCACGACCCGGTCGACGTACACGACGTTATCGCCGCGCAGCACGCCGAGGTTCACGGTCTCGGCGGACTGGTTCATGAGCGCCTCGAGCTCCGAGTGCGCCACCTCGATGAAGCTGGTCCTCGATCGGATAATGTTGGCCAGCTCCAAGACCTGCGGGCCGGGGCGGTACTTACGGTTTTCCGGGTTCTGCTCGGCGAAACCGGCCTCGACCAGGGTCGAGAGCAGCCGGAAGACGGTGCCGCCGGTGAGGTCAAGTTCCCGGCCGATGTCGCTGACCCCGATCTCGCCATGCTTCACGAGCGTCACCAGCACCCGCAGCGAGTTGGCGACTGAACTCAGCACTGGCAGCTCAACCCACTGTTCTGCTCTTGAAGGGCCTTTACTCTCCGCAAAAGATCATAACGTATAGCAGAGTCTGCGAGCAAAGCGTGATCACGGCTGCCTCGGCCAGCACCAGCGTCGTCATGTCGAACTCCCGCAAGCGGTGGTGCGAGCTGTGCGAGCACGGAACCGCGACGGCCGTCCACCAGGTCGCCGCGCTCATCGCATCAGCGTCCGCCATCTCGCCGGGCCGTTACCTGCGGGACGGCTCGGCCTGATAGCGGTCCGTGGGGCCGGCCTTATTCTGCCGGGCGGCATCGTCTGGGCGCTGTACTCGGGAATCGGTGATGTCCTTGCTGGTATCGCGAGCTGAGGTTCCACGCGCGGGTCGGGTCAGGAAAATTCCGCTGTCGGCCAGTAGTTCTTGCTGGCAGGCCAGGCAATGCCGGATGTGCCTGGCAGCAGCTTCGACCGTGCAGCGCTCGTTCACGGACCGGAGACCGCCTTGATCGCACGGTTCGGTCTCGAGTCGGTGCCTTCCCGGCGGATCGGCTGGAGCGGGGCGAGGCCGGTTCGGGTGGTGGCGGGAGACCATCGAGTCGAATCGTCCCGCGGCCTCTTCGAAGTAGCCGGCGCCGAGCGCTTCGGCGTACCAGCGAGAAGCATCTTCGACCAAGGCGAGTTCATCACGGGCCACTTGGGGGGTGGACGGGCTCTCGATGTATTTCTCTGCCAAGCCCTCTAGGACGTACCCGAGTTGCAGTGCGGCGTCCGCGTAATCATTAAGCGCAGCCGCCCGGTACCAGCGGGCAGCCTCCCTTAGCTTCCCGCGGGCATGGTACTCGCTGGCAAGACGGTATGCGGCCTCATCGAGCTGTGCGGAATCGAACTCCGCGTCCTGGCTGGCGGCACTGAAGTCGCTGCGCCGTTCCCGTTCTGCTTCCAGTTGGGCAAGGCGCTGGCTGATAATCGCCTTCGGCATGGACCTGATCGCCGCCGCCGCTGCGGCCAGGTCTTCCTCGGATAGCATTAGCCTGTCTCTCCCATCTCCGCTTCGGCATGACAAGCCAGGCCATCAGCCCGTTTCCTCAAGGCATCCAGGCCCCGCTGCTTATGGGTCTTGGCGCTGGAAAGGCTGATCCCCAGGATGTCGGCGGTCTCGTCGAGAGTGTAATCTGCCAGGAAATGCAGTGCGATCACCTCTGACTGGCGACGCGGAAGTGCACGGACGCCGAGCACGACATCAAGGTGATCATTCACCCAGGTGTCCTCGGCCGCGGCCACGCAGAGATCACGCATGGTGTTGCGATCATTGTCCTGATAGGAGCACTCCCGGCGGAGCATGGCTTCGATCCGCCGCAGTCTCCGGATAGCTACCTTGAAGAGCCACGAATCTGGGCGCTCGTATCCCAGTAGTTCCCCCCACCTGCTGTACGCGGCCAGCATAGTATCTTGCGCGACGTCTTCAGCCCAGCGGGTGTCGTGTGCCTGGGAGACCAGGATCCGTACCAGAAGCGGATAGTACTGCCGGTAGAACGTAGGGAATGACACCAGGCTAAGGCGTGCCTGGCGCCCGCGCTCGTCTTGATTGTTAGAGCATTGATTATTCATTGATCGCCCGTTCAAGCGTTTTTTGCGATAACGGCGGGGCCTATGAACCACTCACGACCAGATTCGTCGCGCCCGACGATGCACATCCCGCGTGGTAGCTGCCGCAGCGCCAGAGCCATGGTGATGCGCCACTCGCGTTCCAGTGCCGCTTTTACGCGACCTTCCACGACGGTGTTTAGAATGCCCGATATGCCGGGCTTGTCCCGATGGTTGGCTAGTGCCGCCGCAGTGCCCACGTAGGCGGCAGGAAGAAGATCGAATACCACTACGAACTCCCGTCTCAGCAGTGCTGAATATCACTGAAATACGGGAGCCCTTGTCTAAGGTTGACATCGCATTGCGGAAATTTCAGGAGTTGCAGTGATGTTGTGATAGCAGATGCAGATCTAGGGTTATGGGGCTGGATTCGCTTGCATCTGCGGACCAACCTGTCATGCCGCTGACCGGTTGGTCCGGCTGCCGCCTTCCAGCAACCCGGGTAACGACTCCCCGCGTACCGCGGGGACGTGCCCTCATCTGCCGCGGACCGGGCGGGTCCGGCTGACCGTAACAAGTCCGCACGGGCTCAGGCGCCCAGCGATGTTCTCGCCTGAATCGTTTCCGCAATTGCGTGGGCGTTCCCGCTGGAACGTCCACGCAATTGCGGAAAACGTCCCCGCGGGGACGCGCTCATGCCGCTGACCGGGCAGGTGTCTACACCCGGTGCCATCCGTCCTTGGGCCTACGTGTAGCGACCATCAGCGTCCCCAGGGGGACGGCCTCATCCGCGGACGGTGATCACGCCAGGCGTGAGGGCTGCCGTCTGACCACCGCACGAGGACCGTGTCATGGCCGGTCTGCGCAAGGGCCGCCGTGGCCGCGGCCTGGACAGCGGGATAGTCCGGCGGTGTTCCCTGCAGCCGCGAGTACGCGGCCACGAACTCGTCCTCCGCGGGTCCGGTCTCCGCCTGCGGCACACTGCTGGGGAACCACTGCGCGATGCCGAAGATGCCATCCGGACACGGGACCGCCTGCCCGAATGCCCGGACACCGGCCGCGACCGCGCAGATCAGCCTCGGCTGCCGGGCGAACTGCAGGGCACGGCTGACGACCGCGATATCGTGCTCGAACGTCCCTGCTGTCAGCAGCACCCAGTCCCCATCGGGCGCGCCGACGAATACGCCGTCCGCGTCAAGGCGCTGCACGGCCATACCGTTCGCGCGGGCGTGCGCCTCCGCGCCTTCGGCTACCTGCCTGCCGAACGTGCCTTTGCCCTGTGCGATGCGGAGCACGAGATGAGGTTTCTCGTGCTGCAGGCGGACGATGAACGGACGGAAATAGCCGACCGCCGGGGTGAGAACCGACACGACGTGCCCGGGCCAGGCGGCCTCATCTCCTGATCCGCCGTGGTTCCATACGAGCAGCCCTGCCTCTGAGGCGATCCGGCCAGCGGTTCTCATCAGGAGCGAGGAGTACGGGCCCAGCAGGAGATCACAGCGTGCCGCGACAGCTGGGATGACCGTTTCCAGGTGCCGGGGATCGCTGCGATCGTCCTCGATAAGAAGCCCGATGTCCCCGTACAGTTGCTGCCACGTCTGCAGGCCGGCCGCGGCCTGCCGGCCGAACTGCCCGAACCTACCTGAAAGCGAGAGGCATGCGCCCACTCGCAGCGGGGCGGGAGTCATGGGCTATCTCATCTGCTCTTCGTACCTGAACTCGTGCCGGCCGCCGGCCCACGACCGGGTCCTGGACCTCGACGGGCCGGCCGGCATCGTTGTAAACCGTGCGCAGGACACCGATCACGTTGATGCCGGGGCCAGGAACTCATCATGCCAGTGTCGCGGTGAGCGCCTTCGAGGACTTGAAAAGGGGGCTCAGCGACGACCCCTTCTTCCAGCTGACAGCGCCAGATGCGCCCGTAATGTATCCCGAGCTCGAAGGCCAGCCAGGATTCCGGTCGGTGCGCCGCCACCGCCACGAGATCCCGCAACGGCATACCATCATGTCCTATGCCGGCTGGCTGAGGACGCACCGCGGCCCGCCGCCCGACCCGCGCGGAGAACGAGAAGGCCGCCCGCCGCGGCCTGGACGAAGCCCCCAGGATCACGCTCAGGCGACGTGCACCGGTTCCCGGTCACTGGCGAGGTCCGCCCGGTCAAGCGCGATGGCCGGTGACCGGGAACCGGCCGGATCGTCGCGGGGAACGACGAAGACATCAGGCTTGCGGACTCCTGTCGGGGTGGATAGAGGATGCTGCCTGGATGCGGGCTTGAGCGTAGCCAATTTGGTTACTGGCCAGCGAGCCGACCAGCGAGCCTGCGGACGCGCCGGATCCTTTCGGTGATCCGTCAACCATTGTCGGGGCCCGCGGCACCCGTGTCCGCTGACGGCTCGGACCGGGGACGGTGCGGCTCAGCCAGGAAATTCGGTGACGCCGAGGGCGAAGTCCCAGTTCCCCACCCCGTGGCGGGCCAGGCCCATCACGACCAGGCCCGCTCCTTCCAGCCAGTGCGCCATGTTCAGGCCGCCGACGTCCAGCGGGCGCAGCCCGAGGCTCTCGATGAACGCCTCCATGCCTGCCTTGGCCTGCGCATTGTCGCCGGCGATGAAGACGTCGGGTCGGCCCTTCTCTAGGACATGACCGAAGATGGTGTTGAATGCCTTCACCACGCTGGCGCTGGCCGGGGCCGCCTTGGCGGCTTCCTGCGCGACCGAAGTGTCCTCGCGGGTGGCCAGCCCGTCGGCCGCGGCATTGAAGGGGTTGCTGATGTCGACGATGACCTTGCCCGCGAGGGCGTCGGCGTACTCGGCGACGACCGGGACGACACTGGCGTACAGCACGGCCACGATGACGATGTCCCCGGCCGGGACGGCGCCCCACTCTCCCGCCGTGGCGCCGCCGCCCAGAGCCTTGGCCAGGTCAGCGGCCTTATGCTGATCGCGGCCCATGACCTCGACGGCGTTGCCGCCCGCTACCGCCAGCGCGCCGATGGCGCGGGCCATGTTCCCGGTGCCGATGATGGTGATGCTGCTCATGGGCGTCCCGTCCTGACTGACGATGGAAAGGTTGACTGCTCCACCATATGCAGAGTTTGGTGACGAGTCAACCAATCGGGTAGCATGGACGCTGATGGAACCGGACTGGCTGAGCCCCCGCGAAGACCGCGCCTGGCGGGCCTTCCAGCACGCGCATCATCAGCTCGGCGTGCACCTGAACCGGCGCCTACAGGAATCAGGCCTGTCCGCGGCCGACTACCAGATCCTGGCCGTACTCTCGGAGCACGACGGGGACCGCATGCCCGCGCACGACCTGTGCAGCACACTGGGCTGGGAGAAAAGTCGTGTCTCCCACCAGGTGCGGCGCATGCAGAAGGACGGGCTGATCTGCCGCGAGCCCAACCCCGACGATGCCCGCAGCACCATGGTCCGCCTGCTCCCGGCTGGCCGCGCCGCCATCGAGAAGGCGGCGCCCGGGCACGTGGAAGACGTCCGCCGGAACTTCATCGACCTGCTCACTCCGGCTGAGCTCGACATGCTCGCCGCCCTCAACGAACGAGTCCTGCGCCACCTGGCCAAAGACGACGGCTCCCCCGCCGAAGACGAGCCCTCATAACCTTCACCAGCCGCGCGCATGAGCGCGGTCATCTGCCCTGCCATCGCACAGAACCGACCGGACTGGGCAGCCCGGCGCGGAAACCGCACGCCTGCTCCTGTTTAGCAGTACAGAGCCCTCCCCCAGCTCCGCACCCAGCCGCGACCGGCGACGTCCAGCTCATCGGCCTCAACGACCTCTACTCATGATCGTGCAGCCGTAAGAACCGCTTGCACCCGGCCCCTCGTCAGCATGCTCGTCCTGCCGCCGTCACCCAACCT
>Ga0335075_10004492_pt1 | contig 21803 bp, 21 predicted proteins | sample Lox_Sample_24_FD_206723 | JGI IMG/M metagenome (GOLD analysis project Ga0335075, IMG submission 206723) | Soil microbial communities from Loxahatchee National Wildlife Refuge, Florida, United States - Lox_Sample_2.4 | ecosystem: Environmental > Terrestrial > Soil > Wetlands | place: USA...
CCGCCCTGAACGCGTTCGACATCACCTTCGACGGCCGCCTCAGCGCGGGACGAAACTAGCCAAACAAGACTTAAGTTTACACCTTTAACTTGACAGACCCCACGTTCCCACCCTAAGGGTGTTGGGGTCTGGGTGGGGCACGGGGCTTCCTGGGGCGAGGGTCTGGGGTTTACTCAGGTGGCACTGGCACGCTCGCTGCCTCCGTGCTGCCGGTGCCGTTGAGGAGGATGGCGAGTGGGCCAGTGGGCGGCAGGGACCGGTCTAGGTAGGTCTCGCGGCGGCTGCCCGCGTGGTCGCGCACGATGGCCTCCAGCACGCGACGGGCGTTGTCGCTGGCGACGTGCGGTATTAGGTCTTCGATCTGCGCGTCTGACAGGTGGCGGGCGGTTCCCTCGGGGTCGTCGTTCAGCCACTGGATGAGTCCGGTTTGGCGGGCGTGGATGTCCTCGGCGTAGTCGAGGACATCCGCGACGTCGGCGGGGCCGTGGGTGGTGGGCTTGCGGCTGCCGGGGCTGGTCCAGGTGGCGGTTGCGGTGACGGGGCCGATGGTGGTGGCGGGGTGGAAGGTGATGGTGATGCCCGCGCGGGTGATGGCGTTGACGCGGTTGATCCAGGCTTGGAGGTGGCCGGGGTCGTGCTCGACGTGGACGCCGAATGGGGTTCCGGCTGGCTTGGTGCACCATGAGGCGGGGCCGGTCTGGTTGTGGACTGTCCAGGTGATCCAGGTGGGCGTGTTGCGCTGCTGTAGCTGGGCTAGCCGCTCGTCGTCGGTTGTTGTCATGGGGTGTCCTGGTGTGGCTGGTCTGGGTTGGTGAGGGTTGCGTGGACGACTTTTCCGCCGCTGCGGGGGCATGGCCACCATCCCCAGTTGTGGCCGGTGAGGTGGTCGATGAGGAGCAGGCCGCGCCCGTTCTCGTCGTCGTGGGCGGGGTCGGGGGGCTGGGGCTGGCCGGGGCCGATGTCCCATAGGCGGATGGTGAGGTTGGGTGGCGTGTAGCGCAGGGACAGGATGATGGCGGGGGCGGGGCTGCCGGGCGGGGTGGCGGCTATCGCGTTGGCGGTGAGCTCGCTGGTGATGAGCTGGGCGTCGTCGGTGAGGGCGTCGAGGTTCCAGCGGGTGAGGGCGTCGCGGGTGATGTGGCGGGCGGTGGCGGCGCTGGCGGGGCCGGGGGCGAGGGTGGCGCTGGCGCAGTGGCCGGGGTCGGGGCGGCGGTCGGACGGGGCGGGGCCGGGGCGGGCGGTCGCGGCCGGGGCGGGGCTCACGAGGTGGCTTTCGTGGTGAAGGCGCCGGCGATGGGGTGGGCCTGGGCTGTTCGGATGGCCCTGGTGACGGCGGCGGTGGTGGCCTCGCGAATGAGGTACCCGCCGTTCCTGCGAGTGACGGTGAATGACCGCTGTGGCCATATGTCGGGCCGGTGGGCGAAGGTGCAGGCCTGGTCCCACTCGCGTATTGCCACTTGCCATTCCGGCTCGGCCGTGCTGCTGGTCATCGGAGACTCCAGTGATCGCGACGTGCGGCGGCTGGGTCCGGCTGGCCCCGTAGCCCCTGCGGGACTTCGCGCTTACGCTCGTGCTGGCTCCGGGGCCTGGGGAACTGGCGTGCCGTCGCTGTCGCGTCGTAGTTCCCCGCGTGGCCCCCGGACCCTGGCCTCAGATCGCGCCGAAGCCCCGATTTCTCGCGGCCGGGAAGCCGTATGACAACGATTAACACAGCGGAAAGTGAAAGTGTTGTGCCACGTAAGCAACGCGCGCGATACTGGCACGACTGGCACAACTGGCACAAGCGAGAGGGACTCACGCATGCCGCCGCGAAGATCGCAGTCACGAAACCCGGACAATGACGCCAGTGCGCTGCTTGGTGATGAGTTGCGGGAACTCCGGCAGGTCGCGGGGTACCGCTCGCAGGGAGAGGTTACGGTTTTGCAGGCCGACCGGAGCACGCTCGGCAGGATCGAGACCGGGGAGCGGGTGCCGAGTGCTGACCAGCTCACGGCGCTGCTGGACCTTTATGGCGTCTCTGGGCGTCTGCGGAGGGTGTACGAGCGGCTGGCGCGGGTTGCCCGCGCGACGGCCGCTGACGCTCCTGTTCGGCTGTGGTTCTCGGGGTACCTCGAAGCGGAGGCGGCGGCCCACACTATCCGGGTGTGGCAGCCCCTCATCGTTCACGGGCTTTTCCAGACTGAGGCGTACGCTACTGCCCTGTTTACTGCGATGGGCATGACTCCCGATCAGGTGAGCGAGCAGGTGGAGCTACGGCTGAGGCGGCAGGCGATTCTCTCGCGCGCGCATCCTCCGAACATCACGCTCGTGATGTGGGAACCGGTTCTCAATCACCTGATCGGCACTCCCGAGATCATGCGCGAGCAGCTGGAGCGACTCGTCCAGCTGTCACACTCCGTGATAATTCAGGTGGTTCCCGAGGAGGCAGGCGGCAACGCGGGGCTGGGCGGGGCGGTGTCGGTGGTCGACGGGCCTCGCGGCGCGGTGCTGCTGTCTGAGGCGCTGCTAGAAGACCAGGTAACGCAGGATCAGGACGTGGTGGTGAGGGGAACCGCTACATTCGATGCCGTACGGGGGGAAGCCCTGCCGAGGACCCCAAGCCGTACCATGATCACGGAGGCGCTTAACCGATGGAACAGCAGATAGTAAGCAACAGCCCATGGCGTAAGAGCACATACAGCAGCGGCAACGGCGGCGCATGCGTCGAGGTGGCTACGGCTGGCGGGGTGCTCGTACGCGATACTACCGACCGTGACGGTTTCACGCTGAGCGTGCCCGCTGCGGCCTGGCAGCGGCTAACAGAGACCCTTCGATAACTGGGTCCAGATGTGCCCCCCGTGACGGGTCACGGGGGGCTGAGCTGCTGCGTGCGAGAGCTGGCCTGTGAGGTTAGAGCGCACATCTGTGTTGGCCTGGCGGCCCTGCCGGTTGGTTTAACCCTTGGCTGCTTGCTGTCGTCTTTACGTGGGCTGGCTCTAACATCTGTTTTCTGCCGCCTTCGTCACTTGGGCCCGATTTAACCGGTGCTTCTTGCCGTCGTCTTTGCCTGGCGCTGGTTTAACGTTCACTTTTTGCTGCGTAGTTGCAACGGGGTTTCTTTAACCCGCACCTTTTGCTGTCGTCTGTACACAACATGGTTTTGATTTTGACTTTGATTTTCCTCTCCCACTACTTTCACTTTTTGATTTAGGGTGGCTGTTGGATTGTAGAGGAGGAAGGACCAACCTCGCTCGCGGAGCGGGTGAGGTTGGTCGTTTTGGAACGGAGAGGAGGCAGCCGCCCGGCCCCGCGGGTTTTCGGGCACTCTGCAGGGCGCACTGTGCCCTGATCGCCCTAGGCTTCACTGTGCGCGGTCTTGGCGGCGCTGGCCGGTGGCTGGCTGTGCCCCGTGCCAGGGCGGCGGCGGTGGCTATCCGTGGTGAATGTCTAATGGCCGCTGTGCCTTGGTTTTAGGCACCTGCGCTGCCGCGCGGGCGATGGCCTCGGCCGGGTTCGGTCTTGTCACGTTTCAGGGCTGGTGTTCTTGGACGCGGGGGGTTGAGTCGCCCGCTGGGCTATCTGGCGAGCGCGAGTATGGATAACGTCGGGTCCGATGAAGGCTGTCGCAAGTGCGATGAAGGCTGCTCCGAGCGCGATGAAGGCTGCTCCGAGCAAGACGTGGTGGCTCGCGATGCTCGCTGCCCCGATCATGATGGTCGCTGTTCCGTACACGATTGCTGCTGCCGTTGGCGGGATGGCCGCTGTACCGTACGCGATGGCCGCTATTCCATACGCGATGGCCGCTGCCGCGAGTAGAGAATCATGATTGGTGATGGCTGCTGCCCCAAGCGTGCAGCACGCAGCCCCGGTCGCGATGAACGCTGCCTGAATCATAATGGCCGCTGCCCTTGCCGTTACGAGTGCTGCGCTCACCGCGATGAGTGCTGCGCCCATCGTAATGGCCGCTGCCCCTATCGCGATGATTGCTGCGCCGGTCGTGATGGCCGCTGTCCTGCTTGTGATGAGTGCTGCGCCGCCTGTGATGGCCATTGCCCCGATCGCGTTGCCCGCCGCTCCGAACAGTAGTGACGCGGCGTACCTGGGTCCTCTTGCCATCAGGACCGCGCCCACTGTCAGTATTGCTGCTGGGACGGTCAGGATGCTGGTGGTTGTTCCTGCGGTGGCCGCGGCTGCGGCTGCGGCGCATAGTGCGGGTAGGAGGAATAGCCGGACGGCGTGTTGGCGTAGTGGCGCCACGTGCGCCCCGTGAGTCCCAGGCGTCAGCCATGCGGCGACCGGGGCGGCCAGGAGCGTGCCGACGACTGACCTTGATGGCGCCGGTGGCGCACAATGAGGATGTGCTCACGAGACCGGAGAACCTGAGGCTGGTGTACGCGGCTGATCCGCTGCCGGAGGAGGCGAGCGTCTTCCTGGCGGGCCCGACGCCACGCTCGGACGACGTGCCGCCGTGGCGGCCGGCGGCGGTCAGGGAGCTCGCCGCGCAGTGGCACGGGCCCGGGCCGCTCGCCGTGATCCTCCCGGAGCCACCGGGCGGCCAGCGCTGGCCATACTTCGACGAGCAGGCGGAATGGGAGACGGTCGCCCGCCAGGCGGCCACCGCGATCTTGTTCTGGATCCCGCGTGACGTGCGAACGCTGCCGGGATTCACGACGAACGTGGAGTTCGGCCTGGACGTGACGACCGGCCGGGCAGTCCTCGGCTGCCCGCCGGACTGCCCAAGTCCCGAGCACAACCGGTACCTCATCTGGCTCGCCCGCCGCCACGGGGTGCCGGTGACCGCCACGCTGCCCGCCACCGTGGCCGCCGCGCTGGCCCTCATCGCCGGGGCGCCCTGAGGCCGCGACCGTCGATGCCAGCCGCGTGGTGGCCGCGCTCGCCGCCACCACGCGGCTGGGCCGCCGCCGGCTACCCTCAGCCGCCAGTCTGGCGGTCGCCCGCCGGTCCCGCCCCGGCCAGGTCGAGCTGGACGTGCACCGTGAGCAGGTCGGCGCCGAACACGCGCACGTACATCGCGTTCAGCGCGCGCAGCGGGTGCCAGGCGATGATCTGCCGCTGGCGGGCGAGCGGGTCATCGCCGGGGCACACGGTGGCGATGCCAGGCACCCAGCGATAGCGCAGCCCGAGCCGCAGCCGCACCCGGACGTGCGGGTCGTGCTGGATGTTGCGCACGTAGCCGGCCCGGGCCCCATGCTCGGCGATGATCCAGAACGAGTCGCCCTGGCGGCCGTTGCCGACCGGGACCCGGCGGACCTTGCCAGTGGCGTGCCCCCTGGTTTCCAGGATCGCCAGCCCCAGCGGGTTGACGCCGATCGCGAGGAGCAGCCGCATCAGCGGGTTGAGCGTGTACCGCTGGTAGGTCCGCACGACCAGCACCTTGGCCCGGCGGCTGCCCATGGTGAGCAGCAGCAGGCCCAGGAAGATGCCGGTCTGTACCTGCGCGGACAGCAGGCTGGCGCCGGGCTGGACCGCGTACAGGCCCCACGTCAGGCCGATGGCGGTGAGCGTTCCCGTGATCAGCCCGCGCGGCGCGCTGAAGCGGTGCCTGGGACGGATCATGGCGTTGTCCTGGATGGGTGCGATGCGGTCAGCGGCGTGCACAGGCATGGCGACTCCTTCGTAGGCCTGACTTGCTTCCCTGGTTGGGTGGCGGCTCCTCGTGGTCTCGATGACCGCGCGATCACCGCCGCCAGCACTCACGGTGCGGCCCGCCACTGACGGGACGCTCACCAAGCCGTCACCGATCGCGCACCGGGGCGATCAAGCAGGTCGCGACTACCGTCCGCGCGCGGGCGTACGATGTGGGGCATACCGGCGGGGCGGCGCCGTCCATCCGGGCCGGGCCGGCGATCACGGGCGGGTGGATGCGGGTCGAGCTGCTTGGCACCGTGCAGGTGCGTGACGACGGCGGCGACGTGGCGCACGTCGGCGGGCCGCGTGCCCGGACGCTGCTGGCCCTCCTGGCGCTGGACGCCGGCCGGGTGCTGCCGGCCGCCAGCCTGATCGATCGCCTGTGGGACGACGATCCACCGCAGGGCGCCCGCGCCGCGCTGCAGTCGATGATCTCGCGGCTGCGCGGCGTGCTTGGCCAGGCGATCGAGTCCCACCCCGCCGGATACCGGCTGGCGCTGGGCCGCGGCCAGGTCGACGCGCTGGCGTTCGAGGAACTAGCCGGGCGCGGCTCGCGGGCGCTGGCCGGCTCAGATCCCGCAGGCGCGACGCGGATCCTGCGGCAGGCGCTGGCGCTGTGGCGCGGCCCCGCGCTGGCTGGCCTGCCACAAGGCGGGCCGGCCGCCGGGATTGCTGCCCGGCTGGAAGAGCTGCGGCGCAGCGCGACCGCGGACCGGATCGAGGCCGACCTGAGCCTGGCGGACGCGTCAGACGGCGCTGGCCTCACCGCCGAGCTTCGGGCACTGGTCGGCGAGGACCCGCTGGCCGAGCGACCCCGGGCGCTGCTGATGCAGGCCTTGTACCTGGCCGGCCGGCAGGCGGACGCGCTCGCGGTGTACGCCGACGCGCGCGCCCAGCTGGACGCTCAGCTTGGCGTGCACCCGTCGCCTCAGCTCGAGCGGATCTACCTGGGCGTCCTTCGGCGGTCACTGCCCGAGCCTGAGCCCCGGGCGGGCGCCGGCCCTCACCCTCGCGGCGACCCGGCCCAAGCCGGGCCGGCCGAGGCAGAGGTCAGCCCGTTGCGCGCGCCACTGACCAGCCTGGTGGGGCGCGATGATCTGGTGGCCCACCTGGAGGCGCTCACCGGGCGGGCCAGGCTGGTCACGCTGACCGGCCCGGGCGGGGTGGGCAAGACCCGGCTCGCGGCGGAAGTGGCCAGCCGGGCGGCGGCCAGCGGCCGTGGCGGGGTGTGGCTGGTCGACCTGGCCCCGCTCAGCGAGCCTGCCGACGTCCCGTACGCGGCGCTGGCCGCGATCGGCGCCCGCGATGGCCTGCTCGCCCGGTCCGGGAGCAATGACCCGCGCTCCCTTGCCCGCGCCACCCCCGTGCCTGACCCGTCTCGCCACCTGGTCACCAGCCTGCACGAGCGATCCGGCCTGATCGTGCTGGATAACTGCGAGCACCTCATCGAGGCCGTAGCCCGGCTGGCCGACGCGCTGCTGTCCGGCTGCCCCGGCGTCACGATCCTGGCCGCCAGCCGTGAGGCGCTCGCCATCACCGGTGAGACGGTCTGCCCGGTGCCGCCGTTGCCAGTGCCGCCCGACTCCGGTGATGGCGCGGCCGCCGTCATCGCGGGCGCACCCGCGGTGCGACTGCTGGCCGACCGGGCCCACGCGGTCCGGCCGGGCTTCACCGTGACCGAGGCCAACGCGGCCGACGTGGCCAGGATCTGCCGGATGCTTGACGGGATCCCGCTGGCGATCGAGCTGGCGGCGGCCCGGCTGCGCACCCTGTCGCCGGCCCAGCTCGCCGCGCGACTCGGTGACAGGTTCGCGGTGCTCACCAGCGGCAGCCGGACGGCGCTGCCGCGGCATCAGACGCTGCGCGCGGTGGTGGAGTGGAGCTGGGACCTGCTGTCGAAACCCGAGCGCGTGCTGGCGCGGCGGGTGGCCACGCTGCCCGCGGGTGCGACGCTCGGGGCGGCCGAGGCGATCTGTTCCGACCGGCCCGGCGCGTTCGGCGGCGAGCTGCCTGCAGGCGCGGTCCTTGACGCGCTGGGCGGACTGTCAGGCAAGTCCTTCCTCACCATTGACGGCGAGCCCGACGAGGCCGATCCCCGGTACCGCATGCTGGACACCATCCGGGTCTACTGCCTCGAGCGGCTGGCCGAGGCCGACGAGGAAGACGCTGTTCGCGACCGGATGCGCGGCTACTGCCTGGCGCTGGCCCAGCGCGCAGATCCGCTGTTGCGGACCGGGGCACAGCGCCCCTGGTTCGACTTGCTGGCGGCCGAGAGCGGCAACATGCACGCCGTGCTGCGCTGGGCGATCAAGCGGGCGGACGCGGACACCGCGCTGCGGCTCAGTGCCTCCCTCGCCTGGTACTGGTACGTGAGCTGCCAGCACGGCGACTGCGTGACCCTCACCCGGGCCGCGCTCGCGCTGGACCTGCCCGGGCCACCGCCGGCGGACCCCGCCACGGCTGAGGCACGGGGCGTCTGCGCGGTTATCGCCGCCGGGACAGACGGTGACCTGGCGTCCGCCGGGGACCTGGTGGACGCCGCTGCCGCCGCCGCTAAGGCCGGCCCCAGCGGGCGAGTGGTGCACCCCCTGGTCGTGTACGCCCAGACGCAGGCGGCACGGTTCCGCGGTGACGGAGAGCGTGCCCTTGAGCTGCTCGCCGGCTACTTCGACGCTGCCGATCCATGGACCGGCGCCGCCGCCCGGATGCAGGCCGCGATCATCCTGCGGGGCCTGGGCCGCCTGGAGGAGGCATCGCGATGCTGCGATGATGCGCTGACCGCCTTCAGGGACGTGAGGGAAAGCTGGGGCATCGCGACAACCCTGATGCTCCGGGCTGAGCTGGACAAGACCGCCGGGGACCTGCCGGGAGCGATCGCGGCACTGGAGGAGGCCATTGCCTGCGGGCAGCAGCTTGGCCCATCGGACAACGACATGACCTGGATCTACTCCGACCTTGCCTGGCTCAAGATCCGCACCGGCGATTACCTGGCCGCACGGGCCGCCCTCGGCCTGGCCGACCAGAGCGCACGGGTGCGGGGAGACTCCGGCCCCCATCCGCGCCTGATCCGCGCGGAGCTCGCCTGGCAGGAGGGTCAGCTGGCCGAGGCGGCCCGGCTCTGCGAGGGCATTCTCCGTGACGGAGCGGCCAAGCCGGCCTCCTGGGCGCCGCTACGAGCGCTGGCAGGCTCCCGCCTGGCCCTCCTCAGGCTCCAGGCCGGGGACCTGGCGACCGGGACGGCGCTGCTGCGGGACGCGCTCGGCGCCGCCCTGACCGTTGGCGACAGGCCTTCCGCCGCGGCGGTCACGGAGGGCGTGGCCGCCGCGGCGCTGCGGCTCACCGGGGCCAGCCGGGCGGCGGCACTACTCGGCGTCGCCGACTCGATCCGCGGCGCCGTGGACCACAGCAGCCTGGACGCCCCTGGGGTCCGCGCCGCCGCCCTGGAGCAACTCGGCGAGGCCGCCTTCGACGCCGCCTACCGCGATGGCCGGGCCATGCCCTACGCCGAGGCCGTCCGATTCGCTCAGGCCAGCGCGGCCACCGGCCAGTGAGCGCCCGGGCGTGCCTCAGGCCTCCATGATGTTCTTGAGCCTGGCCAGGTCAGCCATCACCGCCTCGGCGTCCGCCTCGAATTCCGCGTCGGTCATGCCCTGCTGCCTTCGCAGCGTGAACAGCACCTCCGAGCCGTTCTCGTCGGCGATCACCCGCATCGGGACGTAGATGACCTCACCCGAGCCCAGCGTGACGAAGTGGTCGAGGATGCCGAAGTCGTTGGGCGGGGCGAAGGCGAGGCGAACCCGTCCCCCCGCGGTGTCCGCGAACCACTGACCGTTGACCTGCTCGACACGATCCCCCAGGCCGGGTGCCCATCGTGGCAGGTTGGCCGGGTCGCAGGCGTACTGGTACACCTCCTGCGCCGGGCGGCCGATTCGCTCGCTGAGATGCCTCGATTCCAGGGTCATGCCGCCATCATGGCGGACGCTCGCGCTCCGGGGACTGAACGAAACGGACAGCTCCCCGTCGCGGCCGGCCTCGCTCCTGATCCTGCCCGGTCAGCCTCGCGGCGGCTGACCGGTGGCGGCCCCGGGAGCCGCGGGCCACCAGCCCAGGGCACGGACCTCGTCGAAGGTGGGCGGGTCGGCTCCCGGCCGGGTGCAGGTCAGGGCGGAGACCGCGACGGCGGCCTGGAGCGCCGCCGCCACCAGGGCAGGCTCCTTCAGGTCCTCGACCGAGTAGCCACCCTCGGTCCACCAGGCGAGGAACGCCCCGCCGAAGGCATCGCCCGCGCCGATCGTGTCGGCGACGGTGACCGGCGGGACCTGCGCGGTCAGCACCTCATCGGCCAGGTAGGCCATCGCCGGGCGAGGGCCGTCAGTGACCAGGACGAGCGCCGGCCCGGCGGCCAGCAGCGTGGCCGCGGCCTGCGCGGTCGTGGCGGCGGGGTACAGGTAGGCCAGGTCCTCGGCGCTGGCCTTCACCACGCTGGCGCGCGCGGCGAGCCGGTGCAGGCGCGCCTGGTAGGCCTCGTGGTCGGTCACGGCGGCCGGGCGGCAGTTGGGGTCGAGCATCACCAGCACCCCAGGCGGCACGTCGGTCAGCAGCAGCCGCTCGATGGCGGATCCGGACGGCTCAAGCAGCAGGGCCAGGCAGCCCGCGTGCACGGCGGTGACGTCGCGGGGGAGGGCAGCCAGCAGGTCGGCGTGGGACAGCTCTGCTGCGGCGGTGCCGTCCAGGTAGAAGCTGTAGCTGGCGACGCCCGCCGGGTCGAGGTCGGCGACCGCCAGGGTGGACGGTGCCGCGCTCGGCTGCGGCACGCCGAGGACGACGCCCTCGGCGTCAAGCCGTCCGCGCAGCAGGCGGCCGAAGCCGTCGGCGGACAGTCGCTGCAGGAACGTGGCCGGCCTGCCCAGCCGGGCCAGCGTCCTGACGGTGTTGTAGCCGGCACCACCTAGGCGCGCGTCGACGTGGCCATCGGGGGTGACGATCAGGTCGAAGAGTGCCTCGCCCGCAACGGCGATCACTGAGCCTCCTGGTTCAGGATGGTCGAATGTGCCATTTTATCCCCTGGCCGGCCCTTACCCGCCGCAGGGCCTCACCGAACCCGTCGAGCGGCAGCGGCTCGGAAAGCAGCGGGCGCGGGTCAACTACGCCAGTGGAGATCAGCTCGGCGGCCGGGGCGAAGCTGCGCAAGATCGCCATCGAGCCAGTCACCGTGAGCTCGTCATTGTAGACGCGGAACGGGGAGAGGCTGATCGACGCCTGCGCCGGTGACACGCCGAAGACCAGCAGTCGCCCGCCCCGGTCGACTAGCCCGGCGGCACCGTCGATCACGGCGGGGACGCCGGTCGCGTCGACCGCGATCTCGAAGCGCTCGCCCTCCAGATCGTCCAGGCTGGTGGCGACGCGGGCGGCGCCGAGCTTGCGCGCGACCGCGAGCCGCTCGCCGACCCGGTCCACCACGGTGACCGCCCCGGCCCCGGCGTGCGCCAGCAACTGCAGCAGCAGCAGGCCCATCGTCCCCGCGCCGGCCAGCAAGACCGTGTCGCCGAAGACCGGCCCGAGCCGCCGCAGGCCGTGCACCGCGCAGGCCAGTGGCTCCACCATCGCGCCGAACTGCCCGTCGACGTCGTCAGGCAGCCGGTGCGCGTTGACCGCGGGCACCGGCACGTACTCGGCGAAGGCACCCGCCACCGTGTCGCCGATGGCCGCCCAGTTCTCGCACAGGTTGTCCCGGCCGCTGCGGCACCTGCGGCAGTGCCCGCAGTACAGCGAGGGGTCGACGGCGACCCGCGCGCCAACTGGCAAGTCGACCTGGACGTCGCGGCCGAGGGCCGCGACCGTGCCCGCGAACTCGTGTCCCGGCGTGATCGGGTAAGGCGTCGGCGGGAACTCCCCGTCCATGATGTGCAGGTCCGTGCCGCACACGCCGCAGCACTCCACCTTCACGACGATCTGCCCGGGCCCGGGCGCGGGATCCGGCAGCTCTGCCACCCGGAAGCTGCCGGGACGGTCGAGCACGATGGCCCTCATGAGACCTCCATAACTCTGGGCTGGGACGCGAGGCGGGCCTAGCCCGCCAGGCGGGCGCCGCTGGCGGGGTGGAACGCGAAGACATCCGCCGGCCGGACGAGGAACGTGACCCCGCTTCCAGGAGCCGGGGACCGCCGGCCCTCGGTCCTGGCCACGACGGTCCCCGCGGCGTCGGCCAGCCGGACGTGCAGCAGGGCATCCGCACCGAGCTCTTCCACCAGCAGCACCTCGCCCGCCAGCGCGACGCTGCCCGCGAGCTCAGGCGGCCGGCCGTTCACCTGGCCGGGGTCGGCCAGGTGCAGGTGCTCGGGCCTGATCCCGATGACGAGCTCGCTCAGCTTGTCCCGCGCGGCCGCGGCGCGTACCCGCGGCTCGAGGGGGACGATGGCCCCTGCCAGCCGGGCGCCGTCGTCGGTCAGGGCCGCGGACTGCAGGTTCATCGCCGGGGACCCGATGAAGCCGGCCACGAACTGGTTCACCGGGTTGTCGTACAGCTCGCGGGGCGAGGCGCACTGCTGGAGCTTGCCGTTGCTCAGCACCGCGACCCGGTGGCCCATGGTCATCGCCTCGACCTGGTCATGGGTCACGTAGACCGTGGTGATACCGAGTCGCCGCTGCAGTTCCGCGATCTGGCTGCGGGTCTGCACCCGCAGCTTGGCGTCCAGGTTGGACAGCGGCTCGTCCATGAGGAAGACCTTAGGCTCCCTGACGATGGCGCGCCCCATGGCGACACGCTGCCGCTGCCCGCCGGACAGCTGCTTGGGCTTGCGCTCGAGCATTGACTCATCGAGGTCGAGGATGCGGGCCGCCTCCCTGACACGCCGGTCCCGCTCTGGCTTGGGGACGTGCTGCATCTTCAGCGCGAACCCCATGTTCTCCGCCACCGTCTTGCTCGGGTAGAGCGCGTAGTTCTGGAACACCATCGCGATGTCCCTGTCCTTCGGCTGGACGTCGCTGACGTCGCGATCGTCGATCGCGATCCGCCCGCCGTCGAGCGGCTCGAGGCCGGCCAGCATGCGCAGCGCGGTGGTCTTGCCCGATCCCGACGGCCCGACCAGGACCATGAACTCGCCGTCGCTGATGTCGAGGTCGAGCGCGTCGACCGCGGGCTGCGCGCCCTTGGCGTAGACGCGGCTCGCCCGCTGGAAGTTCACTGCGGCCATCACGAACCTGCCTTCACTTAATCGCGCCCATGGACAGCCCGCGCACCAGCGAGCGCTGGGCGATCCAGCCGATGATGATCACCGGCACCGAAGCGACGGTCGCCGCCGCTGACAGGTGCGCGATGTACAGTCCTTCCTGGGGGACGGAGCTGATCAGGAACATCGGCATGGTGGCCGCGTTCGTCACCGTCAGGTTCAGCGCGAGGAACAACTCGTTCCAGGCGAAGATGACGCAGATCAGCGCGGTGGACACCAGGCCGGGGGTCACGACGGGCATGATGACCTCGACGATCTCCCTGATCCGGCCCGCGCCGTCGAGCCGGGCCGCCTCGAGCATCTCGCTGGGCACCTCGAGCATGAACGAGCGGATCATCCAGATGGCGAGCGGGAGGTTCATCGCCGCGTACAAGAGGATGAGCACCCAGATGCTGTCGAGCAGGCGCGCGTGCAGCGCGATCACGTACAGCGGGCCGATGGCCGCGACGATCGGCAGCATCTTGGTGGAGATGAAGAAGAACAGCGCGTCCCGCCACTTGCCCACCGGGCGGATCGACAGCGCGTACGCGGCGGGCAGCGCGAGCACAAGTACCAGGATGGTGGAGCAGGCCGTGGCGATCGCCGAGTGCTCGATGTACGGGCCCATCCCGCTGAAGACCAGCCGGAACTCGGCCAGGGTCGGGCTGAAAGTGAACTGCGGCGGCCAGGTCTCGGCGGCCGACTCGGGCTTGAACGCCGTGATCACCATCCACAGCACCGGGATGAAGAAGGCAATGCCCACCACCCAGCCGAGCACCGTCCAGCCCGCCTGCCCGGATAGCTCACGGGCACGGCGGCTGCGCCTGCGCGCGCCCGCTGCCTGGGCGGGCGGGCCGGTTGCCGTTATCGCGGTCACTGCGCCTCCTTGATCATGTGGGCTCGCCTGGTCAACGGGCCGCCTCGAACTGGAAGACCCGGGCGAACATCCGCAGCGCGAGGCTGGCCACGATGATCGTCAAGACCACGGTCACCACGCCCGCGGCGGCCGCCCCGCCGATGTCGAAGGCGAAGTTCACCTTCTGGTACAGGTAGAAGGGCAGCGTGGTGGTCGAGGTTCCCGGACCGCCGTTGGTCATCAGCCGCACCTGGTCGAAGGCGGTCACCAGGTAGATCGAGCCGAGCAGGACGCCAAGCTCGATGTAGGGCCGCAGGTGGGGGAGGGTCAGCTCCCGGAAGGTCGCCCACGCGCCGGCCCCGTCGACCCTGGCCGCCTCGAGGATGTCCTGCGCCTGGCCCTGCAGGCCGGCCAGGACGATGAGGGTCATGAACGGCGTCCACTGCCAGATCATCACCACGATGACCGACCCGTAGGCATGGGTGGTCAGCCAGGCGACGTGATGCACGCCGAACGGCTCGAGCAGCCAGTTCAGCAGTCCGAAGCTGGGGTCGAGCATCGGTCCTGACCAGATCAGGGCGGCCGCCGCCGGCATGACAAGGAACGGCGTGATGATCAGCGTGCGGACCACGCCGCGTCCGTAGAACTTCCGGTCCAGGAGCACCGCAAGCAAGATGCCAAGGAACATGGCCACGATGACCGCGATCGCCGTCATGGTGACCGAGCGGACCAGGGCGGCGCGGAAGCTCGGGTCGGTGAAGACTTCCTTGTAGTTGGAGACCCCGGTCCAGTGCGCGGGGCCGGGCTCGTTCCAGAAGTAGCTCTGGAAGCTGTACCACAGCGTGACCAGGAACGGGACCTGGGTCACGACGATGGTGTAGACCAGCGCGGGCAGCAGCGGAAGGCGCCGCTGCCATCTCGTCCGCCGGCTCACCCCCCGCGGCCGGAGCCCGGTCGCGGGGGGCGAGGTGACGTCCTGAAGAACGGCCATGTCGCAGCCCTAGGTCAGTTGCTGCCGGACAGTTCTTGCGGTGTATAGGCCGAGGCCGCGGACTGGGCCGCTTGCAGCGCCTGGCTCACCGACTCCGTGCCGGCGATCGCGCCGGCTATCTGCTGGCCGACTGTCAGCCCGAGCGTCTCGAACTGCGGGATGTCGACGTACTGGATGCCGACGTAGGGTACCTGGCCCACCGTCGGGTGCTCGGGGTCGGTGCCATCGATCGACTGCAGCGTGATGCCGGCGAACGCGCTGGCCGCCTTCTGGTAATCCGGGTTGCTGTACAGGGAGGTCCTGGTCCCGGGGGGCACCGCCGACCAGCCGTACTTCTGCGCGACGAGGGTGTCGTACTGCTTGGAGGTCGCCCAGGAGATGAACTTCCAGGCGGCGCCCTCGTTGTTGACGCCCTTGGGGATGCCAAGCGCCCAGGACCACAGCCAGCCGGAGGACGAGGTCTTCTCGGTCGGCGCGAACGCGTAGCCAGTCTGCGCGTAGACCGAAGGGAACTCCGACGCGATGGAGGTAGCCGCCACCGTGGCGTCGTACCACATCGCGCACTTGCCCTGGCCGTAGAGCGTCAGCAGCTGGTTGAAGCTGTCGTTGGAGGCGCCGGGCTCACCGTACTGCTTGACCAGGTTCACGTAGAAGTTGACGGCCTGCGTGACCGCGGGCGAGGTGAGCTGCGCCTGCCAGTCCTGGTTGTACCACTCGCCGCCGAAGGTGTTGATCACCGTGTCGAGCGCGGCCATGTTGTCGCCCCAGCCCGCCAGGCCGCGCAGGCAGATGCCCGCGACCTTGCCCGGCTGGTTCGCCTTGGCCGCCGCGGCGGCGACCTGGGTCCAGGTCGGGTGCGCTGGCATGGTGATCCCCGCCTTGGCCAGCAGGGACTTGTTGTAGTACAGCATCGAGGACTCGCCGTAGAACGGCACGGCGTACAGGTCGCTGTTGTAGGACAGCGACTTGGCGACGGGTGGCAGCAGGTCTCCGGCGTCATAGGACGGGTCGCTCGCGATGTACTGCTTGGACAGGTCGTCGAGCCAGCCGTCCTTGGCGAACAGCGGCGCCTCGTACGGGCCGATCATGATGACGTTGAACGAGTTGCTGTGCGTGCTGACGTCCTTCTCGATCGCCGCCCGCAGGTCGCCTTCTGTGTAGGTGGCGAACTTGACCGTGATCCCGGGGTTCTCCTTCTCGAATACCGACTGGGTCAGCGGGATCATCTGGCCGGTTATCAGCGGATTGGATACCACCGCGACCGTGACCGTGCCGGTGTCGCTGTTGCTCGCGGCCGCGTTGCCGCTGCCGCCGCTTGAGCATGCCGCGGCCGTTATGACCACCCCGGCGATGCAGCCGACCGCCATGAGCTTGCGCTTCCTGAACCTGGACGAACTCATGAATGAACCTCCACGCCGACGAGGACGTTCCAGCGCGAAGCGCTGCCCGACCTTTGCACCCAGGTATGCTCACTTGAGCGCTTATTGCTCAAATGATGGTGACTTCACCCTGAACTTGCCACTGGGCAAAGTCAAGACAATCTGCAAATATGAGATCTAAGTGCTCAAATGAGCGCGGGGGAGGCGCGATGGCCAGCTTGTCGGCAGACCGTCCGTCGGAAGTTGTGCTGGCCGCGCGAGTCGCGCGGCAGTTCTACCTGGAGGGCGTCTCCAAGGTCGACATCGCCGACCAGCTGGGGATCAGCCGGTTCCGGGTCGCCCGGCTGCTGGACTCGGCGCGGGAGAGCGGGCTGGTGCGCATCGAGATCGGCCTGCCAGGCGGCATGCTCGACGCCGGCCTGTCGGCCGAGCTGTGCTCGGCCTTCGGCTTGCGGCAAGCGTTCGTCTTCAACTTCCCTGAAGACGAGTCCGCGCTGCGCCAGCGCCTGGGCGAGGCGGTCGGGCAGGTGCTCATGGACCTGATCAAGCCGGGCGATGTGCTCGGCCTGTCCTGGTCGCGGACGCTGAGCGGGCTAACGGCCGCGCTGACGCAGCTACCGCCCTGCCCGATCGTGCAGCTCACCGGGGCGGTGCCGCCACCCGACGGGCGTGACCTGCTCGAGCTCGTGCGCAGCGTCGCCCGGATCGGCGGCGGCACGGCGCACGTCTTTTACGCCCCGATGCTCGTCGATGACGCGCAGACCGCCGCGGCGATCCGGCGCCAGGGTGACATCGCCGAGGCTTTCGCGCTCGTCCCCAGCGTGACCATCGCGGTCGTGTCGATCGGCAGCTGGGACCCGGGGCTATCCACGATCTACGACGCCGTGACGCCGCAGGAGCGCGACGCGCTGACCGCCGCGGGCGTGCACGCGGAGCTAGCCGGAGTGTTCATCGGAGCCGACGGCAGGCCCGTGGAGACCCCGCTGGACGCCAGGATGATCGTCACCCCCGCCCCGCTGCTCACGGGGATACCGTTCGTCCTTGCTGTCGCCTTCGACGCCGCCAAGAGCCAGGCGGTGCGGGCCGCGATCCGAGGAGGGCTTGTCCATGGCCTTGTCACGCACACTCGCCTCGCCCGAGCCTTGCTCAGCCTGGCCGACGGCCATGACCGAGATTCCCCGGGCGTGCCCTAGCGCAGGCCCCTTCGCCCAGGGGCAGCCCGTGAGCCGCGGGCAGGCACTGTGCGGGGGAACCGCCAACCGTGGCCGGGTCGTCCGGGTCGGGGACACGGTGTGCCGGCCGCTCGCGCCCTGCTGGCGCGCGACCCACGCCCTGCTTGACCACCTGGCCTCGGCTGGCTTCGAGGGCGCTCCCCGCGTGCTCGAGGCCAGCCCGGAGGTCGAGAGGCTGACGTACATCGAGGGCAAGGCGGGCGTCTCGCCACTGCCGCAGGAAATGCTCACCGACCAGGCGCTGGCCAGCGTGGCGGGCCTGCTGAGCCGCTATCACCGCGCCGTGTCCTCGTTCGACCCGGCAGGCTACGCCTGGCCGCGCCCCGTCCCGGCCCGCTACCAGACCGGGCTGGTCAGCCACAACGATGTCTACCCGGCCAACGTGGTGTTCCGCGGCGGGCAGGCGGTCGCGCTTATCGACTTCGACCTGGCCGGACCGGGCAGCGCCGTGTGGGACTTCGCCGCCGCCGCCCGCCTGTTCGTGCCGCTCCTGGACGAGGCGGACGTCGCTGACAGCCGGCGGGGCCGGGCGCTTGAGCGCTTCCGTATCCTGCTGGCGGCCAGCGGCCTGTCCCGCCCCGATCGCGGCCTGGTGGCTGAGGCGGTCATCGCCAGCCACGACTGGACCTACGCGATCGTCACCGAGGCCGCCGCGGCCGGGCACGCCGGCTTCGCCGACCACTGGCGCACGGTCGCGCCCGTGGCCGCGCGCGCCCGCCGCTGGTGCCAGCGCCACCGCCACGCGCTGGCGGCCGCGGCGGCCAGGGCCTGATGGCGCGAAGGCGAATCCTCCTGCGCCGGCCCCGAGCCGGCTGGCCACGGGCTGGCGCGCGTCGCGGCGGGCCGGCTACTCCCGCCGGCCCCGCGGCTCCTGGCGTAGCTCCTCCTCCACCGGCGGCAGCCGGGTCTCGCGCATGTTCTCCGCGAGGTCGGCGTGCTTGTGATGGCGATGCTGGTACATGCGCTGCGTCTCGCTGAGCTCCGGTGACGGCTGGCTGGGCACCGAGCGCAGCACCTGGGTCAGGTTCGCGTAATCTCCCGGTGGCATCGCCGCAAGGGCCCGTGACGCGTCACTGCGCTTTCCTGTCCGATCGTGGGCGTGCTCCACGATCTGCTCCTTGCTCGCGGGGAAGCCCAGGTCGCCCAGCACGCTCCGAATGTCGTCTAGGTTCTGTATTCTCACCGGGTCCTGCTACCCATCGGCCACCGTCCATGCGCCGCGGCACCAGGATCGGCGCTATTCACCCAGGCCAGCCGGTCTGAGGTGGTGGCGGAACCAGCTCGCCGCCAGCTCGGTCACCTGCTCGAGTGCCCCCGGTTCCTCGAACAGGTGGCTCGCGCCTGGCACCGTGCGGACCTCGCTGGTCCCGCCCAGCTGGCGGGCGGCTTCCCGATTCAGCTGCGCGACCTCACGATCTCGGCCGCCGACGACCAGCAGCACCGGCGGGCGGGCCTGCCCCAGGGCCGAGGCGGCCAGGTCCGGGCGGCCGCCGCGGGAGACCACCGCGCTGACCCGCCCCGGGCGCGCGGCCGCCGCGTCCAGGGCGGCGGCCGCGCCGGTGCTCGCACCGAACAGCCCGAGCGGCACGCCCGGTGGCCCACTGTTGTCCAGCCAGTCGATCGCGGCGACCAGGCGCCCGCTGAGCAGGCCGATGTCGAAGCGCAGCGCGGCGCTGTAGGCGTCGGCCCGTTCCTCCTCGTCGGTCAGCAGGTCTAGCAGCAGTGTGCCCAGGCCCGCCCGGTTCAGGCCCTCGGCCACCGCGCGGTTGCGCGGGCTGTGCCTGGAGCTTCCGCTGCCATGGGCGAACAGCACGGTGCCCGCGGCCGCGCCGGGCGTGGCAAGGTCACCAGTCAGCCTGGCGTCGCCCGCCTCCACGAGCACCGTGGCCGCGGCGACCTGCTCACCGGGCCGGTCGAAGTTCTCGGATTCGTCGTGCCTCATGGGCGATCTCCTGACCAGGCGGGCACTCGCCCGCCAGGGCCGCCTCTTCCCCCGGCGGCACAGTCCACTCCGCCGGTCGCCAGCGACATTGAGGGGTGGTGCGGCCAGGAGGTCAGCCCGGCCCGCCGGGCCGGGTCAGGTAGCGCTGCACTGACGGGGCGACGGCGGCCACCACGTCGTCGACTGACAACGAGGCCACCGGCTCAAAGCGCAGGATGTACCGGCACAGCGCGAGGCCGAGCAATTGCGCCGCGATGAGCGTGCCGCGCTCCGCCGCCTGCTCATCCCCTAGGGCGGCGATCGGCTCGATGAGCAGCTGGCTGACGATGCCCTGGAGTTGCCCGGCGACGTTCTCGCTGGTGACGGCGGTCCGCAGCATGGCGATCATCTCATCGTCACGGGGTGGCTCCTCCCAGCGGCCGATGAAGAAGCGAACGAGCAGCTCGCCCCGCTGGCCGGCCGGCGTCGAGCGCAGGTCGGGGACCTGCAGGTCCATGGTGATGGCGGCGGTGAACAGCCCGGCCTTCGACCCGAAGTAGCGCATGACCATCGACGCGTCGACATCGGCCCGCGCGGCGACGGCGCGGATGGTGGTCAGCTCGAATCCCTGGGCGGCGAACATCGCCCGGGCGGCACTGAGGATGGCCCGCCGGGTGGCCGCCGATCGCGGTCCGCCGGTCCCGGGCGCCTCGCCGGGCTGGGTTGCGGCCGTTGCCGCACGGCTGCTGTCACTCACAGTGCCTAGCCTACCTCCAGTCAACAAGCGTTTGCCAACGTACGTTGACAAAGTCGGGAACTGTGCCTAGTGTGAATGCCAACAGTTGTTGGCATTTTGGAGGACGCAGGTGGCGGCAAGGCACCCGGAACACGCCCGGAGGCATCCGGCCAGGTACCGCGCGATCGCGGGCTTCATCGTGGCGAGCGTGGCCTTCGTCGCCATCTTCGTGACCGTGACCCTGAGCGCCCTGCACACGCCGACGCCGCACGGCCTGCCCCTCGGACTGGTGGGGTCCGCGGCGGTAACCAGTCATGTCGAGCGTGTCCTGGACAGCGCCGCGCCGGGCGGATACAGCTTCCGCAGCTACCCCAGCCCGGCCAGCGCGGTGAGCGCCATCACGCAGCGTCAGGTCGACGGAGCCCTGGTCGCCTCGGGCGGGAGCCTGCGGCTGCTCGTCGCGCAGGCCGGGGGCCTCGGCCCGGAGCAGGCCCTGGTCGCTACGTTCACGGCCGTGGCGGCCGGGTCCGGGCAGCACCTCATGGTGTCCGACGTCGTGCCGCCGCGGGCCACCGACTCCGATGCACTGTCGCTGTGGTTCCTCCTGCTCAGCGTGCTGATCCCCAGCCTGGCAGCGGGATCGGCGTCGGCGATGATCTTCCGCCGCACCCGCCGCGCCGTGGCCGTGGCCACGCCCATTGCCGCGGCCGTGGTCATCGGGCTGGCTGCCGCCGGGATCGCGGACGGCATCGCCGGCCTGGGCAACTATGGCGCGATCGCTGGCATCGTCGCGCTGTTCTCGCTGGCGATCTCTGCCCCGACCGCCCTGCTGGCCCGGACCTGGCCGCCGCTGACCGCCCTGGCCCTGCTGGCCTTCATCGTCTTCGGGATCCCGGTGAGCGGCGGGCCGTCCAACCTGGCCAGCTTCACCCCCGGCTTCCTGCGTGCGCTCGATCCCGTCCTGCCCCTGGGGCTAGCGGCCGCCACCATCCGCAATGTCGTCTACTTCGGTGGCCACGGCACCACCCAGTACCTGTGGTCCCTGGGCGGCTGGGCGCTGGCCGGCAGCGTGGGCATCATCGTGGTCACGGCTCTCCGGCGCCCGGCCCCCGAGCCTCGGCCCGTCATCGGGTCCGCCGCCGCGGCCGAGACCGTCGTCGCGTCCCGTGTTCCCGGGTCCCGGAATTCAGATCAGGGAAGGGCGCACCCCATCACGTTGCTCGTCGGCTTCGACGATTCCGAGTCCGCCCGCCGGGCGCTCATCTGGGGCGCGCAACTAGTGCGGGACCGCCCTGGCACCCTGCACGTCATCTACGCCGACCACGTGATCGTCGACAGCGACCTGTCCGGCTTCGCGCACACGGAGATGGAAGGGGACCACGACCAGAAGGCCGCCAGGGTAGCCTCGGCCGCCGCGGAGATCGCCGCCGCGGCAGGCGTGCGGTACACGTTCGAGCGGCGCGAGGGAACCCCCTCCGAGGCGATCCTCTACGCGGCCAGCCTGCACGAGGCGGCCGAGCCTGCCAGCACCCCTGTGATCGTGACCGGCCGCTCTCATCACGCCGCGCACCCCGTCCTCGGCTCGGTTCCGGTCAGGCTGCTGCACCACTCGCCCTACCCCGTCCTGACGATCTCCTGATCGCCGCCTTGCTCCCGTCTCCGGTAGCATGTCGGTTCCGTGGGCGCAGCGCAGGGGAGGAGATCGTGGAGTTGTTTGACCCGGCCAAGCCGAATGTCGCGCGGGTGTGGGATTACCAATGCCACTTAGTTAGCTCAGCCGCGGTTTCGTGTCCACATTCCCACAGGCCGACTCGCCCGGGAAGTGTGGATAACGAGAATCGAGTCAAGATGC
>Ga0335075_10004493_pt1 | contig 21799 bp, 16 predicted proteins | sample Lox_Sample_24_FD_206723 | JGI IMG/M metagenome (GOLD analysis project Ga0335075, IMG submission 206723) | Soil microbial communities from Loxahatchee National Wildlife Refuge, Florida, United States - Lox_Sample_2.4 | ecosystem: Environmental > Terrestrial > Soil > Wetlands | place: USA...
CGATCTGCGCGTTCGTGTAGCCCTGGGCAACGAGGATGACTAGCTCGCGCTCCCTGGGGCTGAGCCCGGAAGGCGACGTTTTCTCTGGCTCCACGTCACCGGCCAGGAGGAGCAGTGCGTACTCGCCCGCGGTAAGCGGGTTCATCGCCGCGCCGCGTTCGGTGGCAAGGAGCACGCGCGCAGGCCCGAGCGCCTGCCGGGCGTTCTGCAGGGCCTCTTGCTGGAGCTTGCCCTGCACCAGGATGGGTTGTGCCGGCCCCTGCGCGAAGCTCGCCGTCTGCTGAGCGGAGCTCGCTGCCGTCTGCTGAGCGGAGCTTCCTGCCGTCTGCTGAGCGGCGCTCAGTGCGGCGTCGAGCGTGACGGCCTCGGCATAGCGCCCGGTTCGCGCGCACAGGTGCGCGGTCGCCCGCAGACCCATCCGGATAAACGCCTCGCCGCGAGTCCTCAGCGCGATCCGCAGTTGCTCCCGCAGGTGCTCGGTCGCGTCCTGGATCCGGTCGGCCAGCAGGTCCAAGCGCACCATGAAGGCCAGCAGGTTAGCCTGGTTCCACAGGTCACCCAGCTCCCTGGCACGGGCCAGCCCTTCTTCGCACACCTGCTCGGCGGCGGCAAGCTCGCCCGCCTCAGCCAGTGCGATCGCCAGCACCTGGCTGCGCATCCTGGCGATCGGACCGGGAATCTCCGCCGTGATCCTCAGCGACTGCTGGGCGAGGAGCAGCGCGCCATCTAGGTCGCCGGTCCGGCAGGCGGCCATCGCGAGCAACGCGAGCGCCGTCGCCTCTCCGGTCTCGTAGCCAGCCTGCCGCGCCAGTTCCAGGGAACGCCGGCCGTCGGCCGTCGCCTCGGCGATCCGGCCCAAGGTCAGCAGCGCCATGGCACGGCCCCCGTAACATGCGACCTGGGCGTCAGGCATGTCGCGGTCGGCGATCATGTCCAAGACGATCGTGTGGTGCTTGAGTGTGCCCGCCGGATCGGCCATCTGCGCGCATGCCTGACCGAGCCAGATGTGCGCGGCGCACCATTCATCGCTTCCTGGCTCGACCCGGTCGGCCATGGCGCTCAGCAGCGCGCGATGCTCGATCAGCCGGCCTCGCAGCACCCACCACCACGACATGGCCAGGGCCATCCGGACCGCCATCACCGGGTCATGTTTGGCGGCCCACGCCAGTCCCTGGTCCAGCGTGCACGCGTCGGCATCCATGTGGTCCAGGCTGACGCTCTCCCAGGTGCGGGTGGACAGGCCCGTCGCGGCTTCCTCGGCGATGGCCAGCGCGAACCTGGCCAGCGCGGCTTCCGCGGCGTCCGCCTCGCCGGCCCGTGCCAGCAACTCGACCCCGTACGCGCGCAACGTCTCTGGCATCGCGTAGCGAGCCCTGCCATCCAGCCCGGTGCGCGGCGGGACGAGCAGCGAACAGTCCACCATGCACAGGACGGCAAGCTTGGCAGCGGGACCCGCCACCACCTCCGCCCCTTCCAGCGGGAACGGCCCGGGAAACACCGACAGCGCGCGGAACACGCCCTGTTCCTGCTGGTTCAGCAGCTGATAGCTCCACTCGACCGTGGCCGCGAGCGAACGCTGCCTGTCCTCGGCCACACGGTCGCCGGAAACCAGCAGCGCGAGCCTGTCGTCAATCCGGTCGAGCAGCTGAGTGACGCCCAGCGCCTCTACCCGGCTGGCCGCCAGCTCGATCGCCAGCGGCATCCCGTCCAGCCGCTCGACCAGCCGCTCGACCAGCGGCCTGGTCTGCTCGTCGAGCGTGAACGCGGCCCCGGCCTCCCGCGCTCGCGCGGTGAACAGGGCCACGGCCGGGTTTTCCTGATCATCGGGAGATTCGCCGGGCAGCGGCAGCGGTCCAAGCCGGTAACGGCACTCGCCCGAGATCCTGAGCGGCTCCCGGCTGGTCGCCAGGACGTGCACGTCGTCGGCGGCCAGCAGCAGCTCCGAGCACAGCCGCGCCGCCGCGTCGATCACGTGCTCGCAGTTATCGAGGACCAGCAGCAGGTGATGGCCTCGCACCGCCTGCGCCAGCGCACCGTTCAGGTCGTCTCCGGTGAGGCCGTGCACGCCGAGCGCGTCGGCCACCGCCGACGGCACACGGGCGGGATCCTTCACCTTCGCAAGCTCGGCCAGCCGCACCCCGTCCTCATACCTGTCTGCCACCTTGCGGGCCAGCTCACCGGCCAGGCGGGTCTTTCCAGCGCCCCCCGGCCCAGTGAGCGTCACCAGTCGATACTGGTCAAGCAGGCCGTCGAGATCCCGCACTTCCGCGGTCCGGCCGATGAAGCTCGTCAAGCTGACCGGGAAGCCGTGAACGCTGCTCAGCTGAGCCATTGCACTCCCGCGCCGTGCGAGTCGGTGGTAGCTATGAGCGTACGGCCATCCCGGATCAGCAGGAAGTTGTGCGTGCCACGGGCAGGCGGGGCGATGCCGCCGGTCACGCCCGGTGCCTCATTGGACAGCCATACGCAGTCCAGCGCCGCCATGGTCTTTGCGAACTGCTCCCGGTCCGGCCCGCGGAGGTAGTTGAGCACGGCGGTATGGAAGACGACCAGGGTGGCGCCGGCAGGCGCCGTGGCCGCGAGCGCCGGCAGGTCGGTGCGCAGGTCGCCGCGGTGAATCCGGGGCGGGTCGCGGCGGGCCGTGGCCACCGCGGCGGCCAGAGTTTCCTGGCGGTCGCCCTCCCCGGGCCAGACCATGCAGGACAGCCAGCGCACGTCGTCCTCGCTGTTGACGTCGAGCGGGTTAAGGTCTAGGCCGGCTCGCCAGACGATCTCCGGTACCCGATCCGGCAGCGGAACTGGCCCGCCCACCGCGCAGCGCAGCACCGGCCCGTCCGGGTCCAGGCCGGTGACGCGGTGCCCCTCGTAGTCGTAGGTGTACTTGTCGAACAGCAGCGTGAGCCCCGCGCTGGCGCCGACCTCGATCAGCGCCAGCGGCTGCGGCAACTGGGCGAGCGTCGGCAGCAGAGTCGCGCACCTGCCGGGTTCGTTTGTCTGCGTCCGCCTGAGCACCATCTCCCTGGCCAGCTCGGACGGGCACTGGCTGACCAGCGCCCGCAACCGCTCGATGCCGGCCGTCTCGCCGAGCAGGTAACACGCCGCGCCGAATAGCAGATTGGGCTGACTCTTCTCGTACGGCAGCGTGTCGAGGAAGGAGAGGATCGCCGCATCGTCGGCGACCGCCTCGGCCAGCGTCACGTAGGCGGGGGACCGGCCCATCGCCTCCTCTGCGAACCTCAGATACCGGTCGCGATTAGATGGCATGATGCCACGGTAGCGGCTTGAACCAACAGTGCGGTCCAGGGTCTACCGAGCTAGTACAGCCCTGCTCGCGCGGCGACAAGGCGGCGCAGCGAGTCGGGCGAGCCGAGCAGCAGTTGGGTGGTCTTGGCCCGCTTGAGGTAGCGGTGCGCCTCGTGTTCCCAGGTGAAGCCGATCCCTCCATGCAGCTGGATCATCTCGGCCGCGACGTGCAAGAACACGTCCGCGCAGTACTTCTTCGCTAGCGGCCCGAGCAGCCAGGGGTCACCGGCCACCGCGGCTCGCGCGGTCGCCCGCGCCGATGCCACCTCCACGGCCAGATCCGCGCACCGGTGCCGCAGCGCCTGGAAGCTCCCCAGGACCCGGCCGAACTGCGTCCGCGTCTTCAGGTACGCCACCGTGACGTCGAGGCAGTGCTGAGCGGCCGCGGCCGACTCGACGGCCAGCAGCACACGGAACAGGTCCTCAGCCGTGTCGCGGGAAACGCCGCCGACCGGTACCGCCGCGCACGAGACGAACTCCACGGCCGCCTGGGACCGCGTCTGGTCCAGCGTGTCCAGAGGGGTCACGCGAGCATCGCGCGCGCGCACCACCCACAGCGAGTCCTCGCACGCCACGACGAACAGGTCTGCCGAAGACCCGTCGATCACGTTAGCGGCGTGCCCCGATACGCGGCCCTCAGCGACCGACCCGGAAAACACGAACGCCGCCCGCAGCGACCCGTCCGCGATCCCCGGTGAGAACTCGGAAAGCCCAAGCACGTGCCCGGCCAGCGCCGTGGACAGGTACGGCACCGGCGCGAGCACCCGCCCGGTCTCCTCGACCGCGATCGCGATCTCGGCCAGCCCGGCCCCGGCACCGCCATACGCCGCGGGCACGGCCAGCCCGGCCACCCCCAGCTCACCGGTCAGCCGCTTCCACAAAGCATCCCCGCCCAGCCCGCGCCCCAGGAGGTCACGCAAGGCCGAACGCAACGCGGCTTGCTCCGGCGTGTCCGCGACGCTCACCCCCTCGGCAGGCCGAGGCCGCGCTCGGCGATGATGTTGCGCTGGATCTCGCTGGAGCCGCCGTATATCGTGTCCGCGCGGGTGAACAGGAACAGCCGCTGCGCGTCGGACAGCTCGTACGAAGGCCCGCACACCGTCGAGTCGGCGCCACTCACGTCAACCGCCAGCTCGCCGAGCCGCTGATGCCATGACGCCCACAGCAGCCTCACGATGTTCGCTTCGACCCCGCCGAAGCTCTCGCCATCACCGCCAAACGCCGCCTCCGACGTGAGCCGCAGCACCTGCAGCCCGATCCACGAGTCGGTGAGCCGCGCGGCCACCACTGGATCCTCAGCCACGCCGGACGACCGGGCTAGAGACAGCACAGAGGAAAACTCCCGCGCGAACCCGAGTTGCTGCCCGAACGTCGATACCCCGCGCTCCACCCCTAGCGTGCCCAGCGCGACCCGCCAGCCGTCCCCGGCCTCGCCGACCACGTCGTCGGCGGCGCAGACAGCGTCGTCGAAGAACACCTCGTTGAACTCCGACGTGCCGGTGAGCTGGACGATCGGCCGCACGGTGACTCCTGGCTGCTTCATCGGCACGAGCAGATATGAAAGGCCGTGATGTCGCGACGACGAAGCCGACGTGCGGGCTAGCACGAAACACCAGTCAGCGAACTGGGCCAGGGAAGTCCAGACCTTCTGTCCGTGGATGTGCCACTGGCCGTCGGGACCGAGCGAGGCCCGCGTGCGCAGGCCGGCCAGGTCCGACCCGGCGTCCGGCTCGGAGTATCCCTGGCACCAGATCGCCGTCCCGGCGAGTATCCCGGGCAGGAACCGTGCCTTCTGCGACGCCGTGCCGAACATCAGCAGCGTGGGCCCGAGCAGCTGCTCGCCGATGTGCCCGGCCCGTCCCGGCCCGCCGGCCCGCGCGTACTCCTCGTAGAAGATCGCCTGCTGCTCCCACGGCAGTCCGCGCCCGCCGTCCACCTCCGGCCAGCCGAGCCCGATCCAGCCGGCCGCACCGAGCTCCCGCTCCCATGCGAGCCGCTCGGCGACCAGCTCGTGCTCCCGTCCCGGCCCGCCGGCCCCCACCAGCGAAGCCGGCAGGTGAGCGGCCAGCCAGCCGCGGACCAGCTCCCGGAACTCGGGGTCAGTCACGATTCGGCGGCCTTGCGCGCGTCGCGCATCGACCGTGCGTCCTGGCCGGCGAGCGAGTCCACGCCGGTCTCCGCGTTGTGGGCGTGCGCGAGGTGATGCAGCCCGAACACCGAGTCCATCCCCACCTGCAGCCCCATCGCGTCCTCGGCCTGGTTGACTGCCTTCTTGGTCAGCGCCAGCCCGAGCCGCGGCATCGCCGCGATCCTGGTCGCGATCGACGTCACCTCATCCGCCAGTGACTCCCTTGGCACCACGCGGTTGACCATGCCGAGCACCAGCGCCCGTTCTGCTGAAATCTTCTCCCCCAGGAAGAGGAACTCCTTCGCGAAGCGCGGCCCCATCACCCACGGATGCGCGAAATACTCGACCCCAGGAATGCCCATCCGCACGACCGGGTCGGCGAAGAACGCATCGTCGGAGGCGACGATCAGGTCGCAGACCCAGGCCAGCATCAGCCCGCCGGCGATGCACGCGCCGTGCACCTGCGCGATCACCGGCTTGGGCAGTTCCCGCCAGCGGCGGCACATGCCCAGGTACACCTCCTGCTCGCGGGCGTACCGGCTCTCCCCGCCCGGCTTGCCGACATGATCCCACCACAGCCCGGCCCGCCGGTCGAAGGACTGGTCGATATCCCGCTCCGGTGTCCCGATGTCGTGCCCGGCCGAGAAATGGTCGCCGGCCCCGGACAGCACGATGACCTTCACCGCGTCGTCGGCCGCCGCCCGGTAGAACGCATCGTCCAGGGCATAGGTCATCGCCGAGTTCTGCGCGTTGCGGTACTTCGGCCGGTTCATCGTGACGCGCGCGACCGGACCGTCTGCCTGGTAGAGCACTACTGTCATGTGAAACTCCTGAAGATCTGTGCCCGGTGCCAGTCCGCCGTACCCCATGACGGCGCGAGCGCCCACACCCGCTTGGCGAACAGGTGCAGGTCATATTCGGTCGTGTAGCCCATCGCCCCGTGGCACTGGATCGCGGTCCGCGCGACCAGCCTGGCGGCGTCGGACGCCAGGATCTTCGCCGCCGAGGTCTGCGTGTCCGCGTCAGGTGCCCGGACAGAGTGCGCCCAGGCCGCGGCCAGCACGGCGGGCCTGGCGAACTCGAGCGCGACCAGCGCGTCCGCCAGCGCGTGCTTGACCGCCTGGAAGCTGCCCACCGGCACCCCGTACTGTTCGCGTCGCTTGACGTACTCGACCGTCATGTCGAGCATCCGCCGGGACAGCCCGCACAGCAACGCCGCCGTGCCCAGCACGCCCCGCTGCCAGGCTGTACTTCCCCTGCCGCCCAGTCCCGCCCTCCCGCCCGGTCCCCCGCCCAGCGGCGTGCCCTGGCCGCGTATGTCCGTGACCCGCGCGAGCGGCCGCAGCGGGTCGACCGCCGCGCATTCCTCCAGGACGAGCTGGTCTTGTTCATAAACCATGTGATCAATAACGAGCCGTGGTGCTTGTGCCCCGTACGGGATCAGGTCCCCGTCGCCGGCGCGCACGGCGACGAGCCCGCCGGCCATACCGATGAGCGGAGCCGCGACCGCGATGGTCTCCGCCGCGGGCCCTGGCAGCCCGCTGTACCCGATCTCTTCCAGCACGGGCACCAGCGCGTTCTCGTCCAGCCCGAGCCCGCCCAGGTCCTCGGGAAGGAGCGTGCCGAGCACGCCGACACCGGCCAGCTTGTCCCACGCCGGTGCCGCGTCCATGCCGGGCTGATAGCCACGCAGCACGTCCGCGGTCGCCGCGCGCAGTGTCTGCGCGGCCTCGTCCAGGGCGAAACGCACCGGTATAACCTTCCCGTCCGGGGCAGGCCGAGCAGCCGCTCGGCGACGACATTGCGCTGCACCTCGTTGGTGCCGGCGTAGATCGGGCCGGCCAGCGAGAACAGGAAGCCCTTCGGCCACGGACCGTTCGCCTCGCCGTCCGGTCCGAGCAGGTCCATGGCGGTCTCGTGCAGCCGGACGTCCAGCTCTGACCAGAACAGCTTGTTCAGGCTCGATGCCGGCCCAGGCTGCTTCCCGTCCGCGATGGCGGTCACCTGCTGCAGCGTGAACATCTGGTACGCGTACGCGTCCACCCACGCCTGCACGACCCGGTCCTGCTTGCCCGGATCCGGCCGGGACCGGTACAAGTCCACGAGCCGCTCCGCGGCGGCCAGGAACCGCCCCGGGGACCGCAGCGTCAGGCCCCGCTCGGACCCGGTGGTGGCCATCGCGACCCGCCAGCCCTCGCCCGCGCCGCCCAGGACGCCTGAGTCCGGCACGAACGCCTCGTCGAAGAACACGTCGGCGAACCCTTCGTCTCCGTCCAGCCGGGCAAACCCGCGCACGGTCACCCCAGGGGCGTCGAGCGGGACGAGAAAGTAGGTGAGGCCTCGGTGCCGTTCAGCATCCGGGTCGGTGCGGAACAACCCGAACAGGTGCGTGCAGAACGCACCGCGCGTCGTCCATGTCTTCTGACCGGACAGCAGCCAGCCGCCGCGCGCCTCATCGCGCACGGCCCGGCTGCGGACCGAGGCGAGGTCGCTGCCAGCCCCCGGCTCCGACCAGCCCTGGCACCACAGGTCACGGGCGGCCGCCATCCGGGGGAGCAGCGCGTCCTGCTGTTCCGGCGTGCCGAACTCGAACAGCGTCGGGGCGAGCAGGAAAATGCCGTTCTGGGTCACCCGCTGCGGAGCACCGGCCCGGTAGTACTCCTCCTCGAAGATCAGCCACTCCCACAGCGAGGCGTCCCGCCCGCCGTATCGTTCCGGCCAGGACACGACGGCCCACCGCGCGTCGTACAGCGCGCGCTCCCAGTCCAGGTGCCGGGCGAAGCCCTCCCGGGTGTCGCCGGACGGCAGCTCGCGTGGCACGTGCGCGCTCAGCCACGCGCGTGCCCGCGCCCGGAACTCCTCTTCCTCCTCCGACCAGCGCAGGTTCATGGCTTAGGCTCCGCCTCCCTTGCCGGCTGCGCCGAAGGTTTCCCGCAGCTTGTCCGATACGCCGGACAGGTTCAGCTCGAACGTGAACCCCTGCTCGTAGCGGTAGCTGCGCTTGACGTCCCACGGGTCGATGCCGTTGAACGCCTCCTTGGCCATCCGGATCACCGCCGGGTCCTTGGCCGCCACCTCGGCGGCCAGGTCGAGCGCCGCGTTGCGGAGCGCTTCGCGCGGGACCACCTCCAGCACCGACCCGAACCGCTTCAGCTCCGCCGCGGTGGCCGTCGCCGATGTGTACATCATCGCCCGCGCCTTGTGCTGCGGCACCAGGCGGGACAGGTGCGTGGCCGCGCCGAGTGCCCCCCGGTCCACCTCCGGCAGCCCGAACGTCGCGTCCTCGCTCGCCACGATCATGTCCGAGTTGCCGGCCAGGCCGATACCGCCGCCCAGGCAGAACCCGTGCACGGCGGCGATCACCGGCACCGCGCACTCGTACACGGCGGCGAACGCCGCGAAACAGCCGCGGTTAACGGCTACCAGGGTTTCCCGGCCGCCGGCCTTGATCTCCTTGATGTCCACGCCGGCGTTGAACCCGCGGCCCTCCGCGCGCAGGACGACGACCCGGGTGGCGGGATCCTCACCGAGTTCCCTTACTGCCCTGGCGAGGTCGAGCCAGCCCTGGACCGGCAGGGCGTTCACCGGCGGGCGGTTCATTGTTACTTCGGCGATGACCCCTCTGGTTACCTCGATCACGGATGCTGACTGCTCACGGACAGGACCTCCCCGGTCATATATGACGAGTACTCGCTGGCCAGGAAAACAATGACGTCTGCGACTTCCCAGGGCTCGGCGGCCCGGCCGAACGCCTCCCGGTCGGCCAGGTCGGCGAGCAGTTGCTCGCTGGACACCTTGGCCAGGTGCTCGTGCATGGCGATGCTCGGTGCCACCGCGTTGACCCTGACCCCGTGCGGGGCCGCCTCGATCGCCGCGCACCGGGTCAGCGCCATCACCCCCGCCTTGGCCGCCGCGTAGTGCGCCTGGCCCGACTGTGCCCGCCAGCCGATCACCGAGGAGTTGTTGACGATCACGCCGGTGCCGCGCGGCAGCATGTGCCGCAGCCCGGCCCGGGTGCACCGGAACGTCCCGTTCAGCGTGACGTCCAGCACCCGGAACCACTGCTCGTCGGTCATCTCGGCCAGCGGCGTGTCCCCGCCCAGCCCCGCGTTGTTGATCAGCACGTCAATGCGCCCGTACTCGGCGACCACGGCATCCACCATCGCCTGCACCTGCTCCTCAACGGTCACGTCGCACGGCACCGGGAACGCGCTGAGCTCGGCCGCGGCCTCGCCCAGCCGGCGCTCGTGCCGGTCGCTGATCGCCACCAGCGCTCCTTCTTCCGCGCACCGCTTAGCCGTGGCGAACCCGATCCCGGTCCCCGCCGCCGCGGTCACCAGCACGGTCTTCCCCCGCAGCAGCTCATGCCCCTCGTGCACCACTCCTCCTCTCCTGCTCATGGGCCGGTGAGGCATCTCAGCACGTCCTCGGCTTCGGCCATGATGCGGGTGATGAGGTCGGAGCAACTGGGCAGGTCATCGATGACGCCCGCGACCTGGCCGCTGGCCAGCGTGCCGAGGTCGATGCGGCCGTCCACCATGGAGGAGCGGAGCATCATCGGCGTGTTGGCCGCCATCAGTACCTGGGACCAGGACAACCCATGCCCCTTCCGCATTGCCAGCCCCTCACGCATCAGCGCGCTCCACGATGCCCCGGCCATCCGCCGGAACCCGTTCGCTGACTTTACCGATCGGTAAAGTTGCGAGGGACGGGATGCGCTCGACAGCGCCTCAGCGAGGGGGGTGCGAAGCACGCGCTGCGGCACGCCGTCCAGCGCCGACGTCACGATCGTGTCAGTGGCCGAACGCTTGAGATACTCCTGCTTCACCGGCAAGGGCACCGGGCTGTCCGAGGTGAGCAGGAACCGGGTGCCCATCGCGATGCCGGCCGCCCCGTAGGCCAGCGCGGCGACCAGGCCACGTCCGTCGCAGAACCCGCCCGCGCCGATCACCGGGATGTCCACCGCCGCGCAGACCTGGGGGAGCAGGATCGAGGTCGGCACGCCGCCCGTGTGCCCGCCGCCCTCGCTGCCCTGCGCGATCACCGCGTCCACGCCGAGCGCGGCGACCTTCTCCGCATGCCGCCGGGCACCGATCGACGGCACGACCACGAGCCCGGCGTCTTTCAAGTAACCGATCACCGAGGCCGACGGTGCCAGGCCGAACGACGCTACCCGCACGCCATGCTTGACCAGCAGCCGAGCCCGCTCGGGCAGGTCAGGCGCGTCACCTCGCATGTTCACGCCGAAGGGGTACGGGGTCAGCGACCGCACTCGCGCGATGGCCCTGTCGGTCTCCGCCACGGTGAGCGTGGCACCGGCCAGGATGCCGAGGCCGCCGGCGTTCGCGGTCGCCGCGGTCAATTCCGGGGTAGACACCCAGCCCATGCCGGTCTGCACGATCGGATAGCGCACCCCGAACAGCTCGCAGATGGGGGTACGCAGGTTCACGGCGGCGGAACCTCCTGGTCGCGGAGCGAACGCGGGTCGATGATGTCGCGGATCAGCCGGAGCTCTTCGGTCGTAGGCATCCGAGTCTGCGCTATCTCACCGTCGATGACCAGCCCGAACCCGGTATTTCCCGTTACTTCATCCACCGAGACGCCAGGGTGCGCGGACACCAGTCGCATCGCGTGCGAAGGCCCGCCGAAATCCAGCACAGCGAGGTTGGTGACGACCCGGGGGATGCTAACCGAGTGGATGCCCCTGTCGTAACCCACTCCGCACACCACATCGACCCTGGGCACGAACACCCTGCGCTGATGGCGGGGTACCCAGTAGCTGACCGGATGACAGACCGTGTTGCCTGGTGCGCCGCGCATGCCGATCAACGCCCTGGCGGGCCGGGCGAAGTCGTCGCCGATCGCGGAAATGTTCATGTTGCCGAACCTGTCCAACTGGCTGGGCACCATCATCGCGTGCCGCCGTCCGGCCCAGAGCATGTCGAAGACGGCGCGGAACGGGATCCAGCCCTCCACCGGTCCCGGCGGCGGATCGTCCACGGCCCAGGTGCCCGCCACGAACCGCGCCTCGCCGTCGGACAGCAGCAGGTCAGGGGAGGAGGTGGCGCGGGCGAGCCGCGCGCCGATCGTCGGGATGATCCCGAACGGGCTGGCCAGGATCTCCCCGTCCCCCCGCCACGCGTCCGCGCACGCGGTAACGCATATTTCCGCCCGGGTGATCATCGGGACCTCACTGCCCTCTGATACTGCTCTTCGGTGCCTTCCAGGTAGCGGCTCGCGAACGCCTGCCAGGCGGCGGGGTCCTTGGCGGCGGCCACGTACTCCCGCTGGAACGACTCGTCCCGGTCGTAGTCGGGTGCGCAGGACGTGAAATGAGCGCCGTTCCGCGAAAGAACTACCCCCGTTGTCATCCAGCGGTGGATCTTCAGCGACGGGTAATCGCCCAGCTCCGAGGTGGGCACCAGTCGCTCGCAGGACACGTAGGCGCGAGCAGCGGCACCCGCGAACAGATCGTCGAAGTACAGGTCGGGGCCGAGAAACGCCGTGTTGCCCGCGGCGTCGGCGCGATTCATGTGGATCAGCGCGGCGTCCAGCGGAAGGGCAGGGACGGCGAGCAGTTCCGTGCCGTCGCAGTAGGGTGACCGAACCGTACGCAGGTCCGGGTTCAGCCGCTGCACGTCCGAGCCGAGACCGGCTTTGGCGGGGAGAAACGGCAGCCGCAGACAGGCGGCGTACAGTGCCCACTGCAGCATGCCCTCGTCGTACTCGGTGACCTTGATCGCGCCGCCCTGGCGGGCCGCCTGGAAGTGCGGTTCGAGCGGGATCGAGTCCAGCGAGACGAAGCCGTAGATCAGCCGCCGCACCTTGCCCGCCGCGCAGAGCAGGCCGACGTCCGGGCCGCCGTAGGCGACGATCGTCAGGTCGCTCAGGTCTGACCTGAGCATGGCGCGGATCAGCGACATCGGCTTTCGGCGCGAACCCCATCCGCCGATACCGATCGTCATGCCCGGCCGCAGTTCGGACACCACTTCGTCCGCGGTCATCCGCTTGTCCGCCACGCAGAGAGTGTAGCAAGCGCTTGGTTGACTGCCTAGCGAGGCGGCGGTACCGTCCGGGCATGGACGACGGCTGGACCCTGCCCAGGTTGCTTGACCGCGCCAGCAACGAGTTCGGTGATCGCGAGGCGGTGGTCGACGGGGACGTGCGCTGGACCTTCGCCGACCTGGTCGCGAACGTGCGCAGGGCGGCCGCCGCCATGATCGCCGATGGGGTCCGGCCCGGCGACAGGGTAGCGGTCTGGGCGCCCAACGGCACCGACTGGGTCATGGCGGCGCTCGGCGCGGTATCGGCCGGCGCGGTGCTGGTCCCGGTCAGCACCAGGTACCGGTCCACCGAGGCTCAGTGGATCATGCGCAAGAGCGGCGCCAGCGTGCTGATCGTGGGTGAGGGGTTCCTCGGTAACGACTACCTGGGCATGCTCGCGGGCGCTGACCTGCCGCTGCTGCGCACGACCGTCACGCTCGGCGACGCGTGGGCGGAGTTCCTCGACAGGGGCGACGGGGTGAACCCCGCCGAGCGCTGGACGGCGGTAGGGCCGGATGACCTGTGCGATATGTTCTTCACCTCCGGCACCACGGGCCTGGCTAAGGGCGTCATGGCCGCACACGACCAGACGGTCCGCGCGACCAGCGCCTGGTGCGACGGTGTCGGGCTCGGATGCGGAGACCGGTACCTGCTGACCAACCCGATGTTCCACACGTTCGGCTACAAGGCGGGCATCCTGGCCGGCCTGGTCCGCGGGGCCACCCTGATCAGCAGGCCGGTGTTCGACATCGACGAGGTGCTCCGGCTGATCGAGGCCGAGCGGATCACCGTGTACCCGGGTCCGCCCACCGTGTACATCTCGCTGCTCGATCATCCCAAGCGCGAGACCGCGGACCTGAGTTCGCTGCGGCTGGCGGTCACCGGGGCGACCGTGGTGCCGGTCGCGCTGGTCGAGCGCATGCGGGCCGAACTGCTGCCCAACGTGATCGTCGCGTACGGCCTCACCGAGACGTGCGGCATGGTGAGCATCTGCGACCCCGGTTCCTCCGCAGAAGTACTCAGCAGCACAGTGGGCAAGCCGATCCCGGGCGTCGAGGTGAAGATCCGTGCACCGGAGGGCGAGGTGATGGTCCGCGGGTTCACGGTCATGCGCGGCTACTTCGATGACCCGGAGGCCACGGCCCAGGTGATCACCCCCGACGGCTGGCTGCACACCGGCGACATCGGGACGCTGGACGAGGACGGCAACCTGCGCATCACCGACCGGCTCAAGGACATGTATACCGCGGGCGGGTTCAACGTCTATCCGGCCGAGGTCGAGCAGGTGATCGCCGCCATGGCAGGGATCGCGGAGGTCGCGGTGGTGGGCGTGCCCGACTACCGGCTCGGCGAGGTGGGCAAGGCGTTCGTGGTCGCGCGGCCCGGAGCCGGGCTGGACCCAGGCGAGATCATCGCGTACTGCCGCGAACGGCTGGCCAGTTACAAGGTCCCGGCCAGCGTGACGATCACCACCGAACTGCCCAGGAACGCGGCGGGCAAGGTCACCAAGAATGTGCTCCGTCAACCACAGCGCTTGGGATCAGGTTGACACGGGCTCCGGTGCCGCGACCTGCTCCACCCTGGGTGCGACGGCCTCGCCGCCCCGGCTGGCCAGGTACTCCGCCATCGTGCGCTCGCGGCCATAGTGCCGTTTCATCCACAGGTAGGTGAGGAAGGCGGCGGGCCCGAACAGTGACTGCGCGGGGACGAGGGTGTCAAGGTTGGCGTTTTCCAGGTTGAACAGGAACGGGAGGAACGCTGTCGCGAAGCCGCCCATGACCGTGATGACGCAGGCCGCTATCGCGGCCGCCCGCTTGCCGTAAGCCTTGTAACAGGCCACGAAGAACAGGGAGTAGACGAGCAGGTCGCCGAGACCGACGACGTAGTCGACTTCGCCGAATCGCATGCCCATCACCGGAATGAACGGGTGCGTGATGTAGCGCGCGAGGAGTTCCCCGGTCAGCGGATAATACGAGGCGAAGATAATGTCATAGCAGGCGAGTCCCAGCGCCAGCCACCCGACGTGGCGCAGCTTCATCCCGCCCTGCACGTACAGGTTGCACACGGCGATCGCGCCCAGTGCCACCAGAATGCTCTGTTCGGCGTACCACAGCTGCCATCCGGCGATCGTGCCCATGACGTGATTGCTCGACCAGATGTTGAAGCCGAACAGCAGGCCGGCCGCCACCCAGAACCACAGCGAGCCGAGCAAGTGCTGGTAGCCGATGTAGAGGGCAGAGGAGAACGTAACAGCCAGCAGGCAGGTGACCACCGTATCCGGGAGCCAGCCGTAGACGAACGGCAGGATACCGATGGCGATCAGCAGGATCACGATGTCGCGACCGTTGAACGTCCCCACCGGCGGACGCTCAATGCGCACGTGCCGGAAGTAAGCGAGCGCCCCCGCGCAGACCACGATCGCGGCGGCCATGATCAGGCAGAACAAGGTGAGGCTCGATTCCCACCTGGGTATCGGGAAGATTAGCGTTGGCATATCATGCTCCGACGAATGCGTGCTGGCTAGCGAACGTGGTTTCGTGCAGGTCGCTGCGCGTATGGCGAAGCGCGGCCGCCTGATCGTCGCCGACGATGTCCAGGTCGGTGTCCAGCCCAGCCGCCGCGAAGTGGCGCCTGGTTTCGGCCTCACCGTAACCGGCGATCGCGCTGGCCGGCAGGGTGAGCCGAATCCGGCCCGTGCCCTCAGCAACGCAGGCCCGGTATCGTGCGGGCCAAGGCTCGCTAGGCAGTGCCTCGATCGCCTCGACGAGCTGCCGGGGCGTGACGATCTCACCACCGGGAATCTGCAGCAACTGGTTGGCCTTGCCCTCGATGTGGCTGGTAGCGGGGATGGCGGCCAGCTCGCAGCGGAGCTGCCCTTCGGGCAGGCGCCGGGCCACGTCGCGGGTGTCGTAGCGGAACACCGGCATGCAGTCCCGGTAGGGAAAGTACGGGGTGATCACGAGCGTGCCGAGCGCCCCTGGTGCGGCGGGCTCACCCGTGTCCAGGTCGACCAGTTCGGTTAGCCCGACGTTGAGGTCGTGGTGCAGGTGTCCCTGGCGGCAGGCACGCGCGCTGACCGGTACGATTTCGGTCGCGCTGTAGGGGTCCTCGATGACCGGGACGCCGAACGTCCGTGCGGCCGCTCGCGCCAGGCTTCCTGAGAGCACCTCTCCGCCTGCCACGAGGCGGCGCAACCGGAAGTCGCCGGCGCCCAGGCCGAACCGGCGGGCCGCCGTCACAAGCTCGGCGAGATAGCTGGGGACGGTCAGCAGGACCGTAGCGCCCCCCTCGACCAGTCCGTCCAGCGCTGCCTCCGGCGGCACGATGCCGAGCGGACGGTATCCGGCTCCGATCATGCGGCATCCGGCGGCCGGCAGGTGCACGGCCATGGTGGACCGCGAGCTCAGATTCACCTGCATGACATCGCCGGGCAACAGTTCGCGGCGCAGTACCGAGGCCAGCGCGCCAATCGCGGGCCACAGTTCCATCTCGTAGCGCGACAGCCACACCTCCGCGGGACGCCCGGTGGTGCCGGTGGTCCGGGTGGCCAGGTAGGCCGGGACGTCGGTGCAGCGGAAGTCTTCTGGCCGTTCGATCAGGTCCGCTCTTACCGTGACCGGGATCGTCCGCAGCCCCGCGACGTCGAGCTTGGCCAGGTCGGCATCTGCGGAAGTGAAGCGGCGCGCGTAAAACGGGGACTGAGCGGCGAGTCTGCGCGCCGTACGGCGCAGGCTGTTGTTTACGATTTCGGCCCGGTCCGCGGAATTGGCCATCGGCCCCTCGACAAGCTCGTCCGCGTCCGTCCCCAGTTCGCCGAACTCGGCGAGGGTGGCGAGCGCGTCGTCGACGAGCCGGGCGATGTTGCCCGGATTAAGCCGCCGCCCCTGGACCATGCTCCACGCCATCCGGAACTGCCGCACACCTGTCTCGAACATAGCTCCGTCCGTCCTAGTGCGACGCGAGTGTGACACCATCACTAACATGCGAACTGGGTGTGCGAGCCGACGCCGCCCGCGATTGGACTGCGTCGGCCCGCACGGAACTTCAATGCTGGCTTTCGCGTCAGACGCTTTCGGCCAGGGCGGCGCTGAACATCACCGCGCTGAGCGAACCCAGGACGTAGCGCAGGTGCTTGACGGTAGAACGCATGGCATGCCTCCTTTCCGAATGCTCGGACCAGTGGGATGAAGATGGCTAATGCGGCCGTGTGATCACTTGAGGACCACGACCGTGAGGTTCATCGTCGGGTGGACCCCACAGGTTACGTAATACGTGCCCGGCACCATCCACGGGCCGGTCTTATCCACGGTGTTCGTTTGCATCAGATGGATGCCGAACATCGGCTCACCGCGTACCGGAGTGGTGATGTGCCCGTTCTGGCCTGGCCCGATCTCGTGGATATTGCGCGAGCTATCGACGAACGTGAGGTACTGGCCCCGGTGTATGTACACGGTGTCCGGCCCCGCGAAGTCATTGAAGGTCATGCCGATGGTATTTGACGGAGCTGGCTTGGGCGCGCCCACGAACACGTAAGGCACGAAAATTCCCGCCACAATCCCGGGGACGACAAAAAGAATTCGAGGTACCGTAGGCATCGATTTCCTCTCCGGCGCTCAACGCGTCCCGACTCAATGATCTTCACCTGTCATCGTGATCTATGTCAATGCGGCATTTTCCATCGCCATGGGCGTGTGGCACAAGTGACGGATGCGGCGAAGGTAAAACCCAGTGAAGATTATCATTTGGCGCGGCTAATTAATTGGCACTGAAGGTCAGTTCATGGGCATATGCAGATGGCTTCTTGTTGCATCATCTGGGTTCACCAGGCTCCGGAGCGTTACCTGCCATCGGCGATCCGTGCCAGAAGGGTGGCGGTCCGCAGTCGCCAGCTAGTTCATTGCCGTTGGCTTGACAGTTACGCGATAACATTTTATCGCGCCAATTTAGTATCGTGCCGTCGGTGTACTAGCTGGCCGGGCCCTTGAATCCATCAAGGCTCTGGAATTATGCTAACGCGCCGCTAGATCGCACGAGCTGGATACGGGCCTGCAGCTGAGGGGCGGGAGGTCTGGTGACCATAGAATTTAGTGTTCTTGGAGCGCTGCGAGTGGTGCGTGATGGCGTCGAAGTACCGGTGCCGGCGCTGAAGCAACGGGCGATCCTCGCCGCGCTGCTGCTGCGGCCCGGCGCCACGGTGGCCGCGGACACCCTGATTGACCTGGCCTGGTACGGTACGCCGCCGCGCCGGGCGCGAGCATCGGTGCATACCTACGTCATGCGGCTGCGCAGGGTCCTCGGCGAGACCGCCGAGACCAACCAGGGGCGGCTGCGCACCAGCGGTTCCGGTTACGTCATCCACGTCACTGGCGCGGAGCTGGACGCCAGCGCGTTCGTGGAGCTGCGCCAGCGAGGCAGCGACGCGGCGAACGCGGGCAACTGGCGGGAGGCAGCGGTTCACTACAAGGCGGCACTGGCCCTATGGCGCGGCGACATCCTCGAGGACGTGCCCGGCATGAGCCAGCTCGACGCCGCGCGGCGCCTGACCGAGCTGCGCTGGCAGACGGCGGAAGACTGGATCCAGGCGGAGCTGAGCCTGGGCCATGACACCGACGTGATTCCCAGCTTGCGCACGCTCACCGTCACTCATTCGCTCCGCGAGCGGTTCCATGAGCAGCTCATGCTCGCCCTCGCGCGGACCGGGCGGCCCGCCGAGGCACTCGCGGTCTACCGACGGGTCAGCACGGCGATCGCCGAGGAACTGGGCATCGAGCCCGGCCACACGCTGCGCGAGCTGCGCTCGGTGATCGCCAGCGGCTATCCGCCCCGGCTGCCGCTGAGCCCCTCGCCGGGTGCCAGTCCGGCGGTACCCGAGCCGGCCGAGGGATACCGGACGGCAGCGTCGAACGTGCATACGCTGGCCCAGCTGCCGGCCGGCATCGCGGACTTCACCGGTCGCGGCCGTGAGGTGGAGCGGGCGCAGAAGTGGCTGACCGGCGACGCCGTTACCACGGCTATCACGGTCGTCACCGGACCTGCCGGTGTGGGCAAGTCCGCGTTCGGCGTGCACGTGGCACACCGGCTGGCGGCCAGCTATCCCGGTGGGCAGCTGTACGCGAACCTGCGCGGTGCCAGCCAGGAGCCGCGTTCGGCCGACGAGGTCATCGAGGGTTTCCTCACCGCGCTCGGCATCGGCCAGGCCGCGATACCGCACAGCCTGGACGCGCGTCAGGCCGCGTACCGGACCGCGCTGGCAGGCGGCCGGTTCCTCGTCGTGCTCGACGACGCCAAGGACTCCGCGCAGGCGCTCCCGCTGCTGCCCGGCTCGCCCGGCTGCGCCGTGCTGATCACCAGCCGGACCCACCTGGCCGACCTGGCCGGCGGCAGGCTGATCGAGCTGGTCGGCCTGGACCTTGAAGACGCGCTGAAGCTGCTGGCCAGCCGCATCGGCGCGGACAGGCTGAACTCCGACCTGGAAGCCGCGCAGGAGATCGCGCACGCGTGCGCCGGCCTGCCGCTAGCGCTGACCATCGCCGCTGCCAGGCTCTCGTCCAGGCCGAAGTGGCGTGTCCGCGACCTCGCCGACCGCCTGCAGTCAGAACGGGACCTGCTCGACGAGCTAGCCTACGGAGACCTCGCGGTACGCAGGAGCCTCGACCTCAGCTACGCCGCGCTAGAGGAGCACAGCGCGGAGCTGGCAGGCGTGCTGCTGCTGCTCGGCATCTGGACCGGTCAGGACATCAGCCTGCACGCGGCCGCGGCCCTGCTCGGGAGCACCGAGCGAGTGGCCAGGCAAGCACTTGAGGCGCTCGCCGACCTGAACCTGGTGGAGTCAGCGGCCGCGGGCCGCTACCGGCTGCACGACCTGGTCAGGGCCTACGTCGCCGACCGGGCCGAGCGCGAGGTCCCGCTGACGGCGCGCACCGCAGCGGCTCGCCGGGTAGTCACCTGGTTCCTGCACGCCGTGGACAGCGCGAATGTCGCCGCCGAACGCAAGCAGCGTCGGCTGGACCCGGAGACCCGGCCGGAACGGCCGCTCGACTTCGGCGGTCCTGACGTCGCGTCCGCCTGGCTTAGGGCCGAGCTGCCGAACCTGTTCGCCGCGACCACGCTCGCCGCCAGCTACGAGCTGGACGATCTGGCTGCCTCGATGCCGTGGCTGCTAGAGGGGTTTCTGTACGGCCGTGCGCATCTAGCCGAGTGGACTCGGGCCTGCGCCGTGGGCCTGGCCAGCGCCCAGCGCGCCGGAGACGCCATCGCGGAGGCCCGCATGCTGAACGTGATCGCGGACAGCCACCGCGAGGTGGGTGATCACGCGCAGGCGATCGCTGGCCGGCTGCGAGCCGCGCAGGCGTACCGCGTCGGCGGCAGCCGGCGCGGTGAGGCAAACATGATGGTGAACCTGGGGCATGATCACGTGGCCGCCGGCGACATAGCCGCCGCGATCAAGTGTTTCGAGAAGGCGATTCCCGATGTCCGTGCGGAGAGCACGACGTACGCGCTCGCCTCTGCCCTCAACGGCCTGGGCAGCGCGTACCATGAGGCCGGCCGGTACGACGACGCGATCGGCGCGTTCGGCGAGTCGCTGTATGCCGCCCGGAATGCGGGCAGCCCGTTCGCCGAGGCGGGAACGCTGGACAGCCTGGGCGTGACGTACCTTCGTGCCGGGCGCCTCGATGACGCCATCGACACCCTTCGCCAGGCAGCGGACATCCTCGGCGAGATCGCCGAGCCGCACGCCGAAGCGCGCGTCCTCGGCAACCTGGCGGCCGTACTGCTCGCCGCCGGGCAGCCAGACGAGGCCGGGATATGCCGGGAACGATCCCGCCAGATCCAAGCCGACCTAACCGGCCGGGACGATCACTCCGCGCCGTACGGATAGGCGAGCCCTCCGCCCGCCGCGGGCCCTCCGCCCGCCGCGGGTGCGGCCAGGGCAGCGGAATTTTCTCCCTCTACTGCCATAAACCGGAAAATACCCAGCGGAAAGACCTCGCGTCTAGCCTTCTCACCACCCTGGACGAGGCGGACCCTGGACGAGGCGAACATAAGCCGCGCATGCGTCAAGTTGGCGGGTGTCAGAACGGGGCATAACACCAGCACGGCCAGCGATTCTAGATATCGTGTGCAGTTATACCCCCAATAGTGGGTACAACTACACACGATAATTCGATTAACAGTCACAGCAGTGAGATGGCACAGATGAACCCCTCGGGCGGCCAGGGTCGGCAACCGGTCTTCCGTAAAGTTCACCAGAGCCGTTCAACTACGTGGAGTTCCGCCGCATCGTGGAGGGAGGGTTAACTGTCGTATAGACGAGTTGGTGGGTTAGCCATCGGTGTCCGTTTTCTCCTTGCCGCGATGTGATAGTGCGCAGTCCGGCCTCCGCGGCTGAGGGGTCGTGGCGCCCCGCGCCCCTTGGCGCCCGTGACCGCTAGGGGGTTTGTGTGCCCCAACCCCCTTCCGCAAGGGGGCCCCGGGGCGCCACAACCCCGTTGACCGCCCAGCCGCAGGAGCGGCCATAGCGGCAACACGCCCGAACTTGGTGGCAGACGGTGCCTATACGTATGCCAGAGTTCCACGAAGCGGTGGAACTCCGCGTTATCTTCGGGCCGCGCCGCCCGGCAGCCCGAGCCGCCCCCGCCCCCGCCCTCGCCCCCGCCCCCGCCTCGCACCGGGCCCGCGGTCGCCGAATGCAAAGCGTCCCCAGAGAGTGCAGCAGAGCGTACATAGGATGCCGGTGCATGACGGACCGCGATACGCCCGCGCGGCGCCGTGCAGCGGCAGCCGTGCGGCGGTGCCGTGCGATACGCCCGTGCGGTGGCGGCCGGTGGGGCGGGAATCTCTGGCATGCGGCAGCTCGTTCTGTCATAATTTTACGTAAGTGAAATAATCAAGGTTACGAAGTAACGGCGACAAAGGAGCTGCAAACGTGGCCGACGAGGGCTGGTCGCGGCTGACCGCGCCCACTGAGGCGCGCAACCCGCGGACTGTCGGCATCGACCAGGTACCGATCCTGACACTGCTGCACATGCTTAACGCGGAAGACACGCTGGTCCCCGCCGCGGTAGCGGCGGTGCTGCCCGACCTCGCATCGGTGGTGGATGTCGCCGTGCGGCGGATCGGGGCCGGCGGGCACATGCACTATTTCGGGGCTGGTACGTCGGGCCGGATCGCCATGATGGATGCCGCGGAGGTCATTCCGACGTTCGGTGTCCCGCCCGGTGTTATCGTCGCGCATCACGCGGGCGGTTCCACCGCGATGCGCATGCCGCGGGAGGCGCTGGAGGATAGCGAGCAGCTCGGTGCCGAGGACGCGGCGGAGACCGG
>Ga0335075_10004494_pt1 | contig 21799 bp, 18 predicted proteins | sample Lox_Sample_24_FD_206723 | JGI IMG/M metagenome (GOLD analysis project Ga0335075, IMG submission 206723) | Soil microbial communities from Loxahatchee National Wildlife Refuge, Florida, United States - Lox_Sample_2.4 | ecosystem: Environmental > Terrestrial > Soil > Wetlands | place: USA...
GCGGCCGATGCGAGCGCCACGCGCGCCGTGCTCGCCGACGTGACAGGGCCGCCGCTCGCTCAGGCCGGTGACTTCTGGTCGCCTGGACTAAGCCAGGCGCGGCTGCGCGCGCTGGCCGCACCTCCCGTGGCCATCGCGGTCCCTGACCTGCTGCTCCGCATGTTCGACCCGCCCCCGCTCATGATTCGTGGCAAGGACCTGCGCACGGTGCTATCCGCGGCTTATGAGCAGCTGGGCCGCCATGATGGCTCCGGATTATCCGCAGCAGCCGGGCCAGTCACCGCCGGGCCCCGTGCGCACGGCCGGTGCACGGGAATATTCGCCTGCCATGGCGGAGGACGTCAGGTAGGCTCATCCGGCTGCCGACACGAGCATTCAGCGTAAACAGCCAGTGACACGCAAGCCTGCTACGCCAGAGGGGTCTGTCATGCCTGAGAGCGTCTCCCGGAACGTCGAGCATAGCCGTGCAGAACCAGCCGAAGAGCATCCAGATCTTCGGCGCGAGCAAAAGCACATAGACGATTCATACGTGGCGCTCGAGCGTATGCGGAACCGGGCGATAGATATTCAGAGTATGGGTTTTATGGGTGTGGTGTACGCAGATGGGCTCACCGCGGACAAGGAACTTTTTGAAATTCGCGCCCAGAATAGAGTGCTTGAGCTCACCGATACTTCAACGGCGCTATGCTTCGGCAGGCTCGACCGCAAGACAGGGGATCGCCATTATATTGGCCGACGTCACGTCGAGGCTGACGGCCGGATTCTGGTCACGGACTGGAGGGCTCCAGTCGCAACACCGTTCTATAGAGCCACGGTGGCCAACACGATGGGGGTAGCGCTGCGCCGTCGGTTCATACTGAACGGGCGGATGTTGCTGGACATCTTTGATGAGAATCTGGCCGCTCCAACTAGGGAGACGGCCGCGGCACTCATACCCGATCCATTTATCGTGCAACTCGGCCGACAACGCACAGGAGAGATGCAAGATATCGTCTCCACTATCCAGGCGGAGCAAGATATCATCATTCGTACCCCAATGGACCGCTGCATCATTGTCCAAGGTGGTCCCGGTACCGGAAAGACCGCGGTTGGCTTGCACCGTGCGGCGTACCTGCTATACGAGCGCCGGGAGAACGCCCGCCAGGACCGGTTTCTCATTGTCGGCCCAAACGCCCTTTTCCTGAGTTATATATCACAAGTCTTGCCGTCACTGGGCGAGACCTCCGCGACTCAGAAGACTATTTCAAAGGTAGGTCAGGGCGACTTCGTCATCTCTGGTGAAGATACCAGCGAAGCAGCCAAGATAAAGGGTGACACCCGGATGGTCCGGCTACTTGAGCGGGCGGTGAAAAACTACAGCATGCCGCCGGATGCAGACCTGTCGGTCCGGACAATATTCGGGACCACAACTATCCGGCGAGAACAGGTAGCTGCCATCCTCGATGAAGTCACCGCTCGGCCAGCGCCCTGGAATACGGCACGGGACAGCGTGAATGCTCAATTGCTGAGAGCGGCATGGGATGACCGCGGTGATTATTCAACCCGGTTCTCGGGCGATCGACTCGATTTTGAAAAGGCCCTCCTTGGGCACCGCGAATACCGGTCATACCTGAATAAAATCTGGCCACGCCTGGACGCGACATCAGTCCTTCGGAGACTATACCGGAATTCAAGATCCCTCGCGCTGGCGGCAGAGGGTATCCTCACTCTCGAAGAACAGGCATTCCTGGCCAGAAAGCGGAGCACTAAAGCATCGTTGGAGACATGGACGGATTCCGATGTTCCCTTGCTGGATGAACTTAGCTTCATCCTCTTTGGCAAGCCCAAGGATTCCTATACCCATATAGTCATCGATGAGGCACAAGACTTGTCCGCACTTCAGCTGCGAATGCTGGGAAGGCGATCGCGAAATGGGTCTATGACCATCCTGGGTGATCTCGCTCAGGCGACTAGCGCGGCGGCCCAGCGAAGCTGGGAAGAAGCCGCCAGGATCCTTGGCGTGGAGAAGAATTACGAAATTGGCCACCTGAATATAGGCTACCGGCTACCGTCCGCTATCCTGGATTTCGCCAACCGGCTGCTACCTGCGGTCGCGCCGACGGTCAAGCCATCAGAATCCGTCAGGCAAGTCGGCGAAGCCCCAGAGATCATTCGCGTCCCAGCCCCGGCACGCGTCACGCGTATGATCGAGACGGTCAAGGAGAACCTGTCGACTTGGTCGTCAATAGCATTGGTGGCGCCGCCCTCCCTAATGGATCAGCTCGCGGAGCCGCTAGACGGTGAAGTCGCATTCAATGATTCCCGGATTTCGCTGGAACTCACGGAACCAGTCACGCTGACCACTGCATCACGAGCTAAAGGGCTCGAGTTTGATCTTGTGGTTATTCTTGAGCCGGGTGTAATCAGTGAAGAGGAAGGCTTGCGGGCGCTTTATGTCGCGCTGACCAGGGCGGTTCAGCGAGTGGTGATAGTCCACTCGGAGGCGTTGCCGGTCGAGCTCTCGGCATCGCGGACTGAGGCGTCACCCGAAACCGGCGGCGGGGCAAGCACGAACACCGCTGGCTGAGGCGCCGGCAGGATTGAACGGTGGCGGCGTCCGGGCTGGCGCCTGCACCAGCTTCCAGGACACACCGTGGCGGCCTGCGGTTCGGGCGGCAGCCAGTCGGTGCCCGCCGGGCCGAACGGCGAACTCTACCTGGGCTAACCGCGCTTGGCTCCCTCGGCCCCCGTCGTCTCGGCGGCGGCCGCCGTTTCCTGGCCCTTGGCCTGGTTACTGGCTTCGTCCGGCTCTTCCGGCGGCGGGATCTTCTTGAACTGCTTGTTCATCGACCGCAGCAGGAAGACTAGGATCACGCCCATCCCCGCCACGACCAGGAAGCCGAGCAGTCCCGGCTCCACGTCGTTAAGCGTGGAGTTGCTGGCGGCGGCAAGGAACGTCAAAGTGTCACACTCTCCCGGACACCCGCGAAAAGGTCTTCTTCAGGCAGCTCGGTGTCAACGAGCGACCTAGCTAGATGATAGTCCTCGGTAGGCCACGCCGCGCGCTGGATGTCAAGTGGGCAGGCGAACCACGAGCCCTTCGGATCGATCTGAGTGGCGTGCGCGAGCAGCGCCTGGTCCCTGATCTCGAAGTAGTCGGCCGCATCGACCCGGGTGGTGATCTCGAGCTCCTTAACGCCCATCTCGGCCCGCTTGCGGGCGCGCTCCTCCCACTCGGCGAAGGTCTTCGTGTATGGCGACTCCATGCCGCGCCGCACCATCTCCTCGTGATAGGCGATGTACTTGGCCGGGTGGAAGGAGGCGAAGTAGTACAGCTTGAGCGGCTGCCACGGATTACCGTATTCGGGGTATTTGTCCGGATCCGCCGCTGCGTCGAACGCGGCCACCGCGACCTCGTGTGTCTTGACGTGATCCGGGTGCGGGTAGCCGCCGTTCTCGTCGTAGGTCAGCATCACGTGCGGCCGGAACTCGCGAATCGCCTTGACCAGCGGGGCCGCCGCCTCCTCGAGCGGGACCAGGGCGAAGCAGCCGTCAGGCAGCGGGGGCTTCGGGTCGCCCTCGGGAAGACCTGAGTCCACGAACCCCATGAACCGCTGCCCGATGCCGAGGATTTCCCGGGCGCGGGCCATCTCCTCCCGCCGGATGCGGGTCATGTTGGCCTTCACCTCGGGACGGTCCATCGCCGGGTTGAGGACGTCGCCGCGCTCCCCTCCGGTCATCGTGCAGACGAGAACCTCCGCCCCTTCCCTGACGTACCTGGCCATCGTCGCGGCGCCCTTGCTGGACTCGTCGTCCGGGTGCGCGTGCACGGCCATCAGCCGGAACTTCGGCTCGCCGACAGATGACAACGTGGTCTCCCTCCGTTTACTCTCGTTACCCTCACCGAAACATCTCGGCGGTTTGACGGCATTCCCACGGGGAACGCTGCCCGGAGGCTATCGGGGAGGGCCACGCTGCCTACCAGCGACATTTGACTAGTTCGCAGCAGTAGCCGACCCTTGTTAGCCTCAGAAGATTACCCCCGGAGACCAGCTGGCTCCCCGGCGCAGGGGGCACCGGCCCTCTCACCCCGGAACCAGCCAGCCAACAGCGGACAGACTAGTCCTGCGTAGTACTGAGGAGTGCCCGTGACCGAGACGCGCGAAGAAAGCGTCACCTGGCTGACCCAGGAGGCGTACGACCGGCTGAAGGCCGAGTTTGATTACCTCTCCGGACAGGGTCGGATAGACATCGCCAAGAAGATCGAGGCGGCCCGCGAAGAAGGAGACCTGCGCGAGAACGGCGGCTACCACGCGGCGAAGGAAGAGCAGGGCAAGATCGAGGGACGCATCCTCCAGCTCCAGGCCATCCTGGAGTCGGCGCGGGTGGGCGAGCCGCCTCGTGCCGAAGGCATAGTCGGCCCCGGCATGACGGTAACCGTCCGTTTTGTCGGCGACGACGAGGAAGTCACGTTCCTGCTTGCCTCGCGCGAGGAGAGCGGCGCGCCGATCGACGTCTACTCGCCGAAGTCTCCGCTCGGCGCCGCGATCAACGGCAAGAAGGTCGGCGAGCAGGCCAGCTACTCGCTGCCGAACGGCCGGACCGCCAGCGTCGAGATCCTCGATGCGGTGCCTTACGCGGGGGCTTGAGGACGAGCGGAGGCGCCGCGGCCGGATAGGCCCGCCGCGGCGCCTCCGCAATTAGCCGACTCTCCCGTCAGCCGGCGCGAGTTCCACCTCTGGAGCGGGGTTCTCGGTGCTTGACGTCCGGCCGCGCAGCGGCACTTCCTTGATGAACAGGGCGAACAGGAAGATCAGCACCGAGGCCGGCACTACCCAGATGAACACGCCCTGCACCGCGTGCGAGATCGCGTAGAAGACCTCGTGCCGCACCGCGGGCTTAAGGGTGTCGACCACCGTCGGGTCGAGTTGGCCGCCGCTGACGTTGAGGTGCACGCCACTGCTGGACGCCGCGCTCAGCACGTCGTCCAGCCGCCGCGCGAACAGTGCGCCGAACGCTGCCACGCCGAGCGACCCGCCGATCTGCTGGAAGAACATCCGCGCGCTGCTTGCCACGCCCATGTCCTTGAGTTCCACGCTGTTCTGCGCGATCAGCGAGACCATCTGCATCAGGAAGCCCATGCCAAGGCCCAGCACCACGTAGTCGATGGCGGTGTCCGTCCGCGTGGTGCTGACGCCCAGCTTGCTGAGCAGGAACATGCCGACCGCCATGATCGCCCCGCCGAGGATGGGGAAGAGCTTGTACCGCCCGGTCTTCGTGGTGACCGCTCCGGCGAGGATGGAGGTGATCGTGACGCCGAGCATCATCGGCGTAAGCAGCAGCCCGCTCACCGTTGGCGAGGCGCCCTGCACGGTTTGCTGGTACAGCGGCAGGAACGTCATCGCGCCGAACATCGCCAGGCCGGTGAAGAACGTCAGCACCATGGTCAGCGAGAAGTTCCGGTTCCGGAACACATGCAGTGGCAGCATCGGCTCGGCGGCGCGCCGTTCGATCGCGAGGAACCCGCCGAGCGCGACGACGGCGAGCGCGACTAGCCCGATGACCTGCGCCGAGCCCCACTGGTATTCGGTGCCGCCCCAGGTCGCCACGAGGATGACGGCGGTCGCCGCGATCGCGAGCAGTATCCCGCCCGAGTAGTCGATCCGGTGCTCGACCCGGCGGCGCGGCAGGTGCAGCGTGGCGATCAGGTAGACAAGCGCGGCGCCGCCCAGCGGCAGGTTGATGTAGAAGATCCAGCGCCAGGAGAACGTGTCGGTGATCCAGCCACCGGCCAGCGGGCCGCCGATGGTGGCGAGCATCATCACGACCATCATGTAGCTCATGTACTTGCCGCGCTCGCGGGGCGGCACGATGTCGCCGATCACCGCCATGGCGCCGACCATCAGACCGCCCGCGCCGAGCCCCTGGAACGCGCGGAACGTGATCAGCTCCGCCATCGACGTGGACAGCCCGGACAGCGCCGAGCCGCCCAGGAAGATCACGATCGCGGCGATGAAGAACTTCTTCCGCCCGTACATGTCGCCGAGCTTGCCGTAGAACGGCGTGGTGACGGTGGAGGCCAGTGTGTACGCGGTCACCACCCAAGACAGGTGGGAGACGCCGCCCAGGCTGCCGACGATCCGCGGCAGCGCGGTCCCCACGATGAGCTGGTCGAGCATGGCCAGCAGGATCGCCATCAACAGGCCGGGCAGCACGATCATGATCTGCCGCGGGGTGAAAAAGGTGGACGCTCCCGCCTGCGCTGCGCTCGCGGGCGCCCCGTCAGGCGGCGCGGCGCCGTTGGAGGCGTTCCCGTTCAGCGGGGCACTTCCGTCCAGCGGGGCGTTCCCGTTCAGCGGGGCGTTCCCGTTCAGCGGGGCGTTCCCGTCCAGCGGGGCGTTCCCGTCCGCCGCGTTCGGGACGCTGACACCACCCGTTTCCTCGCTCACGCTTCGCTCCTTGACCCGTAGCCGCAGATCAGCCTGGAACTTACTTGCCGCCCGGCTAGCTTATATGCGAGATAAAAACGCTATGGTGCTTACTTACCGGCCGTCAAGTAAAATTCTGCTTTACGAAACGGTAGCGGGTGATGTGAAAGCGCGGAGGCAGACATCAGCATGGAGGCGGTACCAGCAGGCCAGGAGCCGGAGCGGGAAAGCCCGGTCCCCGGCGGGCCTGCGCCTGGCGACCCGGCCCTTGCCGAGCAGGCACATGGAGAACATGCGCACGGCGGCCGACGGGGCGATACCCGGGCGCGGATCCAGCAGGTGGCGCTGGAGCTGTTCGCCGAACAGGGCTACGAGCGGACGTCCCTGCGCGAGATCGCCGAACGCCTCGGGGTCACCAAGGCCGCGCTGTACTACCACTTCAAGTCCAAGGAAGACATCGTCCGCAGCTTCACCGAAGATTATTTCAGCCGCCTGGACGCGCTTATCGCCTGGGGCAGAGACCAGCCGCCTTCCGCCCAGACAGGGCGCGAGGTCATCGAACGGTACATAACCATCCTGATGGACGGCAGCGAGGTTTTCCTTTTCCTGGAGCGCAACCAGGCATTCGTGCGCAGCGCTGACGGCGGGAAGCACCGCTTCGAACAGTTCCGCCCAAGGCTGAACGCCCTGGTGGAGATCATCGCGGGCCCGGATGCCCCGCCGCGCGCGCGAATCCGTGCCGCCTCGGCGATCTTCGCAGCCAGTTCGGGCTGCATGTTCTTCATGCACGAGGCGCTGACGGCCGAACGCGCGGCGGCCTCCGCCGACGAGGGAGTCCCTGGACCGCCTGACCGGGAAGAACTCCGCAAGATCATCCTCGAAATAGCCGATGACCTCACCCGCGACATCGGCGCGGCGTAGCCGCCCAGCCCGCGCATCAACCCAAGCCCGAGCGCGGCGCTAGCATCCCAAAATGGGGCCAATCCGGCATATGGCCCGCAGGTGGCCCCATGATTGCGAAGACATTTTTCCTGGCGAGGATAATTCATCGTATACGCACACAAAGTATTCGCGAAAAAAATAGTTTTCACGAAAACTTGGCCGGATATCGCGCATTTTTCGCATTTGCGGCAAATCGCCGGACGAGACACGCCGCCAAGAAACACCAAGCCGCCTCAAATCGGACAACTCGGACGCGCGAATGCGGTCGGAGCGGGGTCAGCCGAATACCAGGGTGTAGCCGGACGCGCCGAGTTTGGCCTTGACCTCTTCGCAGTGGTCCGGACCGCGGGTCTCCACCTGCATGACCACCTCCACCTCGTCCACGTGCAGGTTAGGGGTGAGCCGCTCATGGCTGACCTCGAGCACGTTCGCGCCCAGGTCCGCCAGGTCGCCGAGCAGCCCGGCCAGCGAGCCGGGGTGGTCCGGGAGGCGGCAGCGGAAGCCTAGGTAGCGGCCCGCGGCGGTCAGGCCGTGCCGCAGCAGCTTGGAGAGCAGCAGCGGGTCGATGTTCCCGCCGGACAGCACGGCGACGACAGGCGGCTCGAACGCGCCGGGATGCTCGAGCAGCGCGGCGGCCGCCGCCGCGCCGGCGGGTTCGACCACCTGCTTGGCCCGCTCGAGGCAGAGCAGCAATCCGCGGGACAGCCCCGCCTCGGAGACCGTCACCACCTTGTCGGCCAGCGTGGACAGGATGCCGAACGCGATGTCACCAGGCTGGTGTACCGCGATGCCGTCGGCCATCGTGGGGTATCCCCGCACCGGCACTGGGTGCCCTTCGGAGAACGAGACCGGGTACGGTGCCACCGCCTCGGCCTGCACACCGACGATCCTGATATCCGGGTCAAGGCTCTTCGCCGCCACGGCGATCCCCGCGGCCAGGCCGCCGCCTCCCACCGGAACCACGATCGTCCGCACCTGCGGGCACTGTTCGATGATCTCGAAGCCGAGCGTCCCCTGGCCCGCGACGACGTCCTGATGGTCGTACGGATGGATGAACACGCCGCCGGTCCGCTCGGCGTGGATCAGCGCCTCCTGCATCGCGTCCTCCACCGTGGCGCCGTGCAGGATGATCTCCGCGCCGTAGCCGCGGGTGGCCAGCACCTTCGGCAGCGGGGCGCGCTCGGGCATCACGACCGTGGCGCTCGTCCCGAGCATGTTGGCGGCGAGCGCTACGCCCTGCGCGTGATTGCCCGCGCTCGCGGCTACCACGCCGCGGGACCGCTCCGCGTCGGACATCCGGGCGATCCGCACGTAGGCGCCGCGTATCTTGAACGAACCCGTGCGCTGAAGATTCTCGCATTTGAGGTAGGCAGGGCCGCCGCTGACTTCGGATAGCACGCGCGAATAGAGCACCGGAGTCGGCGAGACCACGTCTTGGAGCATCTCGCGAGCGGCCACTATGTCGTCGGGCTGCACCATGGGGGAGATTGTTGCCACGCTAAGACCTTAGCCGTCCACTGACCAGGCAAAGATGCGAGCATGCACGTCAGCGACATACTGTCGAAGCTGTGCATCAAAACAGTCAGCCTCACGCCAGCGCTCGCCACGGCAGTGCACCCGCGCCTAGCACGCTCGGTGAACTGCGCGCGAGCGGCCATGTCTACCGGACCGTCAAGCAAGAGATAAGGGAGAACCTGCTCGCCAGAATGCGGACAGGCGAGGATCGCTTCCCTGGCATCGTCGGGTTCGACCAGACGGTCCTGCCGCATGTTGAACGGGCACTCGTAGCCGGGCATGACATCATCCTGCTCGGCGAGCGCGGCCAGGGGAAGACCCGGCTGATCCGCACCATGGCCAGCCTGCTCGACGAGTGGACCCCAGTCGTCGCGGGCTGTGAGATCAACGACCACCCATACGCTCCGGTCTGCTCGCGCTGTCAGCGGCTGGCCGCCGAACTCGGCGACGACCTGCCGGTCACCTGGCGGCACGCCAGCGACCGCTACGGGGAGAAGCTCGCTACGCCGGACACCAGCGTCGGTGACCTGATCGGCGACATCGATCCGGTCAAGGTCGCCGAAGGCAGGCCACTCGGTGACCCGGAGACCATTCACTTCGGGCTCGTACCCAGGACCAACCGCGGGATCTTCTGCCTGAACGAACTGCCCGACCTCGCCGAGCGGATCCAGGTCGCCCTGCTGAACGTCCTGGAGGAGCGCGACATCGGCGTCCGCGGATACGCGCTCCGGCTGCCGCTCGACCTCGTGCTTGTGGCAAGCGCCAACCCCGAGGACTACACCAACCGCGGCCGGATCATCACGCCGCTCAAGGACCGGTTTGGTGCGGAGGTCCGCACCCACTACCCGATCACCCTCGAGGACGAACTTGACCTGATCAGCCAGGAGGCCGAGGTCGCCTGGGACGGCAAGGACGCCGGCGCCAAACTTCCGGCGCACCTGACCGAGGTCATCGCGCGGTTCACCCGCCTGGTGCGGGAGTCGCCCGCGGCGGACTCGCGCTCCGGCGTGTCCGCGCGGTTCGCGATCGCGGCCGCGGAGAGCACCGCGGCGGCGGCGGTGCGGCGGGCGGCGCTAGCGGGGGACCCACAGGGCGAGGTGCCCGTCGCCCGGGTCTGTGACCTGCCCGCCATCGTCAGCACGCTGCGCGGCAAGGTCGAGTTCGAGGTCAGCGAGGAAGGCCGCGAGGAGGAGATCCTCGGCCACCTGCTGCGCCGCGCGGTCGCCGACACGTTCCGCGCGCGGCTGGGTGGAGCCGACCTGTCCGGGCTGCTGGCGAAGTTCGACGACGGCACCACGATCGAGACCGGCGAACTAGTCCCGGCCAGCGAACTGCTGCGCCGGACCGGCGAGGTTCCCGGGCTGGCGAAGATCATGGCACGCCTCGGCATGGATGGCGGGGAATCCCTCGGCGAGGCGGCGGCGGCCATCGAGTTCGCGCTCGAGGGGCTTTACCTGCTGCGCCGCCTGTCCAAGGACGTCTCGGAGGGGACGTCCGTCTACCGGACCTGAGGGAGACTGGCGCGGCTGAGACGGGAGTAGGCAATGGCTAACTACCGGTACGGAGAGTACGACGGCGGACCTGATCCGCTCGCGCCGCCGTATGACGTCCGCGGTGCCCTCGACGAGATGAGCGAGGAGATCCTCGGCGGCGGGACCCCATCGGACGCACTGCGCGACCTGCTCAGGCGCGGCTGGTCGGGCCGCCGTGGACTTGACGACCTGCTGCGCCAAGTGCGCAAGCGCAGGCGCGAGCTGCGCGGCAGCGGACGGCTCAACGGCATGCTTGAGCAGGCCCGGGCGCTGCTTGACACCGCGATCGGGCAGGAACGGGCCGAGCTGTTCCCCGACCCGAGCGACGAAGCACGGATGCGCGAAGCCGACCTGGACAGCCTGCCCTCGGACACGTCCCAGGCGATCCGGCAGCTGTCCGATTACGACTGGCGTTCGCCCGCCGCCAGGGAGACGTTCGAGCAACTGCGCGACCTGCTCCGCCGCGAAGTGCTTGACAGCCAGTTCCGCGGCATGAAGCAGGCGCTGGAAAGCCCCGATCCGGCGGCGATGCAGCGAGTCAAGGACATGCTCGCGGATCTGCGTGGGATGCTCGACGCGGACTCTCGCGGCGAGCACACGCAACAAGACTTCGAGCAGTTCATGGAGCAGTACGGGGACATGTTCCCGGACAATCCGCAGGACCTCGAGGAGCTTGTCGACTCGCTGGCCCGCCGGATGATGGCGGCCGAGCGCCTGCTCGCGTCCCTGTCCGACGAACAGCGTGAAGAGCTCGCCAGCCTGATGGCGCAGGCAATGGAGGACGCGGGGCTGGCCGCGGAGATGGCCGCGCTCGGCGACGCCCTCCGGGCCCGCCGCCCCGAGCTAGGGAGGCCGCAGCGTGGCGTGCGGATGTCCGGCGACGAGCCGCTCGGGCTCGGGGATGCAACCAGCGCGGTCGCCGACCTCGCTGACCTGGCTGAACTGGAGAACGCGCTGTCCCAGGACTACGCCGGCGCCAGCCTCGATGACATCGACGAGGAAGCCGTGCGGCGCGCGTTCGGCAGGCAGGCGGTGGATGACATCGAGGCGCTGCGGCGGATAGAACGGGAGCTGCAGCGGCAGGGCTACCTCACCAACAACGGCGGCAACCTCGAGCTCACCCCGAAGGCGGTCCGCCGGCTCGGCGACACCGCGCTGCGCCGGGTGTTCGCGGGCCTGGAGAACGGCCAGCGCTCCGGCGACCACGACCGGCGCGACGCCGGGCAAGCCGGCGACATGACCGGGGCGACCAGGGAATGGGAGTTCGGCGACGAGCAGCCGATCGACGTTCCCGGCACGGTGCGGAACGCACTGCTGCGTTCGGCCGCTGACGGAGGCCACGACGGCAGCGTCCGACTGTCCGCGCGAGACTTCCAGGTGGCCGAGACCGAGCGGCGCAGCGCGGCCGCCGTGTGCCTGCTCGTCGACCTGTCGTACTCGATGGCGCTGCGCGGCACCTGGGCCGCGGCGAAGCAGACCGCGCTCGCCCTGCACGCGCTGCTCCGCAGCAAATACCCGCAGGACGCCATCCAGGTGGTCGGCTTCTCGAACTACGCCAGGGAGCTGCACGAGGCGGAGCTGGCCGGCCTGGGCTGGGACATGGTACAGGGAACCAACCTGCACCACGCGCTGATGCTCGCCGGGCGGCATCTGGACCGGCATCCCGAGCACGAGCCGGTGGTGCTGATCGTCACCGACGGCGAGCCAACCGCTCACCTGCAGCGGGACGGACGGCCGTGGTTCGACTGGCCGCCATCGCCGGAAACCCTCGAGCTGACGCTGGCGGAAGTGGACAAGATGACGAGGCGGCACGCCGCTCTGAACATCTTCATGCTGGCCGACGATGACCGGCTCAGCGCCTTCGTGGACAATGTTGCTAGGCGCAACGGAGGCCGTGTACTTCGGACGGCACCGGAACATCTCGGGGAATATGTGGTAAATGACTTCCTTCGAACGCGCGGTACCCGGCGTCAGCGGTAGATTTGCCGCTAAAGTTTCAACGCAATATGGCCTAGCGCGCAAAGCGCAGCAAAGTGAGTCATCATGAGGAGGACGAAGTGAGTCCCTCGACTGGATCCGGCAGCTCCACGGGCCGGACGGTAGCCGCGGTGATCTGCGCGATCGTGGCGATCGTGTTCATCGTGGCAGGCATCATCTATCTGGCGGAGCCCGCGAAGTCCCTGCCTAGTGTCTTGGGCAGCATCCACGGCTCCAACGGGCACCGCCCGCTGCGCGCCGCGGGCAGCCTGATCGTGGGCGTTGTTTTCGCGGTCGGCACCTGGTTCACGCTCAAGTACAAGAGCAAGTCGGCCACGTCCGCTGGCTCCGCCGCCAAGGAGTCCGTGAGCCACTAGGCAGTTGGCAGCGCCAACTGGATGCAGCAGGTGAACCCGGGATCCGGCCTGCCCGGATCCCGGGTTCCTTTTTTTAGGGAGTCAGCCCCGCTCGTTCTGAATGCCCGAAGTTCCTAAACCGACGCGAGCGTCTGCCGCAAGTCGTCAAGCAGATCATCTCCGTCTTCGATGCCGACCGACAGCCGGACTAGGTCGGCGGGTACCTCGAGCGCCGACCCGGCCGCGGACGCGTGCGTCATCCGGGCGGGATGCTCGATCAGCGACTCCACCCCGCCTAGCGACTCTCCCAGCGTGAACAACCGGGTCTGGCCGCAAACCTTGACGGCGGCCTCCTCCCCCGCGCGCATCCGGAACGACACCATCCCGCCGAAGCCGCGCATCTGCGCCGTGGCGATCTTGTGCCCCGGGTGGCCCGGCAGGCCCGGGTAGTAGACCTCCGCGACCGCCGGGTGGCCGGCCAGCATGTCGGCGACGCGTTCCGCGTTCGCGCAGTGCCGGTCCATCCGCACCGCGAGCGTCCGTATCCCGCGCAGGGTCAGCCAGGAGTCGAAGGGGCCGGCGACGCCGCCCGTTGCGTTCTGGGTGAACGCCAGGCCGGCGGCGTGCGCGGCGTCACGAAGGACTACCGCGCCGCCCACCACGTCCGAATGCCCGCCCAGATACTTCGTGGTTGAGTGCACCACGAAGTCCGCGCCGAATTCGAACGGGCGCTGCAGGTACGGCGAGGCGAACGTGTTGTCGGTCGCGAGCAGCGCTCCCGCCTCGTGCGCCGCCTCGGCGAGCGCCCGCAGGTCGGCTACGGTAAGCAGCGGGTTTGTCGGGGTCTCGGCCCAGACGAGCTTCGTCTTGGTGCCTGCCAGGGCCGCGCGGACCGCGGAGATATCGTCCAGCGGGGCGGCGCTATAAGTGATTCCCCAGCGGGTGAGCACGGTGGCGAACAGCCGGTAGGTGCCACCGTAGGCGTCGGACGGGATCAGCACGTGGTCACCGGGCTGGCAGACCGTGCGGATCAGGCAGTCCTCGGCGGCCATCCCGGAGGCGAACGCGAACGCTTCCGCGCCTCCTTCGAGCGCGGCGAGGCACTCCTCGAGTGCGCTCCTCGTCGGGTTCCTCGTCCGCGAGTACTCGTAGCCGTCGCGGGTGCCGCCCACACCGTCCTGCTTGTACGTGGAGGTCTGGTAGATCGGCGGGACGACCGCCCCGGTCAGCGGGTCCGGATCCTGCCCCGCGTGTATCGCTCGTGTCTCGAAACCCAGTGTCTCGAATCCGCTCGTCATGTCGACCAAGGTTAGCGTTATCGGGTCGCGTAGAAGGCGAGCAGGTCCTGGCGGGTGATGACGGCGGCTGGCTTGCCGTCCACGTGTACCATCGCGGCGCCCGACTTCTCCACAGCGGCGGCCGCGTGGCTGAGCGGTTCGCCCTGCCCGACCTGAGGCAGCGGGGGCGCCATGTGGTCCTGCACCTTGTCGTTTGGGCGCGCCCGGCCGGTCACGAGCGCGTCGAGCAGGTCGCGTTCGGCGACGGAGCCGGCGACTTCGGCCGCCATCAGCGGCGGCTCCTGCCTGACTACGGGAAGCTGTGAAACGTCGTACTCGCGCAGCAGCGCGACCGCCTGCGCGACGCTCTCCTCCGGGTGGACGTGCACGAGGGCCGGGATCCCACTGGACCTGGCGTCCGCGTCCGCCTTGGCGGCGAGCACGTCCGCGACGGTCGGCTCGGTCGTCTGCGTACGCAGGAAGCCGTAGTCGGCCATCCAGTCGTCGTTGAAGATCTTGGACAGATAGCCGCGACCGCCGTCCGGCAGCAAGACGACGATCATGGCATCTTCACCGGCCGTCTCGGCGGCTTTCAGCGCGGCCACGGCGGCCAGCCCGGCGGACCCGCCGACGAACAGCGCCTCTTCCCGGGCCAGCCGCCGGGTCATGTTGAACGAGTCGGCGTCGCTCACCGCGATCACCTCGTCGATGACTCCCCCGTCGTATGTCTTGGGCCAGATGTCCTCGCCCACGCCCTCCACCAGGTAGGGGCGGCCAGAGCCGCCGGAGTAGACCGATCCTTCTGGGTCCGCGCCGATGACCTTGACCCTGTTGCTTGAGACCTCCTTGAGGTACCGGCCGATGCCCGAGATCGTGCCGCCGGTGCCGATGCCGGCCACAAAGTGAGTCACCCTGCCCTCGGTCTGCTCCCAGATCTCAGGGCCTGTCGAGTGGTAGTGCGCGGCCGGGTTCTCCGGATTGGCGTACTGGTCGGGCTGCCAGCCGCCGGGCGTTTCCCGTGCCAGGCGGCGGGCGACGCTGTAGTAGGAATCCGGGTGATCCGGCGGCACCGCGCCAGGGCAGACCACCACCTCGGCCCCATAGGCACGGAGCACGTTGATCTTGTCCTGGGCTACCTTGTCCGGGCACACGAACACGCATTTATAGCCGCGTCCGCGTCCGTTAGCCACGATCGCCAGGCCGACGCCGGTGTTCCCTGAGGTGGGCTCGACGATCGTGCCGCCGGGTCTGAGCTGGCCGGATTTCTCCGCGGCTTCGATCATCCGCAGGGCGATCCGGTCTTTCACCGAGCCACCCGGGTTCAGGTACTCCACCTTGGCGATCACGTCAGCGGCCGCCTTGCCCCGCGTCGCGAGGCCCTTGGTCACCGAACGCAGCCGGATCAGCGGGGTTCCGCCCACAACCTCGGTCAACGAGTCGTATACCTGCATGCCATTGCCCCTTCCTGGCGAGAGCGACGTTATCCGCTTCCGGCGTAGGCTGTTATTAACGTGGCTGTGACACGTTAAGGTGGCACGCTTCGTGACCGCTTCGACCCGAGGAGGCGCCCGCCATGCCCGAGGCAGTAATCGTCGCTACCGCTCGCTCGCCGATTGGCCGGGCGTCCAAAGGATCGCTCACGACCATACGGCCGGATGACCTGGCGGTGCAGATCGTATCGGCAGCGCTGGCGAAGGTACCTCAGCTTGATCCGAAGGATATCGAAGACCTCATGCTCGGCTGCGGGCTGCCCGGCGGTGAGCAGGGCTTCAACCTGGCCCGGGTGGTCGCGGTGCTGCTCGGCCACGACCACCTGCCCGGAACGACGGTCAACCGTTACTGCTCCTCGTCGCTGCAGACCTTGCGGATGGCCTTCCACGCGATCAAGGCCGGCGAGGGCGACGTGTTCATCTCGGCCGGCGTCGAGTGCGTGTCCCGGTTCGTCAAGGGGAACAGCGACAGCCTGCCGGATACGCGGAACCCCTTGTTCGACGATGCCAAGGCCCGGACTGAGCAGACGGCGAAGTCCTCGTCCGCCACGTGGCACGACCCGCGCGAGGACGGCCAGCTGCCGGACATCTACATCGCGATGGGGCAGACTGCGGAGAACGTGGCGGCGCTGCGCGGCATCACCCGCCGGGAGCAGGACGAGTTCGGCGTCCGGTCGCAGAACCTCGCGGAGAAGGCGATCGCGGACGGGTTCTGGCAGCGGGAGATCACCCCGGTGACGCTGCCCTCCGGCGATACGGTGTCCGCGGACGACGGGCCCCGCCCTGGCACCACGCTGGAGAAGGTGGCCGGGCTCAAACCGGCGTTCCGGGCGGACGGTACCGTGACGGCCGGCAACTGCTGCCCGCTGAATGACGGCGCGGCGGCCGTCATCGTGATGAGCGACACCAAGGCGGCGTCGCTGGGGATCACCCCGCTGGCGCGGATCGTGTCAAGCGGTGTCGGCGCGCTGTCCCCGGAGATCATGGGCCTCGGGCCGGTGGATGCCTCCCGGCAGGCTTTGCGCCGGGCCGGGATGGCGATCTCGGACATCGACCTGGTGGAGATGAACGAGGCGTTCGCGGCTCAGGTCATCCCGTCCTACCGCGACCTTGGCATCGACCTGGACCGGCTGAACGTCAACGGCGGGGCGATCGCGGTCGGGCACCCGTTCGGCATGACCGGGGCGCGGATCGCGACGACGTTGCTGAACAGCCTGTCGTTCCACGACAAGACGACCGGCCTCGAAACCATGTGCGTCGGCGGCGGCCAGGGCATGGCGATGATCTTCGAGCGGCTCAGCTAGGGAGTGGCCCGCCGAAGGGGCCTGCCGGGAGGGCCTGCGGGGAGCGATCCGCCGGGTCAGGCCCCTCCCCGCCGCCGGGTCAGGCCCCTCCCCGCCGCCGGGTCAGGCCCCTCCCCGCCGCCGGGTCAGGCTCCTCCCCGCCGCCGGGTAGGTCCTTTCTCGCCGCGGATCAAACGGGATATTACGGGGAGGTTGCAAATCGGGTCTTGTCAGGTGGCCGCCAGTGAGGCAGGCTCGTCAGAAAGCGGCTTCCCTGGAGGTGGTCAATGTCGCTGATGCACACGCCCGACATGCATAAAAGCCTCATCGCACGCATCCCGTTCGTGACGGGACGCGATCTCCCTGAATGGTTCAGACACCTAGAATCCGGACCCGCCTTCCTGCGTCGCGATGAACGGGCGAACTGGCTGGCCGACGAGCACGGAATCTGCGATCGCTACGCCACTGCGATCGTGCATGAGTATGAGATCCAGCGTCGCATCCGTCTCTTCGGCGGATAGCCCACCTTCCGCATAGCTTCGCCGCACCCCGGCAGCCAGGCCGGAGATGCGTCCTGCCCCGCCCCGGCGACACTCGTCTGCCGCCACGACGAACGCACCCCCGACAGACCCCTGTACGTCGCTGTGCCGCTTCGCGGCGTGCGACTCCTCGCACAACCAGGCTCGTCGGTCCTGCGCCGTCATCACCGGGCTTGATCGCCGTCACGCTCACCCCAGTCTCGGGCTGCCATCGCATGTAGTACTCCATCCGGGAAAGCCGCTTGTTGCAGGCGCGGAGCGTTTCCGGGCCGTTCAGGGCCAGGGCAGCGGGGGCTGGGGGGCCACAGCCCCCGTTCCGCGGCGGCGCTATCCTGCGAGTTTGGGGTTCATGCCGGAAATGCCGCATCTGGAACCGCGCGGCGACCCGGTCGGCCATTAAGCACCAGCATCGCGGGGCGCATACAAAGTTGCCGATCATGCTCTGCAAGCGGGCTCGGCGCCTGCCGTCGTGCCTATCGCATATATCGAAATATCCGGCTGCGCAGGACACGCGGATCGCCGGTCGCTCCGGCCGGTGGAGGCTGTCGCATTATGACCGCTGGATCGGCCGTGAAAGCGCGCCCGAAGAGCCAGATAATTGCGTTATCATGTGCACATGCAGGGTCATATGCAAATGCATATGCACAGTTCATTGTGTCTAAGGAGCCTGTGCCCCCGGTCGGGATCGAACCGACACTGGGGCCCTTTTAGGGGGCCGGCCTCTACCTTGGGCTACGGGGGCGCCCTAATAATATCCCGTTTCGTTATCTTTCTGGCAAGTGGCACTTCAATAGACAGCGGATATCATGCATGCAATTCTTCCTTATCCTCGTTTTGCCGTGGCAGCCTACGCACAGTGACAAGGACAAGATCAAGAAGTGCGGATAGTAATCGCGTTTAACGGGCGGCGCGGGCCCCGATCGCGGCAGCGAAAACTTTATGTCCGCTGAGGGTTTTTTACGGAAATGTAGTAATTTAGGGGAGCGTTCCGGAGACATATTCCCGGGCGCGCGCGAAGATCGCGTCGAGCATCTCGCCAGTGACCCGGCCGGTGAACGTGTTCTGCTGGCTGGGGTGGTAGCACCCGATCAGCAGTACGTTCTCGCGGTCCGCGGCCGCCTCCGCAGCCGCAGCCGCAGCCGCAGGGCGCAACTCCACCTCGGCGCCGTGCGCGAACGCCGGGCGCGGCCGGGGCAGCGCGTACCCCGCGCTATCCAGCGCCTGCCACAGTGCCTGCCAGGCAAAGCCGCCCAGGCAGACGATCACCCGCAGGCTCTTGGCCACGAACCGCATCTCGGCCGTGAGCCACGGCGCGCAGTTGTCGCGCTCGTCTGGCGTCGGCTTGTTGTCCGGCGGGGCGCAACGCACGACGGCGGCCATGCGGGTGCCGAGCAACCGCTGGCCGTCGCCCGCGGACACGCTTTCCGGCTGTACCGCGAGCCCGCAGCGGTACAGAGAGGCGAAAAGGAAATCACCGCTGCGGTCGCCGGTGAAGACCCGCCCGGTGCGGTTCCCGCCATGCGCGGCGGGCGCCAGGCCGACGACCAGAACGGAAGACAAGGGATCTCCCCAGCCGGGAACCGGGCGTCCCCAGTACCTCTCGTGCCTGAACGACTTGCGCCGGGCGACCGCGACCTGTTCCCGCCAAGTGACCAGGCGCGGGCACGCGCGGCACAGCGACTGCCGCGCGGTCAGTTCGGCCAGGGATGAGGCCCCGGCGGCGAGTTCGCGGACGTCGGCCGGGGTGGCGGCCACAGGCGTGAGCGCGTTCGCGAGGTCACCGGGCCAACCGGTGCCCGGCGCTACGAAACTATCGACCATGCGATGCCGTCGAGAATGTCGTGCTCGCTGACCAGAACCTCGGGAAAGCCGAACTGGGACATGATGCGATCGAGCACGAGGGCACCGGCGCCGATCACGTCCACCCGCCCCGGATGCATCACGCCGATGGCCGACCGCTGCGCACGCGTCTGCTCTAGCAGTTGGCGGGTTACCGCGTCCACCTGAGCGGCGGTGATCCGGGAGTGATGGATGCTGGCCGGGTCGTAGGCGGTCAGGCCGAGGGCGACTCCGGCCACGGTGGTGACCGAGCCGGCCAGGCCGACGAGCGTCATGGCCTCGCCCGCCGGCACGGACGCCGCCACCGCGTCCAGCGCCAGATCGATGTCCCGCGACGCCGCCGCTATCTCGGCGTCGGTCGGCGGATCACCGTGCAGGTGCCGCTCGGTCAGCCGGACGCAGCCGATGTCCACCGACAGCGCACCACGGATGCCGTCGGGACCGCCAAGCACGAACTCGGTGGACCCACCGCCGATGTCGGCGACCAGGTACGGCGGCGGCCACCCGCTCTCGGCCGCCAACTCCCTCGTCGCGCCGGTGAAGGACAGCCGGGCCTCTTCGTCTCCGGTCAGCACGTCCGGCACGACACCAAGCACCTCTTTAACCCGGCTTACGAACTCCTGCGCGTTCTCCGCGTCCCGAGTGGCGCTTGTCGCTACCATCCGAACGGCAGCGGCCGACTCCCTGGCGATCACCTGTCTGTAGTCACGCAGCGCGCCGATCGTGCGCACCAGCGCGGCCTCGGACAGTCGGCCGGTCCCGTCCACGCTCTCACCGAGCCGGACGATCCTCATCTCGCGCACGACGTCGGTCAGTTCCGCGCGCTCGGCGTCGATGTCGGCTATCAGCAGGCGGATCGAGTTCGTTCCGCAGTCGATCGCGGCTACCCGCCGGGACACTACGCCTCCTCGGAAATCGTCACGCAGGGCCCTCGCGACCACCATTGCCCAGCGGCCGCCAGCGCTTCCTGCCCGAACACGTTGCTTCCCGGCACGGCGAGTTCATACGCTACGAGCGCGTGTAGGCACTTGACGCGGTCCGGCATGCCGCCCGCGCTTTGCGTTCCTGGTGGCAGCGGTTCCAGTCCGGCCGCCACCGCTACCGCGGCCCGGCGCGTCACGTAGTCCTGGTGGGCGCGCTGGTATTCAGCGCGTGTCGCGTCATCGGCCAGCCGGGCCGTCATCTCCCGCATCATTCCGCGCGCCTCCAGGCTGCTCACCGCCGAGACGGCTCGGGGGCAGGTGAGGTAGTACAGCGTCGGAAATGGGGTACCGTCCGGCAGCCGCGGCGCGGTCTCCACCACGTCCGGCAGCCCGCACGGGCACCGATGCGCAACGGCACGCAAACCACGCGGCTCACGCCCGAGCTGCGCGGTGACAACCGCGGCATCGGCTGGGTGGATCACCGGGAGGGTTCCTGGTTCGCCCGCTGCACCGACGCCCACAGCTTGGAGTACCAGGGATTGACCACGGTCGGCTTCGCCGCCTTCGCGGTGGACGGAGACTGCCCGGAAAGGACTTCGTAGCACTGCTCGTCGGGGAAGCACATGTGCAGTTGGTCGCGTGCCTGCTGCTCCACGTACCAGGTCTGGCTCAGCCTGCTGTCCTGCTCCTGCAGGGCCTTCACCTGCGCCGCCGCCGTCTGCTGCTGGGCCAGGAGCTGATCGATCTGCTGACGCTGGGCGATGTACTCACGGACTGGGTAGGCAAGGCTCAGCGCGATCGCGCAGATCACGACGGCCAGCAGCGCAGCACGCCCGGTCAGCCGGGTCGGCCGGGAAACAGCCGTGAGCGCGGCCGCCTGAGCGGCCGAGGGAGGAATGGGGGGGCGCGTAGCCCCCCCATGCGGGGGGTCACCGGGGGGCCGGCCAGGCGGCATGGGGGGCGGGAGCTCCCCATGCCGCGAAGGAGCACGGGGGGCAGGAGTCCCCCGTGCGTGAAGCCCGTCCCCGGGGGATGACACCCCCATCAGCTGGCGGTGAACCTCGGGAACGCCGACGCGCCCGCGTAACTCGCCGCGTCGGCGAGATGCTCCTCGATGCGCAGCAGCTGGTTGTACTTGGCGACCCGCTCGCCGCGCGCGGGGGCACCGGTCTTGATCTGCCCGGCGTTGGTCGCGACAACCAGATCGGCGATGAACGTGTCGTCGGTCTCCCCGGAACGGTGGCTGATCATGCAGGCGAACCCGGCGCGGTGCGCGAGGGAGACCGCGTCGAAAGTCTCCGTCACGGTGCCGATCTGGTTCACCTTGACCAGCAGCGCGTTCGCGGACCGCTCGGCGATCCCGCGGCGGATCCGCTCTGGGTTGGTGACGAACAGGTCGTCGCCTACGATCTGGACCCGATCGCCCGCCGCCGCGGTGAGCGTCTGCCACCCGGCCCAGTCTTCCTCGGCCAGCGGATCCTCGAGCGACACCACCGGGTAGGAGCCCAGCCACTGCTGGTAGAGGGCGGTCATCTCCTCCGAGGTGCGGGGCTTCCCCTCGAACACGTAGCTGCCCTCGGTATAGAACTCAGTCGCCGCCGCGTCCAGGGCCAGGGCCACGTCGCGCCCTGGAGTGAACCCGGCCTTGCCGATGGCCTCGACGATCAGGTCGAGCGCGGCCCGGTTGTGCTCGAGGTCCGGTGCGAACCCGCCCTCGTC
>Ga0335075_10004496_pt1 | contig 21784 bp, 19 predicted proteins | sample Lox_Sample_24_FD_206723 | JGI IMG/M metagenome (GOLD analysis project Ga0335075, IMG submission 206723) | Soil microbial communities from Loxahatchee National Wildlife Refuge, Florida, United States - Lox_Sample_2.4 | ecosystem: Environmental > Terrestrial > Soil > Wetlands | place: USA...
CTCGATGAGGAGGGCGTCATGAGCGGCGTCATCGGCCAGAATCGGTCAATAGAAGACGGCTACGCCGGCGCTCGGCGCTGCGCGCTGACCCAGCTGGCGGTCCTGAAGCAGACACTCGGCACACTTGACCGTATCAAGCAGATCGTATCCGTCAACGGATACGTCAACGCCATCGCCGGATTTCCGGATTCACCGAAAGTGATCAACGGCGCGTCTGATCTCTTAGTCGAGGTCTTCGGCGAAAAAGGCCGTCACGTGCGTGCCGCCGTCGGCGTAGCCGCTCTCCCGCGGAACGCCATGGTCGAGATCCAGATGACGGCGGAGATCTGATCGAATGACAGAGCACATCCTTTCCGCCGAACCCACCCACTCGCGGTGGAATCGCAAGCTCGAACCGCGAATTGAAGTCGCCTCGGGCGACACCGTCCACTTTGAGTGTGTCGACTCCAGCGGTGCGCAGGTGCATCCCGGAATGACCGTCGACCAGTTTCTGGGAATCGACCGGGGAAAAATCCATGCGCTGACCGGACCTGTTGCCATAAAGGATGCTGCTCCGGGCGATGTGCTGGAAATCGAGGTGCTCGAGGTCGCTCACAAGGGCTGGGGATGGTCCAGCGTCCTCCCCGGGCTCGGATTCCTCAAGGAGCGCTTCAACGAGCCGTATCTTTTTCACTGGCTCCTCGAAGGAGAACTGACCCACTCACTCTTTCCCGCTGCAGTTCCGCTTCGCCCCTTTTGCGGAGTAATGGGTGTTGCGTCCGCCGACGATGGCGAGTTCCGGACCCGCCCCCCAGGCATCTTCGGCGGAAACATGGACGTGCGAGAGCTATGCGCCGGAGCCAGACTTTATCTGCCTGTATTGAATCATGGCGCACTCTTTTCCGCGGGAGATGCACACGCAGCCCAGGGCGACGGTGAAGTTTGCATCAACGGCATTGAATGTCCCGCGGATGCGACATTGCGATTCCGCCTTCACAAGCATCGGAAATTGACCGGGCCTCTGATCGAATCCTCCGAAGCGAAGCGCGCAGATGCTTCCGCCGATTCCTGGATCGTCGTGGAATCCGCCGATGACGCAATCTCAGCCGCCCGCGCTGCCACCGGCCGCATGATCGATCTGCTGACGGAGCATTGGGGAGTCCAGCCGGTCCATGCTTACCTGCTATGCAGCGTCGTCATGAAGCTCCGTCTTAGCCAGGTTGTCAACGAGCCAATGTTTACTGTGAGCGCTGCGATATCGAAACAGGTATTGCCGGAAAGGAAACTCTTCTAGCGATGGTCATCAATGATCCGGTAGTCGTTGCCGAGTTGGCTGACCTCTACCCCAGGTACGAAGCCGCCCTTGTCTCGAACGATGCCCCGACGCTGATTGCGATGTTTTGGAACTCCAGGCACGCATTGCGCTTTGGGGTTGCGGAAAACCTGCATGGCTTTGAGGAAATCTCGGCCTTTCGCAAAGGACGCTCTTCGGCGAACCTCGCACGCACCATAAACAGACTTGACATAGTTACATTTGACCGCGACTTCGCGAGCGTAACGGTGGAGTTCACACGGCACCTTGAGGAACGTACCGTCCATGGCCGCCAAAGCCAGGTGTGGGTACGGTTTACGGATGGCTGGCGCATCGTTTCCGCGCATGTCTCCATACGCTCTTAGCATGCCTCGCCCAGGCCAATCACGGCGCACCCATCTCGCTCCGGTAAGAGCTTCATAAGAGATTTTTATAGCTCTTCTATTGGAACGGAAATGTGACGAATTTTCCTGTGGGCTCGAACCCAAACTGCGTTATGCTCGCAACAAGATTTTCACAAAAGCTGGTAGTTCAAAGCTCGCAGCTACCGCTCCTTTCAGTTCCGGTCTTCTCGTAACATTCCGTTCCGGAATGCAGGGCGGTATATGGCCGCACGGCCGTAGTGTCCCTTTTCACTCTTGATGAGGCCAGGAATATGTTTAAGAGACCAGGTGTATCTGCTTTTCTTTTTATCCTCAGCATCTTTGCACTTACGAGCTTCAGCCGGGCCCAGCAGACCCTTGGCGGAATCAGCGGTGAAGTGAGCGACGCATCGGGCGGAGTCCTCGCGGATACAATCGTCACGGCTGTCGAAGATCAGACCGGGCTTACTCGCACCTCGAAATCGAATGCCAGCGGCGCTTATCTCTTTTCGAACCTGCCGATCGGAACCTACTCGCTCACTTTTGTCCATGAAGGATTCGAGACGCAGAAGGTGCCTTCGATCCAGGTGCAGGCCAATCGCACCGCGTCGGTGAACGCGCAGCTCAAGATTGGCCAGGTAAGTACCTCGGTCACAGTGGAAGAATCTCCACTGATGAACGCCACCGATACGACCAACGGCTACGTCCTCGACAAGCAGCAGATTGATTCGATTCCTCTGCCCACGGGGAGCTTTACCGGTCTCGCAATCCTTTCGCCCGGCGTCAACGCCGAGTTGCCTGGCGGGACAGGATCGAACAGCGGTCTCGGCAACGCCCCGATCTGGGCGAATGGCCAGCGCGACACATCCAACAGCTTCCTGCTCAACGGGGTCGACGCCAGCAATCTCTTCAACGGCAAAAGCACAAGCCAGGTAACTTCTTCCCGCGTTGTGAACAATACAGGCGGCGGCGCTTCGAGTGGCACAACCAGCGCCGGCGTCGAGCCCAGTTCTTCATCGATCTACCTCTCCATCGGCAACGCGCTCCCCACGCCTGCTCCTGAGACCCTGGAGGAAGTCCGGGTCAACGCGTCGATGTACGATGCACAGCAGGGCTCGGCCAGCGGTGCGCACATTGATATGAGTACCGGGTCGGGTGCCAATGCGATGCACGGCAGTCTCTATGGCCATCGCGGCACCAATTGGCTCAACGCCGCGCCATTCTTTTTCAAGAACAATACCGGCATTCCCGACGAAGACAAGAATCCTGAATTGCACCGCTACACCGCCGGTGGCACTTTCTCCGGACCGATCATTAAGGACAAGCTCTTTTACTTCATTGGGTACCAGCACCTGCACATTTCCGATCAGGAGACAGGCGATAACCTGATCGCCGTTCCGCCCGGCCTGAGCGATACCAACCGTACTCCTGAGGGGCTCGCCACCATCGTCAACAAGTACTGGGGAGATACCGACGCCGAGAATGGCTTCAGTGTGGGGCCCGGCGACTGGTCCAACAACCCCATCGGCCTCGCCCTTTTCCAGGCCAAGCTTCCCAACGGGCAATGGCTCATCCCAAACGATAACGGCCACGTGCCGGACCCGCTTTCGCCATCCAACGCCTTTGAGACTGGCACTTCATACTTCACCTCCGATCAGGCCGTCGCCGATCTCGATTGGAACGCCACGTCCAAAGATACGTTGTCTGCAAAGTACTACTACCAGCACGATCCCAACTGGTCGCCCTACGCGACATCCAGCGTTCCTGGATTCACCGTGTACATGGATACCGGGTCCCAGGTCGCTACCCTCACCAACATTCAGACACTCCGGCCCAATTTCAGCCTGACGGAGACGATCGGCATCCTGCGTGAGAAGGCCTACAACACCAATCAGCAGCCATGGTCGCCGGGTGAGTCTGGAAGTCCGATCGCCGCGATGACCACCTCTTTCGGCTCCTATTTCCCGGGCATCACCATTGTCGACGCCCTGGGATCCTACGGTTCCGACCTTGGTCTTCCGCAGGTGATGCTGAATATCGGACCCGGCGCAGCAAATCAGGGCCCCTTCACCGGCGTCTTCCAGAACCGCATCATGCCGTCGGCCAATGCCATCTGGACGAAGGGCAACCACTCCATCACCTTCGGTGGCAGCTACGCCTATACGCAGCTCAATGTCCGCGATGAGCGCACGGGCAAGGGTAATGTCGCTACACCCGACTTCTCCACCTTTGCGATGAACTGGGTCACCCCGTATACGACAAATGGCTTTGTTGCCTCTACTTTTCTTCAGGGCGATGCAAACCGTTATTACCGCGCCAATCAGACCGGTCTCTACATTCAGGACAAATATCAGGTTCGGCCCGACCTCAGCATCACTGCGGGGCTGCGCTACGACTGGAATGGCGGCCTGACAGAGAAATACGGCCGCATCTTCAATTTCGATCCCTCGCTGTACGACTACGATCCAGGATCCGATATGATCACCGATCCCGGCTTCATCATCGCCGGCAACAATAAGAACGGAACCTCGGGCGTTAGCAACACGACCCTTACCGGACGACAGTGGGGCATTGCTCCGCGCCTTGGTTTCGCGTACCAGCCGGCCAAGTTTGACTCCAAGGTCGTCATCCGCGGCGGAACCGGCCTTTATTACGATCGCGGCGAGCTCTACACCTACTTCTCGCCAGGATATGCGGCAGGTGAAATCTCGGGTGGACCGTTTGGCGTCAGCCAGACGCCTCCTTTCGTCACCCATCAGAACTGCCCCTATAGCGCGTCACCCTACGGCAACACCAGTTTCCTTTACAACTTCTATATACCGATCTGTGGCCTGGCTCCCTTCACACCCGTCGATGGCTCGCAGCTTCCCTACAATCTCGCGAATCCATGGGGCCCCACTCGCTCTGCGCCACCGAACAACCCCAGCGCGGCCGACCTGGCGAACTACCTGCCTAACGCCGCCGGAATTATCCAGGGTGCTGAGCCCTTTACCCTTGGCGTCTACAACCGGAAGAACAAGCTGCCTTACTCCATCAATTACACGCTCGATATTCAATGGCAGCCCCGCAATGATCTCGCCATCGAGGTCGGCTATGTAGGCAACGTAGGCCGCCATCAGATCATTCCCCTGCCCTTCAACCAGGCGCAGATTGCCACGCCTACCCACCCGGTGAATAGCCAGTCTTTCAGTTACGGCTATACCGTTCTCGATCCGAACACGTTTTATCCCATATGCGTCAATCAGGATCCGGCCTGCGCCTATGGCTACATGCAGCAAAACTACGAAGGTGGAAACGTCGACCTCCGTGTTCCCTACCTCGGCTACTCATCTGAATCCGAGTCTTATACAGCCGCCGGCATCTCCACCTACAACGCCCTGCAGGTGCACGTCGAAAAGCGCCTCAGCCACAATTTTCAGTCGGGCGTCTCTTACACCTACTCCAAAGCTACCGACGAGCAGAGCGCGCTCGGACTTTTTTACAACGGCAATAACCCCAACAATCTCCAGAGCGGCTATGGGCTTGCGGATTTCGACCGGAAACACGTGCTGAACTTTACCTACGGCTTCTATCTGCCTTCGTTCTTCCATCAGAACGAACTCGCCGGCAAGATCCTGAACAACTGGTCGCTGAACGGAATCGCTCTCGTCCAGAGCGGCCAGCCCTACAGCGTCATCGACTACTCCGGCGCCGTCGGCAGCCTCTATTACAGCACTTTCAACGGAATCACCAACCCCATCGTTCCGCTGGCTCCCGGCTGTACGCCGAAGACCGCGTCGACCGGACACTCGGGCGCCTTCTACAACAATGGCAAAGGCGCAGCCCTGAACGCTTCCTGCTTCACTCTCCCGCTGATACCGGTTGGGGACAAGGGAGTTCCCCAGGGTGATCCCTTCGAGACCGATTTCACCAGTGGCCAGCGCAACATCTTCCGCCAGCCCGCTCAGAAGCGCACCGACGCATCGATCATTAAGACGCTTGTCATCAAGGAGCGGTACAACCTGAGGTACTCCTTCGACGTCTACAACGTCTTCAACACTTCCAGCTTTGACATACCTCAGAACAACGTCACGCAGAACGCCGGATATAACAACGCCCCCACTGCGGCGTCGACTTACACCGAAGTAGCTCCCACTCCGGCACAATGCCAGCCCGGCGTTACTCCCCCGTCCGGCACCTTCTATAGCTGCCCGACTGGATCAGGGTTGGGTGTCGTTAAACATACCATCGGCAGCCCCCGCCAGATCCAGATGTCTTTGAGTCTGAGCTTCTGAAATTCCCCGAAAACCATGAGGGCAGCCGCATCGGCTGCCTTCTTTCTTTCTGCCGCGATAAGCGGATCAGGCGACAATTGTAACTTCGAGCAGCACAGATTGCGCAGCCGCAAAGCGCTCGCGAAGCTGCTCGGCCGCTTCGAAGATCTTGCCCTCCACATGTCTTGCCGGCAGCGTAAAGGTCAATTGCGATTCCGCAAAAGGGTAGGGATCCAGCTTGAACCTCCGCTCGCCCAGAGGCCAGACGCCGATCGGTCGATATCCGCCATCGCTGAGCGGCAAGGGATGCAACAGCGTGGCCGGCTGCGGGTATTCCACACAAGCGATCAGCGACAAGTTGTCGGTTGCCTGCAGCAATCGGAAGTGGTCGCGAATCGATGTCTCGCTCGTCTCCACAGGAGTGAAGCTGTGGTCCGCCGCAACCGCTTCGCGCAGGCTCGCCTGAAGCTCTCTCTGCCGCGCCAGGAAATCATCCAGCAGCGGTACCTGCTCGGCGGCGATCGTCGCTCGGTCAGCCCGCTCAGTCAGCAGATTGTGGGTATGCATCGAAACCAGAATCGCCGCGTAGGGGTCTTCTTCCGCTAACAGCTGCACCGCGCGATCGCGGACCGTCAGATAGTCAGCCAGATCGATCTCCTCAAACGCTGAATACTTCCCCACCAGCTCAACAGAAAACGCACTCGGTCTTCTCTGTCTGGTGATGAAGGGCTGCGTGTCGCGTTCCCGCCACCCGTCGTCATGGCGCGAGATCCCGTTGAGCACATGCGCCCGCGGCTCTGGAGCCCGGAACAGATCATTTCCCCAGCGCGCAGCAAACGCGCCTGCAAGGTTGGCATGGTCGACATGCGTTATCAGCCAATATCCGGTTTCAGTTTCGAGACGTAGCATGATCCACCTGGATTGATCGCGGACTATTCAACTTCAAGCACGCGCGCAGATTCGTGCCAGTTATGCAAAAAGTACCACTCAAGAAAATAGACGATGAAGTAGAAGACGAAACCCAGCAGCGCCGAGGCAACGATCAGGGCAAAGACGTAGTCCGTCTGGAGTTGCTGCGAAGCGTAGATAATGGAATAACCAAGTCCGCCTTGTCCAACACTCGACGAGCCTGCAAAAAGTTCTCCGGTAATGGCGCCGATGACAGCAATCCCGGCCGAGAGACGGATCCCGACAAAAAGTGACGGAACAGAGTTTGGCAGGCGCAGTCTGAAAAGAATCTGCCGGCGTGTCGCGTTATGCATCAGGAAGAGATGAATGTGATTTTCATCGACACTGATCAAGCCCTGAGTTGTGTTGGCAATGATCGGCGCCAGGCAAATAATGAAAGTGATGAGTGTCACTGCCGGAGTTCCCGGACCGACCCAAAGAATAATGAGCGGCGTCACCGCAACGATTGGTACAGTCTGCAGGAGAAGCGTATACGGATAGAGCAGGCTCCTTATCCAGCGGGACTGTGCAAAAATCAAGGCCACCGCTACTCCGGCGATGATGCTGGCAATGAGGCCGACTGTGGCAGAGAACGCAGTAATCGCGAAAGACTGGGCCAACGTCGAGAAATGCTCCGCGACCACCTGAGCGACCCGCCACGGCGAAGGCAGCACGTAAGACGGTGTGTGTCCAATCCAGATAATGGCCTGCCATAACAACAGAAAAACCGCGAAGACAATCAGCGAATTCAGCAAAACGATGAGACGCCGCTTCATGCCGAGCGCGCCTCCCGAAGAATTCTGGATATTTCGACAACCATCTGCTCGTATTCAAGCGTGGAGCGCAGCTCTGCAGTCCGGGAGTTCGGCAACTCAACCGGAATATCGGCATGGATACGTCCAGGATTCGGAGCCAGAACAACAATGCGCGTCGAGAGAAAGACTGCTTCTGTAACCGAGTGGGTGACAAATACGACAGTCCACTTCTGTTCGTCCCGCAACCGGAGCAGCTCCTCATTCATCCGGTCGCGCGTCATCTCGTCGAGTGCTGCGAATGGCTCATCCATCAGCAGAAGCCTCGGCCGGGTTGCAATGGCGCGCGCAATCGAAAGGCGCATCTTCATGCCGCCGGAAAGCTGACGTGGATAAGCGCGGCTAACATGTGAAAGCCCAACTAACTCAAGCAGGGCATCTACCTTGGCTTCGCGTTTGCCTCTGGGGACGCCTTCGAGCTCAAGTCCGAGGCCAGCATTCGAGCGGACCGTTCGCCACGGCAAAAGCGTCGGATCCTGAAAAATGAATGCCATCGTTTCACGCGCATTTTTCGGCGTCATGCCATCGATGAGAATATTGCCGGTGCTCGCCGGCGTCAGTCCGGAAATAAGTTTCAACATCGTGGATTTGCCGCACCCGGATGGCCCGATGAGGCTAACGAATTCCCCCTTCGCCACGATGAGATTCAGACCATCGAGAATAGGCCGATCGTATCTCTTCGACACACCGGCAAGTTCAATCTGCGGAACAGCTCCCGTCCCTGACACGGCCACGCTCTGTGCTGGATTCGTCTGCGCATTCATCGGTGTTCACCCCGTAGCGGGAGATGGAACGCCGACGGCCGCGCCTCATCGTGATAGACGAACTGTGTCGACCGCCTCCAGTCCCATGAGCTCGCGCGAGAAGAAGGAGCATTCGTTCCGGGGTTGCGGTCATAGAGCGGGAACGCACTGCTTGCAATCTCAAGCCGGATACGATCTCCGGCGTCAAATGTGCACGATGTCGGTTCAAGTTCGAACTGCCAGCAGCGGACTACATCCCGCTCGAAGCCGTCGCCGAACAGGAAGTCCGAGCGAGCAATGCCGATGCAGACGAAGTCGGCACGGCCATCGGGACGAACGCGGACGAGCTTTGCCGTGAAGTCCGTGCTTTTCGCAGAAGCGGCACAGTAAAGGCTGACGCTAGGCGCTCCGAAAACAGCAACCCTATCAGAAAGTGGATCGGAGGTGTAGATGAGAACGTTATTGCCTAGCTCAGGCCCTGCCTGATTGTATGAGCCGCTCAACGAGCCCGGACCGCCCGGCGCGAGGACCGGAACCTCGGGATCGTAGACAAACACATCGCATGGCTCATGGGCAGATGGCGGAGTTTGAGCAAGAGCGCCATCACCCTTGCGCGAATTCGCGCGCCCCCGGCTACGCAAGTAGAAAGTGAATTGCGCACTCTTTGGCCATCGGTTCGCAGCATGCCAGCGATTCTCGAACAAGGAGAAATGGCGAATCCTGGGCTCATCGGAGAATTCTCCTGAATCCTTTAGCCAATGATTAAACCACCGCAGCAGAATCGTGTCTGTGTCGATGAGCGCGTGCGGTCCGAAGTTCACTTCTCCAATCTGATCTCCCCAGGGAATATGCGCCCACGGTCCCGCAATGAGATATTGATGCGTAGTCTTTTCGGAAAGCGCCGTGAACCCGTCGATCGTCCCTTTGACAAAAAGATCAAACCATCCAGAGATGTGGAGCGCAGGGACATAGATGCTGTCGAGACAAATGCTTATGTCTTGCTCCTCCCAGTATTCTCCTGGGCGGTCATGCTCAAACCAGTCGAGAACATATGTGGGGAGACCAGACGATTGCAGAGCAGGATGCCCTCCAAAAGGCAGCACTGAGAATTGATTGCGCAGATCAGCCCATGCCCGCTCGAGTTTGTCGCTGGCTTCTCGGAGTTGGAGCCGCCTCGCGTCCATCTTTAGCATCTGCAAACCCCAGCCCAGGCTCGATGCAAGCCGCAACGCCCCGTTGTGGTAGAACCAGCCACGATAAAGATCGGTTGCGGCCATCCCCGGAGCAATGGCCACCAGACCCTCGGGCTGAGCCGCGGCCGCCAGGAACTGCGTTACTCCCTGGTAGGAAAATCCGTACATGCCGATGCGGCCATTCGATTCGGAACGCGAACGCAGCCATTCAATCGTCGACGCTCCGTCCGCGCGCTCGTGGCGAAAAGGGTAAAACTCACCTCCGGAACCGCCTCGCCCGCGTACATCCTGAATCACGACGTTATAGCCGTGACGCGCAAACCAGACAGGATGCGCGTACACCACCGTCGAAGCGATGTCGCGGCCATAGGGTTGGCGCATGAGCAAGGTAGGGTGCGGACCGGGCTCGGCGGGATAGTAGTGATCGGAGATAAGACGCACACCATCCGGCATTGCGCAGGCAACGCCGTGCTCCATGCGCACGCCATTCCCGCAATCGATGAGCGCAGAATCTGTCATGGCCGATAAAAATTCTCATACCGCGCCATGGCTTCGAGCGCCGCAGCAATGCGTGTTGCCGCCTGATCGACCCATCGCGCCCCGTTTTCCGCAGTCGCTGGACGCGGGTCGCCCATCACACCGCTCGCGGCGATGTCTCGCGTGAGCCACGCAAAGGTGGCTGAAGCATTTTCCGGACGCAGCACTTCAGGCTTGTCCACCTGCGCGATGTAGTTGACGGTATAAGCTGCGCTGTCGACGAGTTCGGGAAGTTCGCTAAGAAGAAAGGCTGTCTCAATTTCGCCCGCGTGAAAGCCGTAGGCTTTCTCCTGTTCGCTGACGCCCTCGAAATTGACCCCGCCCGAGCCATAAAGGGCAAACGTGCGCAAGCCAAACTCTGCGCGAAGATCGCGGGCCATCACGTCAACGAGCGAGGCATTTCCTCCATGCGTGTTGTAAAGTACAAGCTTTTTGAATCCCGATGCCGCCAGGCTCGCTCCAAGATCGCGCACCACTGCCATGAACGTTGCCGCCGAAACTGACAGCGTGCCGGGAAATCCGATGTGCTCGTTACTTTTGCCATAGCAAATAGGCGGCAACGCGTATAAGGGCAGATCGGCAGGCAGCTTTTCGAGGGCTTTGCCGAGCAGCAGATTGTTGATGATCGTGTCGGTTGCCAGCGGCAGGTGATGACCATGCTGCTCGATAGCCGCCGTAGGCAACACTAGCAGCGTCGAATCCTTGGGCAGCGCTTCGACCTGCTTCCAGTTGAGATAAGCAAAATTACGCGAATCCGGAATCCAGGTCTTCATGGGTGAACTGCCTCTTCCACGCGGGGTTCAAAGCTGAGCATCTTGCCTGGATTCAGCAGGCCCTTGGGATCGTTGCGCCGCTTGGCGGCGAGTTGGACATTGTCTTCGCGATACCGTCCACCGTCCTCAACATTATTCACATGAGGATTGGCGACAAACACACCGATTGACCGGCAGAACCGGATCATGTCGTTGAGGCGCTCTTCAGTTGTGAAATGCAGCAGCGGGAGCGACCCTGGAATCATGCGAGCCGCTGCGTTCTTCCAGAACTCCATGTGGAAGAGAATCTCAGAGCCATATCTTTCCCGAAGCTGTCGAATCTGGTCGCGCGCTCTATCGGGATCAAACGCACACTGAAGGTAGGTGTAAGCGTCATCGTGCTTGATGGCCCAGAGTGTGGTGTGGTTCCAGGTGTAGTCGGTGAGTAGCGGCCTTGTGCCCAGTCCGTTGTAGTGCCCGGAATATGTCACCATTCCGCCAGCGTCCTGAATGGCCTGCTCGAAGGCTGCAAGTTGATTCTGCGCGATAAGGAAGAAGATCAGATGCTTGCCTTCCGGCGCGACTTTCCGAATCGGACTGAAGTAGGAGGGTATCGGCCACTCAAATGTCGTCACCAGCCGTTTGGTCCACTCCGGTGCGTTGGCGACGCGTTCGCTGAAGTCGTACGCCTCTGAAAAGCTGTCGAAACCGGCGACACACTGTGCCCAGTCAACCTTGGGCGCAAGCGCAAGCCAGATCCTGGTGATGACACCGTTCGTTCCCCAGGCGTGCAAAACATCGTGCACCGCCTGCCCTTCAAGATGCTGAAGGCGCGGCTCCTCTTCCATGGTGACGACTTCGAGCGCGCGCACTGTTTCGTAATCGCGCAGATTACCGTTCAACACTGACCCGACGCCTCCCGAGCCCCCTCCCAGAAATCCTCCAACAGAAGCTTTGACAATCGTGCTCGGATAGCAACGTAACTCCCAGCCCAGGGTGCGGGCATGGGCTTCCAGCACACCAAGTCGCACACCCGGCTCGCAGATGGCCACACCATCGCTCGTGACAGTTTCGATGCGATCCATCAACGAAAGATCGAGAACGATTCCGCCGTGAAGGGGAATCGCCTGGCCATAATTGCCGGTGCCGGCTCCCCGCGGCGTCACTGGAACGTCGTGCGCGAAGCAGTAGCGCAAAATGGCGCGAACCTCTTCAACGTTGACGGGCTGCACAACAACTTCGGCCTGCTTGTCTTCGAGACGCTTTTTCAGAACCGGCGAGTACCAGTAGAAATCTTTGGACAGCCGTTCGACGACGGCAGGAGCCGTCAGGCAGCGGCCGGGATCGGCAATGAGTCGAGCGAGCGCGCTTGCCAGTGTGTCAGTCATGCTTACCTCTGCTGTTCGTGATCTTGCGCGTGCTCCACATTGCAAATGCCTTCACCATCCTGGGATCGGTAAAAAGGCCGTAGCAGAGATCGCGAAGCAGCTCTCCTTCGACAGCGCATTTCATATCGCTTCGCTCGACAACTTCTTCCGCGGGGATATGAATCTGCCTGCAATGGCGGCTGGCATCTTCGATCGTGGCTCCATAGACCACGCGATCCAGTCCAGCCCACAGTGCGTTGGCCATACACATGGCGCAGGGCTCACAGGTGGAGTAAAGCGTGTAGCCCGCGAGCGAAGGCTTGCCGAGCTTTTTTGCAGCCAGCCGGACAGTGCGCAACTCCGCGTGCGAACCGGGATCATTCTCGCGCATCACAGCATTGCGAGCGCGGTACAACAGGTCACCGGATTTGCTGTGAACGATGGCCGCCCCGAAGGGCACTGGCTGGGGCGTGGCGAAGCTAAGGGCCGTAAAGCGGACAAGCTCCGTCATGATCGCCTTATCTCGATCACGATTGAGCGCCAAAACTCTTCCCATTGACGAAATTTAGCACGGATTATGCGAAATCGAACCCGCTGTTTTGCGTCCGCCGTGTGAGTAGAATCAGCGCATGGAAATTGAGGTATCTCCGATTGAGGTGATAAGTGGACATGCAGCTAAGGATGCGCTGCGTGTGGCAGATGCGGCGCTCACCCGGGTAAACCGCAACGCCGGCCGAAACACATACCTGAGTGTGAACGAAAGCTGGACGCGCGATCAGGCTGCGCGGCTGAGCGAGGGCGAAAGAACGCAGCCTCTTTATGGACTGCCAATCGCACTCAAGGACTGCTTTGATCTGGAGGGATTCGTCACCAGTTGCGGATCGCGATTCTACGCCCATCGCAACGCACCGGCTTCCTCAGATTCCTGGGTCGCCGAACGATTGAAGATGGCCGGCGCAGTGATCACCGGCAAAACCCACATGCAGATGCTCGCCTATGGGATTACCGGAGAGAATCGCGACTACGGCGATTGCGTCCAGCCGATCGATCCGGCAAGCCTCACCGGCGGCTCGTCGAGCGGATCGGCTGCCGCAGTGCAGGAAGACTCCGCTGTCGCGGCTATCGGCACTGACACTGGCGGCTCCATTCGCGCACCTGCCGCGTTGTGCGGCCTCGCCGGATATCGCGCCTCATTGGGCGTCGGCAACTGGCGTGGCGCAGCACATCTGGCTGAATCCTTCGACACGATCGGCTGGCTCTGCCGCGATTTACGCGACCTGTTTCGGCTTGCCCATGCGCTCTTTGGATTTTCTGTGCCCGCAGCAGCGTCTTCCGGGTCGCGAGTCAGTGTCATTTCCGGCAGCATGCTCGATGATTGTGAGACCGCGGTGCTTTCATCATTGACCATCTGGAAGGAGCGAATCACAAAAGCAGGCGCCCGCCTCGGAGAGTTCCAGCCGGATTTCTTCACGGAAGCATTCTCTATCTACGCACCACTGCAGGCCGTCGAGGCCGCGCGCTGGCACACGGGGTTTTTCGACGAATTTGAGCCGGAAATTGCAGACCGGCTCCGCTGGGGAGCAAGACTCACAGCGGAGGAGCTTGCCCATTGGCGCGCGAAGCATCAATCATTCATCGCCAATATTTCAGCGTTGTTCACCCAGGCTGACTTCCTTCTGATGCCGGCAGTTCCCTTACGGCGACTTGCCGCAGGAGAAGATCAGACCGTCGCGCGGCCGAGAATTCTCCGCTACACCACGCCCGCCAGTCTTGCTGGTCTGCCTGCCGTGGTGCTGCCCGGCAGCCCCGGCCTGCAGTTGCTTGCCGCACGAGGCGATGATGCCCGCCTGCTGCAGTTCGCCGCCCAACTCGGACTGCTGCTCGCCGCAGAAGAGGCTTGATCAGCTTTCGGGGCCCTTGATCGGTTTTCAGAGCCCTTGATCGGTTTTCGGGACGATTGATAAGCTCGGACATGATCCCTGCGAAAAATTGGCTTGCCCTTTCGGTCATGTGTCTCAGCTTGCTCGGCTGCCACCAAGATAAGAGCAGCAGCGGCCTGATCCCGGTTAAGTTTCAGATAGATTGGTATCCGCAACCCGAGCAGGGCGGCTTTTACGAAGCGCAGCTCAAGGGCTACTACCGCCAGGAAGGGCTTGACGTCACCATCGTTCCCGGCGGTCCGTATGTCATCGCCGACCAGCAGGTTTCAACCGGCGCAGCCCAGTTCGGGATGGGCTCATCCGACCGAATTCTCGAGGCTGACTCGCAGGGCCAGTCTCTCATAGCCATTGCAGCTACCATGCAGCGTGACCCGCAGGGAATCATGCTCCATGTGAACTCATCCGTGCACGACTTCCCCGACCTCGAGGGACACACGGTCGCGGTAAAGCCGGGATCGACATGGTTCGAGTATTTGATCGCGCGATACAAGCTAAAAAACGTCCGCGAGACTCCGGCAACATACTCGATCGCCAACTTCCTCGAGGACCCAAACTACATTCAACAGATTTTCGTCACATCTGAGCCGTACTTCGCCAGCAAGGCCGGGGCAAAGGTGCGCACCCTGCTGATCAGCGACACCGGTTATGCGCCCTACCGCGTATTTTTCACATCGCGGGACTATCTTGCCCAGCACCCGGATGTGGCCGCCAGATTCGTTCGCGCATCCCTTCGCGGATGGCGTGACTACATCGCCGACCCCAGTGCGGTCAACGAGGAATTATTGAAGCTGAATCCCGCAATGAGCCTCGAGCAGATGCAGTTCACCTGCGAGGCTCTCAAGGACGGACACTTCATCTACCCCGATAACGACCCATCAAAAGCGGGGGATTTCGATCCTTCCCGCTGGTCGCAGATGTATCAGCAACTCGTCGACCTGAAGCTGATCCAGCATCCGTTCGACCCGGCGACGGCGTACACCATGCAATTTATAGGGAAGTCTTAGCCCGAGCTGCTACTTGCCCTCAAGTGCGGCCTTCACCCCGTCAATCATCGCCTTCGGATTAAACTCGCTGCGGATGATGTCATCCGGGCAGTCAGTTAGAATCGAAACTCTGTAGTTACAGATGAACGCTACTTCCTGATCGGGACGATGTTCCTTGATTTCAGAGCAGAGCTTCTCTGCGGCCGGAATGCGCCCATCACCTTCCACATCGATGATCACCAGCGAGTATTTGCGGGCCTTGGCAAGTTCCAGGCCCTCACTCAGGGACACCGTCGAATCGACTTCGTAGCCGTGCATGCGAAAGATTTGATCCCGAAGTCCAACAATGATTTCGCGGGTACAGATGTGAAGAATAGAGTGTGGCTGACTGCTCATCCGGGTCTTAGCTTATCAGATAGTAACGGCCTCCCGGCCATCTTGTAAGGTAGACGTTACACCCACCCCGTTAGACCACGAAATACTTCCCTGAGCGGTGAAGGACGATCAGGCAGATGCTTTTCCTGCATGCAATGAGGCGTTTATAGCTGGGCTGGCACGACTTGCCGGATACCGGGGCTATTTGACCGAATCGGAGTGAGCAGCCAGCTCGCCTGGCATGCCAACCTTGGGCGCCAGCATGTCTTCCTTGCGCATCACCATGGTTGTGGCATTCACGCTGGCCAGCTCGAAGCCGTGGCCATGTGTGATCGCGTCGGTCGGGCACGCTTCGACACAATATCCGCAGAAAATGCAGCGGTTGTAGTCGATGTTGTAAACCTTGGCGTAGCGCTCTGCACTGGAGATGCGCTGCTCCGCGGTATTCTCAGCCGCCTCAATGTAAATGCAGTTTGACGGACAGGCTGCCGCGCAGAGGAAGCAGGCGACGCACTTCTCAAGACCGTTCTCATCGCGCTGCAGGACATGCGCGCCACGGAAGCGCTCCTGCAGGACCGCCCCGCGCGTCGGTCCCGGGCCGTCGGGATAATTCTCGACCTCCGTGGGCTTGAACATCTCCCCGAAAGTGATGCTCATGCCTTTACCGATGGCGGCGATATTGCTCACGATGGACATACGAACAGTATAGAGCGGGTCGGCAATATGGTGGTAGCTGTGAGTGAAGCGGGCAAGTCACTCAAAAACGCCGCCCCCATTCTATCCAGCTCATCTGCCTCAACCCATAACGTATGATAAGCCCGTCGCAGATCCTCGCAGATCCCCAGGAGAGCCCGCAAATGCGAAGCTGGATTCGATTCTTCCCGTTCACGATCACACTCATACTCGCCGCGCCCTTTGCCCTGATGGCGCAACAGCCGGGTGGGGCACTCAAAGTGGTCGCGCAGGGCCAGACTCAAACGCTCTCGACCAGCGATCTCCAGCCGTTCCCACACCGCACCATCACCGTCCACAATCCGCACAGCAATGCCGACGAGACCTACTCCGGCGTACCTTTGATGGACCTTCTCGTCAAAGAGGGCGTGCCCCACGGACACGATCTGCGCGGCAAGGCCCTTGAGCAGTACGTTGTCGCTACCGGCTCTGATGGATACAAAGCAGTGCTGGCGCTCGCCGAGGTCGATCCCGACTTTCATCCCGGCGAGGTCCTCGTCGCCGATCAGCTTGACGGCAAGCCGCTCGATGCGAAGATCGGGCCCTTCCGGCTGGTTGTCACCGAGGACAAGCGCCCCGCGCGCTCGGTACACAACCTCGTTTCGATCGAAGTGAAGCAAGCCGAGTAACGGCTTCGTGAACCTCATCATGGCCGTGGTCAGAATTTTCGCAATGAACTTCCACAAGCCAGCGTAGTTCAGCACCAACGGGCGTAGGCTTTCGATCGGAGGTCAAAGTGCGAAAATCTTATCGCCAAACGAAGCCACATTATCCAAAGCCCAAGCCGAGAGCACGGTCACCTCACCGTCGCAGGGTAAAGGATAGGAGCGGCCGCTGGTCAGACCGCTGACTGTATTTGCATAGCTAGTTACTCGATGCGCAGCTTCTTCCAGATAGCATCAACCCTCGACTTCGTGGCCGGGTCCATTTCAATCATCGGAGGCCACGGTCGCGTGACCCCTTCCGCGGCCCACTTCCGTGTAGCATCGATGCCCATCTTGCTGCCGTAATTCGGCAGCCGCGAAGCATGATCGAGCGAGTCCACCGGCCCGAGCGTGAACTGGATATCGCGTTCCGGATCGATGTTGTTCGCCACCCTCAGCGTCACTTCGCCGATATCCTGCACATCGCAATCTTCATCTACAACGACGATGCACTTGGTGAACATCGCCTGTCCCATCGCCCAGATGCCGTTCATCACCTTGCGCGCCTGTCCCGCGTAGCTCTTGCGGATAGAAACGAGCATCAGGTTATGAAAGACACCTTCGACCGGAAGATTGATATCCACGATCTCCGGCAGCGTAAGCCTCATGAGCGGCAGAAAGATCCGCTCGACCGCCTTGCCCATCCACGCGTCTTCCTGCGGAGGCTTGCCCACGATCGTCGCCGAGTAAACCGGCTCTTTGCGATGCGTGACGCACGTGAGATGAAAGACCGGGTACTCCTCTTCCATCGTGTAGAAACCGGTGTGATCGCCGAACGGCCCTTCGACGCGCAGCTCATCGAGCTTCACATAGCCTTCGAGAACAATCTCGGCATGCGCGGGAACTTCAAGGTCAACGGTTTCGCACTTCACCAGCTCGACCGGCTCCTGACGAAGAAATCCCGCGATGATGAATTCCTCAACCTCAGGAGGAGCGGGCACAATCGCCGAGAACGTCGTTGCCGGATCGGTCCCGATCGCCACCGCCACTTCAAGCCTGTCGTCCTTCACATTGCCCAGCGCGATCTTCACCGTGCCTCCGGCCGTTTCCGCCATGGCCTGAACGCGATCTGCCGCCCTTGCTCCCGCCGCCGCGCGCAGCCGCTCGCGCAGATGCTCTGCCGCATTCTTCTGCCGCTGCCAATGCATGCCTGTCGTCTGCCCATCGTAGACCTGCATGCGGTACATCCCCATATTGCGCTTGCCTGTCCTGGGATCGCGCGTAACCACGCAGGGCAGCGTGATGAATCGCCCTCCATCGAGCGGCCAGCATTGCAGAATGGGAAAATCGAGCAGGTTAAACTCCTCGCGGAGAATCACCTGCTTGCACGGCGCATCTTTCGCAGCAATCGTCTTCGGAAAAAATTTGCCGACCTCCGCCAGCATGGGCAGCATCTTGAATTTCTCGAGGAAGCCCTCTGGCGACTTGATCTCCATAAAGGCGCGGATGCGACCGGCAATTTCATCCAGAGAATCGACTCCGAGAGCCAGTTTCATGCGGCGCTCGCTGCCGAACTGATTCATCAGCACACTTGATCCCGGATAGCCTTTCACATTTTCGAAGAGCAGCGCCGGGCCGCCCCCACCCCCGCCCGAAGTCCCGCCGCGTCTCCCCGCCTTCGACGCGCGATCCGTGATCTCGGCGATCTCAAGATTCGGATCGACCTCTTCGCGAATGCGCTTCAACTCGCCGGCTTTATCGAGAGCCTTGATCCACTGCCTCAGGTCGTCGTATGCCAATGATCTTCCCCGGCGTCTGCCCTTCAATCATGCTCAGCAGACGCAACCTTCCATACTAATGCCCCGGGTGACACCGCGCTGGGCACCGCACAGATGCAGTAGGTTGATCGAAGTTCAGTTGCGGCGTATGGGATTCAAATCCCCACCGTGCATCCAGCGATCCATCAGCGTCTGCGCGCAGCGGCCGCCGCACAGGTGCCTCGCAGCGGCATCATGAGATAGGAAGAGATTCCACGGAGTGACCTTCAGGACTGGCTGCCCCGGATCGCCGGGTGTCGGTGACATCGTCTCACTCCACGCCAGCCACCAGTCGCCCGCCTCTTCGCTCTTTGCCTTGCCGCAGACATCGCACGAATAGATTTCGGTCCAGGCCATAGATAACCTTCGTCAAATTTCGATTGCACGTCTCTGGACGTTAGCACAAAGCGCGAGCGGTGTGGTTCAATCTTCGTGCAAATTCTGGTCAGCCGGCCTGTGCAACCTCTTGTGGTGGAATTTCCACCAGAGGATACCCCAGCCGCTTCCATTCATCGAAGCCGCCGCGCAGCGGGCGCACCCGGTAGACCCCCTGCTTGCGGATAGCCAGCGCCATCTTTGCGGCCGTAGCCTCGCTCGGGCAAGTGCAGAAAAGCACCACGTCGCGATCGCGTGGAATGTCGGAGCTATGCTGAACCAGCGAATCGGGCGAAAGAAGCACTGCTCCCGGCAGCGTGCGCGGATCGGGCAGATAATCGAGCGGATGACGCAAATCAACGATGTACACCGGCTGTTCGCGGTCGAGCATCGTCTTCAACTCATCCGGCTCCAGGCGGGCCATGCGAATCTCGCGCAGGAAAGCCCTCTGGCGGAGAACTCGCCAGACGAAGAAACTCATCACCAGCAGCACGAAGAGCAGAAACGCGGAGTGCTCGACCCACTGAAGTACCTCGGGATTCTTCTTTATAACATCGCCGAAGAATCTTCCGCCCAGCGTGAAAGCGGTCGCCCATAGAAGGATTCCTGCCGTATCGAAGAGGGCGAAGAAGTGATATTTCATCCCCGTCTGCCCGGCAATCGGCGCGGCAACTGAGCCCAGCCCAGGAACAAATTTGGCCACCACTAGGGCGCCCGCCCCGTGCTTGGTGAAGTAATTTTCTGTCCGCCGCACGCAGCTCGCCCGTTCCATTGACAGCCGGCAAAGCAGCTTCACAACGCTACCCCCATACCTCTTGCCCATCAGGTACCACACACTGTCGCTGACCAGGCTCCCGCAAACCACCGCAATCAGCACCAGCGGAAGACTCAGCTTGTGTGTTGCCGTCAAGGTGCCCGCAGTGAGTAACACAGGAACGCTGGGGATAGGAACGCCCAGCTGCTCCACCATCACCCAGAGAAATAAAATCCAGTACGCATAATGCAGGAAAAAATCGAGCGCCAGCGGCATCGCAAAGGCCCTCCGTGTCACGTATCTGATTTTGACTATAGAGAAGATGTAAGGTATCTGGAAAACGATTCGCCTTAAAGCAACCGGACCGGATCACATGGTGACCCGGTCCTCAGTCTGGGGGACGGAAATCCCTGAAATTCCTGCTTCTAAGGCTTTACTGTCACTTTCGGTTCAACGGAAAGCCCCGGCCGCAGAAGATGGTCTGCATTCTGCTCCGGCTTCGACAGATCGATGCGCACCGGAACACGCTGAACAACCTTGACGTAGTTGCCGGTAGCGTTCTCCGGCGGGAACAGGCTCAGCACCGAACCGGTTGCGCCGCCAATCTGGGTCACCTTGCCGTCATACTTGCGTCCGCCGTAGGCATCCACTTCGATGACCACCGGCTGGCCGGCGCGCATGTGTTCGAGCTGTGTTTCTTTGAAGTTTGCCGTGATCCAGATATCATCCAACGATACCAGCGTCATCATGTTCTGGCCGACGCTGACGTTCTGGTTGATCTCCACGCTCTTGCGAGTGACAATCCCGTTTTCGGGCGCAATGATCTTTGTATAGCTCAGGTTCAACCTCGCCTGTTCCAGCTGTGCCTGGGCCTGCGCCACCTGGGCTGCTGCCTGATCGGCCCTCGCCTTCTGGATGGCGACCTGTTTAGGCGCGGTCTGGGCATACTGCAGTTGCGCCTGAGACTGGGCCAGCCGGTCGCGGGCGACGCGGATCGCGTCCTCGGCAGCCACCACATTCGCCTTGGCCTCGAGCACGGCGGCGTTGTTGGCATCTGCCGCAGCAACGGCGGTATCAAATTGCTGCTTCGAGATTACATCCTTCTCGACCAGCGGCTTGTACCGTTCCAGATCCGACTGCGACTTGATCGCATTCGCCACCGCCTGGGCCACGCGCGCCTTGGCTGCGTCGAGCTGCTGTTGGGACTGCGCAATCTGCGCGGACGATCCGTGAACGTCGGCGCCCGCCGAGGAAAGGGCCGTGCTGGTGTTGATGTTGATGACCGGCACGTTCACCCTGGCCGCTTCATACGCCGCTTCGGCGCTCTGCAGATTGGCCTCAGCCTGCTGCACGGCAACCTGGAAGTCCTTGGGATCGATCTCGACCAGCACGTCGCCTTTCTTGACCGCCTCGTTTTCGTCCACGTTCACCTTGATCACCTGACCGGCAATACGCGAGCTGATCTGGATCAGGTGCCCGTTCACCTGTGCATCATCTGTGTCTTCGTAGTAGGTCGAATGCCACCAAAACAACAGCGCCCCCACAACCAGGAGCGCAATAACGCCGATGACAATGAACCTTCGCCGTGATTTTGGCTTCTCCGGCTTGTCATCCGGAGTTGTATTTTGTTCGGGCTTTTCGTCCGCCACTATTACTTTCCTCCCACATAAATCTTGTAATTGCTCTCGGCCACGCCCAGGGCACGTGCCAGCGATAACTTGGCAATATTGTGCCGGTAGAGACTGCTGACATATTGGTTGTCGGCCTGCGCAACGGATTCAAGCGCTTGTGAAACGGCAAGATTGTCCGATACACCGGCCTTATACCGCTGCTGCGCTTCGCTGAGAGCCTCTTTGGCCAATTCCGAGTTGCTCCGCGCCACTTCTACCTGCTTGGCTGCGGCCTG
>Ga0335075_10004497_pt1 | contig 21779 bp, 20 predicted proteins | sample Lox_Sample_24_FD_206723 | JGI IMG/M metagenome (GOLD analysis project Ga0335075, IMG submission 206723) | Soil microbial communities from Loxahatchee National Wildlife Refuge, Florida, United States - Lox_Sample_2.4 | ecosystem: Environmental > Terrestrial > Soil > Wetlands | place: USA...
ATCTCGCGATCTGCATGTCCACCGGCAGGCATGAGGTCGATCCCTTCCTGCTCTCGATCTTCGCCGCCGAGGTCACCGCCGAAGCGATCCGCGACGGTGCCCGCCGGGCAACCGATGCCGCCGGCATCCCGGCGGCATCGAGCCGTCTCAGCTGACCTCGCGAAAGGGCGTGAAGCGACCGATACGTCCTGAGCAAATGATGAGATGTCCCTGATCTCAAGGATGAGAAGAACGAAGGGACAAGCGAATGAAGATCAGGATGCTCGTCGTTGTCAAGGCATACCCGGTTATCGATCAGGAGTCAATGAATGAGGCTGTTTGTGTGGCGGGGCTGTCGGTTGATGAACGTCCGCCACGATGGATACGGCTCTTTCCACTCGACTTTCGTGGACTAAATGTTGCCCGTAGATTCGAGAAATACGACATCATCGAATTGAATGCGAAGCCATCTCGTAAGGACAATCGTCCCGAAAGTCTGACTCCGGACCTGGAATCCATACGGGTGGTTGATTCCGTGCCGATCCGAAACGGATCCTGGAGGAATCGCCTCGACCATCTGGAGAGTGCGGAGGTCCCGTCGATGTGCGACCTGATCAAGCGACAGCGACTGGATCACACTTCGCTCGGAACGTTCCGGCCTCTGAAGGTACTTGGCCTCGATGTCGAGCGCCAGTCCGCGACCTTTAGTGCCTCACAACTCGGAGTTCTCTCCCAACCCTCACTTTTGGGTGACCGGATCGGCGATAGCGATCGCGTCCCGCTGAGACCCCTTCCGTTGAAGTTCAAGTATCGATATCTCTGCGGGGCCGCGGACTGCGGGACACACCGGCAGACAATCGTTGACTGGGAATTGGGGGCTCTTTTCATGAAGCTTCAGAAGAATGGAGAACCGTTGGTCGAAATCGAGTCCAAGATCAGATCTAAGTATTTGGACGAATTCGCAGGTTCGGATCGAGACTTGCGGCTTGTTGTCGGAACGATGAAGAGATACGCAAACTTCATCGTCATCGGGGTTACCTCGCCGGTGGCTGCCAAACAAGAGCAGTCAGAGAGACTTTTCTGAAATGGGCGGCTACGCTGTTCAGTTGATGGGTGAAACGGACAACATTGCCGAAATCATGACAATCGGGTACGAAGGTCGTTCGATTGACGAGTTTCTGGACACCCTGGAGACTGCTGGTGTCGAGCGTCTGATCGACGTGCGGGAACTTCCACTCTCACGGAAGCCCGGCTTTTCGAAGACGGCCCTGTCTGAGGCGCTGGCCGGAAGGGGTATCCAATACCTCCATTGTCGTTCGCTCGGCAATCCGAAAGAAAATAGGGACCTTTATCGATCAGGCGAGGTGAGCGAGGGGGCGCGCATCTATCGGCGGCACCTCAAAAATGGTTCGTACGAGGATTTCCTCGACATGGCCAGAGATTTGGACAAGGGTCGCACCTGTCTCTTGTGCTTCGAGCGAGACCACTCGATCTGCCATCGAGACGTCATCGTCGAAGAACTGGAAAGCCGATCATCGGCTCTCCAGGTTCGGCACCTCTAGACCTCGCGGGTCGCGATCAGCTCCGCTATCCGTTCCGAGGCCCGGCCGTCCCACAGTGGGGGCGGGGTGGACGGATCGCCGGCCTTCTCGACGAGCAGGCCGGTGATCTCCGGGATCCGGGCGGGATCGAGGCCGAGCATGGTGTTGGTGCCGAGTTCTACCGTCACCGGACGTTCGGTGTTGTCGCGCAGGGTGAAGCAGGGGACTCCGAGATAGCTGGTCTCCTCCTGGATGCCGCCCGAGTCGGTGAGCACCGCGGCCGCGTCGGACTCCAGCGAGAGGAACTCCAGGTAGCCGACCGGATCGACCAGGTTGAGTCCCGGGGCGATCTCGGCGCCCTCGGCGTCCAGTTTGGCCTTGGTACGGGGATGGACCGGGAAGAGCACCGGGATGTCGGCCGCGACCAGGTTGAGGGCGGCGATCGCCTCGAAGAGCAGCGGGCCGTCGACCAGAGCCGGCCGATGAAGGGTGACCAGGAGGTAGCCGCCGGGGGTCAGGCCGAATTCGCGGCAGGCTTCGAGCGGCTTGAAACGGTCCTGAAGGGCGACCAGACTGTCGATCATGGTGTTGCCGACGAAATGGGCCTTCTCGGCCGGAATGCCCTCGCGGGCCAGGTTGCCGAGGGCCTCCTCGGAATGGACGTAGAGATCGTCGGCGATCGCGTCGGTCAGGATCCGGTTGATCTCCTCGGGCATCGTCCGGTCCCAGCTGCGAAGGCCGGACTCGAGATGGCCGACCGGGATACCGAGCTTGACCGCGGTCAGGGCGGCGGCGACGGTCGAGTTGACGTCTCCGGGAACGATCACCATGTCGGGGCGGTCGGCGATGAGCAGGGGCTCGAGGCGCTCCATCACCCGGGCCGTCTGCTGGGCGTGGGTTCCGGAACCGATCTCGAGCATGTGATCGGGCTCGGGAACACCCAGCTGTTCGAAGAAGATCTCCGACATCATCCGGTCGTAGTGCTGGCCGGTGTGGACTATGACCTGGTCGGAATCGGGCATGCGAGTACGCAATGCCGCGATCAACGGGGCCATCTTGACGAAGTTCGGCCGCGTGCCGAGGACGTGAAAAATGCGCATTGGAGCGCAGAGTATCCGTCGCGGTCGGAGCGAGAAGGATGCTCCTTGCGAAACTTTGATTGAATACGCCGTCGCATGCCGAAGATGAAGACACATTCCGGAGCCAAGAAACGGTTCAAAAGGACCGCTACGGGCAAACTCCGCGGTCGTAAAGCCTATTCCAGTCATATCCTGGAAAAGAAGTCGCCGAAGCGCAAGCGTTCGATGGCTCAGCCGGTCTTCGTCAAGGCCCAGGACGCCCCGCGCGTCAACAAGATGCTGGGTGGTAAGTAATGCCCCGCGTAAAGCGTTCTGTAAACGCTCGTAAGAAGCGTCGCAAGGTTCTTGAAGAGGCCAAGGGCTACTACGGCCGCAAGAACTCGTCGTACAAGCTGGCCAAAGAGCAGGTCATGCGGTCGGGCGCCTACGCCTACCGTGACCGCCGGGTCCGTAAGCGCGACTTCCGTCGTCTCTGGATCACCCGTATCAACGCCGCCGCCCGTCAGGAAGGCATGAGCTACTCGCAGCTGATCCACGGCCTGGACAAGGCCGGCGTCGAAGTGAACCGCAAGATGCTCGCCGACATCGCCGTGCATGACAGCGAAGGTTTTCGCCGATTTGTCGAGATCGCCCGGGAGGGTGCCGCCGCCTAGCGCGAACGGCACTTGATTCCCCTCGGGCGGCTTCGCGATTGCGAGCCGCCCTTTTTTTTACCCGAATCCAGCAGAATCGCAGACAGATGATCACCAGCCCCGACAACGAAAAACTGAAACTGGTCCGCAAGCTCTGCCAGAAGAAGTACCGGGAGAAGCTCGGTCTCTTCGTGACCGAAGGCGAGGATCTCGCCCGGGCCGGCCTGGCCGCCGGTGCCGAGCCGAAGTTCCTGCTGGTACATCCCGATTTCGAGATGGAAGGAGAACAGGTCGAGCCGGACCTGCTGGACCGGGCCTCCGGCCTCGCCTCGGGCACCAAGGTGCTCGGCGTGTGGTTCCAGAAATGGGCCGAGGAGATGTCCGAGATCTGCGTCTACCTCGATCAGCTGTCCGATCCGGGCAACATGGGCACGATCATCCGCTCGATCGACGCGCTGCTCGACGCCACCCTCGTCGTCGGGCCCGGGACGGTCGATCCCTACGCGCCGGCCTCGGTGCGGGCGAGCATGGGCTCGATCTTCACCCAGCCGCTGATCAAGGCCCCGATCGAGGCGACCCCGGCCCCCCGGGTGGCGATGGTCGCCTCCGGCGGTGAACCGCCCGCCGAGCACGCCGCACCGGTCACGATCTGCCTCGGATCCGAGCGCGAAGGGCTTTCGGCCGCGGTCTTGAATGAATGCGAAGAGGCCTGGACCATTCCCCTGCGGGAGGGCCGGGCCGAATCTTTGAATGTCGCAGCCGCGGCGGCGATCGCTTTCGAGCGGATATCGTCGCCGTCCGCGACCGGTGAACCGACTCAGAGCGAGGACGAGAGCGAAGAATGAAAGAGCGGATTGAACAGATCGAAGCCGAAGGGACCACGGCGATCGCTGACGCCGGTACCGCGGCCGAGCTCGAGGAACTGCGGGTCGGCTATCTCGGCCGCAAGGCGGAGCTGACCACGATCCTCCGGGGCATCGCCGATCTCGAACCGGCCGAGCGGGGTCCGGTCGGGGGCGCCGCGAACAAGGTGCGCAAGGCGCTCGAGGCCCTGCTGGAAGAGCGGACCGAGGCTCTGGCCGCGGCCGAACTGGAGGCATCACTCGCCACCGATCGCATCGACGTCACCCTGCCCGGCTCTCCGGTCAGGGCCGCGGGTCACCTCCATCCGATCACCAGGACCAGGCGGCTGATCGAAGACGTGATGATCGGCCTCGGCTACCAGGTGATGGAAGGACCCGAGGTCGAACACGACTTCTACAACTTCACCGCGCTCAACCATCCGGCCGACCATCCCGCCCGGATGCTCCAGGACACCTTCTACGTGGAGCCCGGGGGAGGCGCCCCCGACGGGGTCGGCGCGCAGGACGTGCTGCTCAGGACCCACACCTCGCCGATGCAGGTGAGGGCGATGGAATCGGCGCCGCCGCCGCTCTTCATGATCGTTCCCGGCAAGACCTACCGGAGGGACTCGGACGCGACCCACAGCCCGATGTTCCACCAGGTCGAAGGGCTCGCCGTGGCCGAAGGCATCACCCTCGCCGATCTGAAGGGCACCTTGCTCGCGATGCTCCGGGAGATCTTCGGTCCCGATCGCGAGATCCGCATGCGGCCCCACTTCTTCCCCTTCACCGAACCCTCGGTCGAGTTCGACGTCTCCTGCTTCAAGTGCGGCGGCTCGGGCAAGCTGCCCGGCGGTGACCGCTGCAATCTCTGCAAGGGAATCGGCTGGATCGAACTCGGCGGGGCCGGCATGGTCGATCCCAACGTCTTCGGATTCGTGCGGGAGGCGGGCTACGACCCCGATCTGGTCACCGGATTCGCCTTCGGCTTCGGTATCGAGCGGATCGCCATGCTGCGGCATGGCGTCGGCGATCTGAGGCTCTTCTTCGACAACGACGTTCGCCTTCTGGAGCAGTTCTCATGAGAATTCCGTACGCCTGGATGGCGACCTACTGTGACCCCGGACTGAAGCCCGAGGTGCTCGCCGAGAAGCTGGCGATGACCGGGACCGAAGTCGAAAGGGTGGTGACCACCGGCCCGCCCAGCGCCGACAATTTCGTGATCGGCAAGGTGCTCGCCACCGAGCCGCATCCCGACGCCGACCGGCTGCGGGTCTGCACGGTCGACACCGGAGACGAATCTCCGCGGAACATCGTCTGCGGCGCGCCCAACGTGGCTGCCGGGCAGACCGTGGTCGTCGCCCTGCCGGGTGCCGTGATGCCCGGTGGCATGAAGATCAAGAAGGCGAAGCTGCGCGGTGTTCCCTCCGAGGGCATGATCTGCTCCGAGACCGAGCTGGAGCTCGGCGAGGGCAGTGACGGAATCATGGTCCTGGAGGACGGCATCGCCCAGCCGGGCACCCCCGCCGGTCAGGTACTGCCCGTATCCCAGATCGTGCTCGAGCTGGAGGTGACGCCCAACCGCACCGACTGCTTCAGCCTCTACGGAGTGGCCCGTGAAGCCCACGCGATCACCGGTGCCGCCCTCGCCGCGTCGCCATGGGAGGGCAAGGAGATCGCCTCCGGCGACGCCGTCGAGTCCCTGGTCTCGGTCGAGGTCGAGGATCCGGAGCTCTGCCCGCGCTTCACCGCGCTCGCCTTCGAGGACGTCAAGGTGGGACCCTCGCCGCTCTGGCTGAAGGCCAGGCTGATCGCGGCGGGACAGCGGCCGATCAACAACGTGGTCGACATCACCAACTACGTGATGTGGCTCACCGGCCAGCCGATGCACGCCTTCGATCTCGACCTGGTTCCGGACGGGGCGCTCACTGTGCGCTCGGCCCGCGAAGGGGAGAAGGTCACGACCCTGGACGGCATCGAGCGCGAGCCCGGCCCGGACACCGTCCTGGTCTGCGACAGGAACGGTCCGGCGGCGATCGCCGGAATCATGGGCGGCGCCGTATCCGAGGTTTCGGAGGCGACCACCTCCGTCCTGATGGAGGCCGCGACCTGGAACGGCCCGAACATCCTGCGCAGCTCGCGGGATCTCAACCTTCGCTCCGAGGCCTCCTCCCGGTTCGAGAAGCAGCTTCATCCGGCACTGACGGTGCGGGCCCAGATCGTCGCGGCCGAGCTCATGGCCGAACTCTGCGGCGCGACCGTGGTCGAGGGCATGGTCGACGTGGCCGCCCCGATGCCGGATCCGGCCCCGATCCGGCTGCGGGCCGGACGGGTCGAACGGATACTCGGACTCGCGATCGAACCCGATGCCCAGGTCGAGGCACTCGAGCTGCTCGGCTTCACGGTTGAACGGGAGGGCGATGACCTGCTGGTCACGGTCCCGCCGGACCGGTTCTACGACGTCACGCGCGAGATCGACGTGGTCGAAGAGGTCGGACGGGTCAACGATCTCGACCGGCGCCTGCCGGCCACGCTGCCGTCCGGCTCGGGCCGGGTCGGTGGTCTCAGCCGCCAGCAGAGCCTGCAGCGGCGGGCCGAGGACTCGCTGCGCGAAGCCGGATTCGACGAGATCGTCGGCTGGAGCTTCACCGATCCGGGTGAGACCGATCGGCTGCGCATCACCGTGCCGGACCCTCGGGCGAACGCGGTCAAGCTGTCGAACCCGCTCTCCGAGGACCAGTCGGTCATGCGCAGCACCCTGCTCGGATCGCTGCTCGGTGCCGCCCAGAGGAACCTGGCTCGGGGAGCCGAATCGGTGGCCCTTTTCGAATCGGGACGGGTCTACCTGCCGGCCGGCGAGTTCGGTCCCGGCCCGTTGGGCGGCAACTTCCCCGGCGAGCAACGGCCGCCGGTCAACGAACCCCATCACTTCTGTGCGCTGGCGACCGGCTCGATCGATCCCGCCTCCTGGGCACACGACGCGGTCACCGCGGACTTCTTCCAGATGAAGGGCGTGCTCGAGCGGCTCGCCGCCGGACTGGGAACCACGGTTCAGGTGATCGCCGGCGAACAGCCGTTCCTCCATCCGGGACGCTCGGGTGAGGTGCTGATCGACGGCCGCGGTGCCGGCTGGATCGGACAGCTTCATCCCACGGTCGCGGCCGAATGGGACCTCGGGGAGGCCGTCGCGTTCGAGATCGGCCTGGCCGACCTGCTCGAGGCATCTCCGCTCGGCGAAGAGAAATACGTCGACTTCACCGCCTTCCCGCCGGTCGACCGCGATCTGGCCGTGGTCCTGCCGGACTCGGTCGAGGCCAGTGGGGTTCTGGAGGCCGCCCGGACGGCCGGCGGCAAGCTGCTGAAGTCGGTGACGGTCTTCGACGTCTACCGGGGCGATCAGGTCGGCGAGGACGAGAAGAGCCTCGCGCTCAGATTCCGGTTCCGGGCCGACGACCGGACCCTGAGCGACGACGAGGTCGCGCCGCAGTGGCAGAAGATCATCGCCGCGCTGGAGGGGCTGGGAGGCAAGCTCCGTGGCTGAGACACAGCCGATCGGACCCGACGGCGCCAAGGCCCGGGTGATCGTCGCCGGGGCCACCGGCTACGCCGGTGCGCTCGCGGCCCAGCTCGTCTGGAACCACCCGGCTCTGGAATTGGCCGAGATCACCTCCCGGTCGGAGACCGGAACCCGGCTGAACGAGCTCTACCCGCGCTACGACGTGTCCCTGGCGCTGAAGGAGCTGGACCTGGCCGACCTCGAGGACGTCGAGGTCGGGATCGTCGCCTACCCGCACGGTGCGGCCGCTCCCGTGGTCGCCGAGATGAGGGGCATGGGCATGATCGTGGTCGATCTGTCGGCCGATTTCCGGCTCTCCGACATCCCCACCTACGAGAAGTTCTACGGACCCCACAGTGAACCCGACCTGCTCGACGGTGCGGTCTACGGCCTGCCCGAACTGGAGCGGGAGGCGGTCGCGATGGCCGATCTGATCGCCAACCCGGGCTGCTACCCGACCGCGTCGATCCTCGCCCTGGCACCGCTGGCCGAGGCCGGGCTGATCGACGACGTCGTGATCGACGCCAAGTCCGGAGTCTCCGGTGCGGGCAGGGGACAGGGTGAGGGAACCTCGTTCGTCACCGTCACCGAGAACGTCGGGGCCTACAAGCCGGTCGGGCATCGTCACCGGCCCGAGATCCTCGAGAAGCTGAACAAGCTGGCTCCCGCTGATTCCAAGCTGGAGAAGCTGACCTTCGTGCCGCATCTGGTGCCGGTCGACCAGGGCGAGCTGGTCAGCTGCTACGTCAGCGTGAACCGGGATATCTCCCAGTCCGATCTCGGCACGATGTACGAGGCCCGCTACGCCGACGAGCCCTTCGTGACCGTGCGCGACCTGCCGCCCGGCATGAGGGACGTGCGAGACACCAACCAGTGCCACATCCAGGCACTCGCCGGTGACGACCGGATCGTCGTGTTCGCGGCGATCGACAATCTCTGGAAGGGAGCTTCGGGACAGGCGATCCAGAACCTGAACCTGATGCTCGGCCTCGACGAGGGAATGGGGATCTCATGAGCGAAGACTTCTTCAGGTCGCGCTGGGTGGAGACTCCCGAGAACATCGAGCGGCTGGACGACACCGTTCTGCCCGCCGGATTCCGGGCGGGCGGGGTCCCCTGCGGCCTGAAAGGCGACGGCAAGACCGACCTCGGCCTGGTCGTCTGCGATTCCGCCGAGGTGTCCTCCGCGATCCTGCTGACCAGCAACGCGGCCGCCGCGGCACCGATCCGGGTCTGCCGGGACCAGCTCGCACAGGATTCGGTCCGGGCGGTGATCGTCAACTCGGGCAACGCCAACGCCGCCACCGGCGAACAGGGCATCAAGGACGCGCTCGCGATGCGGGAGCGGGCCGCCGCGGAGCTGGGAATCGACCCCCGTACCGTGGCCGTCGCAGAGACCGGCGTGATCGGTGTGCCGATGGACATGGATTCAGTGCTCTCCGGTATCGGCGGCCTCGCCGCCGGACTCACCGCGGAGGGTGCCGTGCCGTTCTCGGAAGCGATCATGACCACCGACAAGTGGCCCAAGCGCTGCTCGCTGAAAAGCGGCGGCGTGACCCTTTCCGCCCAGGCCAAGGGCGCCGGCATGATCGAGCCGGGCTTCGCGACCATGCTCTGCTTCGTCCAGACCGATGCCGTGATCGAAGATCCGGAACCGCTGCTCCGGAGCGGTGTGGCCGACTCGTTCGAACGGATCACCGTGGACGGGCAGATGAGCACCAACGACACCGTGCTGCTGCAGGCATCCGGCGAGTCGGGACTGCCGCTGCCCGATGGCCTGCTCGAAGCGGTGCTGCTCCAGCTGTCCCTGGAGGTCGTGCGGGACGGCGAGGGCGCGACCCGGGTCGGCCGGATCGAGGTCACCGGGGCCGAGGACGGCGAGGAGGCCGAACTGGTCGCCCGCCGGATTGCGAACTCGCCGCTGGTCAAGACCGCCCTGCTCGGCAAGGACCCCAACTGGGGCCGGATCGCCCAGGCCGCGGGCGCCGCGCTCGCGGGCCAGGACATCGGCGAGATGGGCCCGGACGTGATCAAGGCCGAGGGGCTCGCCGGGGATGAGACTGAGGCCGAACTCTCGCTGCGGCTCGACCGGGGCGACGGCCGGGCGCATGTCTACTTCAGCGACCTGACCCACGAGTACATAGTCATCAACGCCGAATACACCACCTAAAGGACGAGATGGACCAAGAGAAGGCCAAGGAGCTGGCACAGTCGCTCGATGACGACAACGTCACCGTGCTGCTGGAAGCGCTCCCCTACATCCGGGAATTCCACGGCAAGACCGTCGTCATCAAGTACGGCGGCGCGGCCATGCGAGAGGAATCCCTGCGAGAGGCCTTCGCCAAGGACGTGGTCCTGCTGAAGTACGTCGGCATGAACCCGGTGATCATTCACGGGGGCGGTCCGGAGATCTCCGAGGTGATGAACAAGATGGGCCTCGAGGTCAAGTTCCATCACGGTCTGAGGGTCTCCGACGCGGAGACGGTCGAGGTCGCGAAGATGGTCCTGCTGGGCAAGGTCAACGCCGACCTGGTCCGGCGGCTCAACCGTGCCGGACAGCCGGCCGTCGGGCTCTCGGGAGAGGACGGAGCGCTGTTCGAGGTCGCCCCGGTGGCGAACGCCGCGGACGTCGGTTTCGTCGGTGAGATCGAACGGGTCGACGTCGACGTGATCAACCACATCTCGGAGGACTACATCCCGGTGATCGCCTCGGTCGCATCCGATCGCGACAGCAACTCGTACAACGTCAACGCCGACGAGGCGGCCGGCAAGGTCGCGGCCGCACTCGGTGCCTACAAGGCGGTCTTCCTGACCGACGTGGTCGGCTGGCTGGAAGATCCCGAAGACGAATCCACCCGCATCTCCCAGACCACGGTCGAAGAGGTCAAGCAGGCGCTCGACGGCATCCAGGGCGGAATGCGGCCCAAGATGACCGCCTGCGTCGACGCGATCCAGGGTGGGGCGCAGGCCGCGCACATCATCGACGGACGCCGGCCGCACTCGCTGCTGCTCGAGCTCTTCACGGTGATCGGCATCGGCACGATGGTGAACCCTTGAGTGCCGCCGACAAGGCGCTCTTCGAGAGGGAAGAGCGCTTCGTGATGCAGACCTATCCGCGCAAGCCGGTGATCTTCGAGCGGGGCGAGGGTGCGCTGCTGTTCGACGAAAGCGGCAGGGAGTACATCGACCTGCTCGCCGGAATCTCGGTGGCCTCGGTCGGTCACTCCAACCCGCAGGTGGTCGCCGCGATCTCCGAGCAGGCCGGACGCCTGATGCACGTCTCGAACCTCTTCTACACCCGGCCGATGGTCGACCTGGCCGAGAAGCTTTCGAACTCGTCGCTCGGCGGCCGGGTCTTCTTCTGCAACTCGGGAGCCGAGGCGAACGAGTGCGCGATCAAGATAGCCCGTAAGCACGCCCATGAGCGCGGTGCCGGGGAACCGGAGATCGTCTCCTTCGAAAGCGACTTTCACGGCCGCACCTACGGTGCGCTGTCCGCGACCCCGGGCCTGGCGAAGGATCCCAAACTGGGACCGATGCTGCCCGGATTCCGTTCGGTGCCGTTCGACGACGCCACCGCGCTGCGGGAGGCGACCGGCGGGAACACCGCGGCGATCCTGATCGAGCCGATCCAGGGGGAGGCGGGAGTCTTCGCCGTATCCGACGAGACCCTGAAGGTGGCACGCGAGATCTGTGACGAGACCGGCGCATTGCTGATCTTCGACGAGATCCAGACCGGCATGGGCCGGACCGGATCGCTGTGGGCCTACGAGCAGGGACCGGTCAGGCCGGATGTGATCACGAGCGCCAAGGCACTCGGCGGCGGCACGGCGATCGGCGCCTGCATCACCAACAGGGCGACCGCCCCGGTGCTCGGTGTGGGGGACCACGGCTCGACCTTCGCGGCCGGACCGGTCGCGGCCTCGGCGGCACTGGCCGTGCTCGATCAGATCGACCGGCCCGAGACTCTGCGCCGGGTCAGGCAGCTCGGTGCGATCCTCACCGAGAAGCTGGAGAAACTCGACGGCGTGGTCGAGGTCCGTGGCCGCGGCCTGATGCTCGGAGTGGCGCTGGCGGAGGGAATCGACTCGGCCGCGCTCAACGCCGACCTGCTCGAACGGGGCCTCGTGTGTAACGCTCCCCGGCCCGATTCGCTCCGCCTGCTGCCGCCGTTCGTGCTCACCGACGAGCAGGCCGACCGGGCCGTGGCGATCATCGAAAGCGCTCTTTCCCAGGCTGTTGCCGGTTGATCCACCGGATAGCATCAGCACCGACCAACTTTACGGAGGTACCCCGAGATGAATGACGATCCGACACGAGTGATGAGAAACGACGACCAGCCGCCGCGCCGCCGGCGCGACGAGGGCCGCCGCCATGACCAGTACGAACCCGAGGAGAAGCAGAAGCATCTCCGGTACCTGATCATCGGCCTGCTGGCCGTGATCGTCGGCCTGGTCATCGCCGTGATCGTGATCTCCGGCGGGGACGACTCGAAGCCCGAGAACACCGGCCTGACCGGACTCACCGGCGTGACCGAATCCACACCGAGCGAGACCACCGGCACGACCGACGCCGTTCCTACCGAACCCACCGGCACCACCGGAACGGTTCCGCCGGACTCCGGAGACAACGGCTCCGGCGGCGTCACCCCGGAAACCCCGTCCGAGCCCGACACCGGAACCACCACGCCCGGCAGCGGCGGAGTCAGTCCCGACACCGGCACCGGAACCGGCTCTGGCTCAGGCAGCCAGAGCGGTGGCATCACCCCCTGAGCCGAACCGCTCACCCGTCCCGAATCAACGAGAAAGCAAATGACCGAAATCAACCTGGATTCCCTGCCACAGCCGATCGCCACATACGAGGCGAGGCCCGAAGACGTCAACCGAGTTCTGCTGCTCTACTCGGGCGGACTCGACACGAGCGTCATGCTCCACTGGATCCAGGAGGCCTATGACGCCGAGGTCGTGACCCTCACGGTCAACCTCGGACAGCCCGGTGAGGACTACACCGAGATCCTCGACAAGGCCAAGTCGATGGGTGCGGTCGAGACCGTGGTGATCGATGCCCGCGAGGAATTCGCCGAGGACTTCGTCCTGCCGGCGATCAAGGCCAACGCCCTCTACGGCGGCGGATATCCGCTGTTCACCTCACTCGGCCGGCCGCTGATCGGCAAGCTCGGGGTCGAGGTGGCCGCGCGCACCGGCTGTGACACGCTCGCCCACGGCTGCACCGGCAAGGGCAACGACCAGGTTCGCCTGGAAGGCACCGTCGCCACCCTGAACCCGGATCTCAAGATGATCGCTCCGGTGAGGGCCTGGCAGATCGGACGGGAAGAGGAGCTCGAGTACTGCCGCAAGCACGGCATCCCGCTGAAGGGCGGAACCTCGGCGGCGCCGTACTCGATCGACGACAACCTCTGGGGACGCTCCTCGGAGGGAATCACGATCGAGGATCTCAGCTCGCCGCCGCCGGACGACGTGTTCCAGCTGGTCACCCGTCCCGAGCTGGCGCCCGACGAACCGGAAACGGTGCGCATCGGGTTCGAGGCGGGCCGACCGGTCAGCTTCAACGGTGAGCGCATGGATCTCGTTTCCCTGCTGGAGGCCGCGGCAGACGCGGGCTGCCGCCACGGCGTCGGCATCGTCGACCACATCGAGGACCGCATCGTCGGCCTCAAGGTCCGTGACATCTACGAGGTCCCGGCCGCGACGATCATCCTCACCGCGCATCAGGAACTCGAGAAGCTGGTCTCGACCATCCACCAGAACAACTTCAAGAACACCCTGGACCGTCACTGGGCCTACATGGCGTACGCCGGCCTCTGGAACGAGCCGCTGCGCTACGACCTCGACGCCTACATGGACTCGGCCAACGAGTTCGTCACCGGCGAGGTCGCGGTCAAGCTCTACAAGGGATCGGCGACTCCGACCACCCGCGAGTCGGCCTACGCGCTCTACGACGAGAACCTCGCCTCCTTCGGTGCTTCCGGCGGCGATTTCTCCCAGCAGTCGAGTCCCGGATTCATCGAACTCTTCTCCCTCCAGAGCCGGATGGCTCACCGCGTACGCAACCGAGAGGAAAGCGAATGATCTACAAGCTGATCGGCAGGACCGTCGTCTGGTTCGGCATCCGGTTCCTGAAGAAGAAGTTCGTTCTGAGGACCGCCGTGCTGACCGGGGCCGGTGTGGTCGCCGGCATCACCGTGGTCGGCGTGGCCGGGTATCTGGTCACACGCGACGTTCCCGAAGGCTGAACAGAGCCGAAAACCTCTTTTCGCAAGGGATCTTGCGCCGGGCCGCCGAGGTGGGGGCCCGGACGGGGGTCTTGGCTACGGTGTGAGTCGGTTTTGGCTTCGACTCAAACACTCATAGCTCTCGGGTCCCCGGCCTGATGGCGACGCGAATTCCGATGAAGGCCGCCCTCGCGGCCGTTTTCGTCTGTGCGGCCACGGCCGGCACCGCGTCCGCCGCGATCGACGATCTCGAACGCAACTCGGACCAGGCCCGCGAACGGATCGAGCGGGTCTCGGAATCCCTCGGGCAGAACCGGGCGGCGCTCGATGCCGCTCAGGAGAAGTCCGCCGCCGCGGCCGCACGTGAATCCGAGATCGGCAGCCTGATCGCCAACGGGGCCGAGCGATCGGCCGAACTCGACGCCCGGGTCACCGCCTCCGAAGAGAGCCTCGCCCAGTCGCGCAAGCGGCTGCGCCGCGCCGAGCGCCTGCTGGCGGACCGGCTGGTCGCGATGTACATGGCCGGTACGCCGGACACGGTCGATCTGGCGCTCGGAGCCAGTGACTTCGGCGACCTCGTCGCCCAGCGCGAGTATCTCGACTCGATCCAGGACGCCGACGAGCGCCTGGCCGAGCGGGTGCGCGCCGTGCGCGACGAGTTCGAGGACAGGACCACGGACCTGACCCTGGCCAAGAGCAGGGTGGACGCGCACAACGCGGAGCTGGCCTCGGCCCAGGCCGGGATCAGTGCGGCCAGAGCCGCAGCCGAGTCGACCGCGGCCGACCTCGCGGCGGTGAACGAGTCCCGTGCGGCCGAGATCGAGTCCCTGAAGTCGGACATCAACTCTTGGCAGAAGCAGATCGAGAAGGCCGAGGCCGCCCCGCCGCCCGAGGCCGAGGAACAGGTCGAGCAGCAGCTCGGCGGTCCCTACTCGATCCCGACCTACATCGTGATGTGCGAATCCGGCGGTGACTACTCGGCGCTCAACCCCTCCAGCGGTGCGGGCGGCGCCTACCAGATCATGCCCGAGACCTGGGAGGCCTACGGCGGCGAGGGACTGCCGCACGAAGCCTCGAAGGCCGAACAGGACCGGATCGCGGCCCTGATCTACGCCGACTCCGGCACCTCGCCCTGGGTCTGCGGCTGATCCCGTCCCGGCTCAGTCGCCGAGCCGCTTGACGATCACGTTGAAGAGACCGTCGACCCGGCAGGTCTCATCGGCCGCGGCCCTGGTGATGCCGGGGCCGCCCGTGGTCACGGTGGCCCGGTCGCATTGGCCGCCGATCCGGATCACCCGGATGATCTTGTCGCCGCGGTCGAGCTTCTTGAAGGCCTTCACCTTGACGTCGAGCGGCAGGTTGATCGGCGTGAAGACATGGGGCAGGGCGGTGACCGCGGTGCCTTTCGGTTTCGACCGGACGAACCCGCCGATGCAGCTGAGGTCCTGAGAACCGCCGCCCCGGCGGGTCATCGCGATCGAGATGCCGCCGTTGCCGCGGCCGTCCGGAACCAGGTTGGAGAGCGAACGGCCGCCGAAGGAATCGCATTCGGGCTGCTCCAGCTTCACCTTGGCGACGGGCGGGCAGTTGTTGGTCTCGCGGTAGTTCCGGATCCTGCTGGTCTGCTCCACGTTCCCGGTGGCGAACCGGGAGGCGATCTTGTTGCGGAACAGGGATCCGCTCACCTTGTCGTTGATCTCGAGATCGACGCTCTCGGTCATGGTCCAGGCCTGGCCGGGCACGCAGTCGCCGGTCGTGTCCTTGGTGGTGGTGATGGTCACGCCGCCGGCCACGTGAATCTTGGCGCGGAAGGTCTGGAGCACCGAGAAATCCGGCAGGTCGGGCGCGGCCTGGGCAGGGGAGGGGAGAATGAGGAGAGAGGCCGCGAGGACGAGGAAGAGGGGAAAGCGTTTCATTCCCGGATCGAATCATCCGCCGGGGTGGGCCGCATCGGTGATTCCACGTAATCGGGGCGTGCCCGCCGCCGTCTAGCCGGCGGCGATCGCGGCCAGCTCGGCGGGGCGGAGCAGGGCCCGGAGCATTCCGGGCTCGAGGATCGCGATGCCGCCCTTCTTCATCTTGATCCGCGCGCCGGTGAGGCGGGCCACCTCCATCGAGAGCACCGGTTCGTGGCCGACGATCAGGAGGTCGCCGCGTCCGGCCGCCAGATCGATCGTGTCGTACTCGCCGTAGCCGATCGAGTCGACGATCTCGGGCTTGATGCCGAGCGCGTGGCAGGCCAGCTCGGCGGTGTCACGGGCCCGGACCCGCGGGCTGGCCAGGCAGGTGTCGATGGTCAGGTCGAGCGCGGCCAGGGCCCTGCCGGCGGCGGCCGCCTGGGCCTCGCCCTTGGCCGTGAGACGGCGTGCGGCGTCGCCTTCGCCGCTCTCGGGTTCGGCGTCGCCGTGTCTCAGCAGATAGATCATCGGACCATGTTATTGCGACCCCGCAAAGTCCGGAAATCGCCGGATCGGGACCGGGTTGATGTCTGACCGAGTTGCCATCATGGAGGCCCGTGAGTAACTCTTCCGCATCCAAACCGCAGGTCGCTCATCTGCATGTTCACAGCGAGCATTCGGTGCTCGACGGGGCGTGCAACATCAAGGAGATGGCGGCGCGCGCGGCGGAGCTCGACATGCCGGCGCTCAGCCTGACCGATCACGGCGTGATGAACGGATCGCTCGACATGTACAAGGCCTGCCGGGCCAACGACGTCAAGCCGATCCTCGGCATCGAGGCGTACTACGTGGACGATCGCCACACGGTCAAGGAGATGCCGAAGTACGAGCGCAATCACCTGACGCTGCTGGCGGAGAACGACACCGGCTTCCGCAACCTGGTCGAGCTCAGCTCCGAGGGTTTCCTCGAGGGAATGCACCGCGGCAAGGCCAACATCGACATGGAGCTGCTGGACCGCCACTCGGAGGGCGTGATCGTCCTGACCGGCTGCCTGCAGGCGCGCTTCGTCAAGCGGCTGGTGGAGGAGCGGCCCGATGAGGCCCGCGAGCATCTCGACGAACTGATCCAGGTCTTCGGACCCGAGCAGGTCTACATGGAGGTCCAGAAGAACGGGATCGACGATCAGGACCGGGCCAACGCCCAGATCGCCCGGATCGCCCGTGAGGTCGGCCGCCCGCTGGTCGCCACCGCCGACGTCCACTACCTGAGGCGCGAGGACTACACCAACCACACGGCGCTGCTCTGCGTGCAGACCAAGTCGACGCTCGACGCGCCGAAGATGACCTTCGATACGAACGAGTTCTATTTGAAGGACGCCGACGAGATGACGGCGGCCTTCACCGAATGGCCGGAGGCCGTGCCGATGACCCTGGAGGTCGCCGAGCGCTGCAACGTGGAGATCCCCCTTGGGGAGATCCTACTGCCGAAGTTCCCGATCGAGAGCGGTGAGGACTCGAAGGAGATGCTGCGGCGGATAGCGCTCGACGGCCTCAAGGTGCGCTACGGCGACCCGATCCCGTCGGTCGCGATGGAACGGCTCGATTTCGAGTTGGGCGTGATCGAGGAGATGGGTTTCCCCGACTACTTCCTGATCGTCTGGGACTTCGTCAAGTACGCCAAGGAGAACGGCATCTCGGTCGGTCCGGGCCGTGGCTCGGCCGCCGGATCGATCGTCGCCTACGCGCTGGCGATCACCGACATCGATCCGGTCGAGCACGACCTGTTCTTCGAACGGTTCCTCAACCCCGGCCGTAAGTCCATGCCCGATATCGACATCGACTTCTCGGTTCGCGGGCGCGACCGCATGATCCAGTACGTGACCGGCAAGTACGGTTCGGATTCGGTCGCCCAGATCATCACCTTCGGCAAGATGGCGCCACGGGCGGCCGTCCGGGACGCGGCCCGGGTACACGGCTACGACTACAAGATGGGCGACACGCTCGCCAAGCTGATTCCCGAACCGATCATGGGGCGTTCTCCGTCCTTCGCCGAGTGCCTGAAGCCGGGGGAGGACCTGGCCAAGACCTATGAGTCCGATGCCGACGCGGCCAAGGTGATCGACACCGCCCGCGGCCTCGAGGGCAAGATCCGCAACACCTCGATCCACGCCGCCGCCGTGGTCATCTCCGGCCGGCCGTTGAAGGAGATCGTGCCGCTTCAGCTGGTCGAGGACAAGTCCGCCGCGGCCGCCAAGGACGAGAACGGCAAGCCGATCAAGCAGTACAAGACGGTGACCCAGTACTCGATGAATCCGGTCGAAGAGATGGGCCTGCTGAAGATGGACTTCCTCGGCCTGCGAAACCTCGATGTGATCGACGACGCGATCGACATCATCAAGCGGTCCAAGGACGTCGAGATCGACATCGGTGAGATCCCGCTCGACGACGAGAAGACGTACCGCATGCTGGCGAAGGGTGACTCGACCGGGGTCTTCCAGTTCGAGTCGGAGGGTATGCGGGACGCGATGCGGCGGGTCAACCCGACCGAGTTCGACGACCTGATCGCTCTCGGCGCCCTGTACCGCCCCGGAGCGATGGCCGAGATCCCGCTCTACGCGCGCGGCAAGGCCGACCCGAGCACCGTCGAGTACGCCGACCCCAGACTGAAGGACATCACCGAAGGAACCTACGGCTGCCTGGTCTACCAGGAGCAGCTGATGGAGATCTCGAAGAAGCTGGCCGGTTTCAGTCCGGCGGAATCGGACGATCTGCGCAAGGCGATCGGCAAGAAGAAGCGCGACATGATGGCCAAGATGGAGGGCATGTTCATGGAGGGCACGGCCGCCTCCGGAACCGACCCCCGTGTTTCGGCCAGCCTCTGGAAGTCGATGACGAGTGCCGCCGATTACTCCTTCAACAAGTCGCACGCGGCCTGCTACGCGCTGATCTCATACCGGACCGCCTACCTGAAGGCGAACTACCCGGCGGAGTACATGGCGGCGGTGATCTCATCGGTGATGAACACCAAGGACAAGGTGCCCGCCTACATCTCGCGCTGCGCGGAGATGGGCATCAAGGTGATGCCGCCGGACATCAACATCTCCGATCACAGCTTCGTGGTCGATGGCACCAACATCGTCTTCGGGCTCGATGCGGTCAAGAACGTCGGCTACCAGGCGGTCGAGGCGATCGTCCATGCCCGTGAAGAGCGGCCCTTCGACTCGCTCTGGGACTTCTGCGAACGGGCGGACTCCAGGGCCGTGAACAAGCGGGCGATCGAGTGTCTGATCAAGTGCGGCGCCTTCGACAATGTGCCCGGATCACGCAAGGGCATGCTGGAGATGCTGCCCGAAGCCCAGGCGGCCGGCAACAAGGCGCAGGCTGACGCGCATCTCGGTCAGGGATCGATCTTCGACATGGGCGGCGGCGACGGCGGCACGGGCTCCGGGGTCCAGCACGCGCCGATCACCGAGGTCGAGTTCGAGCAGAAGGAGATCCTCGCGCTGGAGAAGGAGACCCTCGGGACCTTCCTGTCCTCGCATCCGCTCGATGGGCTGCGGGAGGCGCTGATCGCGAAGTCCGACTGCAGGCTGTCAGAGCTCGGTGGCCGCGATGACGGATCCTGGGTCACGATCGGCGGCATCATCACCGAGTACAAGAAGCTGCGCACCAAGAGCGGTTCGACCATGGCCTTCGCCACCCTCAGCGACATCGAGACCGAAGTCGAGCTGATCGTGTTCAAGGCCGACCAGTCGGAGAAATCCGCGGCGATTCAGCTGGATGAGGTCGTTCTGGTCAAGGGGCGGGTCGATCAGACGGAGAAGGGGACCAAGGTGGTCGTCCAGGACGCGCAGGAATTCAACCCGAATCCGGCCGAGATCGAGAAGGCGATCGAGAAGGCCGCGAAGCGGAACGAGCCGTTCACGGTGAAGGTCGATTCGAGCCAGCTCTCCCTCGACGCGCTGGAGGAGATGAAGATGATCTTCGAGCATCACCAGGGTGATGCCGAGGTCCATCTGGTCGTGGTCAACGGTGATCGTGAGCGGCGGCTCAAGCTCGGCTCGGACTACAAGGTGCGGCAATCGCCGGGCCTGCGGAGCGAACTCGAGCAGATGTGGGGCGGCAGCAGCGCCCGGGCCGCCTGAGCGCTTCGCATCACGTCTCGGTTTCCGAGTTGACTGACCAATCGGTCAACGTCACATAACCTCGTCATCGATCCATGTAACATTGATCCATGACCGCTACACAGACTTCCGAAGAACTTCTTGAAGAAACGGCTGGAACGGCTGATGAGAAGCCGAAGTTCAGCCTCGAACTGAACCAGGACCAGAAGGACATCCAGGAATGGGTGCACGGGTTCGCCGAGGGCGTCGTACGCCCTGCCGCTCACGAATGGGACGAGAAGGAAGAGTTCCCGTGGGAGGTGGTCGACGAGGCCGCCAAGATCGGTCTCTACGGTTTCGAAGGCACCGCCCAGTTCTTCGCCGACGAATCCGGCCTGACGCTGCCGATCGTCAACGAAGAGCTGTTCTGGGGCGACGCCGGCATCGGCATGGCGATCATGGGCACCGGCCTCGCCGTCGCCTCGATCTTCGGCCAGGGCACGCCCGAGCAGATGGGTGAATGGATCCCGCAGTGCTACGGCACCCCCGGTGACATCAAGGTCGCCGCGTTCTGCGCCTCCGAGCCCGACGCCGGCTCCGACGTCTCCGCGGTCCGCACCACCGCCAAGTACGACGAAGCCAATGACGAATGGGTGATCAACGGCCAGAAGGCCTGGGCCACCAACGGCGGTATCGCCAACGTCCATGTCGTGATCGCCTCGGTCGACCGTGAGCTCGGCTCGCGTGGCCATGCCGCGTTCATCATTCCGCCGAACACCCCCGGCTGCGAGCAGGGCGCCAAGGTCAAGAAGCACGGTATCCGCGCCTCCCACACCGCCGACGTCCACCTCGACGACTGCCGCGTGCCCGGAAGCTGCCTGCTCGGCGGCAAGGAGAAGCTCGACGAGCGTCTCGCCCGTGTCCGTGAAGGCAAGCGGGGCAAGTCGCAGGCCGCGATGGCGACCTTCGAGGCCAGCCGTCCGATCGTCGGCTCACAGGCGATCGGCATCGCCCGTGCCGCCTACGAGTACTCGCTTCAGTACGCCAAGGAACGCGTCCAGTTCGGCAAGCCGATCATCGAGAACCAGGCGATCGCCTTCACCCTCGCCAACATGAAGACCGAGATCGACGCCGCCCGTCTGCTCGTGTGGCGCGCCTCATGGATGGGCCGCACCCAGGTGCCGTTCACCCAGGCCGAAGGATCGATGTCCAAGCTCAAGGCCGGCGAAGTCGCCACCTGGGTCACGGAACGTGCCATCCAGATCCTCGGAGGCAACGGCTACACCCGCGAGTTCCCGGTGGAGCGTATGCACCGAGACGCGAAGATCTACGACATCTTCGAGGGAACCGCCGAGATTCAGCGCCTCGTGATCTCCCGGGCGATCTCGGGACATCACATCAAGTAGGTCCCCGAAGCTCGATAGACGTACTGCCGAAAAGGGCCGCCCGTTAGGCGGCCCTTTTTCTGTTGGTGGGATGGTGGGCGAGTGGCACCCGGGACGCACCTATGCACGCCTGGCTTCGTCGTCGGTGGTGAAGCTCGCTCGTTTACGGGGGTAAAGTCGTTTCGCTTCACCACCTCGTTCCTCGCCAGGCGAGCCTAGGAGCGCCCCGTGCACCACTCTTAGGTGGAGTTGAACGGCCGAGCCGCGGGGGCTCGGTTGAGTCTCGGGGCCGGGGGCTGTCGCGGGGGCTCGGGTGGAGTGTCTCGGGGCTGGGCCGGGTTTCGGGGCTCGGGTGGAGTCTTGGCGGCTGGGGTGGTGTTTCGGGGGCTCGGGTGGAGTCTCGGGGGCTGGGTGGTGTTTCGGGGGCTCGGGTTGGATGGGCTTGTGGTCTGTGCGCGAGAGGCTGGCGGTGGTTGCCTGGCGGTGTTTCGACTGGCCGGTGGTTGGGGTGGAGACGATCAGCACGCTATATG
>Ga0335075_10004498_pt1 | contig 21779 bp, 15 predicted proteins | sample Lox_Sample_24_FD_206723 | JGI IMG/M metagenome (GOLD analysis project Ga0335075, IMG submission 206723) | Soil microbial communities from Loxahatchee National Wildlife Refuge, Florida, United States - Lox_Sample_2.4 | ecosystem: Environmental > Terrestrial > Soil > Wetlands | place: USA...
GGCTAGGACCGGAGCGACCCGGCGAAGCGAATTGTCCTTGTACCCCTGAACGAGCCAGAACACTCCCACAGGCAACACTCTTGCCCACCCACTCAGCTCGCACTTCGAAATCCGGATCGTGAAGCGATCCGGATTCCTTGTTCCTGCATAGGAGCGTCCCGGGCGCCGCTCGCTCACCGTCCCAAATAAAGAAAAGGGCCGCCCCACCGGGGCGGCCCTTTTCGACGCAGCCAAAAAACTAAGGCAGCAGCCCTAGAACTCCTGGTTGATCCACGGCATCATGTCGCGCAGTTCCTTGCCGACGATCTCGACCTTGTGGTCCTTGCCTTCCTGGCGCATGCGGTCGAAGTTCTCGTTTCCGGCCCGGTTCTCGGCGATGAACTCCTTGGCGAACTCGCCGCTCTGGATCTCGGAGAGGATCTGCTTCATCGCGGCGCGGGATTCGTCGCCGATCACGCGGGGTCCACGGGTCAGGTCGCCGTACTCGGCCGTGTTCGAGATCGAGTAGCGCATTCCCTGGATGCCCTTCTCGTACATGAGGTCGACGATCAGCTTCAGCTCGTGCAGGCATTCGAAGTAGGCGAGACGCGGGTCGTATCCGGCCTCGACGAGGGTGTCGAATCCGGCCCGGACCAGTTCGGTGGCGCCACCGCAGAGCACGGCCTGCTCACCGAAGAGGTCGGTTTCGCATTCGTCCTTGAAGGTGGTCTCGATGATGCCGGCGCGGCCTCCGCCGATGCCGATCGCGTAGGCGAGCACGAGGTCGTGGGCGTTGCCGCTCGCGTCCTGCTCGATCGCCATGAGGCACGGAACGCCCGATCCTTCTTCGTACTGACGGCGGACCATGTGTCCGGGGCCCTTGGGGGCGACCATGCCGACGTCGACGCCGGGCGGCGGGGTGATCTGGTCGAAGCGGATCGCGAACCCGTGGGCGAACATGAGCAGGTTGCCCTCGGCGATGCCGTCCTTGATCTCGTTTTCCCAGATGTCGGCCTGGAGCTCGTCGGGGAGCAGGATCATCACCACGTCACCCTTGCTGGCGGCGTCGGCGACGCTGAGTACTTCGAGGCCGGCGGCGCTGGCCTGTTCGCGGCTGGAGGAGCCCTCGCGCAGGCCCACCACCACGTTCACTCCGGAGTCCTTCAGGTTCAGGGCGTGCGCGTGGCCCTGCGAGCCGAATCCGAGAATGGCGACGGTCTTGCCTTCCAGCTTGGAAAGGTCCCCGTCCTTGTCGTAGAAGATGTCTTGTTCACTCATGACCCCGGATGCTACGCGTAGTCGGCGTTCCGTGTTTGTTGGCGGCCGGCCGCCCACCGGGTTCTCAGCGCAGAGCGGAGCGCATCAGCTTGCCGGACGCGGTCCGGGGCAGCTCACCGACGATCTCGACCCGCTTCGGCACCTTGTACGAGGCGAGCGAGGTCGCGCAATGCTCACGGATCTCCTCGCCACTCAGTCCGGAGCCATCACTCAGGACGACGACCGCGGTGACCGCCTGCTGCCATTGCGGGTCGGGACGGCCGATCACGGCCGCCTCGACGATCTCGGGATGGCGCACGAGCACGTCCTCGACCTCACCCGGCGCGACGTTCTCGCCGCCGCTGATGATCATCTCGTCGGTCCGCCCCTGTACGAACAGGAAACCGTCCTCGTCGATCCGGCCGACATCGCCGGTGTGGAGCCAGCCATCACCGTCGAGGGCTTCCGCGGAGACGGTCGGGCCCTGGACCAGGATCTCGCCGTCCTGGATCCGTAGATGCGATGTGAGCAGCGGCCTGCCGACCGAGCCGACCTTGCGGCGCGCCTCTTTCACCTCGAGTGTGGTCACCTGCGAACAGGTTTCGGTGAGCCCATAGGTCTGGATCACCGAGGCACCCCGGGACAGCGCCTCTTCGAGCGCGCCTTGCGGGACCGGGCCGCCCCCGACCAGGATCGCCCGGGGAGCCGAGATGTCCACGTCCTCCTCCAGGAGGCGCAGCAGCATGGTCGAGACCATCGAGATCACGGTGACCCCGTCCCGGTCGATCGCGTCCTTGACCGCGCCCGTGTCGAAGCCGTCCTGGAGAACCATGGTGGTGCCGTAGATCACGGAGCGCATCACGATCGAGAGTCCGGAGATGTGGCTGATCGGCAGGGCGCAGAGCCAGCGGTCGTCGGGATTCACGCCGATGTTGAAGGCCGATCCCATGGCGCTGAACAGATGGTTGCCATAGGTCAGGCCGACCGTGTGCGGGGTGCCGGTCGAGCCGCTGGTGAGGATGCGGCAGTGAAGGTCACCCATGTCGTGCTCGCCGAGTAGCGGCATGTCGGCCTCGGTCTGGGTGAGACGGCTGGCGTCATCGAGATCGACCGATACCCCGTTCGCATCGATCGCGGCCACGCGTTCGGCGTCGGAGAGTTTCGGGCTGAGCGGCAGCAGGACCGCCCCGGTCTTCATCAGGGCATGGATCAGCACCACGTTCTGGCGGGTTCCGGCGACGGTGACCGCGACCGTCGCACCCCGGCGGACACCGTATGCGGCGAGGCGCCGGGCCGCGTGCTCGGCTTCCTCATCGAGCTGGGCGTAGGTCATCTCTTCGCCGCCGGCGACCAGAGCGATCCGGTCGGGGCAGCTTTGTGATCTCTGTGCGAGCCAGTTATCGAGTTTCAATTGACCTTCTCAGCGCATCCCCATTTTGCGTCCCCAGTTATCGTTGCCCCGACATTCTCGCGATCCCGGGGCAAAAACGCTCCGATGGGGTCGCCATCCCGAAACGGAGCACCAGTCTTGCCGGAACGCCATCGCAACGCACCACCCGAAGATTCGCTCTACGAACCGATTGTCTGGCAGTCGGCCCACGAGTACTCGGACATCCTCTACGAAAAGGCCGAGGGGATCGCGAAGATCACGATCAACCGCCCGGAGGTCCGCAACGCCTTCCGGCCGCAGGCCCTGGCCGAGCTTCGCGACGCTTTCAACCGTGCCCGCGACGATCTCGAGGTCGGCTCGATCATCTTCACCGGCGCCGGCAAGGAGGCGTTCTGTTCGGGTGGCGATCAGCGCATCCGCGGTGATGACGGCTACATCGGCGACGACGATGTCGCCGCGCAGAACGTCGGCCGTCTCGATGTCGGCGATCTCCATGTCCAGATCCGGCGCCTGCCGAAGCCGGTGATCGCGATGGTCGCCGGCTACGCGATCGGCGGCGGCCACATCCTTCACCTGGTCTGCGACATGACGATCGCCGGGGACAACGCCCAGTTCGGCCAGACCGGCCCCCGGGTCGGCAGCTTCGACGGCGGTTTCGGTGCCAGCCTGCTCTCGCGCAACGTCGGTGTGAAGAAGGCGAAGGAGATCTGGTTCCTCTGCCGTCACTACAACGCCGAGGAGGCCCTGGACATGGGCCTGGTGAACGCGGTCGTGCCGGTCGACGATCTCGAGAAGGAGACGGTGGCCTGGTGCCGTGAGATGTCGCATCTCTCCCCCCTTGCGCTGCGCCTGCTGAAGTCGAGCTTCAACGCCGACGAGGACGGGATCACCGGCCTGCAGCAGCTCTCCCACGACGCGACGATGCTCTACTACATGTCGGAAGAGGGCCAGGAGGGGCGCAACGCCTTCCAGCAGGGCCGCGCCCCGGACTTCGCCAAGTACCCGAAGCGTCCATGAGGATCTGGCTGAACGCGGCCCGTCCGCGGACCCTGCCGGCAGCGATCGCGCCGGTCCTGGTCGGTACCGCGGCGGCCTACGCCGCGGTCGGCGACCTGCCGCGCTGGGGCGGTTTCGTGGCCGCCCTCGTGGCCAGCATCCTGATCCAGATCGGCACGAACCTGGCGAACGACTACTCCGATGCCCGGCGCGGAGCCGACTCCGCAGACCGGCTCGGTCCGGTCCGGGTCACCTCGGCCGGCCTTGTCACCCCGCGCCGTGTCCTGATCGCGACCTGGATCGCGTTCGGCATCGCCGGCCTGCTGGGCATCTATCTCGCGGTGCTCGCCGGGCCGATCATCCTGCTGGTCGGCGCGCTTTCGATCGCCGCCGGAGTGCTTTACACCGGTGGCCCGCGTCCCTATGGCTACGCGGGTCTGGGAGAGGTCTTCGTCTTCCTGTTCTTCGGTCTGGTCTCGGTGAACGGCTCGTACTACGTTCAGCTGGAGGAGATCACCTGGGTTTCGGCCGGCCTCTCGGTCGCGATCGGTTTCCTTTCGACCGCGATCCTGGTGGTGAACAACACCCGTGACATGGACACCGACCGGCGGGCCAAGAAGAACACGCTCGCGGTCCGCATCGGGCGGGAGCGCTCACGGGCCCTGTATCTCGCACTGATGCTGGGTGCGTTCGTGATGCTGGTCGTGACGATCGTCCTGAACGGCGGTCCCTGGCCGGCCCTGCTCGGGCTGCTGGCATTGCCGATGACGGTCAAGCCGATCAGGGCGATGCGGACCCGGACCGACGGCCCGTCCCTGAACGCGGCGCTGGCCGACACCGGCGCCGCGCTCGGCGTCTTCTCCCTGCTCACCGCGATCGGCCTGGTGATCGGGGCCTGAGCCGGATCTCGTCATTCGCGGTGATCCCGTACGCGCTGCCGTTCCGGCAGCCGTATGTCACCTCGAGGGGCAGCCTCACACGGCGAGAGATGGTCCTGCTGCGAATCTGGACCGAGACCGGCGCCGCCGGTCTCGGTGAGGCGGTGCCGTTGTCGCTGCGGGGCGGCACCGGCCTGAGCGAGGTGGCCGGGGAACTCGAGGCCTGGGGGCGCGGGGCGACCGGCGAATCGGCCGAGACGCCCCCGCGGAGCGCGCCGGCCCGAGCGGCCGTAGCGATGGCTCTGGCCGACGCCGAGGGGCGCGAACGGGAGATCCCGCTTCACGAGCTGCTGGCCCCGGGAGCCGTGCCACGGCCGGTGCCGTGCAACGCGACCCTGACCACCGACACTCCGGAGAGGGTGCTCGAGCAGGCCCGCTCCTGGGCGGCCGCGGGCTTCTCGGTGTTCAAGTTGAAGCTGGGCTCGAGCGACGACATCGCCCAGGTCGAAGCGGTTCGCAGCGGGCTCGGCGACGAGGCCGCGATCCGGCTGGATGCCAACGGCTCCTGGGATCTGGACGAGGCGCTCGAGATACTCACGTCGCTGGAATCGCTCGGAATCGAGCTGGCCGAACAGCCGGTCGGCGATCTCGATTCGATGGCCGCGCTGCGGGCTCGAACCGGGGTCACGATCGTCGCCGACGAATCGGTCTCGACCCCCGAGGAGGCCGAACGTGCGGCCGCCGCCGGGGCCTGTGACGCGGTGACCGTGAAGCTGAGCAAGATCGGCTCGCTCGATGCGACCCTCGGCGGCCACCTGCCCACCTATCTTTCGAGTGCGCTCGACGGTCCGGTCGGGATCGCCGCCGCCGCCCACGTCGCGCAGACCCTGCCCCGTACCGGGCGCTGGGGCGTGATCAGCCACGGGCTCGCGACCGAGCGCCTGTTCTCCGCCACGATCGCGGAGCAGGGGCCACTGCTCCGGGGATCGATGCTGCCGGTGCCGGACGGCAACGGTCTTGGCATCACGATCGACGAGGCGGCCCTCCGGGCCCACCGGCTTTAGTCTGAGCCAGAGTGGATCCGACCAACGCCAATACCGCGCTCGCCTCCGCCTTCGCCGAGGAGCTCGCCCGCTGTGGTGTGCGCCAGGCGGTGGTCTCCCCCGGCTCGCGTTCGACACCGCTCGCGGTCGCCCTCTGGAGGCAGCCGGAGATCGAGGTCACGATCGCGCTGGACGAACGTTCGGGCGGCTTCTTCGCCCTGGGCGCGGCCCAGGCCTCCGGGGTCCCTGTGGCCCTCGTATGCACTTCCGGCACGGCCGCCGCGAACTATCATCCCGCGGTCTCCGAGGCCGACCTCTCCGGTGTGCCTCTGATCGTGTTGACCGCCGACCGTCCGCCCGAGCTGCGCGACATCGGTGCGGGCCAGACGATCGATCAGATCAAGCTCTTCGGCTCGGCTGTCCGCTGGTTCTCCGAGGTCGGAAATCACGATGCCGACGACGATGGGCTGCTCCATTTCCGCTACTCGGCCTGCCGTGCCTTCGCGCTGGCGTCCGGCGATCCGCGGCCGGGACCGGTTCACCTCAACTTCCCGCTGCGCGAACCGCTGGCACCATCACCCGACCCGGCCGGCGTATCGGCGGTCTCACCCCTCGCGCTCGAGGGACGCGACGGTGCGCCGCTGACCTCGGTCGTCACCTCCCCGGCCGGCATCACCCCGGATGCGCTTGACCGGATCGCCGGGCTGATCGATTCGGCCGAACGGATCCTGATCCTCGCCGGACGCCAGACGAGCACCGGCCTGCGGCTGCCCCTGGGCAGGATCGCCGCACGCTGTGCCGCTCCGATCCTCGCCGAACCGACCTCGCAGCTCCGGTCCGGCCCCCACGACCTTTCGAACGTGATCGGCCAGTACGACGCGATCGCCCGCTCGACGCCTCCGAAGCTGGCTCCCGATCTGGTGCTGCGTTTCGGCGAGATGCCGACCTCCAAGGCGCTCAGGACCTGGCTCGGTTCTCTGGATGAACTGACTCAGGTGGTCATCGATCCGATCAATGCCTGGAACGAGCCGACCGGCACCGCCGACCTGATCGTGCGGGCCGAGCCCGAATCCCTCCTCCACCTGCTCGAGACGAGAATCGAGCCCCATCCCGGGCGCGCCTTCTCCGAGGCCTGGATCGAAGCGGACCGGATCGAGGCCGCGGCGTTTGAGTCGGCCGATGCCGCGGAGCGGATCTCGGCGATCGCGGCCCACCGGGCGCTCGCCCGCCTCCGGGCCGACGGCGAGATCGTCTACACCGCGTCCAGCATGGCGATCCGCGACCAGGAGGCGAGCCTGCCGGCCTCCGGGACCGACCTGCTCTATCTGGCGAACCGGGGTGCCAACGGCATCGACGGCCTGCTCGCCTCCGGCATCGGTGCGGCGGCCGCGACCGGCCGCCCGACCACGGTGATCACCGGTGATCTCGGTTTCCAGCACGATCTTGGCAGCCTCGCCCTCGCGGGTGCCTGCGAGGCCCCGGTGCGTTTCGTCGTGCTCAACAACGGCGGTGGCGCGATCTTCTCCCGCCTTCCCCAGAAAGCCGCGATGGAACCGGCCGAGTTCGACGCCCTGATGACCACGCCGAGCGATCTCTCGATCGAGGCCGCGGCGGCCCTTTTCGATCTGCCCCACTTTCGCATCGACAGGCTCGATGATCTGCCCGCGGCGCTCGCGGCCGGAACGGCGATCATCGAGATTCCGGTTCCGGCCTGACAAAGACCGGGGGCCGCGCGATTGCGCGGCCCCCGGTTGAATCCTGTCTGTCGCCGCGGCTCAGTTGCCGCCGCGATCGACTTCCCACCTGATCGACTGAACCTTGTTCTTGGTCAGGTAGGTGCTCACCCGGTGGATCCAGAGCGGCATGGTCTCGTGATCGAATGCCTTGCCGTTCTTGATCTTCAGGGTCAGGGTCTTCTTGTTCTTGACCCACTTGATCTTCTTCTTGGTCTTGGCCGGCACCTTGGCCCGCTTGACGGCCTTGCGGAGGACCTTGGCCTGACGGTTGTTCTTGCCGCGCTTGACCGTGATCTTCAGCGTCCGGTTCGGATCGTAGGAAACGACCGCGGGCCGGCTCTTGACCTTCGGCAGTGCCTTCTTCACGACCGGCTTGTCGGCCGAATCGAGATCGGCCGGCGGTGCCGCGGGCGCGGTGGCCGGCAGCTCGGCTCCGGTCGGATCGAGGAAGGCGTTGAACGCCGTCCTCTCCTGCTGCGGCAGCCAGGAGCGATAGAACGGATCGGCATCGAAGAAGGTGAACGATCCCGCACCGAACTCCTGGTGGACGATCGCCGGCCTTCCGGGCAGTTCGCCCGCTCCGATTGCGTTACAGGTGTATCCGAACGTCACCAACGGGTCCGGGTACTTGAACACCGTTGTCGCCGCGGGGATCGAGCCCCCGTTGCCGCCGAGTGTCGCCGGATCGAGGACGACGGTGCCGGTCCGGAAAATCGAACCGCCGTTGTCGTAGCTCCAACCCACCGGATTGTTCGTGTTGATCTCGGCCGGGAAGTTGGCGCCGTTCGTGCGGAGCCCGGTGCCCGAGGGGCAGGGATCCGTGAACGGAGCCACGTTGGTGGCGGAGGTGTTGATGTTGGTGATACCGGCGTTCCTGGCCGAGGTCAGGCCGTTCGCGGTGGCGGCGACGTACTTTCCTCCGCCGTTGACGAAGGTCTGCAGGGCGGTCGCTCCCGCTCCGGCGGCGATCGTTCCGGCCGAGTTGTAGAGGGTGGTGAACCCACCGCTCACCAAGACACCGGCCGCGAGATCGGTCGAGGTGACCGGCACGATGATCGGGGTGTCCGGATCGTCGTTGCTGGTCGGAGCGAACCCGAACTTCTGGGTCAGACCGAACATCGGCACGCAGTAGCCGCTGCTGGAGCACTGGCCCTGCGGGTTGCTGATCGGCGTCGCCGGAACGGTGGACCCTCCGGTGTAGACGCCGATCTTCGGTACGCCACCCAGGTCGTAACGCGGGACCGGGTAGTTGTCCAGGCCGGTGACCGGGCTGTCCCGGTCGTCGGCGATCTGGGCGATGTCAACATCTCCCAGAGTCGACCGATCGACCATCGCGGTACCGGTCGGGAATGACCGGCCACCGGCACTGAACGCTTGTGTGCCGCGGTACACCTTCACGCCCTCGGCCAGAAGGTCGATGACCATGGCCATGCCCTTCGAGCTGTCGGTCTTGAAGGCGAGGACCGGCTTCTCGGGGTCGGTGACCCCGCCGAAGTCGACCCAATCGACCTCCTGCATCGGAGCGTTCTCCGGCATCGGGTCTCGCAGCAAACCATTGCCGCCGCTCATGCCCCACGTATGTGAGTAGGACCACTGGGCGACGTCATAGAAGAAATAGAACGGAACGAAGGGATCCTCACCGAGGACGGCCTGGATCCAGTGCTTCTGGGTCTGGGCCATCGGAATCCAGAGGGTGCCTTCCGGCAGAACCTTGCCGTCTTCCTCTCCGCCCGGTCCGATCTGGTGGGCACCGTTGACGGTCACGTCATCGGTGAGCTCGTAGACCTTGACGTCCACTTCCTGCAGCTCCTGGAGGAGCCTGGCGGTATCACCGGGGTGATTGTCCGGCAGGTAGTAGTAGCCACAGACCGGAACGTCGGGCTGCTGAACGATCTCCTCGCGCAGCGGGCTGACCAGCTCGTTCTTCTCGAGCAGGCAGTTCTCGCCCTGTTCCTTTGCCTCTTCCCACTGGTTGACCCACTCGGTCATGATCCGCTGCTTGTCCCTGGAGGTGACGTTGATCGTCTCGTCCATGGCCAGGTAGTGATCGTAGACCTGCTTCGAGTAGAGCTCTGATGTGCCCTTCTCGTAGGTCATGCCGGCGCCGCCCCACATCAGTGACGGAACCGAGTCGCCGAAGATCGGCGCGAACATGTCGTAGGTGTTGTAGTTCTGGTAGGGAGATGTCTGATCGTTGAACTTCCGCTGCATCGCCGGGCCGATCGTGTCGTTGATCAGATCGAGCGAGGCGTCGGAGACCTCGGCGTGAACCGGGTCCTCGTTCGGCGGGAAGAAGTAGCCGTTCGACTGCTGATGGGCATCGACGTAGTAGATACTCGGGTAAGGGTTCGATCCGTAGAAAGCGATCTTGCTCTCACTCTGGGTCCGCACACCGACGTCGCGGTTGTGGTCGAAGGACCAGGCGCTCGTACGGACGTTGTTGTCACGTCCGTCCGGGTTACGGGTCGGCATCAGGAAATGATCGAGATTCTTCAGCCGCTGCTGGTTGGCGCAGTCGGTGCGGGCCGCGAGTTCATACAGGATCCGCATGATCGAGTCGCCACCGGCGGCCTCGGTTCCGTGCGGGGTTCCGGTCAGGAATCCGAATGCCGGCCGCTTGCTGATCTCTGCCCTGCCCTGCGCGGCGGAGATGTCACCGTTTCGCACTCCGCGCCAGAACGCGGCGTCGTTGCGTCCCGCGTCGAGGTTGGCGATGTTCTCGGGGGTGCCGACGACGACCATCGGGAAGTCACGGCCGAGCTCGGTCGTGCCGAGGCTCTTCTTGATCACCCTCACCCGCGGGTTGTTGGCCGTGTCGGCCACGACCGCGTCGAGGTACTGGTAGAGAACCGCGGTCGAGGACCGGGACGAGGTACCGGTACCACCAGCGCCCAGCTGCTTGCCGGTCACCTGCTCGAACGTCCGGATGGACGGATCGAACTCGACGGTAGGCGTGCACTGTGCGGCGTCCTCGGCCGCCCGGGCGTTGCCCGGGAGGATCGAGGCCGCAAGCATTGCGATCATCGTCAACGCGGCCGCCACAAGGGCGATCACGAGACGGTTGCCGGTGCCTTTCGCACCGGCCGCCGCCGCGTCACCGGAGACGCTGCTGAATGTGGAGATACGGGACCGCATTATGAGAACCTCCGGCTGTTGGTGGCTGACTTCAGGACAGAGTTACCGCTGTAGTTGGCCTTCACCGTGAACTTGCGTTTCTTCGGTTTCTTGCCCTTCTTCGGCTTCGGCGGCTTGCCGACGTTGACCGTCGTCTTGAACGAGCAGCCCGAGGTGACCTTGACCTGACGGTTGATCGTCGGGCGGCCTCCGCCACTCACCTTCAGAGTGACCGAGCCGCTCGCGCAGGCCTGGGCCTTGGTGACCCGGTCCGGCAGGCTGAGCTTGCCGGTGACGATGCGCTTCTTGGCACCGGACTTCTTGGTGTTCAGAGTGAGTCCGGCCGAGAACTTGGCGACGAACGTGTTGTTCGAGGCCTCGGCCGAGCGGCTCCGGGTGTCGGTTACCACGGCCCTGATCGCCTGTCCGCCGACATCGTCTCCGGTCGGCAGGATCGAGCATGTGTAGGGGGCGGTGCTGACCGAGCAGAGCTGCCTCGTGCCGATGAAGAAGGTGACCGATTCGACACCTTCCTCGGCGGTGACCTCGGCGGTCGCGGTCGAGCCACTCGACGGGGTCTCGGCCGGAACGTCCAGCGAGATCGTCGGTGCCGCACCCGGTACCGATTCACAATTGTTCACCGAATCGACGACGGTCAGGTCGACCGAGGCCGAGTCCGTCTGATCGATCGAGTCTTCGACCACCGCGGAGAGGCTGCCGGTTCCGCAGGCCGCGTCCGCCGGAATGGCGACCTCGGTCTTGTACGGAGGCAGCGAGGCGGTGTCGATGACCTCGTCGCCCTTGTAGAAGGTGACCTTCTTGACCGCGAAATCATCCGCGGCGTCTGCCGTCAGCACGGCGGTCTCGCCGCGCTCGTACTGGGCCTTGTCGAGGCTGAGATCGATGGTCGGCGCCGCGTCGCTGATCGGAAGCGGAGCGTCGGTGATCGCGACCTGACCCGTCGAGCTGGAACGGGCTCCGTTGCGGAAGGGACAGAAATCGACCGCATCCGATCCCGGCACCGTGGTGTCCGGGGCCGGAGTCGGCGACGCGAACGACGCCGCAACACAGGTCGGATCGACGATCGACGAGCCGTTGACCGGGTTCTCCTGCTGGGCCGGGTTGTCGGCCGGCGAAACCAGCGGCCCGTTGTTGACCGTGGTGCCGGTGGTGCGGATGCCCCACCAGTTGTTCTCGGCCGAGAGCGGCGTCGCCGTGTTCGCGGTGGTGCCGTCGAGGCCGACGTTGAACGCGCCGAAATGGTTGTCGGCGATGTTGCTGCGGGTGATGACCGAGGCGTCAGCCCCGATCAGCCTGACACCGGCAGCCATGGAGAGGTTGGCGTTGTTGGTGTTGACCGGGGTGCCCGAGTTGGGGCTGAACACCGGGGCTCCGGTGCCGTTCACGTAGTTCTGGAAGACGCTGGAGCTGTCCATCGCCACGGACGATCCGGCCGTGACCTTGATGCCGTCTTGTCCGAAGAGCGGGCCGTCCGTGACCGTACCCGGGTTCGAGCAGTTGCCGTTGACGTTGTAGTCGATGCAGCGAAGCCGCCCGACGACGGTGGTGCCGACGATCGAAGCGTCGTTGTCGGTACCCGCGGGAGTGAGCGGCGGAGTGTCGTTGGTCGCCGAGTCGATCAGGATTCCGGTCGTGTTGTACTTGTCGACCCGGCTGGTCTCGATCGAGAGGGGCCTCGCTTCGACGGCACCGACGACCGGCGTCGTGGCGGCGGTCGTCTGAACGATGCCGTAGCCGGTGTTCGAACCGCGGAAGGCGCCCGGGATGCCGAAGGCGCCGGCCTGTTCGCTGGTGACGATGTCGGTCACGCGGCTGCGCACGACCGAACCGTAGGAGTCGAGGAAGAGAATGCCGGTTTCGGCGAAGACTCCGTTGCCCTCGACGGTGATGCCGGAGATGTTGACCTCTCCGGGATCCAGAGGTGTGCCCGCGAGAACGGCGATGATGTTTCCGTAGGCGTCTCTCAGTTTCGGGGTTCCCGAGGCGATTCGCCCGCCGATCGACGGGTTGCGCTTCGGCATGATCGAGACCAGGTCCGCGCCGGCTCCCTTGATGTCGATCTCCTTGTCGATCTTCACCGAGCTGGTGCCGACGTGACCGGAGCCTTCGACGTAGTCGCCGGCGCAGATGACGACGGTGTCACCGTCGGCCGCGGCGTCGACCGCGGCCTGCACGGACGTGAACCCGGCTGCCGGGCATTCGACCGCGTCATCGTCGACTAGCAAGTTCGCTGCGCTTGCCGAAGCTGCGGAAAACGAAAAGAGGACTGCGGCCGCTATCAGCGACCGGACGAACACACGCTGCAACAAGTGAACCCCCGAGGGTCGAGTGATATCCAATTTCAACCTGGCCCCGCCAGATGATCCTGCTCAACCTGGGCTGGCCAGGTGATCCAACTTCAGCCCGACATCTCCGGGCGATCCCATCTCAGCCCGGTTCATCCGGGCGATCCTGCGGTGAGGGAAAATATACGCGCAGGTGGCCGAACGGCCTTTGTACCTCCGTCACATCCTTCCCTTGCCGTATTTCTACAACGGGATGGGGCTCACGTCAAGTCCGATTCTTCAACCGATCAGCGGAAGCAGCGCGCCGAGCTTGATTTCGGTCTCGGCGAGCTCGGCCGCCGGGTCGGAATCGGCGACCACTCCGACCCCCGCGTAAAGATGGGCCTCGCGGTCACGCAGCAGCGCGCTCCGCAGGGCGACACAGAACTCACCGTCACCGGAGCCGTCCATCCATCCGACCGGGCCCGCGTACCAGCCGCGGTCCATGTCCTCGACCTCGGCCATCACGGCCTCGGCCCTCTTCCAGGGCTCGCCACCGACCGCCGGGGTCGGGTGGAGAAAACCGGCGAGCTCGATCGCGGTGCGCGGCTCGAGCAGATGGGCCAGGACCGGTGTCGCCAGGTGCTGGATGTTGGCGACCTTGATGATCTCGGGCTCCTCGGCCGCCTCGACCCAGACACTCAACCGGGCCAGGGCCTTGACGATCCGCTTGACGACGAGATCCTGCTCGCCCCTGTCCTTGCGGCTGTTCAGCAGTTTCTGGGCGAGGTGATCGTCCACCGCCGGATCGGAGCTGCGGCGGGTCGAGCCCGCGAGTCCGACCGTCGAGACCCCGCGGCCCACACAGCGCACAAGCAGTTCCGGGCTCGCGCCGATGAACGCCGCCTCGCCCGTGCCGACGCAGAAGTTGAAGCAAGAAGGGAATCCTTCCCGGAGTGCCGCGAAGATCGCCGCCGGGTCGTGTGCCGATCCGGAGTGGACCACGACCTCGCGGGCGAGCACCACCTTCTCGATCTCCCCCGCCCTGATCCGCTCCACCGCGGCCGCGACCGAATGCTCGAAGGCCTCCGGTGACCGGGCGCTCTCGATGCTGGGACGCTGGGTCGGGTGGGGATCGAGCATGCCGAGATCCTCGAAGACGAGACCGTTGACCCGCGCGATCAGCCGCGCCGTCACCGCCTCCGGCTGATCGGCCGGAGAGACCATCGCGTTGACGGTCATCACGACCCGCTCGCCATCGGACTCGAACGAGATCTCCGGCAGGCTCATCGCCGCCGGCTGGAACGAGGACCAGGTCGAGCCGGAGGCACCATCGTCGGAGAACGCGAATCCGCCGGTCCAGGTGGGACCGGTGCGGTCGGTCGAGGCGCGCTCCCCGCGGAGGACCGCGTCGCCGGACAGGTGGGCGCACTCGGCCGCGACCTCACCGAACCGGTCGCCGCCGCGGGAGACCACCACGTGGGCCTCTCCGAGCGCGGCCAGAGCGAAGTCCCGGTCCGGCTGCTGCCAGCAGAACCAGGCTTCGTTGGCGCGCCGGGAAGCGAACACGACCGCTACCGGGTCATCACATTCGACCGGGAGCGAAACCGAGGCGACCCGCTTGCGGGCCGGCGAGTGGGCCGCCTCGACCGCTTCAGCGACGAGCGTCTCGAGCACCGCGTGATCGAGAGCCCGAAAGCTCAAGGGTTCAGTCCCCGCCGCGGGCGAGCGCCACTTCTCCGGTCCGCACCATCTCCAGAAGGCCGTGCGGGCGGAGCATGCTTTCGAAAGCCTCGATCTTGTCGTGCGATCCCGTCACCTCGACGATCAGGGCACGCCTCGAGACATCGACGATCTTGGCGCGGAAGATCTCCGCGAACTGGACGATCTCGGCCCGGTTCTCGACCGCGGCCGACACCTTGAACAGCGCCATCTCACGCGCGACCGAATCCTCCGGCTCCATGTCCCGGATCTTCAGGACGTTGATCAGCTTGTGCAGCTGCTTGGTCACCTGATCGATCGGGTGGACGGCCCCGTCGAGAGTCAGAGTGATCCGCGAGATCGCGGGATCCTCGGTCGGACCGACGGCCAGGGTGTCGATGTTGAATCCGCGCCGTGAAAACAGGCCGGCGACCCGGGCGAGCACGCCCGGACGGTTCTCGACCAGGATCGAAAGCACGTGCTTGCGCCCGGAAAGGCTGCGGCTGACGTGAAGGTCCTCGAGTCGGACCATGTCGGCGGAGCCCATCAGCCGACCATCTCTCGGGCGGCGTTGCCGGCGGGAATCATCGGGTAGACGTTCTCGCGCGGGCTCGTGCGGACATCGAGCAGAGCCGGTCCGTCGTGAGCGATCGTGGCTTCCATCATCTCCTCGAGGTCGGCTTCGTTCTCGCAGCGCAGGCCCTTGGCCCCGAAGGCCTCGGCCAGCTTCACCCAGTCCGGGCTCGGCCCGTTCTTGACACCGCTGTAGCGCTCGTCCCAGAACAGTTCCTGCCACTGGCGGACCATGCCCATGTAGCCGTTGTTCTGGAGGAACACCTTGACCGGGATCTCCTGGTTCACGGCCGTGGCCAGCTCCTGGATGTTCATGATCAGGCTGCCGTCACCGGCCAGGCAGATGACCTCTTCGTCCGGGCAGGCGACCTTGGCGCCGATCGCCGAAGGCAGACCGAAGCCCATCGTCCCGAGTCCACCGGAGTTGATCCAGCGGCGGGGCTTGTTGAAGCCGTAGTACTGGGCCGCCCACATCTGGTGCTGGCCGACGTCGGAGGTGATGATCGCGTCACCGCCGGTGACCTTGTGCATCATCTCGACCATCCGCTGCGGCTTGATCTCACCGTCGGTGCCCGGCTCATAGGAGAGCGGGTACTCGGACTGCCAGGCCTTGATGCGGCTCCACCAGCCATCCAGCCGTGAAGTGTCGGTCTGCAGCGCCCGGTACTCGCGGGTCAGCTTCGGCAGGACCAGACGGGCATCACCGACGATCGGGATGTGGGCCGGGACGTTCTTCGAGATCTCGGCCGGATCGACGTCGATGTGGATGAACTTGGCGTTCGGGGCGAACTCGGAGAGCTTGCCGGTGACCCGGTCGTCGAAACGGGCTCCGATCGCGATGATCAGGTCGGCCTCGTCCATCGCGTAGTTCGCGGCACGGGTTCCGTGCATGCCGAGCATGCCGAGCCAATGCCCATCGCTGGCAGGGAACGCGCCCAGACCCATGAGGGTCGAGGTGACCGGGAAGTTGTCCGAATCGGCGAACTCGCGCAGCTCCGCCGAGGCGTCGGCGTTGATCACACCGCCACCCGAGTAGATGATCGGACGGCGCGCGTTGGCGATCGCCTTCGCCGCGATCCGGATCTGCTTCGAGTTGCCCTCCAGGTTCGGCCTGTATCCGGGAAGCTCGACCGGCTGCGTGCGCGGCTGATAATCGATCTCTTCCTTCGACAGGTCCTGGGGCACGTCGAGCAGGACCGGGCCGGGACGGCCGGTCGATGCGATGTGGAAAGCCTCATGGACGTACTCGGGGATCTGCGCGGCCTCGGTGACCAGCAGCGAGTGCTTGACGATCGGCAGCGTGATGCCGACGATGTCCGCCTCCTGGAAACCGTCGGTGCCGATCAGCTCGGTGCGGACCTGACCCGTGATGAAGACGGTCGGGACCGAATCCATGTTGGCGTCGGCGATCGCGGTGACCAGATTGGTCGCGCCGGGACCGGAGGTGCCGAAGGCGACCCCGACCTTGCCCGAAGCGTGAGCGTAGCCCTCGGCCGCGTGTCCGCCGGCCTGCTCATGCATTACCTGTACATGCCGCAGATCGGCGTCGACCATCGCGTCATAGGTGGGCAGGTTGGCTCCACCGGGTATGCCGAAGATGTGGTCAACACCTTCGGCTTTGAGGGACTCGAACAATGCGTCTGCGGCTCTCATAGAACCAACGATCCTAGCAATGGATCGACCCTGACGGGCAATTGCCCGTGCCCCGCTACGCGGCTGAAATCAAGCGTGCGGAGCGGGCTCGACGACGCCGCCCTCGAGTTCGCCCGGATTCCACTTGGTACGCGGCACCAGGGCACGCTGAATCACCCGGTCGCGGTAGCGGTCGATGATCCCCAGAACCGACTTGACGAGCTCGTCGCCGAGCGGATGGGGTTCGAGGCCGAGATCGAGCAGCTTCTGGTTCGAAGCGTTGTAGTAATGCTCTTCCTTCTCGACCCGCGGGTTCGGGTAGCTCTCGATCGAGACGTCGTATCCGGCCTCGGCCCCGCACTTCTGGACCAGTTCGGCCAGCTCCGACACCGAGAACTGCTCGGTGAACTGGTTGAAGACGCGGAACTCGCCGCGTTCGGCGGGGTTCAGCGCGGCCAGCTCGACGCAGCGCAGCGTGTCCTTGATGTTCAGGTAGCCACGGGTCTGGCCACCCGATCCGTACACGGTGAGCGGATGCCCGACCACGGCCTGGACGCAGAACCGGTTGAGCACGGTGCCGAAAGTCTCGTCGTAATCGAAACGGGTCTGCAGGCGATCGTCGAGGATCGTCTCGTCGGTCTCGATGCCGTAGACCACGCCCTGATTCAGATCGGTGGCGCGAAGGCCCCAGACCCGGCAGGCGAAATGGATGTTGGTCGAGTCGTGGACCTTGGAGCAGTGATAGAGCGAACCGGGGAGCTTCGGGAAGGGCAGTGTGTCCTTGCGGCCGTTGTGCTCGATCTCGATGTAGCCCTCTTCGATGTCGATGTTGGGCTGGCCGTACTCACCCATCGTGCCCAGCTTGATCAGGTGGGCGTCCGGCACGTGCTCACGCATCGAGAACAGAAGGTTGAGGTTGCCGATCACGTTGGTCTGCTGAGTCTCGACCGCGGTCTGGCGCGAACGCATCGAGTACGGCGCCGAGGGCTGCTCGCCGTAATGGATGACCACTTCCGGCAGGGTCTCGGAGACCACCGCGTCGAGAAATTCTCCGTCTTCGATACAGCCGACGCGGGCATCGATCCGCTTGCCGGAAACCTCCTCCCAAGCCTCGATCCGATCCTCGAGCGAGGAGATCGGGGTCAGGGAGTCGGTCGACTGGTCCAGGTGCCAACGGCGCCTGGCGAAGTTGTCGACGATCGTAACCTCGTGTCCACGAGCCGAAAAACGCATTGCCGTAGGCCATCCGAGATAACCGTCACCGCCGAGAATAAGAATTCGCATAGACGCCGCAGAATACTGGAATCGCCGCGCGATCTAGGATCGGCTCTTGCGTCTGATCGCTCTCCTGTTGATCGTCCTCGCCGGCCTGGCGCTCCGGATGGATCACGCATGGCAGGGTCCGGACGAGAATCTCCCCGACTCCGCCGCCTACGAACGGATCGCTCGCGGACTCCATGAGGACGGGGCCTTCGAACAGGTGGGACCCGGAACCCCGGCCCATCCACAGCCTGCCTCGAACTACAGCCCCGGCCTTCCCTTCTTCGCGGGCGGGGTGTTCGAACTGACCGGATCGGACGACGTCCGGCTCGTGCGGATACTGCTGGCCCTGATCTCGACCCTGGCGATCCCCCTCTGTTTCCTGATCGGCCGGAGGCTGGGCGGTGATGCCGCCGGCCTGATCGCGGCGGCCGCGGTCGCCTTCTACCCCACCCTGATCACCTACTCGGGCATGCTGCTCACAGAGCCCCTCGCCGGGACCCTGATCGCCGGCGCGGTCCTGGCGATCCTGAAGGCCCGAGACCAGCGGCGGCTGCTCCCCTGGGCCGGGGCCGGCCTGCTGCTCGGATTGACCACCATGGTCCGGCCCGAGTATCTCTGGGTGAGTTTCCTGCTGGCCCTGGCCCTGGTCGCGATCGAGATCCGCGGCGGTTTCGGTCACGCGATCCGTCCGGTCGCGGTGATGCTGCTCGCCCTGGGCGTGGTGATCGCTCCCTGGACGATCCGCAACGCGATCGAGTACGAGCGGCTGGTTCCGCTTTCCACCGGTGGCGGCCAGACGCTCTACTCGGGAAGCTATCTGCCTTCCGGCGGCAACCCGACCAAGGTCATGCCGGACCTGTTGCGGGACAACCCGGTGCTGCTGGCCGAGATCGAACGGCAGAACGTGAGGAGCGGCGAGGGCCCGGAATCGATCACTCCGGAACGGGTCTTCGGCCTGCTGGCCGCGCAGCAGCTGCCCCACATGGACACCGACGCGGCACTCGCCCGGCTCGGCCGCGAGCGCTACATGGCGGCACTCAGGAACGATCCGGCCGGGCTCGCGTCGTACTTCTGGCGGAAGGCGCTGCGCATCTGGTGGCGTGGACGGGCCGGGTTCATGCAGTCGGACACCGGCCGCATGATCCATTGGCTGATCATCGTCTCGGCGATCACCGGGCTGGCCCTGCTGGCGGTCCGGAGGCGGCCCGAGTTCTGGATCTTCGGCTCGATCGTGCTCGCCGCCACGATGATCGGGGTGGTCCTGGTCGCCTCTCCGCGCCGGGCCCTGGCGCTGTGGCCGCTGGTCGCGGTGCTGGCCGGATTCGGCATCCGGACGGCGGCCGAGCTGGTCCGGCTCGAGCTTCAGCGCCGGAAACGTCCCGTTGCCATAGCCTGACCGGCCCCGATGCCCGAAACGATCCAGCCAGACCGCAGCCGCTTCCAGACACTCGTCGAGAGGCACGGCAAGAAGACCCTCATCGCGCTCGCGGTGATCGTCATGGTCGGTTTCGGGTTGCGGATGAACATGGTGGTCAACCCGCTCGCCGATCCGGGCGATGACGCCTTCGCCTACCGCGCCCTGGCTGAATCGCTGTACGAGGAGAAAAGCTACGGCGGCGAGAATTTCAACACGCCGAGCGATTGGTCGCCGGGGGCCCCGCTGATCTACGCCGGGGCGTACTACCTGACCGGCGGGGTCCGGGACGGGGTCGGCCGGGGGGTCGAGGCGCTGATGGGCACCGCGGCGATACTGCTGGCCTACCTGCTCTCTCTGCGGCTCAGCCGGAGGAGGTCTGCGGCACTGCTGGCGGCGGCCTTCGTCGCCGCCTACCCCCCGTTCATCCACTCGACCGGAGCGCTGATGTCCGAGCCGGCGGCGATCTTCACCCTGCCGGCCGCGGTGCTGGCTTTCCTCTGGGCCGATTCCCGGGGTTCACCGTGGGCCTGGCTGCTGCCGGGGCTGCTGTTCGGCCTGACCGCGCTGATCCGGCCCGAGTATCTGGCGGTCGCATTCGTGTTCGGCCTGCTGCTGGTGGTCCGTGCCTGGCGGGCTTCGGGGCCCGATACCTCCGCCAAGCTGAAGCGGACCGCCCTGGTCGCGGTCGCCTTCGCCGCCGCGATCTTCGTGCCGATCGTTCCCTGGACGATCCACAACTACGTGGTGCTCGACCGCTTCGTGCCGATCACTACCGGCGGCGGCAAGGCGACCTTCGTCGGGACCTACCTTCCCGGAGACGGCGAGCATCAGCAGGTCAAGGCCGCGCTCTACGAGAAGTACACCGGGATAGCCCTCGACGGCAACTCTGATGCGGTCGAGAAGCTCGATCCGGAGCCGTTGCTGACCGAGACAGCCGACCGGTACAAGGAAGAGATCGGGGAACCAGACCTGTCCCGTGACGCCGCTCTCGGCCGGCTGGGCAAGGAGAACTTCGAGAAGTACGTGAAGGAGGATCCGGTCGGTTACGCGGGCATGACCGTGCGCAAGATCGGACGGATGTGGGGCACCGGGATCGGCGAGGCGATGTCGAGCCCGCTGGGTGCGCTGATCCAGAAGGGACTGGTCCTGGCGGGACTCGCCGGACTGGTTCTGCTGGCCTGGCGCCGGCCCTGGGAAGCGATCGCGATGGGTCTGCCGATCGTGGTCGTGACCGCGGTCGGAGCGGCCACCCTGGCCCCGCCCCGGCGCAACGAGATCCTGATGACACTCGTTCTGCCGCTCGCCGCCGTAGCCTTAGCCGACGCAGCCGCCTGGATCGCCGGGCGATTCAACCCGACCGGAACCGAGACAGAAGACCCAGCATGAGCTACGCATCGATCTTTCCCGCCCAGATGACCGCGCTGCGGACCACCGGCCTGGTCCTCGCGATCCTGATCATCGCCTTCGCGGTGATCCGCCGCCGTGAGATGCGGAACGCCGATGTGCTGCTGCTGCTGTTCGCCGGGCTCGGCCTCGCGATCGTCTCGGGAACCGAGCTCACCGACCGGCTGCTTTCGGCGCTTTCCTTCGAGCGGGGCAACGGCGGACGGATCCTCGGCCTGGCCGTGTTCGCGATCGTCATCCTGTTCCTGATGTCGATGCGGGCCCTTTCGGTCAGTGCCCGCAACACCCGACAGCTCTCGGCCGCGCTCGAGGGGATCGCGTCGGAGCAGTTCCGCGCGGCGGGGCATCGCAAGCAGTTCAAGAGCCGGATCGCGATCGTCATCCCGGCGTTCAACGAGGCCGACAACATCGGCTATGTGCTCGACCAGATCCCGGAGGAGGTCTGTGGCCTGCCGACCGCGACCCTGGTGGTCGACGACGGCTCGCGGGACGGCACCGAGGAGGTCGCCGCGGCCCATGGCGCGGTCGTCGCGCGGCATGTGGTCAACCGGGGCGGCGGCGCGGCGCTTCGCACGGGCTATCGCCTGATGCTCGATTCCGAGGCGGCGATCGTGGTCACCCTCGACGCCGACGGCCAGCACCTGCCGGCGGAGATGCCGGCGCTGGTGCAGCCGGTGCTCGAGGGTGAGGTCGACGTGGCCCATGGTTCGAGGGTTCTCGGCCATGCCGACAAGAACCATTTCGCCCGTGAGCTCGGCATCGTCTTCTTCAACCGCCTGGTCTCCTTCATCACGAGAACCCATGTGACCGATTGCTCGAACGGCTACCGGGCGGTGCGGACCTCGGTGATCCCGAAGCTGGTGCTGAAGCAGGAGCAGTTCCACACATCCGAGTTCATGATCGAGGCGATCAAGAGAGGGATCCCCGCCAAGGAGGTCCCGGTCACGGTCGAGGCAAGACTCCACGGACATTCGAAGAAACCGGCCGTGTTCAGATACGGGGTCGGATTCGCCAACGCGATAGTCCGAACCTGGATGCGCTGAACCAGGTTCTGGGGGCGTTTTTGGGGGGGAAAAGAACCCCAAACCCCCCCCCAAAACGGAAAAAACCC
>Ga0335075_10004499_pt1 | contig 21779 bp, 17 predicted proteins | sample Lox_Sample_24_FD_206723 | JGI IMG/M metagenome (GOLD analysis project Ga0335075, IMG submission 206723) | Soil microbial communities from Loxahatchee National Wildlife Refuge, Florida, United States - Lox_Sample_2.4 | ecosystem: Environmental > Terrestrial > Soil > Wetlands | place: USA...
ACCGCCGCCCGCATGGTCCGCCCTTACTCATGGTTCCTCGACCGCGTCGGCGCCGAAGGCATCAAGCTCACCAGCGCCGGCTACCTCCCGCCGCCCGAGGTGGAGGCCGCGGTCGCCGAGCTCAGCCTAGCCGACGAGTGCTACGGCAAGTTGAACCGCGAGTCGCAGACGCTACCCCTGCTCCACCTGCGGGAGTCCGCGATGCGCCTGGGCCTGCTGCGCAAGTCCCGCGGCATGCTGCTGGCCACTCCACGCGGCCGCGAACTACGCGGCGATCCCGTCGGCCTCTGGTGGCACCTAGCCAGGCAATTGCCGCCAGCCAAGGCCGTCGGCCACGTGAGACACGCTGGCATGCTGCTCCTAGCCGCCGTCGCCGCTGGCCCGGCCGGGACCGGGGACGAGCAGTTTGAGTATGTCGCCCGGATGCTCTGGGAGGCTGGCTGGGCGCATACCGACGGCACGCCCATAACACGCTGAGAAGCCCGCGACGCCGCAGCGGACACATACGTAGCGCTCGTCCGCGTCGGCGCACTCACCCCAGACGTGCCTGGCTCAGTCCCAGATCAACCGACCCCCGACGGCGCGGCATTCGCCCTCGCCGCCCTGCGCACCTTGGCCCTGACCACATCGGCGGCTCCGCGCTCTCGGGACGTCGGCGACGTGATGTAACCATAGATCTCATACACACGTTAGTGGTTAACACAGTTACTTATCGTTCCTGCTGCCCGCGCTGTCTGAAGCCACCGGGGCGTTCTATCTCGTGGCCACGGAAGCGACCGCGGCGGACTCGCCGCGTGAATTCGGCGCGGCTCTCGCCTCTCACGCCGGCGGTCGGGTGCCCTACGCGCTGACTTCGTGGGACGACGCACTGCGAGTGCTTGATGAAACCGTGCCCGGCGGGCTGGCGATCATTGACGAGTTCCCGTATCTGTTCCGGGCCGAACCCGCGCTGCCTTCCCTCATCCAGCGGATGCTCGACCAGCGAGCGTGGGGAGACCAGGAGCGGGGGACCCGGCTGCTGCTATGTGGTTCGGCGATGTCGGTGATGTGCGGCCTTCTGGCGGGCTCCGCGCCGCTGCGGGGCAGGGCGAGCCTGGAGCTGCTGGTTCAGCCGTTCGGTTACCGGACCGCCGCGAAGTTCTGGGGATCACCGATCCGAAGCTGGCGGTACTGGTGCACTCGATCGTCGGCGGCACTCCGGCGTACCGGCATGAGTTCATCGCCGACGACGTACCCGGCTCGCTCGCGGACCTGGACGACTGGGTGGCGCGGACGGTGCTCAACCCCTCCGTTCCGCTGTTCCGGGAGGCCCGGTACCTGCTAGCCCAGGAAACCGGGATCCGCGAGCCCGCGCTCTACAATTCCGTGCTCGCCGCTATCGCAGAGGGAAACGCGACGCGCGGCGGGATAGCGAACTTCGTCGGCCGGAAGTCCGCTGAGCTCGTCCACCCGCTCAACGTTCTCGAGGACAGCGGCCTAATCGCCCGCCAGGCTGACCCGTTCCACGGACGCCGGTCGGTCTTCCAGATCACCGAGCCGCTCATCTCGTTCTACGAGGCCGTCATCCGCAGTACGTGGAGTCAGCTGGAGCAGAGGCAGGCAGCCGCAGTGTGGAGGTGCCAGCAGGCCACGTTCAGCTCCAAAGTAGTGGGTCCGCATTTCGAGTCGCTGTGCCGCGCCTGGGCGGCCGAGGTCGGCCAGGAGGCTTTCGAGGATCTGCCAGCCGAAGTCTCCGCCGGGTCGGTCACGGACCCGGGCGGCCGTCGGCAAATCGAGGTGGACGTGGCCGTCCTCGGACCGGGACTGCCCGGTGAGCCTCGCCGAGTCCTCTCCCTCGGCGAGGCGAAATGGGGCGACGTCATGGACGTCCGGCACATAGAACGGCTTCGCCGCGCCCGAGACCTGCTGTCCGTCAAGGGCTACGACACGGCCACCACCGTCCTGGCCTGTTGCAGCGGTGCCGGCTTCAGCAAAGAACTCACGTCGCTGCCGACCGCCGATCCGCGCATCCAGTTCGTCGGCCTCGACCGCCTCTACGGCTGAGAACTAACCCGAGACACGCCGTCTGCAGAGTCAACATTCGCACACCTGTGCGAGTAATATATGACGTAAGCGGGCTTCTGTCCTGAAGCTCAAGCGGGCCGCCGAGGTGCAGCAACACCGCGGCGGCCCTAGACCCCCACCAGCAACACCTGGAGGAAATCATGTCATCCATGATGACCCAGTCCGGACCGAATGCGCACGCGGACCTGGACGCGGCCGCGCGCAAGCGCGCGGACCGACTCGCGAGCGCCACCGTCGGCCAGATGCAGGCCGCGCTCGCCCTGCTGAGCATGCTCGACCCCGAAGCGTTCGAGATCGCGTTCACCGCGGTCCCCCCTGCCCCCAGCGACGACGGCGACGAGGAACCCATCGCGGTGTGCCGTCAATGCGGCGGCCTGGTCGGCATCTTCCCGGACCGCGGCCTGCGCTGGCTGCACTTCCGCGGTGACGGCATCACATCCGCCGCCCCACAGGTTTACGAGCCAGGCCATGTCCCCGAGGTCACCTGGATCCTCCCCGACGAAGGCCCGGACGATCTCTAGCCACGACCCGTTTCGTGCCCCGCTGGGTTTGACTCCCGGCGGGGCACGGTTCCCGGGCTTGGCAAAGAGCGTTCACCAAGGCCATTTGCCGGTGACAACATCGCAGATACTGACGTCGGGGGGCGCTGGAACGCGAAGTGCGTGGGTTGCGGCAACCGAATGAGGTTCCGAAATTCACCAGCGATTATTTCACCAGAGAGGTCGACTCAGTGCGCATAGGAGATTCGGTCACTGTGGTGGAAGTCAGCCATATGTCAATTGCCGGCGGAGACATGGTCAGTCGATGTTTATTGCTGGGAACGGTATGCGCTGGCCTGCCCATGGCTCGGCTTCCAGTACAGGGCACTGTGAAAGCGGAAGGGGCTCGGCTCATTCCCGGTCGAGTGCCTTGCGCCACTCGTCCATGGTGCCAGTGACGATGAATGGACCGATCGGGATCTGCACCCCGTCAGTGTCAACTGTCACCGGGATAGATTCAGCGCCTATCGTGATGTCGCTCGGCAGACCTCCCGCTGCAGCGTCAAGGACCGACTCAAGCTCCGGAATGCTGATTGCTGCCGCAGAGCGGTATTGCCGATCCAGGCCGTGGCAGCCCCGTGATCGGAGTGTCCCCGGCGATACCGGCGAGATGAGCGCCAGGCGTTACATCTCCGAGCCTCACCGCATCCTCTGGGGTCGGTGCGGCATGTAGCAGACTCTACAGGTCGGCGCAGACAAAGCCGGCCGTCTCGGAGTGCAGGATGATCGTAGAGTATTCGATCCGTTACAAGATAACCCTACGACCCGAAGGCGATCGTCGGTGGAACACGCGAGACCCTTCGACAACACCAACGTCCATCGCCGGGTCAAGGGATGGCGCCAGCATGCCCGCAACCAGGCAGGAACACGCGGAAAAACCAACGATGCAGGTACGCAGCGCACTCGACACGCCACATCGCCGCCGAATGTCAGACCTAAATGTGACGATAGGCCTCAACGAAACGTGAAGACCTCGCCGCGGCAGAGCGGCCTGTGAGTCCATTTGCCGTCAGTCTTCTGGGCGCCGACGCGGCGGCGTCGAGATGTACCGGCGCAAGTAGTCCGTGATCACAGCAGTCAAGCTGCGGCCCTCGGCCTTCGCCTTGTCGAGCGCCGGCCCCCAGATGTGATCAGGTACACGGAGGTTGCGCACTGGGGTCTTGCCAGTAGCTGGTCGGGGCATCCCACCAGTCTGCCACATGTAAGTACAGAAACTTGTCCTCAATCGAAGTTCTGCGGTTGCCGCCCAGTCGAAGTTTGGTGTAAAATGTACTTACATAAACTCATATCAAGCTGCACTGATTGGAATATCGATGGCCTCCGAAATGGGTGCTGGCGCGGCTAAGGCGCGTGCCGGAGACACAACTAAGCTTCTACGGGACAGGTCCACTACGAGCCCTGATCCGACCGTCGACCGACATAGTTCTGAGCTCAACGGCCGCTTGGTGATCGAGGCGGAAGTCCGAGTCCGGCCCCGTTCGTTGAGGTGTGCCCTGGCCCCCCATGCCGCGGAGGTCTCGATCTTCCGGCCCGAATCCCGATATCACCGCCTGGTGTTTACGGTGCCTGAGTGGGACAGGTTCCTGGCCGACGTGAAGATGGGCCTGTATGACGTGGTAGCTGCGCCGTGACCATACGTCCTGGGACGAAGCGACATGCAAGGCCGCGATCTTGATGCAATCTGCACGACCTGCCGCGATAACTACGATCTATCTAGCCCCCGACTGGTCGCTGGTACGTTCTAACAACTATCCGGTGGATGCAGGTCGCCGACGTTGGCTGCTCCGCCTGCTGACGGGTCGCCATGTCAGCCACGGTCGGCACCGGCTGGGAGTAGTCGGCAGAATGACACTTGTAATACCCGAAGGAGGACTGCAGTGGAGTTCGAGGGTACAGAAGAGGCAGCCACTGCGGTGGGCTACGGGGTCGTCGAAGAGGGTTACACAACTAAGTCTGGTGTGATGTACGTCTCCCTGGTTGAGAGCTTCCTGGACTCAGCCGCGGGACGGAAGGCTCGCGGTACCGCCCAACTGCTCTTTACCTCGCCGCCGTTCCCGCTCAACCGTAAGAAGAAGTACGGCAACAAGACGGGCGAGGAGTACTTGACCTGGCTGCACGACCTGGCACCGCGCCTAACAGAGCTGCTCACGCCTGACGGTTCCATCGTGATGGAGCTGGGCAACGCCTGGGAACCGGGTTCACCCGTCATGTCCACGCTGGCGCTCGAAGCATTCCTCGCCTTCAAGGAGGCTGGCAAACTTAATCTCTGCCAGCAGTTCATATCTCACAATCCCGCCAGGCTGCCCTCGCCGGCCCAGTGGGTCAACGTCGAGCGGATCCGGGTCAAGGACTCCTTCACGCACATCTGGTGGATGTCGCCAACCGAGCGGCCTAAGGCCGATAATCGGAGGGTCTTGACCGAGTACAGCGAGGAGATGAAGGATCTGCTGACTCGGCGCAGCTACAACGGGGGTCGGAGGCCGTCCGGCCACCATATCGGCCACGAATCCTTCTTCAAGGACAATGGCGGCGCGATCCCGCCTAACGTCTTCGTACACTCGAACACCATCTCTACCGATAGGTACCGGGAGTACTGCCGGGAACGCGGTATCAAGGCCCATCCGGCGCCTATGCAGCTGGACGTGGTCCGGTTCTTCATCAAGATGCTGACGGACCCAGGTGACCTGGTGCTGGACCCATTCGGCGGGAGTAACAGCACCGGCGCCATAGCCGAAGAGCTAGAGCGTAAATGGATCGCGGTCGAGCCGAACCGGGAGTACGTGGCGGGCTCGATGGGCCGTTTCCTTCAGTTTGCTGGCGCGAACCCATCCAGCCCGCAACAAGGTGTTCTTTTCAGCGAACCTTAACCTCGATTTCCTGGCCTGTGCGGCAAAGGCGGTGAACCGGTGCCCGTCGACGTCGGTGAACCAGAGCTACGCCTGCGGGCGCTCCTTGCGGACGATGACCCGCATTCCAGCAGGCCAGGGTGACAGGTCCAGCATCCCGGTGATGTCGGCTACCCAGGCGCCGGTTCGTGCTGCCTGTCGCCGTCATATGCCTGCGCCCGGGCGCTCGCCGGGACCTGGAGGATCCCCTGCCGCATCCCGCGCCCCGACCTGCTCAACCGCAAGGCGCCGCGCGACGAGGCCCCGGATCACCCGAATGGGATGATCCGGGGCCTCGTAACGGGCAGGTACCAGGCGGTACTAATCCTCGCTGTCGGCAGCAGCGAGATCGACGTCGGGGTCCATGGCGACGAGGACAGCCTCGGCGAGTCGGTGCAGTTCGCGGCACTGGTAATCGTCCTCGGGCGGCGTCGACATGGTGGAGACCTCGTGGTGCTGCAGCCACAGCCCACAGGCCACGGGAAACTGGTACCGGTCGGCGCGGACTCCGATCTGGTCGGCGGTCAGGCTGCTGGACGCCAGCGCCTTAGCCACCAGGTCGTAGTCGCGGTTAACCCAGATGATCGTCGACTCGTCGTCCTGGTCGACGAGGCCTACGACCTGCGGCCCGAACCGGTCGGACCACACGTCCCCATCGGCCTTGCTTACCCACCGTACGTCGGGGCCGGTATCGTCGTCGGCCCCGCCCTTGGGCTGGGACGGGTCCGGCGGCGGCGCAACGACCTCGAGCGGCAGGCTGGCGGCCAACTCGCCGTTGGCGGTCAGCAGCGCCACATGCAGCTTGTACTGGCCGACCGGCGTTTCCGCAGTGGCCAGGAACGACCAGCGCGACTTTCCGCCGAGCAGCTTCGACCGGCTGGAGACGTGGATGCCGTGTTCGGCCGCGCCCTCGATCCGGATGGACAGCGCGTCGTCATGGGCTGGCAGATAGCCATTCTTGGCGTTGATGACGACCCAGACATAGGACCCTCGGCCCTGGACGATCCGAACCTGCTTGGACTCGAACGCGATCGACGTCGGCACGTTCGGCAGGGCGGTGTCATCAATGTTGCGGCCACCACCGCCACCGCCGCCTTGTCCGCCGCCCCCTCCGGCCTTGGTCTTGTCGCCGCCACCGGAGAACGGACCGCGGTCGGTCGCCGGTCCGGTCCCGCTGCCCTTGGAGACGCCCGCGGGCTTGGCCAGGCCGGCCAGCTTCGTCTTTATGAACTTGCCGAGCCGCTTGCGCACCTTCTCGTTCGTCGCAGCCGTCGACCGCTTGAGCAGGCGCTCCTTCTCCTTGTGGTTGAGAGCCTTCAAGTCGTCGTTGGTGCGGATCAGGTCCGAGACGCGGTCGTAGATGAGCTTGCGCAGCTCGCTCTCGGTCGCCCGCTCTCGGGTCGAGGCGAACAGCTCGCGGCGCCCGAGCGGCAGCAGTCCGTTGGCGTTGATGTGGACGATCATGTTCTTGAACAAGAACGGCATCTTCGCCCGGTCCTTGATCCACGAGCGCCGCTCGGTGTCCTGGCGCTGGCCGTGCAGCGTGAGCGACACTGCCGAGTTGGCGTCCACATAGGAACCGGCCGGGTCGCTCTTGGAGGCTGAGCCCTCCGGGCGCACCAGCGCCCACCAGTCCACCGTCACGGTGCCGTAGTCGGCGCCCAAGTCGATGAGGTGGCTGTCGTAGGTGCCCAGTTCCAGTTCGCCGCGGGCGCCCGCGATGTTGGCCAGCCGGGCGGCGTTGCCGACCACGACGCGGCTATCGGGCATGCCGTCCTTCTTCTTGACGTCGTTAGCGCGGTCGCCGGTGACGATGAACGGCAACACCGGCTCGAACAACGCGGCGTGCAGGAACTGCCACATCTGCGTAGTGAACGGTCCCTGGAGTCCCTGGACGTCGTACTCGATGTGCGTTATCCGGACGCCGTGCGGGAAATCGGGGAACAGGCTGGCCGGCAGGGTGAACGGCGTCCCGTCCGGCTGCACCACCCAGACGTAGCGCGGCAAGATGTCCTTGCTCGGGTCCGTCTGCTCCTCGAACGCGATGGTCCAACCAACCTCGTCGTCCTGGCCGGACTCGAGGAGGTCCGGGTGCCGCCGGGCCACGATCAGCGTGTAGCGACTGAAGCCCAGTGTCACCGAGCCACCCTGGCCGTAGGTGCCCATCGTGTAGGGCTTGCCGACCTTGTTGGACTCGTTGAGCGATAGCAGCGTCTTGGAGAACATCGATGGGTGCTGCCCGATGCCGCGGTCCTCGACCCGGACGGTCGGCCGGCGCTTGTTGTTGGACTCGTGCATCGAGATCACTAGCTTCTCGGCCAACGCACGCCGCTCGGCGTCCGTCATGTCCCGGATGCCGCCGACCGGGATGCCCAACAGCTTGGCGGCCTCCTCGGGCGTTTTCGGGTCAACGCCCGGGTTCAGCGCGACTGCCAGCTCTAGCAGGCCGTCGATGCCGTTGGTTAGCCGCTCGATCATGGCCAGACCGGGGTCGGACGCCATCCGGATCGTGCCGATGTTGTTGTCGCGTCCGACTGGAGTGGTCATGCCGAGCTTGGCGACCTCATCGAGGATCTTATGGACGTCGTCGGCAGTCTGGGCAGCCCAGACGAGCTCGGCCAGCTTCGTGTTCGCGCTCATGCCGCCACCGCCGCGGTGACGACGGGGCGCAGCGCCCGGTGGATGGTGGCGAGCCGCTGGCTGACGGCTGGGACGCTCACGTTGAGGCTGCGGGCGATCTCGGTGACGGTGTCGTTGGCGATGTAGCGCGCGACGGTCAGCCGCTGCTGCTCGGGAGTCAAGATCGCCACGAGTTCGTGGACCTCGACGTCGGTGCCCGGCATCGCCGGGGCAACATCGGACCCGGTCCAGAACTCGTCGTGCGGGTCAACGGCAACCTCGGACCGGCCGCTCGTCACGTACCGCAGGGCCGCGCCACGCATGTACTTCCGGGCATAGGCCGGGAAGCCCGGCGTCCCGAGGCTGTGCTTGCGGACGGCATCCATCAGCCCGATGCGGGCCTCCTGAGCGGCGTCATCCTGGACTTCGGGGCGAGCGGAGACGCTGCGCCCGATGCGCTGTGCGAGCGGGTCGAACCGCCGCACGATCTCGTTCATGGCCCCGCCGTCGTCGGTGGGGTTGGCCTGCGCGACGGCGATCAGGTCATCAAGCGACGAGTCGCCCATAGACAGCAAGATGCCCACTGTCGGGCTCCTTCCGATAGGAATCGTCAGGGGCACCCGGGAGTGGGCGTGAGTACTAAGCGGCTCGACGCGTCGATTGGCCCAGGACTGTATGCCCAGGCATGTGACGAACCCCTGTGGTATGAAGTTGTGCGTTCTTAGCGTAGCAGGTGGCTAGGCGGCCGACGGGTCCTCGCTATTGTCGGCGACGACTTCGATAGTACGCAGCGAGGTCAGCGCTTCGGCCAGGTATGGCGACCACACCGACGGCCGCTCGCGCTCGTAGAACCGACGGCGGTCAGAGTCGGGATCGGCATCCACTTCGGCCTCGCCGAGGGTCCAGAGCAAGATCTCCAGCGCCGCCCGCTGCTGGACGGTCGAACCGGGCCCCGCATACAAATCGGTGTAGAACGGGTGCGCTACGTTGACCAGCAGCACCCGCTGCCCGCCACGCTGCACGCAGCGGAAGAAGGGGGCGCCGGGCAGGTCCTCGGTCTCGACGTCGTGGGTCTTGCCCTCCTGCTGCGCGACGAGTTCCCGTTTGACGGTCTCCGGTGGTAGCCCGGACTCCCTAGCGCGTCGGTTCGCTTCCGCCTTCAGGTTCTCCTCGGCCTCGCTGCGCCGGGCTGGCGTATCCTTCGGCGGCTTGGTGGTCTTGAACTTCGCCGCGTTCTCGATGGCCTCAATCGAGGCTTTCTTGGCCTTCTCGGCCGTATCTCGTACTTCGGCGGCACCCTTCTCGTACTGCTTCCGCATCGCGGCAATGTTCTCTTGGACCTTGGCTTTGTCGTTCAGTATGTCCCAGATGCGATCCGAGGGCGTGACCTGTTGCTTCGCCGTCGTCATCGAGAACTCGTCATCCAGTGAGGCATCGAAGTCGATCTCGACGGCCCAGAAGCGGTCGGTCGTTGCGTTGATCGACATCATGCTCCGCGGCGGCTTGACGACGTCGATCTCGCGGCCGTTGCGCAGGAAGATGAACCCATTGTGAGCGTCGGCGATCGCCAGGCGCTCGTTCGTCCCGGTTTTGCCAGGCTTGTAGTTGCGCTTGGCCTCCGGCTTCCGGAAGAACGTCGCGGGCATCCGTGCGAAGCGCACCCGCAGCTTGCCCACCGGCGCCTTGGTGATGCGATCGGTAACTTCGATGATCGCCTCGGGCAGCGCGATGGCCCGGTCTTCGTCCAGGTCGTAGTAGCGGAAACCCTCGGTGAGGAAGAGTGGGTCGCAGGGCTCGACGTCGTGACCGTCGACCCGCATCGGGGTGTCCACCAGGTAGTTGCGGTAGATGACGCCGAGGTTCGTGACAAGCGCGTTCCGTAGCTCTTCGCGGCGCTTGTAGTCGATGCGGTTGGGGTCGAGGTTGTCCCACACCACGATGGTTCCGCTCTCCATCGGCCAGCGACCGGAGTCCTTCAGCTGATCAACGGCGAACGACGGTGGCTCGGCCAGGCGCTCGGCGGGCGTGGCGATCCGGTGATTGCTGGTCCACTTGCCCTCGCTGATCTCGTTGACGTCGAGGTAGGCCATGGCCCACTGACCGCCGCTGATCTTCGAGTACACCTCGACCCGGTAGCACTGGCTAACCGAAGCACTGGGCAGGCCGTAGCCGTACTTGCCGAAACCCTCGCGGTTGTCGTGGCGCGTTCCCGCGCCCCACACGAGCGACGCTCGGGTCATGCGGGACTCCATGCCCCAGCCGTTGTCGACGACGGCGATCTTGCTCGGCTTCGCGCCCTTGTCGAAACCGAACGCGACCTCAACCCAGGTGGCGTCCGCCTGGATCGAGTTGTCGATCAACTCAGCCATCGCATACGAGGTGCTCTTGTAGCCGATGTCGCGCATGCCGCGGACAAACGCGTCGCCGACGATCAGGTCCCAGCCGGACTCGTCGAGCCGGTCGACCAGGGCCTTCTGCGCATTGAACATTGTCTCGTCTGTGATCGCACTCATGATGTCTACCTCCGTTGTGTCGGTTGGACGGTCTCAGTTGGACCGCCTCAGTGGACATACATATATAAGACGACAGGTTGGTCGGGTGTTAAGGCTTCAGCCACTGAGCTTCGCCGTTCTCATCGTGATTGCGATGTCGATCTCGTTCCAGACTGCTCAGCGCGAGTTCGCAGTCGGGTCGTGTTGGCCGCACCGGGTGTCGGCGCCATTCCCGGCTCCCTGTCCGCAGTGATCGCGGACCGCATCGATGTCGTCGCTGGCCTGGTGCGCGACGTGCTGCAGGCCGCGGCACTGCTCGGCGTGGACTTTGACATCTCCGATCTGGAGATCGTGCTGCGCCGCGGCCCGCCGGACCTACTCCCGGCGGTAGACGAGGCGCGCGTCGACGGCCTGCTTTACCAGTCGGGCAACAGCGTTGGCTTCCGGCACCCACTGATCCATGTGCTGCTTTACGAGGAAATGCCAACAGCGGTGCGCGCCACGTGGCATTGCCAAGGGGCCTGTGCCGCAGCTTCGGGCGCGCCGCCGGAGCGAGTCACCCGTCATCTGCTGCGCGCTGCCGTCAGCGCCGGCCCTGCCGAGGTTGTGGACGGGTGGATGCTCGACAGCCTCGTACGCACCGCGGATCATCTGGTCGGCCAGGCGCTTGGTGTGGCGGTGGAACTGCTTGCCCAGCTCGCCACCAACACCCTGCTCGGAGCCACTCGCCATGACCAACTGGTGAGCCGACTCGCCGACATCGACCTGAAGCCGGATCTCCGAGATGATGGAATCGGCATTTCTTCAGCTGCCTGGAGAAGGTATCGAGATCAGCGCCTTCACCTTAGTGAGGTACCCACGTGACCCGGGCACCGAGGCCCGTGTTCTGTAGTAATCTTTAGCACTAACCGTCATCTTCGGGAGTAATTTGAAGCGTCCCGCCTCCATAGTCAAGAATCCGACGTATTGGGTCGTCTAGGAGTCGCGCAAACTCATCTGCTGTCAGGGAATTAGCGCGGCGGGGGCTATCGAACGGGAGCTCTTCAGGCTTTCCGCCTTCCCCAACTCCAAGGATCTCGTCTCGCGCTTTTTCAGCAATGTCAGCCTGCGCCCATGCCTGTCTGAGTTTCTGCTCAGTCAACTCGTTATTCAATTCGGCTGGACGCAACCGTTTGGGGGCGAGAGCGCGACTCTCTTCTAGTGCTTGAACGCGTTCCCGAAGATCTAGCCCTGCAGACAGGACCTCAGCCCATGCCTTTAGCACACCCGGGGCTCCACCAACTGCCGTAGCTGCGAGCACGAGGATCAAGGGAGAAGCCAGTGTAACTTTCCTTACCTGGACTCTATCCTCCTTGTATAGCAGAGATCATCTCCGTGGCCCAAGTTGGTTAGCGGGCATTCGCACGTAACCGTAGGCGGGCAACGTCGCTACTGCTGTAACGTCATAAGTCAATGACAAGTCTTGGATAATCATCGACAGGTGGCTGAGGTCAACCATCTCGGGAAAGTTCGGAAATCGAAGTGAAAGCGATGGCACCGACTGGTGCGTTATAGTCATTTTCGGGATCCCGTCAAGTACCGGACGATTTATCGTGCGATCTTACCGTATAAAAGACTGGTTCGCCTGCGGAATCGCTACGAAATACCAGGCATCTCCTAGCCTGCCTGCCGAATCGATGACAGGTCCGGATCGCCACCTGGTTCTCAAGCCTCGCCTATGGATTTGAACGCTACCCCAAAAACTGGTGGATACTACGACGTCTGGATCTCTTGGATGAGATTGGGGCTTTCCTTCCTCCGTTCATCAAGGCGCACATTGCTGTCATCCTATTAAGACTAGACCCTGTCAAGCAGGAGGACAGTCATGTGGGAGGACGAGACAGCGCAAAGCTGCCAATGACAAGCTGACCTAGTCCGACCTGCCGCTTACAAGAAGCACGCCCGTTCGCAACATGGCTAGACCAGCAACGACACCTCACGTGTATGCTACGGAAGCACACATGACCCGGGGATCTCTAAGGGAATCGGTCCACGCCCGGACCTACTCAGGGCTATCGGGCTAACGTGCTGCAGCCATCGCGGACGGATTCTCGCCATCCGCCGCGTATGAAACTTGCACTGTCAGCTTGGGGATCAGGTTTTGACATGGAATAACTTGCGGCCCGAGGTTCGGCGAGTGACCGAGAGACCGCCCGTCACTAGACTTAGTGGCATGCTAATGGCACGGGCTATTAGGGCCGGTGCCTGCATCGTGTCCTAGCAGTGGATTGTTGGATGGCGCTGTTATCGTAGCCGAGTGCTGCGGCACCTCACGTGATCCACAAGAGCGGTAACCGACTCGATCTTCGATGAACCATGCTAGATCGTGATTCCCCGAAGCAGCTGATCCTTTAGCCTTGCGGGAAAGGTCGCGGTGAAATCGCCCCCCTTGTGCAGAAGCGAATGCTCAACGATCGCATCCATGATGCACATCCTAACGAACATGAGGTAACTGCTCTCGTCGCGCGCTGCCTTCGCTGCCACGAATGGATGGTTGTCGTTGATGAAGATGTCGATGACGTCGTCCTTGGCCGACTGACGGAAGTAGTAGGGATCCGCGTCGGGCATGTTCTCCGGATGGTAGACGCGGAAGGTCCGTGACCCTACTTCGACGATGCGTGGTTCGATCTTTTGGGCGCGCAGTCGTGCTGCTTTGGCCTCGACGATCGCTGGATCGGGCTCGTTGGGAACTTCCATGATCTCAACAACTTCGATTTGCTCAGCCATCTCCTCGTCGCTCAGCTCGTCCGCCATTTCCTCGTTGGCACTGGCGACGACGGCGGAGCTAGGCTTTCCCTTCTTGTCCTTCGTAGGGCGATAGCGGCGAGCGAAGTCGATGTAATCGATGGTCTTGTCTTTGAGCTTCTGCTGGAAGTCGTCTTCGCGACCATCCCAAAGAATGTCGTCCTTGAGGTGATTGACAGGGAAGTCATCGAGGTTCAGCTGCCCATACAGGCGCTGGTTGAGGAGGTCGTTCCGCGCCTCACCAAAGATACTCTGCGGCCTGTATCCGGTCGGTCTTCCGATGATGACGCGACCTCTACGGTACAGATCGAAGCCCGCGCGCTCGCGGCCACGCTGGCCCTCCCCAAGGATGCAAATCCATCCAGTGACGGGAAGACCGTCTACTTCAAAAGAGATGTCCTTTTTCCATGTTGTCTCCTCGCCGTCCTCTTCGGTCACGAGCGGCAAGATGGGTGCGGGGCGCAGCTCCTCACCATTCCAGTAGAGCTTTATCACTCCTTTTTCAATATCGGTACGAAACAGTTCCATGAGGTTGGACTTCGTCTTACCCTGTGCCCGGGTTCGCAGTCTGGGATACATCTTGTCTATTTCGATCCGAGTGTAGTGCTCCTCCTTCCCAGCCTTCTTCTCTTGAACAGGGAGCTCGTGAGAATCGCTGGCCGCGATCTCTTCCACGTCGATTGTCACGCTGTATTCGGTTTCACTGCCGAGCTTCTTGGTGATGATAGTCCATCGGCCTCCCAGCCAGCAGCATGAGGTTTTCATCCCCATCCCGAATTCGGAACGGCCGCTCCGGTTTGGAGGCGGCGCTGCGAGCTGGACGGCACGATTAAGATCCGTCAGGTCCATCCCCATCGCATTGTCCCAGATGCTGAATATCTCATCACCGGAATAGTCGATGCGGACGAAGAATCGGGTGTTGTCCTTCTCGTACTGCTGATCCAGGACCGCCCTGTTGTCCAAATAACTCTGGACGCTGTTGTCGACCAGCTCTGCGACAGCGTTCCAGGCCTTGTAAGGAAAGTGCTGGTAGGTTAGCCAGATGCGGTTGTTCGCTTGAAGGGGAACGGTAATCATTGTTACTCCTAACAAGGTCTCGTCGATGTCATGCAGTTGTGGCGTATAGCTGGCCGTCCGGCGTTAGCCGAAAGTGTTCCGCGCCTGGGAGCAGGTCTCGGAGTTCCGTCGCCGATAGCGGCAAGGCCAGGCCGCTGCGATCACTTAGAAGGCTCGCGGGATGGACGACGTCGCCAATGATGACGTCGTTCGACCGAAGTTGGGGTACAGGTCTGCCACCGAGTGGGCGGAGGATGGCGATGCCGTGATCTTCAGTCAGGCTAAGACTTAGGCCAGGCCCCGCAGCGGAGGTTCCGCGACGGGGTCGATGTCCCGAGATAGTAAGCGCATACTCGTTCCGAGGAGAGCGAAATGGGCTGCATTCGACGGTCTGGAACCCCGTGCGGTTCGCCGCATCATGTATCTGCGGTGTCAACGAGTCGATGACGAGCAAGAAGCCCGGGTCGAAGGTGTCGACGTCATATGAGCCCGGATCAAACGTGGGATGGCGCTCGAGGTAGCGAAAGGCATCTGGGCCGTAGAAGCCCGACGCCAAGTCCTGCAGTTGCGGCTCGATGTGCTCTGAAACGGAGTGGAGATGGGTCTCAACCTCGACAACCCACCACTTCCGCTCGCCGCGCGCAAGCAGCGCGCCGTCCGGATGCCGTGTGCTAGCTCCGCAGGGAATGGCGGGTCGGAAGTCGTAGTAGTCGTAGCCGGGAAAGATCGCGGGCGCCGCGGTTCGAATGATCCCTTCAAGGGTCTCCTCGGACAGGCGGACCGGCTGGAAGAATACTTTATCGACCGCGACACCGTCCATGCTCATGACTTGACCTCATACCAGCGGACTTCCGCCGAGTCCTCCATTCGATCCTGCTCCGCGAGAAGCGTTTCACGCTCAGATTCCGTCGCGTACAGAGTACATACAAGAGCCGTCTTCTTGTGTGGAGTTGGTCTAACGACACGACCGAGGCGTTGAATGCGTTGACGCGTGCTCTTTGTCGAGGCGCCGATAATCGCTACCTCCGCATCTGGGACGTTCAAGCCTTCATCGAGCGCGCGACAGGTCACCAGCTTCGAAACCTGTCCGAAGCGAAAAAGTTCAAGGTTGCGCCGTCGGATCGTTGGTCCGAGTTGCGAGTGGTAGAGGGCGACCCTCTCGCCACGTCTGTCCAGGATCCTCGCGATCTTTTCTGCGGCGGCGATCCGCTCGTGGAAGATGATTCCTTGTCCTTCGTAGCGTTCGGCCACGGCGACGCACGCAATGATCCGGCGTCCGGATTCAATCGAGATGCCGGCTCTCCGAAACAGAAGCCGCTTCAGAACATCGTCCTCGTGGGGGTTATCGACCTGCGCCCAACGCCTTGTAATCTTCCTGGACAAATCGTCGTAGCGTTCTTCTTCAAGCTCAGTCAACGAAAATCGGAAATTGTGAAGCGAGAGCGGAGCGATAACGCCGTCAGCAAGTGCCTGTCTGTATCCGTACTCGAAGATGATCGGCCCAAGAGATGGCTCCACCCACCGCTCAAACCCTTCGTCGAAGTCTCGTACCGGTGTCGCACTCATGCCAAGGCGATAAGAAGCGTCAACCTGAAGCGCCTTGGCGTTCTCTGGTGAACCAGCACGATGACATTCGTCGACAACGAACAGACACTCGGCCACAGACGCAATCCGAGGCGCAATACTTCGAGCAGTGTTCAGCACGACGACGTTCACCTGCCGAGGCTCACGCGGCTTGCTCTCCCCGGAGAATGTTGCGATGTCGTCGAGAGACACTCCAAGATCAGCGCTGAGAGCGACCACCCACTGGTCGAGGAGCGCCAAGGTGGGTACAACCACCACAAGGCGGACACCTGGTGAACGTTCGCGTAGCTGCTCAAACGCAAAAAGAGCAAAAGCTGTCTTCCCTGCGCCTGTGACAACCGAAATGACACCACGATTCGTGGCGCTCCACCGTTCCAGGGCATCCAGCTGCCAACGTCGCGGCGTTATCACCCTTGGTACGCTACCGCCCCACACATCTCCAATGCGACTCAGTCCAGCCGTCCAGTCAGCGGAGATGCCAGGCAACGAAAGGGCCGTGTCATGGCTGCCTTTCAACGGACGCCACCGGCGCGCGGATCATCGCTCGTCCCTCCCTAGCCGACACCGTCAAGACCCACCTGACGATTGGGTCATGCTGGACAATGCTTAGGGATTCAGAGCCAAGTCGCCTTAATAGGCGAGCCTTAGGTTGCGAAGCCGCTCATGAGCGGCGTCAGGACCACCGTCCTTGTACGGCTCGTCCCAATCGACCTCTGCGCGGCTCAGATCCGGGCTACCGTCGCAGTGGGCGAGTACGAGCGCGCAGTCACGGTTAGTTGCCTGTCCCTTGGTCTCTCCCCAGATCCGGCTGACCTTGTTATGGGTAGGTAGGTCGTCCTCGACCAACTCGATGAGCCGCAGTCCTGTGTCGGCCTCAATGTCGTCCCAGAGCTTCTTTGCGAGCGAGACCGGATCCTTCCCGGGATCAGCCACATCCCCAATAACCAAGACCGCCACACCGTCGCGCTTGAGGACTCGCTGGGTTCCGAGCACCGTGCGCAGCATGAACTCACGGTACGACGTGTACGTATGCCGGTGATCGAGATCCGCGTTCAGCTTCTTACGGCCTGCGCCGCGCTCGCGTCCTACCTCATCGATACCGAGCAGCCAGAGACGGATCCAGTTCGCCGTGCCGTAGTTGACCACCTGCAGGTACGGCGGCGATGTGACGACCAAATCGACCGAGCCAGGTTTCATCCTGCTGCTATCGAGAAGCTTAGCCGCGTCTGCGTGGTAGGTCTTCCCCGCGACGCCCGCGGTGTCATCGAGGTAGAGGCGGGCAAGCTTGTCGCGCAGCCGATCGAAGACATCTTGATCGATCTTCTTAAGACCCTTCTCCCGGATGAACTTCTCGACGTAGGCCGGAGACATGCTGAAGGTATTCGGCATGCTGATGCTCAAGTACTGGCTCGTGTCGTCCCGCCGCCATGAGCCATGCATGATGCCCGCCAGCGCGCCCGCGAGCATAAGCTCTTCCCGGGACCAAGTTGTGATCTTCTTGCTAAGCAGCCGTCCGCGGATATAGCACAGCTGCTTGAGCGTGTTGTCGTGGTAGAGCATCCGGATGTCCGGCGAGACATCGGGCGCGTCGCGCTTGCAACGCTTGTACTCGGTCTCCAGGCCGTCGATGAAGGCGTAGATCTCTTCCCAGGAGGGCGGATCGCTCTTGGCCCGCGAAAGAACATAGGCAAGCGGGTTGAGGTCGTTACTAATAGCTTTTCGGCCCTCCGCCCGAGCCTGCAGCGCCGTAGTGCCCCGTCCGCTAAACGGATCAAGCACGACGTCGTCCGGGCGTGAGTAGCGCTGGATGAAGTGATGCGCCACCTTGGCCGGGAACATGCCGTGATATGAGCACATGGTGTGCATGGCGTGGCCCCAGCGCGGGCTGATGCTATGCCACAAATGGCCGACAGAGGTGGTACCGCCATCAAGCGAGCCGAGCTCTGGTGCGTCGAAGAAGGCATCGTCCAACCAGTTCAATCCTGCGCTCATTGCAGGTACTCCTGCAGCGCCTGTGCCGCAGTACGGAGCACAGGGTTCGTCGACTGTCTGGTGACCTTTGTCAGGTTCTTGAAGGCATCCTTGAGGTCGAGTGCGACCTCGGGCGCGGCCAAAACTGATGCAGCGCGCCGTAGCCCGAGGTCGCGCTTGACCGCACGTACGTCCTCGCCGACCCGGTAGCAGTACGAGGGCAGCACGTCAGTGACCGCCTCAATGAACTTCAGCGGAAAACGCTGCGTACCGCCGAGTCGCGCAGCCTCCGCGGCCTCTGTTATCCAGCGGTCGATCGGCTTATCCTTGGCGAACTGCTCGCTGAGCACCTTGCCCAGACCCGCATCAGTCAATCGCAGCCAGGCGTACGGATTGGATGACGGGAACACCTCGACGTCCATGAGCTCCACGACCCGGGCGAAGAGTCCGCCGCGCTCAAGCAGGCGCCACAGACCAGTGTAGTTGCGCAGAGTGGCTGGTGATACCCCGATGTAGCGAGCTATGTCAACCTTGAGCACGTTCTCGGTCTTGTGCAGATGCTCGACCAATGTGGCCAGCTGACTCGGCAGAAGGTCCTGGTAGATGTCGGACTGGTAGCGAATCTCATAGCGCCGGGCATAGTCCAGGACGTAGGCAGCGATCGTTCCGAACCGACTGGGGTCTTTGTTGCGGATCGCGCGGATCGCCCGCAGGCGAATAGTCCCGTCAATGACGAGATAGCCCCCGTAGGGCTGCCTGGCTACCTTGAGCGGCTCCGCCAGCCCAATCTCTTCGATCGAGGACTGTAGGCGGTCTTCGAACTGCTTGGCGCTCCCGGAGCGACTGAGTTCCGGAATGAGCGTCAGATCATCTGGATTGACCTCGATGAGCTTCACCGACTCACCAGCGCCATCTGCGCGCCGCTTACCTCGAACTCTAGTGGGAACTGCAACGCCACCTCCCGCAGCCGCTCCTTGACGGAACCATTCGGCAAGCCATCGAGGACGCCGAGTGCCCAGCCGAGGAGTATCAGGCGCTGGTCACGGCATTCCGGGCCGAGGTCCACCAGCCGCTGCCAGCCGAGGCCCACGAGCAGCCCTTCAAGTTCCTTGGTCTTTACGGACGATCGTGCCACTGATGACAGCACGCCGGGTCGCTCGCCCGGCTCGACGTGCCGGGCGATGACGGCGTGCATGGCCAGGTTGACGTCTCCATCACGCAAGGCGGCGACTTCGTGTGAGCTGGCACCGTCGAGCTGCGCGAGCAGACGCCGCACCGTGGCAGGCGCCAGCCCGAAACGTCTCGCGATCGTGGCGGTCTCCTCGCCCTCCTGGCGGGCGCGGTGGATGAGCAGCGCACGGTCGACCGGGCGCATCTTCAGACGCGCCACGTTCTCGACCAAGAACTGCTGCACCTTCTCGTGCTCGCCGTATTGGCCATCGACCACGATGGCCGGGATCATCTCAATGCCGAGCAGGCGGCAGGCCAGCGTCCGGCCTTGCCCCTTGATCAGCAGGTAGTCACCCGAACCATCCGGCGCCAGGCGAACGGTGATCGGCGTCAGGACGCCGAACTGCGCAATGGACTGCTGCAACTCCCGGTGGCCGTGTCGGTCACGCTTGCGTCCGAGTCCGTCCTCCGGACGGATGCGGGCAACAGGCACATCCTGTGTGGCAACCGATCGTCCGTCCCAGGTCCTGACATCGGCCTGGGATGTCCGCTTCGCCCCGGCATCCAGCGTCTTCGTCACACGCACCAGCTCCTTGAATTACAATACTGTGATTCTGCCAGTCGCGGCATCAGGTTGTTAGATTGGCACCCTGGCAGGCCGTGTCGCGTTGCCGCAAGAGGCCAGGACCGAACGTCTATCCTGACCGTAGTCGCCGGCGCCGACAATTCCGCCAAGCTGTTGTGACCGTGCACGGACCTGGCTGCCTTGTGCTGGATGACCCGAGGTGCCGCTGATGTCGTGACACGCTCAAGACCGCGCAAGTCCTGTACCGCTGCGGTCAATGCGAGGCGAACGCCATCCTGGTTCACGAGAGCGTCACGCGGATAACCGATGAGCTGGTCCGGCTGCGACGAGTCCACGGCAGCCTCTACAGAATCAGCTTTGACCCGCTATCAATTTACCGCTGGCGAGCGAAGGCCCTCGGTGCACGCCGCAAGCTCCTAGATGCCGACTCGCCCGGAGGACTGCGGCTCAGGGTCGGCGACGATAAGCGAGCGGCAGCCCGGCGAGCATCAAGGAAGCCTTCCTGAGCGGCCAGGACGGCCAGAACGTCAACATGGCTTCATGGCGCCGTGCAGAGCCTTCCACTGGCCAGTGGCCGACTTCGCCGTAATGAGGCGGCCGACCTGGCGGAGGCCATAGAAATCGGCTCGGGAACTCCCTTCGCTGTTGCTCAGGGTATAGTCGAAATCGGTCCTGGCGAGCATCGACACAGCCGAGCTGCTCGCTGAACAGCACGGCGAAAGCCCTTCACAGTAGCCGGAACCGCCTACGAGAACGCGCTCAAGCGATCGACGTTCGTGGATGGCGCATCAGTCGGGCCAGGTTCGTAAGGAAGCCCGGATCGTAGCGAAGATCGACGTGGTCGACGTTCCACAGACCCGAATCGCGGATCTGCTCACGTTCGGCGTAGTGGCCGAGCCAGCCAGGACTGGGAATGTCGAGTCCGTCGGCCCGGCGCGACAAGAGACCGATGCTGTTGCGCTCAATGGAGTCACGGTCGGAGCGTTCGGGAACGCTCAGCCAGAGGAATGGCATGCTGCCGATGTACTGGCTCACCTTTACCTCGATCGGTGCTTCCTGGGCGGCCATCTGCACGCTCGGGTTATGCCGGCCGAGCCAGGAATCGAGCAACTCGCGGCTCAACCCTTCGCGGCGGATAATTGCGGCGCCCACGTGTCGCCGGAATACCGAGGCACGGTGGTCGCCGCCTCCCGCGTAACGGCCCGCGATGTGGCCGCGGTGCTGCCTCAGACGGTTCCACAACGTGGTCTGGCTCGTCTCAGTGAGCGCGTGCGTCCCTACCCGGACAACGCGGTCAGTGCCGTCCGGCCGGTGTTCACCGCTTTCGTAGAAGAAGTAGACCCCGTGGGATGGCCATCCCGAATCGCCGGTGTAATCCCGCAACAGCCGAGGACCGCTGACCTTACGCGCGAGTTCGTCGAGGAGCGCGTAGAACTCGTCTGTGGCTGTCTGGCGGTCAGTCGGCTCGCTGGCATGATGTGTCTCATCCCAGGGATGCGCAGGCTCACCGGCCGGGACTGCCATGGGCTCGGGGGAAGGGCTGGCCGACGGCTCGGCAGCAGCAGCGCGGATGGTTAGCTTGTCGCCTGTGGCGCTGATCGCAAAGCGGATGGTGCGCTCGGGCCACTGTTCGCAGATGCCGTTGCTTGCAACAATCCTGGCCAGCGAGGTGGCGTGTGCCATCGAACTGTCGACGACCTGGTTTCCGCGAACGTCAGCAGTCCCGTGCCAGGATTGCCGTTCACCTTCGTCGCGGAGGCCGCTGAGTGGGATTACCGCGCGGCCGCCGGTGCTGGCAAGCCGGATACCGTCACGAATCTGCTCAAGGTGAGCTGTCCAGAACGGATCGTATTTCGACGCCATTCAGCCATCTTGCATGGCAAGCATGCCAAACGCACCGTTTTGTCACGGTGAGGCTGAGTTCGAGGTCGGGGTCCCCTAGCAGCAGGGCGAGGATCTCGCCCTGCTGCGGGGACCGCAGGATGGGTAAGAGCGACGGCGAAGGACTTCTCCCCATTATTTGAAGAAC
>Ga0335075_10004500_pt1 | contig 21779 bp, 18 predicted proteins | sample Lox_Sample_24_FD_206723 | JGI IMG/M metagenome (GOLD analysis project Ga0335075, IMG submission 206723) | Soil microbial communities from Loxahatchee National Wildlife Refuge, Florida, United States - Lox_Sample_2.4 | ecosystem: Environmental > Terrestrial > Soil > Wetlands | place: USA...
GATGAGGATGCGACCCATTCAGCGCGGCCCCCGGCCGGCGCCGGCGCCGGCGCCGGCGCGCAGACGCTCCGTCACCTGCTCCAGGCCCACCCCGCGCGAGCCCTTCACCAGCACCGTGTCGCCCTCGTGCAGCAGCCCCTCCAGCAGCTCGCCGGCCGCGCGTGCGTCGGCCGCCACATGGCTCTCGCCGGCGAACGCCGCTGCGCTCTCCGCCGCCAGCGGGCCGACGGTCACGAGCAGCCCCACCCCCGCAGCATCGGCGTACGCACCGATCTCGCGGTGCATGCGCGTCGCCTGCGCGCCCAGCTCGAGCATGTCACCGAGGATCGCCACGCGGCGGCCCGCGGCGCTCTGTGCGAGCTCGTCGATCGCTGCGCGCATGGACATCGGGTTGGCGTTGTAGCAGTCATCGATCAGCACCGCGCCGCCGGGCAGCTGCTCGCGCTGGCCGCGCATCGCCGAGAAGCACACGTCCAGCGGGCCGCCCAGGGTGTGCCCGAGGGCACGCGCCGCGGCCACCGCCGCCAGCAGGTTGCGCAGGTTGTGCGCCTGCGCGAACGACGGCCACAGCTCGATCTGCTCGCCCGCATGGTCGATCAGCACCGCCCCGTCCGCGCGCCGCTCACACAGCGTCACCTCGCCGCCCTCACCGAAGGAGATCGTGCGCAGGTCAGCGCGCAGGTGGCGCTCGAGCAGCGGCTCGCCCGCCGGCACCACCACGCTCGCTCCGGCGCGCAGGCCGGCGATCAGCTCCGCCTTCGCCGCCGCGATCGCCTCCAGCGACCCCAGCCGCTCCAGGTGCGCCGGACCGACGTTCACGATCACGCCCACGTCCGGTTCGGCGATCGCCGTCAACTGCGCGATCTGCCCGGCGCCGCGCATCGCCATCTCCACCACCAGCACCTGCGTATCGGCAGCCGCACCCGCCAGCACCAGCGGCAGGCCGATCTCCGTGTTCAGGTTCGCCGGCGTGGCCACCACCCGCGCGCTGCCCTCCAGCAGCGCCGCGAGGATGTCCTTCGTCGACGTCTTGCCCGTCGAGCCGGTGATCGCGATCACCTGCGCCCCACGCGCACCCAGCTCGCGCCGCCACGCACGCGCCAGCGCGTGCAGCGCCCGCAGCGGATCCTCGTGCGCCAGCACCACACCGTTGGCGGCCACGTCGGCTGCGTCGCCGTGCGCGCCGCCCGCCGCCAGCTCGCCGGCATGCGCGGGGTCCACCAACACCCCCCACGCGCCAGCCGCCAGCGCAGCCGCGGCGTATTCGCCACCGTCGGCGCGCTCACCGCGCAGGCCGACGAACAGCTGGCCGGGTGCGAGCGTGCGCGAGTCGATGCTCACGCCGCACGGGCCACGCAGGCGCCCGCGCGCAGCCGCGCCGTCCGCGCTCGCCGGCTCGGCCAGCAGCATCGCGCCCGCGCCCGCCGCGATCCGCCGCGCATCCCACTCCCTCATCGCCCGCCCACCCTGATTCGGCCTGCATCCGTGCCGGTAGTCCCGCCCACGCCGGTCGCCCCGCCTGTGGCGGACGCCGCGCTCGCGACGGTAGCCCCGCCCGCGGCGGACGCGTCGCCGACGGCGGCCGCCCCGTGCATGTGCGCATGCAGCGCAGCGCGCGCGACCGCCACGTCGTCGAACGGGAGCTTGCGGGCGTGCGCAAACTCCTGTCCCTGCTCGTGGCCCTTGCCCGCGATCACCACCACATCGCCGCCGCGCGCGCACGCAATCGCCGCGTCAATCGCCGCCGCGCGATCCGTAAGCGCACGCACATGCTCCGCCCCGCGGCCCGCCTGCGTGCCCGCGGCGTGATGCGCGTCCGCCTCGCCGCCGGCAGCCACCACGCCATCCAGGATCTCCCTAATGATCTGCTCGGGGTCCTCCGAGCGCGGGTTATCGGAGGTCACGAGCACGATGTCCGCCAAGCGCGAGGCGATCTCGCCCATCAACGGCCGCTTGCCGCGATCGCGGTCGCCACCCGCGCCGAACACGCACACCACACGTCCCCGCCCGTCCGCGCCGCCGACCAGCGTGCGCGCCGCCCGCAGGACGTTCTCCAGCGAGTCCGGCGTGTGCGCATAGTCGACCACCACCGCGAAGTCCTGTCCCGCGTCCACCGGCTCAAAGCGCCCCGGCACGCGCACGCCGCGCGCAAGCGCCGCCACCAGCGCATCCAGCCGCCGCGCGTCCGCGTGCTCGCCGCCCAGCGCGTGCACCGTTGCCAGCGCGCCCAGCGCGTTGGCGACGTTGAACTGCCCCGGCATCGGCAACGTCAACGCGCGCACGCCCACCGGCGTGGTGAGCGTGAACGCGCATCCGCCCAGATCGCAGCGCACGTCCGTGGCGCTGTACTCCGCCGGCATGTCCACCGCGAACGTGCGCGCACCGGCCACCTCCGCGGCCAGCCGCCGCCCGTAGGGGTCGGCGACGTTGATCGCGCTGACGGCCGGGGGCTTGGCGCACACGGGCGACGCGGGCGGCGCCTGCACCGACGCGGGCGCTGCTGGCGCGGCTCGCGTTTCGCCGCCATCCGCCACGAACAGCCGCCGCTTGGCCTGAAAGTAGTCCTCCATGCTCGCGTGGAAGTCCAGATGGTCCTGCGTCAGGTTCGTGAAGATCGCCGCTGCAAATCCGATCGCCGCCACGCGCCCGAGCTCCAGCGCGTGCGAGGAGACCTCCATCACACACGCCCGGTCGCCGCCGTCGAGCATCGCGCGCAGGTCCGCCTGCAGGTCGATCGCCTCCGGGGTCGTGCGCGTGACCTCACGCTCGTCTCCACCGATCACCGACTTGACCGTCCCCAGCAGGCCGCACTGCACGCCCGTCGCTTCCACCAGCGCCCGCACGAGGTACGCGGTGGTCGTCTTGCCGTTCGTGCCCGTCACCCCAATCAGCTGCAGCTCGCGCGCCGGCTCGCCGTAGAAACGCGCCGCCACCGGCGCCATCGCCGCGCGCGTCGAGCCAACCAGCACCTCCGGCACGCCGAGACCCAGCGCCCGCTCCACCACCAGCGCCGCCGCGCCCGCGCGCACCGCCTGCGGCGCGAACTCGTGGCCGTCGCTGTTGAAGCCGGGCACGCAGAAGAACAGCGTGCCTGGCGTCACCCTGCGGCTGTCGTAGGCCAGGCCGGTGATCTCCACGGCGCCGGCCCCGCCCGCCAGCTTGGAGTCGATCAAACCGTCCAGGCGCATTGGGCTGATGCTACTCACCGGGTAGGAGCCCGCCGCTCGGCTACGCCGCCTGGCTGGCAACCGCTACCCCGGCGCGATCCCCAGGTAGGGCAGCGCGAAGCTCATGATCTGCCCGAACGCCGGGGCCGCCACCGTGCCACCGTAGATCGAGCCGGCGGTCGGTTCATCCACGACCACCGCGCACAACAGCTTGGGGTCGCTCGCCGGCGCGAAGCCGATGAATGAGGCCACGTATTTGCTCTGCGAGTATTCCCCTGTTTCCGGGTTGATCTTGTTCGCAGTCCCTGTCTTGCCCGCCAGCTGGTAGCCGGGGATCGAGACCTCGTGGGCGGTTCCTTCCGGGCCGAGCACGCCTTCCAGCATCTGGCGCAGCTCCGCCGCGGTGGTGCTCGAGATGATGCGGTGACCGGCGGGCTCGCGCGCCGGGCGCCCGTCGATCGCCGCGACGATGTGCGGCGGGCGCAGGATGCCGCCGTTGGCGATCGCCGCGTACGCCGTGGCCATCTGCATCGGCGTCACCAGCTCGCCCTGACCGATCGGCAGGTTGCCCATCGAGGAGCCCGAGTATTCGTCCGGCGCGAGCGTCACGCCCGCTTCCTCGCCCGGCAGGTCCACGCCGGTTGGCGCGCCGAAGCCGTAGCGGTGCACCCAGTGGTTGAACGTTTCCGTGCCCTCCAGTTTCGCGATCGTGATCGCCCCCACGTTGCTCGAGCGCGCCAAGATCTGCCCGGTGGTGAGCGTTTCTTCCGGATGTTCGTCGTCGTCGTGGATGACGCGTTCGGCGACCTGTATCTGGTCGGGGATGTTGAACGGCGTGCTCGGCGTTATCAGGCCGGCTTCCAACGCGCCCGACACCGTCACGATCTTGAACGTCGAGCCCGGTTCGTAGTCGAGCCCCACCGCCCGGTCCTCCATCGCTTCCGCCGGCGAGAGCCCAGGGTCGTTGGCGTCCACCTGCGGCCAGTTCGCCAGCGCGAGGATCGCGCCGCTGCGCGGGTCCATCACGATCGCGGTCGCGTCTTTCGGCGCAAACACGCGCGCCACCGCGCCCAGCACGTCTTCCGCGCGCTGCTGGATGTTCGCGTCCAGCGTCAACGTCAGCGCATGGCCGGGCTGCTCGCGGCGCGTTTCCGTGATCGACACCGGCTGCCCGAGCGCGTCGCTGACCACCCGCCGTTCACCCGAGCGTCCGCGCAGCAGCGCGTTGTCCGTGTACTCCAAACCCGACAGGCCGTTGCCTTCAGTGCCGACCTCGCCCAACACCTGAGCGGCCAGCGTGCCGCGCGGGTACACGCGGCGCATCGTCGGCGTGGCGCTCACACCGGCGAGCTTCAGCGCCAGCACCGCCTGTGAGGCACGCGCGGGCAGCGCCCGCGCCAGATACACGAACCCGCTGTCCTCAGAGAGCTTTTCCAGCACGCTCGCCTGCGACTCGCCGAGCAGCGGCGCGAGCGCCCGCGCCGCCGCCAGCGGCTGTTCGACCAGGTGCGGGTCCGCCGATATTTCGTCAGCCGGTTCGGAGACCGCCAGCGCGACGCCGTTGCGGTCGGTGATCGTGCCCCGCGGCGCCGTCACAGCTTCATAGCTCAGCTGCTGGTCGCTCGCCGCCTTGCGCAGCGTGCTGCCGCGCAGCACGCCCAGGTATACGGTGCGCCCCGCTGCCAGCACCAGCAGCGCGAGGAACAAGCCGAAGATCACGCCCACGCGGCGCTCGAGCAGCGCCACGCCCTACCCCGAACCGGACGGTTGAGCGGCGGCGGGGACGCCCACGCCCCCAGCGGAGCTGGCCGGCGTGTCTTCGCCGCCCGCCGCGCCCGCCCCGGCGCTAGCAGCGCCTGCCCCGGCGCTCGCCGCCGGCGTTGAGGGTGTCGTGGCCGCGCCCGTCGGCGTCGTCTGCGCTTGCGTGGCGCCCTGCGCCGCCGTCGTCGGTGTCGTGGCCGTGGTCGCGGACGCACCGGCGCCTTCGCCGGCGGCTTCGGCGCTCGCCGCTTCCGAGGTCGCAGCGCCGGGCGCGCCCGCCGCGCCCGCGGCGTTCGCTTCCTGCGTGGCCGTGCCCGCGGCACCGGCGCCGGCTTCCGGCGGCGCCGCGGATGCGCCGTTCGCATCCGGGCTACCGTGCACGGGCGTGTTCAGCGCCGCCGCCGCGCGTGCCAGATCGGCGCTTGGATCGGCCGTCAGGAAGCGCAGCGAGCCGATCGGCACGAGCTGCATGCCCAGACGCGCCGCCTGTGCCTCCACGCGTTCGCCCGCCGCCAGTTCCGAGCCTTCGATGCTGAGCGCCGCGTTCTCGCGCTGCAGGCGCCCCTCGCGCACGAGCGCGCGACCGATGCGCGCGTTCAGCGCGAGCACCAGCAGCTGCAGCGTCACGATGCCGATCAAGGCGAACGCGATCAAGGCGATCCACGCGCGGCCCCGGATCAGGCGGTCGAGCACACGATGGCCGGCGAGAACACGCGCCGCCCCCAGTACGCCGAGCGCGAGGCCCTCCTGCGCCGGCGGCGGCTGGGTCGCGCGCGCGGGCCGGCCGGCGGGAGCATGGACGGGACCGGATACGCGTCGCGGGCGCACCGGCGCGGTGCGCGTCCGCGGGCGGGCGGCGGGCCGCGGGAGCGGGCGGGCACTCGGCGCGGTCGCGCCTGCGGGCGGCGCCATCTAGCGCCCCTCCTCGTGCGCCGCTGCGTCTGCGCCGCCGGGAGCGTCCGGGGAAAGCTTGCGCGCGGCGCGCAGGCGCGCGGAGCCCGCGCGCGGGTTGCTCGCGAGCTCCGCCGCGCCCGGCACGATCGAGCGACGCGTCAGCAGCGTCGCCTCCGGCTCACGCCCGCACACGCACACGGGCAGCTCGGGCGGGCACACGCAGCCGCGGGCGCGCTCGCTGAGGAAGCGCTTGACGCGCCGATCCTCGAGCGACTGGAAGGAGATGGCCGCGAGCACGCCGTGCTCACGCAGCAGCCCCCACGCCAGCGGGAGGGCGCGGTCGAGCTGTCCCAGCTCGTCGTTGACAGCGATGCGCAGCGCCTGAAACGCGCGCTTGGCGGGATGCCCACCGGCGAAGCGCGCCGGCGCGGGGAGCGCCGCGCAGATCGTCTCCACCAGCTCCAGCGTCGTCTCGATCGGCGCGCTCGCGCGGCGCGCCACGATCGCGCGCGCGATCGCGCCGGCGTGGCGCTCCTCGCCGAAGTCGCGCAGCAGCTGCGCCAGGCGCCGCTCGTCCCACTCGGCCACGATCTGGCGTGCGCTCAACTGCTGGCTCGGGTCCATGCGCATGTCCAGCGGCGCGTCATACGAGTAGGAGAAGCCGCGCTCGCGCGTGTCCACCTGCATCGAGGACATGCCCAGGTCGAAGTACACGATGTCCGCCTGCAGACCCTCCTGCGCGAGCAGCTGCAGCGCCTCCGCGTAGCCCGAGCGAATGAAGCGCAGCGAACACGCCGTCTCGGCCGCGAGCGCCGCAAAGCGCTGCTCCGCCAGCGGGTCGCGGTCGATTGCCACGAGCGTCCCCGAGGAGCCGAGCCGCTCTGCCACCAGCCGCGCGTGCCCCCCGTCGCCGAAGGTGCAGTCGATCGCCAGCTGGCCGGGCTGCGCGTCCAGCAGCGCCAGCAGCTCGCTCGCGAGCACCGGCGTATGCGAGCCCCGCACCAGGTGCGCGTCGGGCGCGCTCGCAGCTTGCGCCGCGTCCTCGCGCGCGCCCTGCGCGCGGCGGGCGCGCCCGCCTGTGCCCGTGCGGCGTCTGACCAGCTCGAGCGTGCGGGTCTCGCGCGCGCGGGTCTCGCGCGCGCGCTCTTCGCGCGGGTGGATGTCGTCTCTGTCACGCAGCAGCGTCAACACGTGCGGTCACCTCCGCGACGCCGCTCAGCAGCGTCGATCGATGCTCATCCCAAGACGTCTTCGCCCACAGCTCCAAACGGTCACCCACGCCCACCACCACAACCTCTTTGACCAGCGCCGCGTGCTCGCCGAGAAAGCTCGGCACCATGATGCGCCCCGCCGAGTCGAGCTCGGTGTCGTGCGAGCTGCCGTAGAAGAAGCGCTCGAGCTGGCTCAGCTGCGCGGACAACGGCGGCAGCTCGGCGAGCGCGCGGCGCGTGTAGCGCTCGTACTCCTCCGGGCGCCACACGCCGACACACGGCTTCAGGTCCACCGGCATCGCCAGCACCACGCCCTCCGACAGCGCCGCGCGGTAGCGCGCAGGAACCGTGAGGCGGTTCTTGGCGTCGAGCGTATGGTCGAAGGTACCGCGAAACGGGACCACTTGAAGGCTCCCCAAAGTTGATTACCGAGCCGAGGTGGAGGAGTGGGAGGAGCCCCTCCACCCCGGCTCGCTGGCGCGAACATATCCCACTTTCTCCCACAATGCAACCCTATTTGCACATCTTCTCCCACTTTGCCTGCCCAGCGCCGCTGCTGCGAGCAAAACCCCTGCTAACAGGCGCTTTCCCACGGGCTCCAGAGATGCAGTGAGCGTCGGCAGCAGCTGCAACCAGCGCTGCAACCGCGCGTTCTGCGATGCCCGTTGCAGCCGCGCGAACCCACGCGTCCGGTCCGCCGGCAGCGCTACGATCGCCTACGCCGGCACCGCGGCCGGCGTGAAACGAACGACGCCGTGCGCCCATCCGCCCTCCCTCCACATCTCGCTCCGCGGCGCACGCGCTACTCACGGGTGCCCGCCGCGCCGCCGGCGCGCCGCCGGCGCCACGTGCGCACCGGCCTCGCCTGTGTCCTCACGCTGGGCGCGCTGTGCGGGCTGCTGGGCGGCTGCGGATCGAGCGGCCCGCCGCCCGGCACCAGCGCCGACCCGGCGCTCGCGGTGCCCGCGAGCGCGGTGCTGTATGCCGGCGCCACCGTGCGCCCGACGGGCACGCTGCAGAAGCGCGCGCTGGCGCTCGGACACACGCTCACCCACCAGGCCGACCCGTATCTGCGGCTGCTGGCCGCGCTGCAGACGCCGGGCTCGCCGACGCTCAAGTTCAAGCGCGACATCGCACCCTGGCTGGGCCCCCACGCGGGCATCTTCCTCACCTCGCTGCACGCCTCGGACGCGCTTCCCGCGCTGCTCGAGCACGGCTTGCTCGGCGGCGCCTCCGGCAGCGCGTTCCCGTTCGGCGCCGGCGGTGCCGAAGGCGCGCTCGTGATGGACACCAGCAACGCCCCCAAGGCGCAGTCGTTCCTCGACGCCCAGGCCGCGCACGCGGGCGCGCATGCGCAGAGCTACCGCGGCGTGCACTATGAGGCGAGCTCCGGTGGCGTGGCCTTCGCCCTGGTCGACCGCTACGCGGTGATCGGCAGCGAAGCGGCCGTGCGCAGCGTGATCGAAACCGCCGCCGGCGCCAGCTCGCTCGCGCACGCGAGCAGCTATACAAAGCTGCTCGCGGCGGCGCCGCCGGAAGCGCTCGCGCACCTGTACGCCAAGCCGATCGCCGCGTCGGGCGCCCAAGAAGGGCTCTCGGGGGTACTGCAGGTGCTCACCGGCGAACGCGAAGCCAACGTCTCGCTCGTGCCCGCCGGGCGCTCGCTGACGCTCGACGCGGACACGCTCGCCTCCGAAACGAGCGGGCCAAGCGGCGGGCTGCTGTCCGCCGACAGCGAAAGCGCCCGTGCACTTGAAGAGCTGCCCGGCGAATCGTGGCTGGCGATCGGGCTCGGCCATGTGGGCGCCACCCTGAGCAAGGACGCCCAGGACATCCACAGCCTCGTGTCGCTCACCGGCACGCTCGGCAGCACCACGCCGCTCGCCCCAACCTCCGGCTTCGGCCTGAGCTCGCTGCTGGAAGGGCTGACCACCCCACTGCAGGCGCTCGGCGCCAACACCGCGCAAGCCAAGCGCGAGTTCGCCAGCTGGATGGGCTCGGCCGGGATCTTCGCCAGCGGCGCCTCGCTGTTGGAACTGCGCGCGGCGGTCGTCTTCTCCTCCACGGACCCCGCGCACTCGCAAGCGGCCGTCGGCGAGCTCGCCGCGGCCGTGCGCAAGCTGGGGGGCTCGGTCAGCCCTGCATCCCTGCCCGACACCGACGCCGCCGTGGCCGCCCGGCTCAGCGGCCTGCCGCTGATGCTCTACATCGCCAACGGGCACAGCTCGAGCGGCCAAACGAAGTTCGTGCTCGGTCTCGGCGAAGCGTCGGTCGCGGGCGCGTTGAACCCTCCGAGCACGCTCGCGAGCGCCGCGGCGCGCACAGCCGCAGCGGGCGCACTCGGCGAAGGCATCCAGCCGAGCGTGATGCTCGACGTCCCCACGCTGCTGAGCCTCTTCGAAGGCGTCGGGCTGCTGGAAGTGCCGCCGCTGTCGCAGTTCGTGCCCTACCTGCGCACCGCCACCACGGTCGCCGGCGGCGGACGCCAGCTCGGCGGCGAAGTGCAGCGTTTCCGCGTGACCGTCGGTCTGTAGGCAGCGCCGCGGCGCTAGGCGCCGGCGCCGCTGAGCGCGCGATCGAACACCATCCGCCCGTCGCTGACGCGCTCGACCCCGTAGCGGGTGAGCGTAGTTTCGCCGTCGGCCTGCACCGAGTAGCGCCCGATCACCGAGTTGCGGTTGTGCGTGGCCAGCACGTGGTCGATCACCGTCTGACGATCGTTGCCGCGGGCGCCGGCGCTGCGGATCGCGTCCAGCACCAGCGTCATCGCCTCATAGCCATACAGCGCGTACGCCCCGCCTTCGCTGCCGAACGCGCCGTGGTAGCGACCCAGCACCGCCTTGGCGCTCGACGGGTACAGACTCACGGGCAGCATCGGCGTGGTCAGATACGTGTTGGCTGCCGCGGCGCCGATCTGCGAGGCAAATTCTTCATCGACCGTCGTGGCGGAGGTGAACAGCAGCAGATCCGGCGAGGCGCTGGAGAGCTCGCGCCACAGCCTCGCCGTGCCCTTGCCTTCGCCGCCGGCCAGGAACACCGCCTGCGCGCCCTTGTGCACGATCTTTTCGACCTCGCCGGTGAACACCGAGCTGGCTTCGGTGGACAGGCTGTCGTGCGCGAGCACCGTGATGCCGGCACTTTCGGCGTCGCTGGCCACGATGTCCGCGAGCGGAACCTGGAAGGCGTCTTGGTCGTCGAGCACGTACAGCTTGTGCACGCCCAAGGACCGCAGCAGTTGCACCTGTGCCGCGGCCTGCGCGATGTCGCCTGGCGCCAGCCGCACGAACGTGCGCTTGCCGCTGGGATAGAAGCGTTCCGGTTCGTCCTGGCCAGCGTCCAGCGAGGAGGTGAGCCCGACGTAGGGGCTCGTAGGGCTGATCTGCAGGATGCCCGCGGCGTTGATGAACGGCAGCGACACCGCCGTGGCGGCCGAGTCGAGCTCGCCGAGGTAGGCGATCGTGCTCGTGTCCTGCGCGGCGAGCTTGGCGTCCGTGGCGGTCAGACCAGGTTCCCACTGTCCCGTCTTGGGATTGGCGTCGTCGAGTGAGTCGTACTCGATCTTGAACGGCCCCGCGCGCCCTCCGGCGTCTGCCAGCGCGAGCTTCTCGCCGTCCACGATCTGTTCGGAGATCGCCGCCGTCGGCCCCTGCAGCGGCAGGCTCGAGTACACCGTCAGCTGGCCGCCGGTCGCTTCGGCGACATCCGAGACGCTCACGCCGCCGCAGCCAACGACCCCCAGGAGCACGGCGGCGAGAGCAACCAGGCCCAGCCCGCGCGCCAGCATTGGCGCGCTAGCTGCGACGGCTCGGGAGATAGCCGGAGAGGATCTTCAGCGACGCTCCCGCGAGGATGATCGCTGCGGCGAGCAGGAAGCCGATGAGCCCTCTGCCGGTGATCGCCCACAACACGATCCACACGACCAGGCCGCCGGTGAGGGTGAGAACGAAGCCCATGCGCCGCAATCCTATCGAGCTGGCGTGAGGCCCGTAGCGAGTTCGCCGAGAACCGCGCCGACAGCCTCCGCAGGGTGCTCGGACTCCGCCGCCGCGCGCACCAGGCGCGTGCCGACGATCACGCCGTCGGCGCCCGCCTGCGCGGCCGCCAGCGCCTGCTCGGGCGTGCTGATGCCAAAGCCGATCGCCACCGGCACGCGGGTCGCCGCCTTGGCCCGCGCGATCGTCTCGACGAGGTCCTCGCCCAGCGCGCGACGCTCGCCGGTGGTGCCCACAACCGACACCGTGTACAGGAAGCCGCGCGCCGCCGCGCCGATCGCCGCCAGGCGCGCAGGGGTGGTCGTGGGCGCGACCAGCGGGATCAACGCGAGCCCGTGCGCGTCGCAGCTTTCCAGCACCTGCGGAGCCTCACCGTAGGGCAGATCGGGGACGATCAGCCCACACACGCCCGCCCGCTCCAGCCGCTCGACGAAGGCCTCCACGCCGGGCGCAAACACCATGTTGGCGTAGCACATGAGCGCCACCGGCACTTCCGCGGAGACCGCGCGTGCGACCTCCAGCACGCCCGCCAGGCTCGCGCCGGCGGCGAGCGCGCGCGTCGCCGCCGCGTGGATCACCGGGCCGTCGGCCAGCGGATCGGAGTAGGGCACGCCGAGCTCGATCACGTCCGCGCCCGCGTGCACGCACGCCTGCGCGATGCGCAGCGACTCGCTCAGCGTCGGGAAGCCACCCATCACATACGGCATCAGCGCGGCGCGGGCGCGGGCCTGCGCGAACGCCTGCGCGATGCGCTCGACGCCCGTGCGCGTGGCCGGCGCCGTGCTCACGCCGCGTCGGCCTTGCCGCCGGCGGCTGTGCCGCGGTCGTCGCCCGCGGCCCCGTCGGGGCCGGTCGGCTCGCCGTGGGCGATCACCTCGGCGAGGTCCTTGTCGCCGCGGCCGGACAGGCACACCAGGTCGAGCTCACCGTCGTCCTGAGCGAGCAGCCAGGCGATCGCGTGCGCGGTCTCCAGCGCCGGGATGATGCCCTCCAGGCGCGCGAGCTCGCGGAAGGCGGCGAGCGCCTGCGCGTCGCTCACAGCGACGTACGTGGCGCGGCCGCTGTCACGCAGGTGGGCGTGCTGCGGTCCGGCGCCGGGGTAGTCGAGGCCGGCGGAGATCGAGTGCGCCTGCACGATCTGACCCTCCTCGTCCTGCATCACCGCCGAGCGCGAGCCGTGCAGGATGCCGGCGCGCCCGCCGACCGTCAGCGGCGCGCCGTGACGGCCGCTGTCGATGCCCTCGCCGCCGGCCTCCACGCCCACGAGCTGCACCTGCTCGTCGTCGAGGAACGCGGCGAACGTGCCGATCGCGTTGGAGCCGCCGCCGACGCACGCGACCACGCGCGCGGGCAGCCGGCCCTCGCGCTCGAGCAGCTGCGCGCGGGCCTCATCGCCGATCACGCGCTGCAGGTCGCGCACCAGCGCGGGATATGGGGCGGGCCCGACCGCCGAGCCGATCACGTAGTGGGTGCTCTGCACGTTGGTCACCCAGTCGCGGATCGCCGCGGAGGTCGCCTCCTTGAGCGTTTTCGCGCCCGCATCGACCGGCTCCACGCGCGCCCCCAACAGCTGCATGCGCTGCACGTTCGGGCGCTGGCGACGGGTGTCCTCGACGCCCATGTACACCACGCACTCCATGCCCAGCAGCGCGCACACGGTCGCCGTCGCCACGCCGTGCTGGCCGGCGCCGGTCTCCGCGATGATCCGCCGCTTGCCCATGCGCCTGGCGAGCAACGCCTGGCCGAGCGCGTTGTTGAGCTTGTGCGAGCCCGTGTGGTTGAGGTCCTCGCGCTTGAGGTACACGCTATGCCCCACCCGCTCGGACAGCCGTCGCGCATGGTAGGAGGGCGTGGGGCGCCCGCCGAAGTCGCGCCGCAGCTCGTGCAGCTCCGCCGCGTAGCGCGGGTCGGCGCACGCGTCCCTCCACGCCTGCTCGAGCTCGGCCAGCGCGGGCATCAACGTCTCGGGCACGAACTGCCCGCCGTAGGGCCCGAAGCGATGCTCGACCGTGATGGGCGGCGCGCTCACGTGTGCGCTCCGTGAACGGCGCCGTGCGCCAGCGGCGCGGCGACTGCGCCGTCAGCGGCGCCAGGGGCGCCAGGGGCCGACTGCGCGCCGGCGGCGACCGCGGCGAAGAAGGCGCGCAGCTTCTCGGGGTCCTTGTGTCCGGGGGCGGCCTCCGTTCCGCTGGCGGTATCGACGGCGAACGGATGCGCGGTGGCAATCGCGGCGGCGACGTTCTCGGGACGCAGGCCGCCGCTGAGGATCAGCGGGACCTTCGAGCGCCGTACGCGCAGCAGCGTCCAGTCGAAGCTCTCGCCGGTTCCGCCGCGCAAGGCGCGCCGCTCGCTCGCCTTGGCGCGCGCGTCGAGCAGGTGGTAATCGACGTGGAAGCGCTCGAGGTCGCGCACGTCTCCCGCGCCGGACACCTGCACAGCCTTGATCACGCGCGCACCGGTGCGGCGTGCGACCTCGCCACAGAACGCCGGTCCCTCGTCACCGTGCAGCTGCACCAGGCCGAGGCCGAGCTGTTCGCCGTCGCGCACGATCTGCTCCAGCGGCGCGTTGACGTACACCCCGCACAGCTCCACGCGACGGCGCAGCGCCGCGGCGATCGCGAGCGCCTGCTCGGGCGAGCAGCGCCGCGGCGATCGCTCGTAGAAGATCATGCCCAGCGCCCACGCGCCCAGCTCGACCGCCAGCTCGGCGTCGGCGAGGTTGGTGATGCCGCAGATCTTCACGCGGGGCGCGTCTGACATGGCCCCCACGGTAGCGGGCCGCGGGTGCGCCGGACCGCGCGCACCCGCGCGTGCTACTAGCCTTCGGGCGTGTTGGGGTTGGGGACCGAGTTCGGCCGCTGGCCGAGGGTGGCTTTGAGCGTGAGGTGCTTGTACTTGCCGCCGCCTTCGGCGCGGATCAGTTCGACGCTGATCGTGTCGCCCGGCTTCTTTTCGCCGATGTCGGCGGCCAGTTCTTCTGAGCTGTTCACCTTCTTGCCGTCGATCCCGACGATGATGTCGCCGCCGACCGCCACCTGCCCGTCTTCGGTCGTCGTCGTGCTCACCGAGCCGCCGCGGATGCCGGCCTTTGCGGCGGCTGTGCCGGGCTCGACGCTCTGCACCAGTGCGCCGTATTTCACCGGCAGGTTCAGCGCCGAGAGCGACCCGTCGACTGTCAGCGAGGTGAGGCCCAGGTAGGCGCCGCGCACGGTCCCGCCTTTCTCCAGCTGGCTGATCTTGGCCTTGGCGGTGTTGATCGGGATCGAGAAGCCGATGCCGACGCTGCCGTCGTCGCCGCTGCCGCCGGTCTCGATCTGTGAGTTGATGCCGATCACTTCACCCTGCGTGTTCAGCAGCGGCCCGCCGGAGTTGCCGGGGTTGATCGGCGCGTCGGTTTGCAGCACGTTGGTGATCGTGAAGCCGTTGGGCGCGGTGATCTCGCGCTGCAGCGCCGAGATCACGCCGGTGGTGAGCGTGCGTTCGAGATCGAACGGGTTGCCGATCGCGTACACCGGATCGCCGACCTGCACGGTGCTGGAGTCGCCGAGCTTCAACGGATGCAACGTCAGCCCGTCGGGCGAGATGTGCAGGATCGCGAGGTCGTCGGAGGGGTCCTTGCCGACCACCTGAGCTTCGACGGACTGGCCTTTTTCGAAGCTGACGGTGACCTTGACCGCGTTCTCGATCACGTGGTAGTTGGTGAGGATCGTGCCGTTGGCGTTGATCACGATGCCCGAGCCGGTGTCGGTGCCCTGGCGCTGGGTTTCTTCGCCGAAGATGTTGAACGGCGATTCGGTCTTCTGCACGACGGTGGAGGTCACGAACGCCACGCCCGGCGCGTCGCGGACGTAGGCTTCGTGGGGGCTCAGGCCGACGGTCCGCTGGGAGGCGTTGGACGGCGCGGCCGGCGCTGCGGCTTCGACGGTGGTGACGACCGTCTTGGTGTTTTTGCTGCCGAGGTCGCCGGCGGCGGCCAGCACGGCGACGACGATGCCGCCGCCGAGCAGGGCGGACACGAACGGGATCAGGAACGTGCGTTTCATTGCAGAAGAGGATGAACGGGCGCGATCAAGCAGATCTAAAGCCCGGCGAGCGAGCCGCTAAATCATCTCATGGCGCGCCGGCCACGAGCGCTCTCACCGCCGCCGCCGGGTCTGCGGCGCGCATCAACGACTCGCCCACCAGCACCGCGCTCACGCCGCGATCGCGCAGGCGACGCACCTGCCGGGCGTCGGCGATGCCCGACTCCGAGACCACAAGCGTCCCGTTGGGGATGTCGTCCATCAGCGCCTCGGTGCGCGAGACATCGACGCTGAAGTCGCGCAGATCGCGGTTGTTGATGCCGACGATCTCCGCGCCGATCGCGAGCGCGTCGTGCAGCTCGTCGCGGTCGTGCACCTCGACGAGCACGTCCAGCGACAGGGCGCGCGCCTGCGTGTACAGCGCGGCGAGCGCCGCCGGCGCGAGCGCCGCCACGATCAGCAGCACGGCATCGGCACCCGCGGCACGTGCCTCGTGCAGCTGGTAGGGGTCGATGATGAAGTCCTTGCGCAGCAGCGGCAGCGCGCACGCCTGGCGCGCGGCGAGCAGGTCCTCCAGCGTGCCGTCGAAGTTGGGGCCCTCGGTGAGGATGGAGACGGCAGCGGCGCCGCCGAGCGTGTACGCGCGGACGGTCGCCTGCAGCTGCGGGCGCTCGCTGAGCGCGCCGGCGGACGGCGAGCGGCGCTTGAACTCGGCGATCACGCTCATCTGCTCGCCGGCGAGGGCATCGCGGAAGGGGCGCGCGCCGGCGGGCACGTCGGTGGGCGCGTCGGCGGGCACGTCGGTGGGCGCGTCGGCAGCCGCGGGCGGCTGGGCAGGCAGCGGACGCGCGCGCTTGCGTCGCTCGACCTCCGCGCGCGTTTCGGAGAGGATGCGCGCGAGCACGCTCGTCGCCGGCAGGCTCACGCGCCGTCCCCCGCCGGCACCTGCGCGTGGGCGTGGGTGGCCTGCAGGTAGCGCTCGAGCGCGCTCGCCGCGTGCCCCTCGTCGATCGCCGTGCGCGCCGCCTCGACACCCTCGGCGATCGACTCGGCGCCGCCGGCCGCGTAGATGGCTGCGCCGGCGTTGATCAGCGCGAGCGCTTCGCCGGCCACGGCGAGCTCCGGTGGCTCGGCGCTCGCGCCCTCGCTCCAGCGTTCGCTGCGCAGGATCGCGCGCGTGACGGCCGCGTTCTCGGCGGGCGTGCCGCCGGCGGGCGCCGGCGGGCGCGTGGCGCTCGGCTCGATGCCGGCCTGCTGGGGAGTGATGACATAACGCGTGAGCTCCTCGCCGTTGACCTCCACCACCTGTGTGGCCGTGCTCGCGGAAACCTCGTCCAGCCCGTCCTCGCCGGCGACCACCAACGCACGCTCGACGCCCAGGCGGGCGAGCGCCCCGGCGATCGTCTCCAAAAAGCTCGCGTCGGAGACGCCGATCAGCTGCCGGCGCGCGCCGGCGGGGTTGGTGAGCGGGCCGAGCAGGTTGAAGATCGTGCGCACCGCGAGCTCGCGGCGCACGGGCACGACAAAGCGCGTGGCCTGGTGGTGCGCGGGGGCGAACATGAAGCCGAAGCCGGCGTCCTCGATGCAGGCGGCGACCGCCTGCGGCGCGAGGTCGATGCGCGCCCCGAGCGCCTCCAGCAGGTCGGCCGATCCGGAGCGGCTGGTGGCCGAGCGGTTGCCGTGCTTGGCCACCGCGCACCCGGCGCCGGCGGCGATCAGCGCGGCGGTGGTGGACACGTTGAAGCTGCTGCGCCCGCCGCCGGTGCCGGCGGTGTCGAGCAGGTCGTCGCGGGCGGTGGGCACGTGGGCGGCGAGCGCGCGCATCGTGCGCGCGAGTCCCGCGAGCTCGGCGACGGTCTCGCCCTTGGTGCGCAGCGCGATCAAAAAGCCGGCGATCTGCGTCTCTGAGACCTCACCGTGCATGATCTCCGCGAGCACCTGCGCCGCCTGCTCCTCGCTCAAATCGCGCTTGGACGCGAGCGTGTCGATGGCCTGGGTGAGGATCGCGTTGGGCATGCTTGCCTTTAGCGCTCGAGGAAGTTGCGCAGCAGCTCGTGGCCTTGCTCGGTGAGCACCGACTCGGGATGGAACTGAACGCCCTCGGCGGGCAGCTCGCGGTGGCGCACGCCCATCAGCACGCCGTCGCCGCGCGCGGACGCTTCCAGGCAGTCGGGCAGCTCGGCGTCGACCACCAGCGAGTGGTAGCGCCCAACTTTCAGCGGCGAGGAGAGCCCGGTGAAGATCGTCCGGCCGTCGTGCTCGATGCTCGTGGCCTTGCCGTGCACCGGCGCGTGCAGCTTCCAGCGCCCGCCGAACGCCTGCGCGAGCGCCTGGTGGCCGAGACACACGCCGAGCGTGGGCACGCCCGCTTCGGGCATCCGGCGCACGAGCTCGAGCGTGATCCCGGCCTGCTCGGGGGTGCATGGCCCCGGCGAGACGACGCAGCGTTCGTATTCGCCCGCGAGCAGCTGATCGACGCTCGCGCGGTCGTTGCGCACCGTGTCCACCTCCGCGTCCAGTTCCCCCAGGTACTGGACGAGGTTGTAGGTGAACGAGTCGTAGTTGTCGAGGACGAGGACTTTCATCTTCAGTTTTCGTTTCTCCCCCATCGCACCTATTCTGCCTGCAAATCCCCGACTTCGGGGCTGATTATGTACCGCAGCACCAGCGCTGCTCACGGCGGGCACTGAGCGTAGCCCACGAAGACGAAAGCCGCCCAGGGGCGAACCCCTCGGACGGCTAGATCTCGAAATCGAGACTACGACCGGGTTTTCAGCAGCTCGTCGGCGCGCGTCACGATCACGCCCGGCGTCACGCCGAGCGCCCGCGCGAGCTTCACGATCGTCGCGTAGTTCGGGTTGTAGCGGGCTCCCCCTTAGACGCTTACTGGTCCTCGGGCAGGAGCGGATGCCGGCGCCTCATGAAGTCCCCGAATAGCGGAGCGGTGTAGGCGTACACGCCCTGTTCGTCGCGATACACAAGATTGTCGCCAACCAGCCGATTCAAGCTGACGGAGGTCGCGCCAATGGACTTCGCTGTCGCCGCGTCAAGGTCCGCCTTCGCGAACGACTCCCCGCCGAGCGACGCCGCGACCCGGAGCGTCTGCTGATCCCCCCGCCGCGCGTCGCGATACCGCGGCTCGAAAAACTCGTCATCAAGGTTCCGCTGGATCGCCGGCCTCTCACGCTCGTACAACTCGTCCGTGATGACGTTGGAGTCCTCCAGGTCGGCGGCGTCCCACAACGCCTCCCCGAACCACTGGATGAAGTACGGGTAGCCGCTCACGTCATTAGCGATGCGTTCGGCCACCCCGTCCGCGTAGGAAATCGTTGTCGCGGGACGCACGAGGGCCTGCGCCGCTGCGCTCATCGCGCCCGGAGGATCAGGGATGAGGGAGAGGTTGCCGATCTCTCCTGCTCGGAACAAGCGCTCGGCGTTGCTTCTCGCCGCGTGGATGTTTCCGGTCAACGGCTGCAGGCCGCAGAGCACGAGCATCACCGGCAGCGGCTCATCATCGTTGTCCTGCGCCGCCACCATCGCGGAGAGGAGCGATCCGAGCGGGTACTGATGCTGCTTCGGGCGGTCGTAAATGTTGTGCGCCTCGTCAAAGAGCAGCGCGACGCCGCAGCCTTGCTCCCGCGCTACCGCGCCAACCTCCATGATCGCGCGACGCAACCGGTCCTCCAGGACCGATTTCGGCTGCTGGGCCGCGCCTGGGCCGACAGATAGGGTCACGTCCTCCCCTATCTGCACTTGCACCTGGCCGATGACCGCGAGGGCTGACGCGACTCGTTTCTTCACCCGTGCCTTCAGGCTCAGCTCCTCCACTGCCTCCCGCAGATACTCGGATATCGCCGTGGAGAAATCTGACTCGTCCCGCAGTCTCGCCCCGAGGTCACGGCGCATGACGACCCAGTCGTTGCGCTTCGCGATCCGCTCGTACTCCTTGAGGAGGACGGTCTTGCCGACGCCGCGAAGCCCTGTGATGCGCAGGTTGCGTCGCTTCTGCGGGTAGTCCGCAAGCGTCCGCTCGAACAAGCGAATCTGGTCCTCACGACCGGCCAGGAACGGGGGACGGGTGCCAACGCCGGGGCTGTAGGGGTTGGCAGCCACGCACCAATCATACAGAAACGCACCGGTTGTTACCGCACGTTACCAAAAACGGTAATACTCGGTAATAACCGGTTAGACGCCTGCGAGGCGGACCAAACACTACGTCCCTGCCAAGGTCGTGGCGCTCTGCGCGCCGCATGAACGTAAGTACGCCCTCGTTGAGCAGGTCACTAACGGTCGCGGGAAGGCCAGCTCCGAGGAACGCAAGCTCCAGCTCCTCCCGGAACGCATGCTGCACAACGGTGCAGAGTTGCACAAGCTCGTCCAGCAGGCTGCGGTGCAACTCGTCCACCAGCAATCCCGTTCCCTGCGTTGCGAGGATCTCGCAGAGGTCCGTGACCTGGGAACGCAGTCCCGGCACCGCCTTGTGCCGTGCTCCGGTGTAGATCGTGGCTCGCGCAGGCGAGCCTGGTCCGTCGTCCAAGGGCGTCGCTGAAATCCTCGATCAGTTCGCCCCGGCCAACGAGCAGCGGCGGCGAGACGCCGAACGTGGGCTTGAACGGGTTCCTGGCGCGAGGCGCGGTCATACCGACCTATCGCAACGCGCCTTTCTATTCTTTTCTATTCTTTCTATTTCTTGCTATTTGAGGATGCGCGTCCGCTACATCGCGCAGCCCTCATGACCAATCGGGCTGCTGGCACGCCAGCTCGACGGCGCGGATGACGGCCTTGGTCTTGGCGACCGACTCCTCGTACTCGTACGCGGGCTTGGCGTCGGCGACGGTGCCGCCGCCCGCCTGCACGTGCGCGACGCCGTCCTTGACGACGACGGTGCGGATGTGGATCGCGGTGTCGAGGTCGCCGGCGTAGCTGAGGTAGCCGACGGCGCCGCCGTAGCCGCCGCGCTTGACCGGCTCGAGCTCGTCGATGATCTGCATCGCGCGCACCTTCGGCGCGCCCGACAGCGTGCCCGCAGGCAGCACCGAGCGCAGCGCGTCCATCGCGCCAACGTCCGCGCGCAGGGTGCCGGACACGGAGGAGACGATGTGCATGACGTGGCTGTAGGACTCGATCTCCATCAGCTCGTCGACGTGCACGCTGCCGTACTCGCACACGCGTCCGAGGTCGTTGCGTCCGAGGTCCACGAGCATCACGTGCTCTGCGCGCTCCTTCTCGTCGGCGAGCAGCTCGCCTTCGATGCGCCGATCGTCCTCCGGGGTGGCGCCGCGGGGACGGGTGCCGGCGATGGGCTTGGTGTTCACGTGGCGCCCGGTGACGGTCAGCAGTGGCTCGGGGCTCGCGCCGGCGATCTGGAAGTCGCCGAAGTCCAGGAAGTACATGTACGGGCTGGGGTTGACGGCGCGCAGGCCGCGGTAGATGGAGAACGCCGCGACCGGCACCGGCGCTGAGAAGCGCTGCGAGGGAACGACCTGGAAGGCGTCACCGGCGTAGATGTACTCGACGATGCGCGCGACCATCGCTTCGAAGTCCGCGCGCGCCATGTTCGACTTGAACTCGGGGGCTTCGCGGTTGCCGGCACCCCACCCACCCGCGCCCTCGGCGCGCGGCACGGGACCGGCGAGCACGCAGCGCACCTCGCCGATCGTGCGCGCGGCCTGCTCGTACGCGCGCTCGATGTCCGGCTCGGCCTGCAGGTCGGCGTTGGCGATGATCGTGACGGTGTGCTTGAGGTGGTCGAACACGACCAGCGCATCGGAGAGCATCAGCGCCATGTCGGGCAGCCCGAGCGGGTCGGCGCCCGCCCCATCGGGGTAGCCCGGTGGAGCGCCGAGCGGCTCCACGGTGCGCACCAGGTCATAGCCGAAGAAGCCGACAGCGCCGCCGGTGAACGGGATCGGGCCGTCGGTGTCGCGCAGCGGTGCCTGCTTGAAACGCTGCACGCGCGCTGCCGCCAGCGCGTAGGGATCGCCGCCGTCGGACAGCGACCAGCGCACGACTGAGCGCGGCCGAAAGCCGATGAACGACCAGCGCCCGACGCGTTGTCCCTGGTCGGCTGACTCCAGCAGGAACGCCGGCTCGCCGGGGGCCAGCGCCCGCAGCTTCAAAAACGCCGAGACCGGCGTCTCGCAGTCCTCGATGAAGCTGTAGCGCAACGGAATCAGATCGTGCGCGCGCGCCAGCTCGCGCGCCTGCCCCAGGCTTGGCGCGATCCCCGCGCCGTCAGCACGTGTGACGCTAGGAGCGGCGGCCATCGAGAATCCGCTCGGCGTCGGTGAGCGAGCGCCCGCGGCTGCGCAGCAGCACGAGCAGGTGGTAGAGCACGTCGGCGGCCTCTTCGTCCACGCGCTCGTCGGACTCCTCGCGCGCCGCGCGCGCCACCTCCTCGGCCTCCTCCATCACCTTCTCGCCCACGCGGCCGGGGTCATCCAGCAGCGCCACCGTGTAGGAGCCGCGCGGGCGTTCGCGCGCGCGCGCGTCGATCGTGCGCGCGAGCGCCGGCAGCGTCTCGTACGGCGCCGGCGGCTCGAGCGTGCCACGGTGAAAGCAGCTCAGCTCACCGGTGTGGCAGGCTGGACCGGCCGGCTCTACGAGCGCAAGCAGCGCGTCCCCGTCGCAGTCTAGGCGCAGCGCGCGCACGCGCTGCACGTTGCCGCTGGTTTCTCCCTTGTGCCATTGCTCGCCACGGGAGCGACTCCACAGGTGCAGCTCGCCCGTCGC